>Ga0222671_1000089_pt1 | contig 59944 bp, 72 predicted proteins | sample AntAcemetagen797_FD_179849 | JGI IMG/M metagenome (GOLD analysis project Ga0222671, IMG submission 179849) | Saline water microbial communities from Ace Lake, Antarctica - #797 | ecosystem: Environmental > Aquatic > Non-marine Saline and Alkaline > Saline | place: Antarctica: Ace Lake... | reverse complement strand
TTCGCATCGCCACGCAATCGGAGCGTACGATTCAATTCAGAGTCACCACGCGCTCTGCGCGTGCGATTAGTAGCTCTCATCAGGATTCTGCTCGAAATGCATTCGAACTTTGTCCAATACACACCGCATCTTAGAGCTAGCACGAGACAGTATTGTCTGGTGCTTTTTGCTATAATCAAATTTATGAAAAAGACTGAAAAAGATATTTATAAGGAATACTTAAAATATAACCACAGACGCCCCACTTTTCTAGGAAAAGAAAATCACTGGAGGACTCACTATGAAGGCTATGAGGTTGGACATGAAGATGGAGTAGCTGAAACTACAGATTCTTGGCACAAAGAATTAGGTATGAATTTAGATAAATTCCCAATAAACGTTGACCAGCAATTTAAAGTTATGAAAAAGGCATTGCAAGAGTATTATAAAAAACAAAATAACAATGATTAAATTATGGACTTAAAAGAATTTACTAAAAACGTATTGATAGAACTAGATACTGCTGTTTCTGAAGCAAGAGCAGAGACTTCGAGAGACATTACTTTTACTGGGAGTAAAGAAAACAGAACTGTTGAGTTTGATATTGCGGTTGCTGTAGAAAATTCCACAGGAAAAAGCGGGGCAGCTGGCATTAAGGTTTTAGAATTTGTAAAAGGAGATGGGAAGATTTCTTTAGAATCAAAAAATTCAACCGTGAGTAGAATAAAGTTTGGAATTAATTTTGAAACTTTAACAAAAGATGAGGAGGATGAAAGAGTTGCGAGAGCTCAGTCACAATTCAACAAACGGCCTACTTCTCATAGATAAACTAGGGTGCTGTTAGAACCTTATGTCGCCATAATAAAAGGCACTAGAAATACCTTGCAGGACTTGACCTTCCACGGTTCCAGCTCGAGACACTCATCACCTTGGAGCTAGCACAAGACACCATCTTTCTCCCCCGCTTTGCTATCATAACCACATGCAAATCACCGATACATACACAGAGAAAATGAAGCGAATTCAAACAAATCTTGTTTCAGAAATCTCTAATTACTACAAAGAAAATAAAGCTATTGAATGCCACATCATTGGCTCTCTAGTAGAAGGTAAAAATGACGCATTAAGTGATGTTGATATTTGGATTACATTTACAGATGAAGACATCAAAAATGTGATTACCAACAGAATGAAAGACTACGAGCAGTTTGGTGAAATTGTTCTGCTTCATGAAATGCAAAATAATTATCCGTTAGATGGAATACAGACTGCAATACTGTATGAAATAGAAGATGAAATAATTCGAGTGGATTTCTATCTCTGCCCTGAGTCTTCATCAAGAATCCTCCCTAATGCAAAAGTGTTGTTCGACGAAGTTGGAATAGTAGAAGGAAACATTATTCCTGAAACAAAACGAACACCACGAGATTTTAGTGACGGTGTTACCTTCTTGATATCAATGTGTTTTAACACTATTAAAAATGTTGTTCGTGATAAACCAGAGCGAATAGATTTTATTTTGGATGAATTTAATAAAAAATATGAAGAAAAGTTAGGTAAAGAATATAACATTCCAAATAAAAACTCATTTGATACTATTCGCACACTACTTATTGCACTTGAAGAGAATTCAAATGAAGCGCAGAAAAATGCAATTGATAAAATTAAACTATTTATGGAGAAGCTAGAAAATACCCATTGTAAGAAATAAAAAGAAAAACGGGTCTACAAAGCAAACCCGATATATTTAAACTGATTTTTTTTGACGACGTGATGCTCGTTTCTTTTTCAGGAAAATTGCTTCCTCGATTTGCCCGTGAAGACCATTTTTACGAAATACTTTAAACTTCGCAGTTCTGATGCTTCTTAATTTGACGATGAAGGAGTATTCTGGAACCTCCCAAATATCGGCAGAACGAACCACCTTCTCTCCGTCTTTTATCTCAACAACATCCATCGATTCTTGTTCAGATTCAGTTGATTTCTGACGTAAGCCATCAGAAATTATTTGATTTGTAAAAGCATCTAAAGGCTCAACAAACCACGTCGTTTGTGTAGTAGAACTAGTTTTCATCTTTATTCAAACAGTACCATTAAATTAAATATTGGCAATTTGTACTATACTTACGCTACTTATATGGAACTACTTACAATCAACTTAGAGCAGATTCTCATTATTGTTTTCTTAATTATCAATATATTTTCTTTAGTAGTAATGGGTTACGACAAGCATAAATCTATTAAGGGAAATGGTATTGAACGCACGCCAGAAGGAATTATTTTCTTTATAGCAGTATTTTTTGGAAGCATTGGAGTTTATATTGGAATGCTTGGATTTCGACACAAGACAAAGAGATGGTATTTCCAAATGGGAATTCCCCTACTCATTCTTCAAAACCTCGCTACAGCATATGTAATTTGGAACATAGTTATTGAAATCTAATGTAAGTAGTGCAACTTTACATATAAAATTTTTAAAGAACATGCCTAAATCTTGTTAGACTCCACACACCCTTCCGCTATTGCTAATACTACAAAACTAAGGCATTGTTCCAGCATATGAATAACTACAACGATGGAGGATTTAAGAAGCGAGGAAAACCACAATATAGAGGAGGCGGAGGAAACGATAGGCGTTCAGGAGGAAGTAGCTATAATAACCGAAAATCTGGAGGACAGACTTTTAAAGCAGTTTGTTCAAAATGTCATAACGATTGCACCTTACCTTTTCGACCAAACAACGATAAACCAGTATTCTGTAGCGATTGTTTTTCTCAGAAAAATGGTGATGGCGACAGAAGAGAAGGACGACGTGACAACAACCGTGACAATCGAAATGATTTTGCAAAACCATCATTCGACCAACGTCCAGCTACTAACGATTTAGTTGAGGTAAAAAAACAATTAGCAACAATTGAAAATCGTTTAAATTCAATTTTTGAAATTTTGCAATCAGCAAAAGGTGCGGAAAAAGTTTTAGTAAACAAAGACGACACAGAAGCAGTTGCTGTTACAACAACAAAGAAGTCTGCAAAAGAAGCAGTGAAAAAAGCTGTGAAAAAAGTAATGAAAAAAGCAGTTCCAACTAAGAAGCCTGTAGCGAAGAAAGTAGCGGTTAAAGTTAAAAAAACAACTAAGAAAGCAGTTCCAGCCAAGAAGGTTGTGAAAAAAGCAAAGAAATAATTCTTACGAGTAATTCATAGCAAGAATAAGCAAGGTAATCCTTGCTTATTTTATTTACCGGACTAAAAACTCTAACTGCTCAGATTCATAAAATAACCCTCCTAATGTTCCAAATGAATAATTAGTACCACCAAGCTTCACAACATTTCCTGCAACAACAGGATTAGGTTTTGGCTGTGAGTTTGTAAAACCAAGATTGAATATAGTCGCTACAACAGCTGGCTGATTTGAAATATCATATCCAGCACGCTCCCACTGCATCAATATTTCTTTAATAAAAAGTGCGGTATACAAATATGAATAGTAATGATCTTTATCGTTTGTTAATCGATCATATAATTCACTGTCATGATTTTGCCCTTCATCATATGCAACCAGTTGCGCATAGCCATCTCCTGGATAAAATACAGAATTAATATCAAGTGCGTATTGTTCAATTTTTTCAGCTGTGTCTTGTTTAATACCAGACACACCAAGTGAAAATTCTGAAAGTGAACCTAGTATTTTAAGCGGCTCAAAATATCTTTTAAAGACTTCCCTATTCGAAGTAAAAAATCTTATTTGCTCAGGAATTACTACTGCAGCAATTAATCGAGGTGAAACATTAGTTTCTTTTGCAACGGCATTAATTATTGCAATATCTTTAGTTAAACCACCAGCAACGACTTCCCACTCTCGTGTTTCGCTCCACTCACAAGTATCACTACCACTTTCACAAGAATAATCTGGAGCTGTATTTTTTTTAGTAATACTCTTTTCCAAGCCTTCACTTTCGATGCCTATAATTGAATCATTACGAACATCGATTGAACCTCGAACATTTAACAAACCAAATTTCATTGCAATAAACACAGCAGAAAAAACCATTCCTATAATTGCGAATAGTATTATTACTGTATATATAGTTGGTTTTAAGAATTTCATAAAAGAAAATAATTACTAGTTTCAACCAGTAATTTTATGCTTCGGCTACAACTTCGTCGTACGTGTTGGCATGACTGGTTTTTTTAAGAGAATCAACGATGGATTCTACCATTTCAGCAGTAAGCACGAGCGAATCATCGATTTCATCTCCCTGAGGATTGAGCATCAATCCGATAATACTTTCTGGATCTTGGTAAATCTTCCGTGCAGCATCAATTAATACAGTCAGCATATTCTCGATGGCATCAGCTGCATCTTTGGTGGTTTCAAAAACTGGCTTTGATGTTATGAGTGGTTTGAAGTTGTGGCCAGGGCCACGGAATATTCCGATGGCAAATTTTCCATCATCACTATTGCCAATAGTAAACGATAAGTCATTTGGATTTGAAAAAATCTCTAATGCTGTTCCTTGCGTCATATAGCCTCCTTTTGTTGATTGTTCATTCTAAACTGACAATATCACAAAATTATCTTTTCACCATGTAATGCTTCTTATTGTGGAACTTTCTCATTCAACAATCCAAACTATAATTTTATAACAAGAATAAATAGTATTCCAAAACTAAAAACCACGCAGTCTTGCGTGGTTTTTACTCTTCACTATTTTCTAACTTACACTTCTCTCACGTTTGGATTTTTTCGACATATTAAACTGTCGGAACTAATTTCAGCACCATCTTTAAGCTGTAAACATTTAATTTTATAGATTCCAGGACTTACATCTAGTTCTCCTTTTTTCTCAATTTTTTCAAAGAATTGTTCATTCTTATACAAGTCACACTTCAATACATTTTGTGCGTCCCAAGTCATTTTACAGGTATTATTGGTGAACCCAGCAGAGATATTGAAATCAATCACCCCATCTCCAGCACTTGGATCAAGATAGAATATTTCATCTCCATCAATGAATATCCTGCTTTCATCAATATCAAATGCGCCGTTACCTTCATCAAGCTTTACTTGCTCTTCACCTTCACCTTGCACGGTAACCCCCATCACACACTTATCAATTGCACCGTCAATTCTAGTAAGCACTGAAACAAGATACGTACCAGGAGCACTATATGAGCGAGCGTAATTACTTTGGGCAGTATTAGTATCAGTCTTAATAACTGCACCATATGTTGACCCTCCGTTATACCAAGCAAAATCACCCAATTGTCCGCTTGCTGTTTGCGCAGTAAACGTAACATTTTCGTTTGGAATTATTGGATTTTTTGAAGCTTTACAAATTAATGTTCTGTCGCCATATTCAAGACATATTGGCTGTCCTTGCGCATTAATAGTTTGGAAATAATTACTTGTTACAATTGGTTGTCTTCCTGGGATGTTAGCACAAAGATCACGTGGTAATACTTTAAAAACGGCTACCCCTTCAGTGTATTTACTTGTTCCTTGATTTGTATAAACCCCAACTTTATATTTAAACCAATATTTTCCAGCAGCAGCTGGTGCAGTAAATTGTCGAGCAAAGTTTCCGGTATAATTATATTTATTTTCACCATCTCCAAACCTAGTTTGCGTGGCAGTTACTCCATTTTCTAAATTAGAAGTCATTCCTGTATGAGCAGTTCCGTATGGTACAGGTCGTGACATTTGACCTTTAGGCCATCCTCCATCATTTCCACAATAGGTGTAACTTAGAAAAATATTAAAATCAATGATTTCGCCAGCCTCGTACCCACGAACAGAAGGTGGTTTTGGCTGCCGTAATGCAGTGTTCATTGAATGGACACTACCTGCATATGCTTGTTGTTGTTTTGAACTGAAAAATGTTGGCAATGTATATGAAAGCAATAGTGCACATCCAGCAATCATTATTGCAATAATGATATATACCTGCTCTTTATGTTGTTTTGCAAAATTTAGATATTTCATATTATTTTTTGTTAATACCATCAACCATTTTATTTTCCTGAACAGGGCTGACTTCATCCGCAACATTATTAAACTTTTTTCTGAAAAACATCACTAAAGCAACTAGAAGTAAGATAATAATAATTGCAACTACAGACACAGCAGTCACAAAACCTTTATCAGCAAATAGCCTATTAAGGACTCCGCCAAGGCTTTGATCTGAAGCAGGTACAACCTCAACAGTAACAGAATCTGTATCAATTATTGTTCCATCATCAATAAGCTCAACTTCAACACGCAAAGACTCGTACTTATTAATTGGTGCGAAACTAATAACTGCCTCAAATGCTGCTCCAAAGTCACCTTCTTTTTCACTAATAAGAATACCGCTTACCGCATCAAACAATTTTACATTTGCTGACATCGTTAAAGGTGGAACGTATCCTTCATCATAATCACTAGTTTCCTCTACATCACTTTCAGCTTCATTAGTAAAATATGTTTCTGCTCGTGGATCAAGAAAATTTCCCTTCATCATCTTTTCGACTACTCACCGGTGTATCTTGATAAACAACAGAAACATCAAACGAATAAATTTTAGTTTGATCCGTTTCTCCAAAAAAAATTATATCTATTTTTGGCTTAATTCCTGAAACAATATATCGAGCTTCTAGTGGAACTGCGATTGGTTTCTTGCTTTCATCTACATATCGAACAACAACTGTGTATACTCCAGGTTCAATATTGGTTGGTAATCCATATTCTTGTAATGTTGCATTTACATTATTAAGTGAGAATGGATTACCTTCATCAGAAACAACCAGCGGTGCCTGCTTTGTTACACCTTTTCTTATTTCAACAGTTGGTACAACAACTGCAGCTTTATAAGCTGAGTTTTCAAAATTAACTTTAACAACCGGAGACTCATCTACAAAAACCTCAGGACCTTCAAGTAGACCGAATTGATTATATTGACCTTCTCCTAGGGAAAAGTAAGCATCGAAAGAGATAAAACGCTGTTTATCTCCTGTAATGATTACTGGAGCATATTCAAAAGCTGAAAGTGAACCATTTTCGTAGATGGTAATCATAATTCCTAAATTTTCAACGTCTGGGATAGTGTCTGGAATAGCAAAACTGTATGAAATATTTTGACCCCCTGAAGGAATTTGTAAACTTTCACTTAGATCTGAGACACTAATTTCGCCAGCTGGGTAGAAAAATTCATTTACTTTGTTCAACTCAACCAGTCCGACGGTATATTGTGTTTTTTGAGCTGCACTTAATCCATTGTTATAAAGTTCAAATGTTCCAGTAATAGTTTCTGAAGGTTGATACGTAGATAAGTCTGTTTTAATTTTATCTACATACAATTGTGGTGCCTCGGTCTGACCATCATCATTAAGAAAATTTTGTGCATGTGCAAGTAACGGAGATAACGCAGTAACACTTGCAACAATTCCCAAACTCACCAAGCTAGTAAAAAGATTTTTTTGTACGTATTCATACGTACAAGTATCTCATATACTAATCATGTTTGTAATAACAAAAAAATATTACACGTGGATTAGCAAATAAGTTTCCTAATTTTATCGTATACTAGTAATAAATAATTATGCTTAAAAAAATAAAAAGTAAAAAAAAGATTACTACTCGTAAAAAAAATGTTCCGAAAACTGAAACTGAAATTACAGCACCACTTTGTGAATTAAAAGAATCGATTGAACAACTTGAGGAACGTATTGATAAAACAAATTCGATTCGAAGAGTTTTTTGGAAAGGCGTATTAACTGGCCTCGGTGGAGCAATTGGTGCAACAATTATTTTTGCGATATTAATTAGTATTATTTCTTGGATAATAAACGAAACACAAGCAACATGGTTGCAAGCAATTATTGAGGCATTTGGTATTGATATAGCTGTAGGTAAATAAAAAACACAGTTTGTAAACTGTGTTTTTTATGTACCTAAGTAAATTTCTATTTCTTTTTTGGTGTTGCTTTTTTCTTTGTAGCAGTCGACTTCTTCTTGGTTGCAGTCTTAGCAGGAGTTTTCTTTTTTCCTGTAACTGATGCCACCTTCTTTGATGCTGCTTTTGTGTTTTTCTTTACACGTTTTACAGTAGAAGTTGTTTTTTTGATTGTAGCAGAAATTTCTTTCCATCCTTTTTTCAAATCATCTGCCAACTCATCAATTTCGTTATTTTTTACGTCTTTAAGTTTTTTATATTTCTTAAGTACTGTGTCGATAACTTTTTGATAATCATCCTCTCCAAGCTCCTTAGTTTTTTCAATTTTTTCCATCACTTCAGCCTTAGCTTTAACCATCCAACTTTTTAATTCAGTTCGACGTTTCTTCCCTTCTTTACCATAAAAATAAACTGCTCCAACAACAGCTGCAACTGTCGCACCTGCAATAGCCGCGATTGCTTTTGTGTTATCTTGTGCAACCTTCTTTGCCTTTTGGGCTGTAGTTTTTTGATTTTGTGTTCCTTTTTTTGCTGCCATATTATTTTTTGTTTCGTTTACGTGTTTTACTTACCGCTTTTTTAACGACAAACGCTCCGATAAGTCCTTGAAGTATACCACCAAACTTTTCAGTTTTTTGCTGAACAGATGTTCGCGCATCATCAATATCTTTAGATATTTTTTCGGCCTGCCTGTTTACTACATCTATTATTTTTTTTATTTTAAATGCAGCAAACGTTAATGCTGTAATAAGCACAATCGCTAGTACTGCAACAACAATAAGCGCAATGCTCGCAAAAATATAAAATGATTCTGAGTATGCTAGTGATTCCATAAAGTACGTTCTAATTAATAATTAATCTACTTCAAATTTCTGAGGAACATGCATTTTGTTTTGCAATAGTTCTTTCAGATGCTTTTCTTTTCGCTGTCTTTGTAATAATACCATTGCTGCGACTACAAGAAAAATAAAGAGTAGCATCGCAACAATAATTTGTGACTTAAACTTCTCAAAAAAAGTTCTACTCGCGACGTCCACAGACCCTTTGCCAATAATTACTATGTCGTCTTTTCTTGTTTGAATAATATCTGTTTCTTCCAACAAATATGTTTGCACAATATATTCACCAGATGTAAGCGTGTTTGGGAAAACAACATCTAATGTGGCAGCAGTACCGAAAGACATAATTTCAGTTCGATATTTCTTTTCTCCAGTTTTTTTATCAAACAAGATTATTTGTGCACGAATATCCCGATTATTCACCTTGCTGTTAATTGATGAGCGAATATCAAATGGAGGTGGAGTAAACGAAATGGTTGCAGTGAATTCATCTTCTTTATTTAAATCAAATGTATTATATACAACTGTTGAAATTACAGGTTTAATATCGCCAACTAAATACCTAACATACAAGGGCGTTGTAAGATTATTACCATTTGAATCTTTATGTGTTATTCGAATTGTGTATTCGCCAGGCTCTCTTGAAGAAATTGGAAGTGTATATGTTATTGCTTTTTGTCTTTTTGCTTCAAGAACAAATGGCTCTTGAGAATCAGATTCAAAAAAAGTACCATCCATAACTCCTCCAGTAAAGTATTCGAACGTTGGCATTACCTGAACAGCATTTTCACTTGTGTTTTGAACAGAAATAAAAAGCTGAGCAGATTCATCTTTTTGAACAATAGGACCATCAAGCACCCCAAAACCTTCATCATCATTAATTGTTATTAAGGAATTTTGACTAAATAATGTGTATGCTCGTGCCCCACCAACTTCAAGAGGAATAATTTCTTTCTCACGCTTCTTAAATGCATCATCATATAGCTGAATTACAATACCGATATCCCCCGCAGGTACTCTATTTGGAAGTTTAAATGAAAACCGATTTCTATTTTCTTCTAATGCTTCAATGCTTTCTATTTTTACCACCTCAGAAACAATAATTGGATCTGAAGGTATATATGCCTTTTTACTTGGAGTTTGTGGCTGTGTTGAAGTTCCAGTGTCTTTAATTATTTCTGATAAAACCTGTGTAAGTGCTACAAATTCAATTTGATATTGTAAATTATCAATTTCATATCTCGTTTTATTTTCGATAGTAAAATATCCAGAAACAACTTCACCTGGATTAAACTTATTTGTATCTAATTGTGTTTCTTTAAAATAGTATTGATAATTATTTTGTGCAAAAGCAAAATCTATTACAGAGAAAAAACAGATAAAAATAAAAACTGATGCATAAAGTGCTTTTGCAAAAAAACTGCTCATGCATACATAATACACTACTCATAATTATTTTTACTACAGTATATTCATGAAAAAAATTACCAAAAAAGAAATAGTTAGTTTTAAGAAAACTGTTTGGAACTTTTACAAAACACAAGGAAGACATGATTTACCTTGGAGAAATAAAACCACAACACCATACCAAATTCTTGTTTCAGAAATAATGTTACAGCAAACGCAAGTACAGCGAGTTATTCCTAAATATAAAACATTCTTAAAATCCTTCCCCACTGCAAAAAAATTGTCCGAAGCATCAACACAAAATGTACTATCTCACTGGGTTGGTCTTGGCTATAACAGACGAGCAATTAATTTACAGAAAGCAGCACAAGAAATTGTATCCATGCACAAAAATAAATTCCCTAAAACATACAACACACTTTTATTGCTTCCAGGAGTTGGACCATATACAGCGGGTGCGATTTGTGCTTTTTCATTCACCAAACCAATTCCAATACTTGAAACTAACATTCGTACTGTTTTTATTTTCCACTTTTTTATGAAAAATAAAACACAAGTTTCTGAAGCAGCATTACAGGAAATTTCTAGCTTAACACTTGGTACTTCCAATCCAAAAGAATGGTATTGGGCACTTATGGATTATGGTTCACATCTGAAGTCTATTCATGGAAATCTTTCAAGAAGGAGCGGTTCGTATACAAAGCAGTCGAAATTCAAAGGTTCCATACGGGAAATTCGTGGCGTAATTATTCGGACACTATCTGAGAATAATCAAGTTACGGTTTCAGTAATTAAAAAACAAACGGAACGAACCGCTGAAGATGTGCAAAAAGCATTTGATGGACTACTGAAAGACAAAATAATTACTAAAGAAAAAAACTTGTATGTACTTACTTAATTGTTACTAAAGTATGAAGAAAAAGTATAAAATAACTCTACAATCATTTCACTTTTAGTGGTGCTACGATACACTACAACAGATGACTCTTACTCCAAATACTCCAATAGAACAGCTCGGCAGGCTAAATGAAGATCAAAAAAAAGCACTTCATCGCTTAAAAATTTCCACCATACAAGATTTATTTTATTACTTTCCTAACAGATATGGAGACACTGAAAATGCACTTTCGATTGAGACATTACTTGAAGGCGACACATCTACTGTGTATGGGCAAATTGAAAAATTAGATACAGGAAAAACCCACTTCAGCAAGGTGGCTAAAGCAACAGCACGTTTACGCGACGAAACAGGGACAATTACAATTACCTGGTTTCGACAACCATACATTGCACGAATGCTTGAAGAAGGAAGTGTTGTAAAAGTAACAGGAAAAATTACTGCTCATAATAAAAAACTTACATTTGTAAACCCAAAAGTTGAACAAGCGACTTCTATTCCTACGAATACAGGTAACCCGCTTTTTGGTAGTACTACTCATACACTGTATCCAGTGTATTCAGAGTCTAAGGGAATAACATCTAATTGGATTTATCACGGATTACAAAAACTATTTTCTGAGGAAGTTCACAAACAGCTTGAAGACCCAATTCCTAAAGCTATTTTAGAAAAATATAATTTACCTTCGTTGCACACAGCATTAATATGGGTTCATAATCCTAAAAGTGAAGATAATGCATATACAGCTCGAAAACGTTTTGCATTTCAAGAAGTCTTTTTAATTCAGTTAAAAAACCAAAAAGAACGAAATAAAAATGCACAAAACCAATCGTTCAAGATTGCAATTAATGAAGCAAGAATGAAGGAGTTTGTAAAAACATTTCCCTTTCAACTTACTAAATCGCAAAAAGATGCCATTCAAGACATTATTGAAGATTTTGCTTCAGGAAAACCAATGTCGAGACTTGTTGAGGGTGATGTTGGCTCTGGTAAAACAGCAATTGCTGCAGCAACAGTTTTTTCTGTAACCGATGAGCATTTGCAAACCGCATACATGGTTCCAACCGAGATTTTAGCAAAACAACATTTTGAGAATTTTATTCAATTCTTCAAAGATATTCCAATGGCACAGCAAGTGAAAATTGGATTAATTACTGGAAGTGGGTGTTACAAATACCCCTCAAAAGTGAATGGTGAAATTGCTACAAAAATATCTCGTGCACAATTACTTAAGTGGATAGCAAACGGAGAGATTCCAATCGTTATTGGTACACATTCACTCATTCAAAAAACTGTTTCATTTCAAAATTTGGCATATGTGATTATTGATGAGCAACACAGGTTTGGGACGGTGCAACGGCAGAAGCTGGCGCGAAAAGACGACATGACACCCCACTTCCTTTCAATGACGGCCACTCCGATACCGCGAACATTAGCGCTTTCAATTTATGGCGATTTAGATTTAACCATTGTCGATCAAATGCCCACAGGACGAAAACCAATTAAAACTGAATTAGTACTGCCAGGCGAAAAAAATAGAAATGTTGTATATGAGAAGCTACGAGAATCACTTCGAAAAGGAAGACAAGCATATGTTATTTGCCCACGAATTAATGAACCAGATCCAAATAAACAAACAGCACTTAACGTCGCTTCAGTTAAAGCTGAAACTAAACGCCTGAAAGACACAGTCTTTCCAAATTGGAATGTGGAAATGCTTCATTCAAAAATGAAACCTGATGAAAAAGAAAAAGTAATGAAACAATTCGAAAATCACGAGATTGATATTTTGGTTTCTACTTCTGTTGTTGAGGTTGGGGTGAATGTTCCCAATGCAACTACCATTATTATTGAAGGTGCTGAACGTTTTGGATTATCACAGTTACATCAACTTCGTGGACGAGTGCTTCGAAGTACACATCAAGCATATGCGTATTTATTTTCAGATACAAAAACTGAAACTTCAATTAATCGCCTTAAAGCATTACAATCTGCGAAAGACGGTTTTGAGCTTGCGGAGTACGATTTGCAATTCCGAGGTTCAGGTGAATTATATGGAAAGAAACAATGGGGTATTTCAGACTTAGGAATGGAAGCAATTAAAAATATTAAAATGGTTGAGTTTGCACGAAAAGAAGCGCAAAAATTACTTAAAAAAGATCCTGAATTAGAGAAACACGCATCACTACGCCAATTCTTAGAGCAAAAAGAAGAAGTTCACTTTGAATAGAAACTTAAACAGTTTTTATATTTCTCTAATATCTGGATTTTTTCGACATGTAAGTGGATCAGAAACTACTTCAGTGGCGTCTCGCAACTGTAAACATTTAATTTGGTATATTCCAGCATTCACTTCAATATCGCCAGAAAATTCAATGGTCTGGAATACTTCTCCATTTTTATACAGCTCACAACCAAGCATATTGCTAACTTCCCATGAAAGCTTACAAGCACCATTTGTAATTGTTGGTCCTGAAGTAAAATCAATCACACCCGCTGGGGCATTTGGATCGGTGAAATATAAGTCTCCGTCAGAATCTGCAAGATCTGAAGCTGGATCTGGGTATACGGTTACTCCAATACGACATACATTGATAGCACCATTGCTCGCTGTAGCCTGGCTTGTTACATAATAATTTCCCGGAGTTTCATAACTTGTAACGTATGAACTATTTGTACGATTATTTTCTTCTTTTATCTTATTATTTTCACTTGCATTACCTTTAAACCACGCAAAATTTACACTTGAGTTGTTTGTTGTTGATGATTCAAATATGACATTTTCACCAACAAATACAGAAGGTCTTGAAACTGTACACCGTAAATCTTGCTCACCCTCTTCATAACAAACTCGCTCTTGATACTGATTAACGGTTTCGTAATAGCCACTTGGTGTAGTAATTTGTGTATCATCAATATTTGTACAAGCGTCAACAGGGTCGACTTTAAAAATCACTGTTCCTGTATAGAATTGATCGGTATTTTGTCCATTTCTAGTCCCAACTATGTATTTAAACCAATATGTACCAGGAGTGTTTGGTACATTAAAAAATTGATTATATGTAGAATTAAAATAATAGCGGTATTGAGCATTTGCATTTCCAGTTGCAACACCGGTAGTTAAAGCAGACACTCGCTCTGGACCAAAAGCCGTATGTGCTTGTCCGTAAGGAACAGGACGAGTAATTGCACCAAGTGCTGTTGGTAGCGTGTTTGCACAATAATGAAATGAGTACTGAATCCTAAATTCCTCTCGACTTCCGGCTTCATACGTTGTAACAATTGGAGGCTTAGGGCTAATTACCTGCGCAGAGCGAAAATAAACTTCACCAGCATTCACTAGAGTATTTTGTGTAAAGAAATATGAAGTAGCGACAAGTATAAGTGCAAATAATAATGAAAGATTTGTTGCTGTAAGTAGTTTATTTCTCATATTTTTTTTCTTTAGTACCATTAATTGTACGCAAAGTAACGATGGTAATGGCAAAAATTATTAACACAACGAGCCCAATTAAAAATATATAAGTAAACATCATGTTTTTTTGTACAGACTCATATTCTTGCGTTATGGCAACAGTAGTTATATATTCATCAACTTTTTCATCATTAATAAACAAATCTGCAGCCACAACAACTCTTCCGACATTTTTAATTGGCTCAAAGTTAAATGTAATAGGATTTAACTCACTACCAGAAACAGTTAGTGTTTGTAATAATTTTCCAGTCACAGCATCAGTAATTACAACTGTAGCAGAAACAGAATCTAAAATATCATATTGTTGCGCAACAAAAGGCTCTTCTCCCTCTTTTACAAAAATTGCAGCTGCACGTGGGTCTATAAAATCTCCATCGCTATTAATTCGAGCACTTACAGGAGCATCAGCATACTCCAAAGAAACAATAAATGACTGAATTTTTTTTTGGTCGAGATCATTAAATGAAACTGTATGGATATTGGGCTTGAGTCCATCTAAAACATAGCGTGAAATTAGCTGTGTTGAAACAACATCACTCTGTTCATCCAAAAAAACTAATGAGCCAGTATACACACCAGGACCATAACTTACTGGCAGTACAAATGATTGAGTTTTATCTTCATCAATACCTACTAAAAATGAATCAAAAGATATAGTGTCAATTTTAGTGTCGGTGCTAGGCCCTTTAAAAATAGTAATCACTGGGGTTAGCGTTTTTGCTTTTTTTCCTCCTGTAATAGTAAGCCGTAAGTCGAGCACTTCGCCATCTAAAACCGTTGGTCCCTCCAAAAAAGAAAATGTTTCATCACCAATATGAAGTGCACCTCTATATGAAATAAAATCTATAGTATTTCCTTCAATAATTGTTGGCTTGTATTCGTATGTTACAACCTCATCATTAATATATGCTTCAATATAGATTGCAAATGTGGTTTCCGCAGGAATTGCAGCAGGAACAGTAATGGTAAAGCGCTTTTCTACTGAACCCTGATCTAAACTAAATTCCTCACTGATTGGACCTGAAAATAAAATATTACGAGGAAAGTAATCTACATCAGATTGTTCGGTTGAAATAATATGTGTTCGAAACCGAACTTTATCTGCAGTAGCTTTTCCCACATTAAATAACTTAAATGTTCCAGAAATTACTTCTCCAGTACTATATTCTCGTGAGTTTGGACTAATAGCATCAACAAATAAATTTGCAGATTGAGTTGTCCCTAATTCGTCGAGTATTTCATACTCATTCTGTGCTAGTGCAAAATTTTGCGAGGTAAAACAAATAACCACTAATGCGAGCGTAAAACAAAAACGTGATAATGTATGAAACTTCATTACTGATAATTCTATCCTAAGAAATAATATTTCACAACAGTATTTCATTGAGGAAAAATGTATTTTGATATACCATTCTGACTACCGCTCCCATAGCTCAGTTGGTTAGAGCACAGAGCTTATATCTCTGCGGTCCCAGGTTCAAATCCTGGTGGGAGCACAAATACTATTCACCTAACATTCTTTTACTTGCCTCTGCCTCAATTGCACGCAAAGCTTCCCCTGTTTCAGCTGTAATACCCATAACTTCTTCTAGTCTTTCTCGAGAATCCATCATTAATTGAACTTGCTGTTCTTCCAGTTCTTCTGCTAATCTCATTTCTTCGTTCGCAAAATCTAGCTCTTTTTTTAAAGCTTCTATAGAAGGTGTGACTCCGGATTCTCGTGCATCAAAATATTTTTTGCCAGCATTTAAAGATAATTTCAATTTCTCTTTATGGTTTTCTTTACTGCGAAGCCATGCAAGTCGATATTCAACTGCTTCCTCAATTAGCTGGTCATTATTTTCTGATGATTCAACATTACTTACAGCTTCATTCTTGTTTGATTGTTCCATGGTCATAATAAAATAAGTTTAGCTTAAAAAGGAGTACTTACCAACAATATTTAAAGAAAATTACTGGCAACTTATATTTCATAGTTACCAGCGTTTGTTGTCTCTCCCTTTTCTCTTGTACGAGCCACTCCCCTTTTTCTTTTTATGGATTTGAGGTGGTGGCGGAAGATGACGCCGAACTTTTACCTTCGGAGCTTTCATTGTTATTTTCATAAATAAAGAACTTGGTTTTTTGTTGAAATCTCTATACATTTTCAATTATCTACTAGAGTGATTAAAAATGTAATGGAAATGCGATTGAGAACAATCGCTTGCAATACTTCTGGTGTATAGCAACCCTTAAAAAGAACTCTGGATGACCTGTTTAGAAATTAGTGAAGTGAAAAATCCCACTGCTTTTCTTCCCTTCCTCTCATGAAAAAGAGTCGGTCTTCGACATCCGACGAGGAGTGGCGAAAAATTTCCTGGAACATCCTATCGTACACAGTTTCTACACATGCATACGATGCGTAGCCTCCTGAGTTTTCAACCCAGTCGGCTTCTCGCTGTGTGAGGTATCCACCTGGAAGTGTATCCATCGAGCGATTTCGTTGCGTGTGCTGTTGCTGTCTACCTTTCATAATTTTGTACTGGAACAATTCTCTGTAAGCTCACCACAACCATTGTGATGAGCTTAGTAAAGTGCAGAATACGAAGCCTTCTGCGAGGCGGGTTATTATCGAAGATTCTGATGAGGATGTTTTCCATATCGGTTGCCATTGGCATCCAACGTGTATACAACTCCATCCCTACTAACTTCCACTGCACGCCCACACCGTGGACATACAAGCCCTTGTTTCTGTGCATGACGGATAACCCGTCGCTGTGGCTGTCGTTGATTATTGTTCTGTTTCATCATGATTTGGGTTTGTTTCTTGCAGTTGTTGTAGTGCCGAAATAATTGGCAAAGTTCTCAAAGAAATCACCACGTCATTGTGACGATCTCTAGAAAGAACAGATTTTTTCGAAAGAAATCTGCAAAACTTTTGAGATGATTACACACCTCGCTGAACTGGCTCCTGCGTCTCCTCTTTCAGAAGTACTGCAAGCATTGCGTGCCAACCCTTACCCGAGAACGCATTCTCGTACTTACCATCCCCCAAATTGCGATACTTTTCCTTTCCTTCATCACTCTGACGAAACTCGTACGAGAGAGTCTCGCCGGTTGCTTCATCAAAGTAACAAGATTCAGAATAGTTCGTCGCAAAAATCTTCGTGTCACCGACGGTGATGACTGAACGATTAATGGGGTCAAGTGCAGCACTTGCTGGGTGGTGGTGATGGTTCGTGTCGGTAACCATTCCAATCTTGGTGATTCCCGCATTCATAGCGAGCAAGATAAGAAAGGTGCCAACGGGCATCTCCACCCCAACGTATTGCATACCCTCTCCTCCTTGAGCCTGCGATGATGCTGGCATCATCAGGTCGAGCAAGACGACGTCGAAGTTGGGATAGGTTGTCGCATCTTCGTAGGATTTCTCCCGAAGCTTACTAACCTGATTCTTCACTTCGTCGCTTACTGTAGCTGCGTCGTACCCTGCCAACCCTGCTTCTTCGAGAAGATTGGGAAGGATTGCGCGTGCTTTGTCGTAGTCGCACTGAGGTGTCAGAAGCTTTTGGGCTTCATCATACGTTCCAACAACAGTGAGGTTGTGGCCTGCAAGCAGGATTTCAGCGGCACGACGATGGTTTGCACTATCGTCGACGACAAGGATATTGAGTGGTGTGTTCATCATTTTTATTTGGTTTTTTGAAGGTTCTGTTTTCTTGTTCTCAGAACTTACTACGTCATGTAATAAGCTCAGTAAAACGTAGGATTTTTAACGATGTTCCTACTGCATCTTGGTGAAATTATGTGAGAATGATGGCAGCAATATGCCGCAAGTTTTCTGTGAGAGGTTTCTTCTCAAAGAAAACTCTGAACCGTTGAGGATACTGTTCCTCGAGGTGTGTCAGCGGATGATGCTGACTGTGTGCAAACTGCACCACTCGCTTCTCTGTCTGCTGCAAGTACCGCAGTGTATTGTTTACTTCGTCAGTAAACACAATGTCGGCTTCTTCAGCAGATGCTGAAGATTCAAGGCCGATTACCATGTCTACAGCTTTAGCAAGTGGACCATCAGCGTTTTGGAAATCAACAAATTTTTTCATAATTTTTAAGGTATTTTGTGTGAAAGAACGATTCTCTATAAACCCACCACTTATGTGACGAGCTCAATAAAGTGCTGCATAAAGGTGCAGCAACCTCTTAGCTATACGGGGTTGATTATTGTCCGCTAGCAGTGCCACTCTTTTTTGAAAGGAAAAGAGTGTTAGAAACCTGATGGTCCTATAGTGCCGTCATCGACAATATATTTTCGCCACTTTCGAGGAACATTTTCCTTGTCATTACCATAACGGTGAATGACTTTAAGAAAAGTTCTGATCTTACGACGTTGCACTTTCGACAAGTGAACGCTGTTTGATCCCCAATACCCAAGTTTCTTTGTTCGAGGAACTGCAGGGTGTTGGCCTCGATCGGTTTCCATGAGGATTCCATATCGTGTTGGCAAATACATTGTGGGACACTTAGGCAACTTGAATACGAATTCACTGTACCAAGCCATAGTATTATTAAATTAAACGTAGCAGAATCTGGTAAGTGAGATGTGCATATCTCACAAACTTTCTCCCATTGTTCTTACTAGAATCGCTTCTTGGCCCTAATCAACCTCAAAGCTTTTTCACTCAAGTGATTCTTTCAGAGCCATCAAACATCCGGTTAGTGTTATTCACCTTCCTTCGACTTATTTCTTTTAACCATTACAGCATCCTTGATTGCACCCAACTTTGAGAAAATTAGATCAAGAACATGGTTTTATATAAAGAGATATGTGATGTTTGTTTTTAAAATTTCCTTACTTTAAGTCCCAGAATTATCTAGGAACCCGATCTTAGTCGGGGTCACCCTTGTTTCAGTAAATTAAAAAACCCTGCTATGACGCTACGTTCGCCTGCATTACTTAACTAACAAAATTAACTAAGTAATGCAGGCGAAATTTATTTTAAAGAACTTTCTGTTTCGCTCTTTTGAGCTCATCAGGGTACATACACATGTACCGACAGGTGGAGTCGTGAAGGGTTTGGCTAACCTCAACACAACTCCAGCAGATGTTTTGCTTGAATTAGTAGGGTGTAGTTCTGTTGGAACCTCACCCACCAACTCGACAAAACTAGTATCTGTACTTCATCAAAAAATAATGAAGTTACTCACAGATACAAGGACCTTGCATATCCCCCTGACAGTTACGGCTTACCAAGCCTTACAGATTTTCCTCATCGGAAAATCACTCTAGCTTTGTTTTTAGTCGACGTATCGACATCCTGTATCTATTTGCGATACAGGTTCCCACTAGTTTTCAGCCGGCCTAGCTGAAGGGCGACTTTTCACCCTTAGGCTTTTTCTAAACACCACTGTGATGTCCAGAAGCCATTAGCGCCAAACAACTGTCATGTCCTGCGCTTACATAAAAAGAATATAAAATCTACTTATGTAAGCGCAGGATAATTTATTTTAAAGATCTCTCAGAATTCACGACTATTTCATGAACTCAGTTGAGAAGAGAACAAATGTTCTCTTGTATGAATTTTGCGGTTTTAATTCATGAACCGAGCAGATTTACTGCCGTATGAGGTTTTCGCGTTGTCGCCACCAAAAACTTTGAAGTGCTCGAAGAATAAATTGTTTGTATTCTTCATCAACCTCTTCATTTTCAGAAACAACCATTCGGCCACTATTGTAGTTCCAAATTTTTCCACGTGGCAAGTTAAGGATTTTCATTTCCTCATCTTTATTCAATCGGGAAAATTCCCACCAGTGCTCGCAATAACCACCCTCAGACACAGAATAAACTATTCCATTAATGACCAAGAGGTCTTCAATAAATGTTTCATCCCAGTCTTCTCTCCATACCGTAATTGATTCAATATTCATAACAAAGAACTTTCTGTTTCGCTCTTTAGAGCTCATCAGGATACATACACATGTACCGACAGATAGAGTTTTTTAGGATAACTCTAAACCGCTTCAAATGGGCTCTGCTTCCCCTGGCTCACCACTGTAGTAGGTGACACTATTTATTTTTTGCCGCAGAAAAAATCAAACTGCTAGTCAGAAGTAATCGAAATTACTTACTGAGAACCGATACGGTTCCATCTGGGTGCACAACGTAGGTCATGACAAATCCCTTCCCTGTTTTTTCACAGAACTGGTTTAAGGTCGACTATTCCCTTTCCCAAACTGCCGCTTATTTGAATGGCCAAGCGGAGCCTCTTTTATTTTTTGGTTGCGTTATTGCTTTCAACAACGCGTTTCGAATTGCCACCTACGTAGCACATGACTTTATCTAAATGATTTAGACCAAGTCATGTGCCAGCAGGCACAATAAATAGTTTCAATTACGTTCAAATATCTAATGTAGAAGTTTTGTTGGGCTCGCAGGTCGCAATATATTATTTAGTAAGCGATCTTCCTGTTCGGGCTGTTCAAACTTCTACGCTGAGCAATGTATACTAATTTCATTATTTTGTCAAGCTTTTCTCGACAGTTTATTTTTATATACTCAATATATCTATATTTACAGCTATATTTTTATATATATTATGTAAATTAATAATGACATATATTTTATTTACTATACAAAAAAGAACATTTATTTCATAATAAATGTTCTTTTTTAGACTAATTGTAGATTATGTTGTCTTATTAACAAGACAAGTATAATCAATACTCTTTAAAAGCTATATTTATATACACTTATTAAAGAAATAGTGTTAGAACGTATTGACAAAAATATAGAAAGTGTTAGTATAGCAAATGAGCCATCAGTTTATTCAATTTCACAGAAAGGAGACGTTATGGGTGACACCTAATCCCTGTTAGATTCTTTGGTTGGTTCAATCCCTTCCAGGCAATCCTACCCACCTTTTATAAAGTGAAGGCTGATGAAAATGTAAATCAAATAGAAAGGAACAGTTCACATGAACGATACTTAAACTATACAAGAAAATAATCGGAAAAATCAGATCTTATTTTAGTACGAATGTACTAAAAATTGATCAACAAAGGGCCTGAGTGTTGCAATACACACTCAGGCCCTATTCCTTTATTCTGCTAAATTAGCTAACTATTTCTTTGAATCCTGAACGTATTGCAGCATGCTCTTCATTGTATTAGCAAAATCCTGACTTGTGATAAGGATGCTGGAAATTCTATTTCCCAAAGTGGTTATTCTTGTAGTATCTCCATATATTCCAATATCACAAGTAATCGGGTATTTTTTATCATCAATAACTACTCGTGTTCCTGTAGTATCAGATTTTATTTTTCCTTGTGAATCATTGCAGACAGCTTTTGAAGTTAAATTCTTTTTCACTCTTTGGCTTATATATTTTTTTCGTATTTTTTCTGGAAAAACTTCATCCAATAAATCTTTTGAATATAACGCGTAGAATACTTTTTCATCTGATTCTCGAGAAAAAAGCTCATCAGCTGTGCTAAATGCACCGGCTTCTCCTTCATAATATTTAATTACTGGACGTTCACCAGATTCTCTGCGCTTGCTTTTTAACTGAGGAATAATATCTTTTAAACGCTTCTCTTGCTCTTCAAGTGAAATCATTCTTCGTTCAACATATGTTTCAAGACGCTCTGGAGATTCAGCAGCATAACGCACTTTCTTATCAACCTTAACTTCACTCACCAAACCTTTTAACGAAAGTCCTTCTAGTACTGGATAGATAGTAGTTCTACTGATTCCAGTTTTTTTAGAAAGATCTATTACTGAATCACTATCAACTTCTAATAGTGCAAGATACACTTTTACCTCTTTATCAGTAAGTCCGAGTTCTTCTAAGAATTTTTCTATCATAATAAGATGATTGTATCGCATGCATTACATAACGTACATACACAATGCACTACAGTTTTTTATAAAAGCTTTCAAAAATATGTTTTTGGAAATCTGCGATGGTTTTACTCTCAATAATCATTGCGGTCTCTGAGTTGTAATCGATAAATGCAACTCTATCACCATAAATAACCTGCGTAACATTAAATTCGAATTTATGTTCTTCATCTTCGGGAATAGTTTTAACGAATCTATCTAATTTCTCTAGTTTCTTTTTTGCAGTTTTTTCATTAGTGATTACAAGTCGTTCAAGTTTTTTACTGTCACGCATTGTCCAATACACCCTTGGAACAAAACGGTCTTTCTTTTCGACACCTTTTGCATTAGAAGTATAGCGGTAAAAAGTATCGCCTTTTCTAAGACTTCGTACCACATCATCAAACACACGCTTGGTTCCATCTTTTCCTTCTAAAAATCGAATTTTTGGCTTTTTGTTATTTGCTTCATACGCATCTTCTAAATCTGGGAGTGATTCAAAAAAACTATATTTAAGCTCATCAAAAATAGATTCGAGTCGATTTGGTGGTTCTGCAACGTACAACACACTTTTCCCTTTCTGAGTCTGACTTACCAACTTTTTCTCAAGCAAGTCGGGTAATGCTTTGTAAATTAAAGGACGATGGATTGCAGTTTTTTCAGAAATTTTGGTTATTGATGATGGACCAAGATCCAACAGTGCTAAATAAATTTCACTTTCATTTCTAGAAAGACCAATTTGTTCCAGTATTTTCTTTTTCATAAAAGAAATAATAACATGAAAAAATAAGGAATATCTAAACTTGTATTAGATTATTTCACTATTTAAAAACGAAATGGCGTTTAATAGTAAGCATCAAACAGAAAATACTTTTTGACACTTACAATTACTTTAATTATTAAAGATTACTAAAGAAAACTTCTGTATCTTTCTTAATGAAACCAAGCAAAAAGCGAGGCAAAATTAGAACACTACAAAAATATATAATGAGACATATTCTAGAAAACTACAGCAGAAACCCATTCACCAAAGGTGAACATGAATTATCTGAACTCATGCTTCGTTCGGGAGAAGTTTGGCTCAGCACGGAACCACAAAAACTTTCTTGGCTTGAAGCAATTGAGATTGCAGGAATGTACTCGAACATCAGACTTCCACACTATAGCGACTTAATTAGAGCAAATAAAAATTGTCAAAGAGACGAAAATTTATTCAAAGAATTTCCGCCGCTTGAAGAAGGAGAATTTTGGACACTGGGATCTGAAGGGTACAAAGCACACAGCACGAATGCATGTTGTTTAATTGAAACTCACGACAGGTATGAATCAAATCACTTAAAATTTGAAGAAAAATGGGTCCGATTCATAAAACATGGTAATCCAGAAAGTATCGAACAGAAAGAGAAAAAGGATAATGAAAGAAAGAACAATATTTATGAAGAAAATCTTTCAAAGAAAAGTGCCAAGATACTCGGACTTGATACAACAGAAGGTCAAGAAAGGCTTAGGATTCATGAAATGCTCATGAATATGTAACTTCCCATCATGGAAGTTTTTTCTTTTAAAAGGAAAAACGTAATAAACAATTACACAATCATTTCATTTTAAGCCCTATTTTTCTTCTCCATACAGACTTTTGAGACAAAGCATACACATTGACACACAATTAAATATATTGTTTTAAAAATAAAGTACTATTTGTTTTTAGAGCCAGAACCAAACCAACCAAATACCACAAAAACCATGAGCACCAACAACCACCACCAACACGCACGCAGACAACAAAACCAGTGGGCCAAAGTGCACCGCGGAATGCGAGCAAGCTTTCAAAGCTGCCAAGAGCCCCTTCCAACAGTTGCAGAACTGGAAGAAGAAAGGCTCGAGGATGAGCGAGAGCGGAAACTCATAGAGCAAATCAAAGCAGATTTGCGAGCGTTCCAAAGGGCACAGTAAGCCTACAAGAGGGTCGCCCAGCCCTCCTGTCGGCAAGTGAACACTTGCCCTGATGAGCTCAAAAGAGCGAAACAGAAACTAAACCAACCCAGCACCTTACAACCAATAAAGATGAAGACAAAACTACTCACTACAATTGAAATTCCAGCACTTACTAAAAATGAAATTAATCAAATTTATGAGGCCTTAAATAAAAAATTAGAGCTATCTCATATAGATAAAAGATTCGAAAAAGAGTGTCAAACTGCACAGTTTCGACCACACCAAGAAGAAAGTCGAAAACCACTTACACTGTATGCATATGAATTTATTGTCAAAGAAAGTGAGGGCGCGAATAGAACCTTCAGAGAATATTTTCAAACACTAGGAGAAACAGAATGTTCAGTAGAGCCCTATGTTCCAATCTATGTACTCATTAATCATGCAGAATTTCTGGATGGAAAAAGAAATACTTTCTTCTTTTGGGATGAATTTGAATTTAAAGCGCACTGCCTACTCCTTGTTTGGATTGAAGCAACTAAAGGCTATATCGACAGACATTGTGGATTTCCTTATCTTGAGTTTGAAGGTAGTCCAGGCGGATGGAGTCTAGGTTACTCTTCAATGTCTAAAAATGACAATACTCAAGGAATGATCGGATACTCAACGCGACTGCTTGAAGAGTAGAAAATTCAAACAAACTGTTCTTTTAACCCCACCCTCTCATGTCATTGAGGGGTTTTTCATTATAAAACCAAAATACGCTATGCAGTCTTCTGCTCCTTAAATCTTCCCTCGTATGTAGCTTCACCTTTGCAGTACGAAAATATAAATTGGCAAATTCTTGTATTTGGAAAAATAATAAGTGGTGCATGTCCTAGATTTACAATTTCTAAGACTTGTTTACTATCGATACCTGGATTCATAAACGGTGCTGATATATGAACAAGCAATCCCAATCGTGCAAATCTGCTTCTACCTTCAAGCCAGCCTGATATGTTGGGAGCAAGTGTCACTTTTTCTTTTGTAATACCAAGCACGAGCTCGCCAGGTTTTACCTCATAACCACTATCATCAATCTGAATCAAATCAGTGACATCTTCAAAATTAGAAGAATCATTTACAGGATATGCACTTTCTTGATGTCTAAAAACTCTTAAGCTCGTATCAAGCGAAAGATCATATGAAGCAGCACCTAAATAAGCTTCGTCAAAATTCGTAATTTTTATATTACCTTGTTCTATCTCTTGTAAAATTACGTCTTTGGTTAAAATCATATAAAAATATTAGTTGTATAAGAAAAATTGTATCACAGTAGTAAAATCTAAAAATTGCAACTAAATATTAAACATACAAGAGATAAGTTAATTAGTTACCCAAATAACCATCAATTCTTTTTTCTATGTAAAAATTATTGACAAATAAAATTATCATGTTAATATGCAATATTCCAAAGCACATCACAACGTAATATTTAGAGACGAAGCATTGGCTAGAGCCGAAAAGTTTTGATTATATATCGAAACTTCCCGGTTGTAGCTGAAAGTGGCTACGACAAACATCAACATGTTTGCGAGTAGTCACCAGCACGTCTCGCACACATTAAAACCCAGCTGGTAGATTTACCTGCTGGGTTTTATTATTTCAGATCTTTACATATAACCAGCATCTTGAAAAAAGATAACGAAAGCACTGCTCGAAATTAATATGAAACAAATAATTACATAATCATTTCATTTTAAACCTTATTTTAAAAGGTAAAGAGCAATAGCGTCTTTTTATAGTACATATTGACACTCTTTGAAATGAATTGTATTAAAATTTACTGTATCTTTAACTCCTGAACCCAGCACCCCACAACCAAACACCCCAAAAAAACAATGACTACTAATGACATCAAACGAAGCCAGCTCGTCGAAGAAGATGAGAGAACCGAACGCTACCTCATCGAATTTGAGAGTGGCAGGAAAGTCGAAGTCCTCTGCACTGAGTTCTACGGAATTGAGCCAGGGACCTTTCACGACGAAAGTCGCGGCGACCCACCAACCCACTCGACAAGAGTAACTCTTGTGAACGAAAACTCAGACCGAGAGTTTCGAGATGAGCTACCAAAGCTTGTTGAAGAACTTCTCACAAGAGGAGCAAGAGAGATAGAACTCGAGCACAGAGAATCGGACTCCAGACTCAAAGTCATAACCCCCTAACCACTAATCAAAAGTTTTCTAGCAGGTTTCTTAAGTAAAAAACCTGCTCTCAACTGAGCCAGTCATACAACTTGACTGGCTCTGAGAGAAATCCCTAGCACCTTACAACCACATACCCCCACAGACCATGAAATCCGCTTCAGAAGCACCCACCCTCGTCAAAGCCAAAACTCTTAGCATGCAGTACGTGCCAGCCGAAATCGATTACGAATACGGTGTTAAACGGCACGAAATATACAAGCGCTGCATCAAAGGAGGTCGTCGAGTTATCGGCGGCGGAAACGGACAATACGTCACCTCAACCTACTCTCACTTCATTCTCAAGGTTCAAATTGAGGGTTCAGAAATCGAAATCTGGACCGAACGCACGTTCAAAGAAGAATTAGGCAGGAAGAGACTGACAGCCAAGCTGCGCGAGCAAATTGAAAGTACGATGCCTAAAAACGTCGAACTGGAGAAATGCATAAGCGCACGAGGGACAGAGTACTGGACCTTAACAAGCGAAACTGCACGACAATGGGCAAAGATAATCAAATCTTCTTAGTGTCGCAATAGGGGTATGTCCTCTAGGTTTGAGAGTCAACCGTAAAACTCTCACTGTCGGCAAGTGAACACTTGCCCTGATGAGCTCAAAAGAGCGAAACAGCAACCAAACCAACTCAGCACCTTACAACTCCATACCCCCAACACACCTATGACAAAACGACACATCCTTACCGGCGGGCCAGGCATTGGCAAAACCACGCTCATCAACATCCTCGGAGAGATGGGATATCCTGTCACCTTCGAAGTTGCGCGAATCATCATCGACGAGCAACAGGAAATAGGGGGCACCCTACTTCCATGGATAAACCCTAAAGGGTTCCAAGAAGCTGTTACTTTGCGACAGCTGGAAGTTGAATCAAACCTTCTTCCAAGTGGTGCCACGCTTGTCTTTCAAGACAGGAGCCTTATTGATGGATTTGGCTACTGCTGCCACTTTGGCAGCACCCCTCATCCTCTCATCGAGGAACATGCACGAGGGTGGTACACCAAAGTCTTCTTACTCGATCCTTTACCGGATTACGTGCAAGACGAGGCACGACAGGAAGACCGAGCTGAAGCTGAAGCAATTCACGCAGCTATCGCGAAAGCGTATATCCACTTCGGATATGAGCCAATTATGGTTCCAGTACTTCCACCAAATGAGCGAGTCAAGTTCATCTTGGAGAGGGTGTAACCTCTAGCAGGTTCTTTAATCGGAACCTGCTCTTTTCGTTGTAAGACAATACTTTTTATTTTAAATGAAAAACAAGCCTTTCAGCTCGCGGTTTGAAAATAGGTTTCCCAATTAGTACCCTGCTTTGGCCGCATGGCAGTTGAACCACCATCACAAAGTGGACATTTTTCAGGAGTCCAAATATCCATCGACTCATTTAACAATGAAACGATACGTTTACCATCAACATGCGTTGTGCCAGAACGATTAGCAGCAACCCCCATAAAAGGCATTACATTTGCTTCACAGTTTTCTACAGCTTCGATTGCGAGTAAAGCACTGCTGCCAGTTGTCATTGTGTCTTCGACAATGAGTACATTATCGCCAGGGTTAGGACGACAAGCTTCGAAAACAAGTTTTTTACTGTCCCCTTCGCCAATCTTCTTTGGAGACGACCACGGACACTCGACACCGTTATTACGATGTAGGGTAATTTGTTGTGCCATCATTTCGGCCATTTTAGTAGCACCTGAAGCAGGACCAACCACATGGTCAATCTCATACGACAAACCATGTTGCCTCAACATGTACAGCACATCTCCACACAAATCAAACCCGTATCTCTCAAGTTCGAGCATCAACTTTGAATTTATAAAACCATCAGAATGGTTTCCTGTTGTGAGTCTCGCATGGGGATCCTTGATATCACTTGAATGCAACCAAAAAGCACCTTCTTTTATGAATACCTCTTTCCATTCCTTATTACTTCTTTTCATAATGTTCTTTGTTTTCCCACATGGGATTTACTCGAACATTACTAAACTACTACGATGAAATCAAATTAATCTAAAATTCGCAAATTTTGTATATCACCTTCTTCACTTTTTTCTACCTCAACTGTTAATTGCTGATTAGCATTCTTCTGCAAATGTTTTTCTTCATGTGCCTTATAGACAGTTTTTAACTTATCAAACATATGCTTAGCAACAAGTAATCCTGCAGATACTCCAATAACACCGATAGACAAAAATCCTAAAAGAATCGATGCTAGTATGCTATATCCTGCAGACATAAACAGGAGAATAAGCCCTGCTGTAACTCCTCCTAGTAGTAAAAGCACGCCACCAACAGCAAGCGCTACTCCTACAAAAAAGAATTTAAAATCTCCTAATACACTTCCAACTTCTTCAAGCACTGCTCGAGTATGTGAAAAGAAGTGATACGCAACCTTAGTTTTACTTTCGTTATTTGTTTCCATATATGTGCATTTAATGCCTATGCAGGGTTTTTGTCAATCGGTGTTTCCTTTCCTCGTTCACGAACTGCGATACCGTGTGCTTTCAAAATCACTTCGTAATCATCACGCTCAAGAATTTCAACTCGTAATAATTCCTCAGCAATAGCGTCTAATACTTTTCTATGTTTTGTAACAATCACACGAGCTCTTTCTTTTGCTTCTTCAATAAGACTTCGAACTTCAGCATCAACTTGTGAGGCCATTTCATCAGAGTGATCGCGTGCTCCTGGGAACATCGCACCCTTATCATCAACCAGTGCAACAGAACCAATCTTCTCGCTCATTCCATATCGCATTACCATGTTTCGCGCCATGCTTGTTGCTTGCTGAATATCACCAGATGGACCAGTTGAAATATCACCAAATACAATTTCTTCAACAGCAAACCCTCCAAATGTCATCGCCAGGTCATCTAAAAATTCTTTTTTAGAGTGCATTCGTTTTTCTATCTCAGGAAGCTTCATTGTGTATCCTCCTGCATTACCTCGAGAAATAATTGATATTTTATGAACAGGATCAGCATTTGGAAGCACTGATGCTACCAACGCATGACCTGCCTCATGATATGCAGTTATCTCGCGCTCTTTTCCTGTAATTAAATGACTTCTTCGTTCCGGACCAAGCATCACCTTTTCAATAGAACGAATAAAGTCGAACTGTGCCACCGATTTCCGTTCTTCTCGTGCAGCTAAAATTGCCGATTCATTAACAAGTGAATATAAATCTGCTCCTGAAAACCCTGGGGTTCGTTGTGCGATAAGTGCAAAATCAACATCTTCTGCTAACGGCTTTCCTTTTGCATGAATATTGATAATTGCTTCACGGTCGTCACGGTCGGGTAAATCTATTTGTACACGTCTATCAAATCGTCCTGGTCGAAGAATTGCAGGATCTAACACATCAGGTCGGTTTGTTGCGGCCATAACAATTACCTTTTCATTTGGCTCAAACCCATCCATCTCAACAAGAATTTGGTTAAGTGTTTGTTCACGCTCATCGTTTCCTCCTCCTGTACCAACTCCTCGAGCTCTTCCAACCGCATCAATCTCATCAATAAATATAATTGCAGGTGCAGACATTTTTGCCATTTTAAACAAGTCACGAACACGACTTGCTCCAACACCAACAAACATTTCTACGAATTCAGAACCAGAAATCGAGAAAAATGAAACTCCTGCTTCTCCTGCAACAGCACGTGCAAGTAATGTTTTTCCTGTACCTGGTGCACCCATTAGCAATACTCCTTTTGGAATTTGTGCTCCAATTTGAATAAACTTTTTAGGATTTTTTAGGAAATCAACAATTTCAGAAAGCTCCTCTTTTGCTTCTTTAACACCTGCCACATCCTTAAAGGTAACTTTTTGTTTTCCATCGTTTGGATCAATCATCTTCGCTTTGGATTGTCCGAAACTAAATGCTTGCATACCAGCACCTTTCACTTGTCGGGTTAAGAACCAAATTAAGAATAGAATAAAAATTAATGGGAAAATAAATGGAGCAAGTGCACCTAACCAAAATAGAAATCCGCTTGGACTTTTTACTTCAATAGCCACCTGTGCTAATTCTTCTGGAGTAACACCATAATTAGTAAGCGTATCTGAAAGTGCTGTTCCAGCCTCTTTTTTAGATGTTTTTATTTGGCCAACCGCTTCTACATCACCTTCTGATTCTGTATTTAATGTTGTTGTTGCAGTAGTTGTAGCAGTACTAGTAGATGCGCTTGTAGTTGCAACTACAATTTCAGATTCAGATAAATCTCTTAATGTTATTTCGAGTGTATCACCTTCGATATCAATTTTTTCAACTACACCAGCTTTCACATCACGTGCTACTTCTGAAATGGGAACTTCTTTTACATCAGCTTGTTTTTCCTCGATAAATGAATATAACACAATAATCGTAAGCAAAATCATTACTACACTAGCTAAGTTACCGAAAAAACTTCCAGGTTTTGGTGTTTTTTTATCTTTACCTGGTTTTCCTTGTTTTCCAGCTTGTTTTAATAATTCATGCACTTCTTTTTTTTGCTTTCGTGATGGCTTTGCTTGTTTTGGAGCTTTCGGTGATTGTTTTGACATAGCGCTCATTATACTGAGGAGAAGCGTTTAGTAAAGAAAAAACACCTTACTCGGAACGAGTTTTAGCGTCGAAGTAACTTGAAGGCCTGCAGGCTATTGCAAAACCTGATAACATCGCCAGGATTCCAAGAGTGTACGCAACAATTTGATTCCATTGCAGTGGCTCTACGGCATCAGTTCTGTCTTTATAGAAAGTATAGACAAGAAATAGAGCCGATATCGTTCGTATAAATCGATGTTCATCGATATCAAATGTGGCATCTTCTTGAAATGCAGTACTAGTCATTTCATAAAAAATGAATGCTTCGTACAGCATCCACGCAACGATACAGTATTGTATTACATGGAATATAGTTACAAGTGAATGTTCTAGTACCGCCAGATATATAAAATGAAAGTAATAGCCAACAAATATCACGAAGAAAAGATTAAGGTATGCACGAGCAAACCAAAATCCTGTTTTTCCGTAAGATATTTTTTCAAGCAAGTGATGTATTGGTTGCGCAATAAAGCACACTAGCCATGTGTCAAATAGTTTAAAGAGCTTCATAGCTGCAAAGTATCACACCCACCTGGAAAAACAATGTTGCAATCATTGCAAACAACGGTAAGCTAGCCTGGATGAAGTTCATTCCCAAACTCTGTGTCGTGTGCATTCTTTCCGTTTGCATGTTTCTATCACTCCAAGCTCTCTTTGCTGACGCTAAAAATGTTCCATCTAAAATGGACATAACCATGGTTGAAAACAAAGAAACTGGTAAAATCGAGTACCAAGTCATTTGCTTTCTTCAAAGTGAAGAAGCTATGAATGAATTTGAGACAGACGAATACAACATCGACGCCAGATTTGTGTTGATCAATCCTGATGACCGCAGAATGGCTGGTTACGTTGCGAGCGATGAAGCAATATTTGTTAGTAATGGTATTCAGCTTACGACAGTGATACCTTGGAAACCAAAAGATGCAATCATTGAAATCATTGTTACATTCAAGCACAAATCCGACTCCGCAAAAGATTCAGAGCGATTTATACTGAAACCATTCAAGCAGGAGGAAGCAAAGACGAAGACCAAGACACAGAGGCCCGCAAAGTCAGAACAAAAAAGACCATCGTCTTCATCTGGCCCAACTGCTTTGGTTTAACCAAAGCATTTTTCTTTATAGGTTGCATTCTAGAATCACACATCGTAGAGTGAAAAAGAAATGAAATACTTGTTCCTATATACCCTAATTGTTGTCGTTATATTTCCAACTTCAAGTTTTGGAGAAGAGATGCCGAAGCAAACAATCGATCTCTACACATTTAATTTGAACTCACTTACAGGAATTCAGAAATGTATTCTGACACTTGAAGTAAACTTCAGAGACGAAGAAGATTTTGATATGTTGTCGCGTTTTGCTATTTTTGCAACTATTCGAAAAACACGAGATGAAAAAACGCTCTCATCTCGTGCAAAAGTAAAACGTCATAAAAAAACAATCAATTTTTCAGCATCATTCAATGACATTATCAAAGATGGTGATATGGTCTCAATTGAAATTTATTTGTGGGATAAACTAAATTCCCACAATGTAGTAAGGTTACCAACCATACATCAAAAATTTACATCTGGGATTGCACTTTTTTAGGTGCATTTTTCTTTCCCAAGCACTGATTCATGTGTACTATGTACTCATTATGGCAACATTTGCAGACAACAAAAAAGCACGATTTAATTTTGAATTTCTTGAAACATTTGAGGCTGGTATTTCCCTATTCGGACATGAAGTAAAATCTATTCGAGCCAATCGTGCCGACCTAACTGGTTCATACGTTGTTATACGAGGAAATGAAGCATTTCTTGTTGGGGCCACAGTACAGCCATACCAAATGGCAAACATTACAGAAAAGTACGATCCAGACCGTCCAAGAAAACTACTTGTTACTAAAAAACAATTAGGTATTCTTGAAGCAGAGGAAGCCAAGAAAGGTTTGACGTTAGTACCTATTTCGTTGTATAATAAAGGAAGAAATATAAAACTATCGTTTGCTATTGCTCGCGGAAAGAAACAGTTTGATAAGCGAGAAAAAATAAAAGAACGTGATAGTAAACGAGATGTAGCTCGAACTTTAAAAAATCAATAACGCTCAAGAGAGATAGTAGCTGTCACCTGTCATTCGCCTTGAGAGTTTTACGTAAAACGATTGTCTCCCTGAATTTATTTCGGGGTCTCGCAATATAAGAATCTGAATCAAGTTCAGATAGACAATTCTACACCGACTAAAACTTTCAAGGGGGATGATCGGCTTCGACGTGGTGCTCCCTTCCCTTCGTGCAGAGTAATGCTGAAGTATCATTTTAAACTGCTTCAAAACGTTAGTTGCAAAAAACAAAATTGTCTCACAGTATTTTACTGCTAAAGACTTCAGCTACGCATACGCTTAGTCGTTGCGCGTCTTACACATTTCACTCCTGATGGAGTGTGATAGGCGACATCAATTCAGGATCGCTTGTTAGAGTGCTTAGACTAACAACTTAAATTATAAGATCGCCATTTAGATGTTTTGTTACTTCTAAAGTTTAAGTGGCTAAATTACGTTTATTCGTAAGAAGAAATAACTATACTCTGTAGATTCGATTAGAAGCGTATTACGGACGCGGGTTCGATTCCCGCCATCTCCACAAACAACGCAATTTAACCGCAATAAACTAAATTAAAGAGCATTCTTTTGTCTTCTAATTACTCATCTTTGCCGAGACTCTTTATGGTTGCAGCAATATTATCAAGTATTGTCTGTAATTTAGTTTTTGCTTCTCTGGTTAGCAATGATGTATGCATTACCGAATTTCTTAATGGTCTATATGACTTATGTTCATCCTTTATGATACTTTCACCAATGAACTGAGCTAAATCATTGAAATCCATAAATTGTAAGACATCATCTTCCTGCACTCGAACCTGAATTGAGGTACCAGCCTGCTTTTTGTGGTCTTGGAATACCTCCATGCCCCTAATAGCTCTGCAGTGCTCACACCACTTTAAATGATCATCAGGATTTCTTTTCTGACAATTAAGTTTTTTAGGATCAATATTTGAACAATCATCAGGGGCACCAGCATCAAAAATATGTTTTCGTAATAAATTTTCTGATAAAAAGCATGCGGTATAAGCAGGGAGATTGAATTCAGCCTCTTCTATTAAAGAACTAATATCACCATTCATATCTCCGTCTCCAGTCTTTTTATATTCATTAGCAGTTTCATTAAACAAACCTCGTGCATGACGCTCTTTTTTACCTTTACGTGGATTATCCTCATCACCCCCTAGCTTATGCTTAATCCTCCACTCATCCCATTTATCACTAATATGTTCCAATATCTCACCTTGAATAATATCTAATAAATTTTTATACTCTTCATTATCTTCAACGACACCCTCTCTGCTACTGGTAAAAACTTTATCCGTGGTTTCATCATCAAGATCATTAAAATGGATTTGGCCATATAAGTAACTAGACACAAAACGAGTTGAAAAGTCTGGCATATGTTTCAAAATATCTTTCTCGCGTAAGCGACCATTAACAAATAAATCGACTCCCGCTTTCTCATTACTAGTCGATATTTTCAGATCTCTAGGTCTCACCACTGAAGCAACAAAACCATCTGCAGTTGTACCTTCAAAAGCTAAATTAGAAACAGTTCGGGCTATTATTTTTATATGCAGAAGTTAAGCTAGCAACCTCTATTCCCCTATTTGGTGAATAAAATACACCTTGTGCAGCGTAACGTTCGTTTATCGCTTTCCACTCATCACGGAAATTAATTTGTATTTGCCAACACGGCAAAGACGTTGTTCTTCCTGTATTAGTAGTTGATTGAGATTTTTTAATTATTTCTGCATACATTACTTCAAGCGCACTGTTGTATGAACTATCGTATTGTGCAAGCTTACTTTTTTGCGACTGCAATTGATTGGCAATTTTTGTTGGATTGTTCAAACGACCATCGTTAACAAACGCACGAAGTCTTTGGACTACGGTCTCATTATTACCAACAATCGAAGCGTCAAAACCTCCAAGACTTTCTATATATCTACTTAAAGAAGTTATTTCTTTTTTAGCGTATGAAACATCTGATGCTACCTTTTCAGTGGTGTCGTACATTTCATTATAAAAAATACGAATTGCAGGAAGTGTTGCTGGAGCTGTATATGCAGCAGCATTGCCGAATGCATCAACTGTTCGAACTAAAATAATTCTATCGTTTATTATTCCTGCAATGTATTCTAAATCACCCGACTCATTAATAGTGATCCATGATTTAAGTAAAGGATTGTACTGCTCAACCAGACGTGAGTAATCTGACGAAATAAATGTTTGTGCAGTTTCTCGAATACCAAAATTTTGCTGCGCTTGTTGCGTTACTTCTTTTTTTACTACAGCAACTTTCGTTGCTTCAATTTCCCTTTCTCTTTCTAATCGTAATTGTCTTGATAACTCTAAGTCACGCTCTCGCTGTAACTGCTGTTCTTTTTGCTGTTGTGCCTGAATCTCAGCTTCAGTTTTTTTAGCTTCTACTGAACCAGTATTTTCTGAAATAAAAATTATTTCAGCTTCGCCACCATCTTGATTAATTTCTGTATTAGATTCTATTACAATATTTTCCAAAGGAGCTATTGGACTAAGTATCCCAACAGCAATGAAGAACGAAGTAAAAGTTTTAATTAAAAAATCAAACATATGTATTATTGTAGTTGTTTTGCCAGTAACCAATCAAAGAATCTATCCCCACACCACTTTCTAATAAAGATGGAAGGCTTAGCAAGCACCCCCTTAACGTAACGTGTCTTGGTTTTTTTAGATGAAACTATCGTAGCAATTAAAGTTCCAATTTCAGATGCGGGGGTTCCTGTGTTACTTCCGTACATTTGCTTCAATCCTGCTGCAACTTTTTCTGTATAGCTTTTATAAGGACCATCGCCCGCTCGCTGTACCATAGATTTTCCAGCAGTTTTACCAAAATTTGTTTTTATAATTCCAGGCTCAATTACAACCACTTTTATACCAAATTGTTTTAATTCAATTCGTAGACAGTCGGACCAACCTTCAAGTGCATGCTTAGATGCATGATACCAAGCACCCAGTGGTGTATACATTTTTCCTGCCATCGAAGAAATATTTATAATAGTTCCAGCTTTTTTTGATCTCATATATGGCAAAACTTCTTTTGTTACTGCGGCCAAACCAAAAAGGTTTACATCAAATTGTGCTCGTGCGTCCTGTAATGAAATATCTTCCACTGCACCAAACAAACCATAACCAGCATTATTTACTAACACATCAATAACTCCATTTTGTTCATCTGTAATTGTTTTAATAGCTTTTTGTATTGATTCACTTTGTGTAACATCTAGCTCGAGTGCTTTTCCCCCTAACTCAACTAATTCGTCCAGGTCATCGATATTCCTTCCTGATACGTAAACGGTGTGTCTTTTTTTAAGTAACGCTTTCGCCGTTGCTTTACCTATTCCAGAAGTTGCGCCTGTAATTAGAATGACTTGAGTATTCATAGTTACTCTATTATAACAAACACAACTACAACTATGTGTTAATTGACAAACACTCAATTAGTTGTACTATCAAATTTATGAAGTTGATCTTTTCTTACCTAGCCGGTGTTGCTGCAATAGCTTTGTTTTTTGTCATATCGTTAATTACGATTTTGAGAATGGATAGAGCGCTCTTAGAGTACTATCCAAACGTCCATAATTCTCTATCGTATTATGGGGGTGCTTGTGTTTTACTCATTCTCTTAGTGGGAATTCCCTCCATGATAATTTCAGACTACAAAGCAAAGCGCCCTAATGCTGATGAAAAAATTTTCTTTAGGATTTTTTCACTTTGTTGGATTGTATCCGTCGTCTTGTTTTATCCTCTTGTAATTCATGCGTACGAATTTACAAATGCAAACGGTTTTAATGTCAGTGCATTAGCCACAGATGGACAAGCTGTACGTGCAGATGAACACGAAGAAGATGTTTTTTTGAAAATTTCCTTGATAATTCCTCAAGTGATTTTTAAGATACTGCTCGCAACACTCGGTGCACTTGTACTGACGCTAACCGCTGGATTCATTGTTTTCATGGGTTTCATGGCAACAATACTTGGCTACAGCAACTATCACAAAGCTCATTGAGCTTTTTTCTTTACCAATATCTCTTGTACAATAAACCTATGACTTTTTCACAAATAATAAAAACATCACGTCCTCACTTTTGGCTTTACGAACTTGGGACGTACATAATTGGAGTTATTGCTGGTTTCACGCATTCGGGAGTAACGCTAAGCTGGGAAGTATTTTTATTTGGTTTCTATTTTTTACTTCCAGCAAATATTTTAATTTATGGAATTAACGATGTGTTCGATTACGAAACCGATATGAAGAATCCGAAGAAAACTTCATATGAAGATGTACTTCCCAAAGAACAACATAAAAGTGTTTTTCTTTGGGCGGCACTCACAACGACTCCTTTTATGCTATTTTTGCCGGCATTGTCACCATATGCAATTCTTTCATTTATAGCATTCCTCTTTTTTGCTTTCTTTTATTCATCACCACCAATTCGTGCAAAAATTCGACCTGGTTTAGATAGTCTTTTCTCTGGGTCACATTATGTTGTTACTGGAATATTTGGATACTATGTTGTAAATCCAACTGGTTCATTTAATTGGACACTTGTTGCTGCAGCACTACTTTGGACCACTGCCATGCATGCATATTCAGCAGTACCCGACATTAAAGCAGATGCAGAAAGTGGCATTCAAACAATCGCAACTAAACTTGGTGCAAATAAAACACTGGTATTTTGCCTGGCAGCCTATATCTTAAGTTTTAATCTTATAAGCATGGTTGTTCATGACGCTTTTGCATTACTCTCGGCACCATACATAATTCTGGTAATTCAGTCTTTTAATAAAACAGACGTAGCGCTCTTAAAAATCTATAAGAAGTTTTCATATCTTAATGCAGTCATTGGAATGATATTTTCACTTTATTTATTACTACAACTCGTCTAAAGGATGAGGTGATGTATTACCAATAATTCTTTTGTACACAAGCTCTGCAGAGATTAAACAAATTGGAACACCAACACCCGGGTTTGTTCCTGCTCCTGCAAAATACAAATTATCAATTTTTGAATGCGTATTGTTTGGACGAAAGAATGCAGTTTGCTGTAACGAATGAGCCATTCCAGATAACGCATTCCCTTTGTATGCGTTATAATCTTTTTCAAAATCTTTTACACAGTAATCTCTTCTGTATTCAACTCTATCTTTCAAGTTTGGAATATCTAGTTGTTCTGCCATGTTCTCCAAAACAGTATCGCCATATTTTTTTAACTCATCATCAGTATATTCAATACCATTAGCAATTGGTACAAGTACAAACAAGTTTTCTTTTCCTTCTGGCGCAACAGTATCGTCGGTTTTACTTGGGCAGCAAACATAATACGAAGGATCTTCAGGAAGCTTTGTTCCATCAAAAACGTCCTTATTACCCCGATCCCAATCTTCAATAAAATAAAGATTATGATGCAACAAAGAATCAATTTTTCCATCAACACCTAAGTACATAATAAATCCAGAAGGAGTCATTTTCTTTTTCTTCCAATAGTTTTCATTTCTGTCTGAAGTTTCTACGCCAAGTAACGCTAAATCTGTATGTGCCAAATCTGCATTTGAAATAACAATATCTGCAGAATGCTCCACACCATTTTCTAGCAAAATACCTGTTGTTTTATTATCTGTAACGTTGATTTTTTTAACAGGTGAACTTGTGTGAATTTTTACCCCATTCTTTTTGGCAACAGTAGTAAGTGCTTTTGTCACTTCATAGAGTCCACCTTTTGGGTACCAAATTCCAAGCCCGAAATCAACATGATTCATAAGTGAATAAATTCCTGGACATTCCTTTGGTGATGTTCCAAGTAACACAGTTTGGTACTGTAAGGCTTTTCGCAAAAGTGAAGATGAGAACTGTTTATTAACAATAGACTCCATCGACTTAAATAATGGCAACTTCCTTCCCTCTCTCATTACACGTTTATTAATAAAATCAAAAATAGAATCATAGTTTTTGAACATAAACTCCTGCTTCGCAACATCATACTGAAACTTTCCATTTGCAATATGCTGTTCAAGCTTTTCACCTGCGCCAGGTTCCTCTAGTTCAAACAGTGCTTTGTTCTTTTCCATATCGCTATAAAAATCTGCAGGTTTGTCTCGGTCTTCTAAGAAAATTCTGTACGAAGGCTCTAGTTTTTGCAGTTCTAAATAATCTGCAATATCTTCTCCGACTAATTCAAAAAAACGCTCAAACACGTCTGGCATCATGTACCACGAAGGACCCATATCAAATTTGTACCCATCTACCTCAAATATACTTGCTCGACCACCAACCTGATCATTCTTTTCAAAAACTTCAACGTCAAAACCTTTTTTAGATAATAAACATGCAGATGCTAATCCTGCAATTCCACTTCCAATTATTAGTATCTTTTTATCAGTAGTTGCCATAAAGTTTTAATTAGTATAATCCCCTTATCATACTCATTTGTCCGAAGCTTGCCACTAAAGACATCGTAGTTATTTTTTTCAATCTTTCTTAGAATTGCTCTGTATAAATTATGAGCAAACAATACAGAAAATTTTCCACTTTTCAGTAAGTGAATTCCTGGCATCGATGAATGATACAGTGCATCTGTTTTTTTAATATAATCAACAAGAAATGGTTGTAACTTTTCAGTATTTTTCTCTGCTATATCTTTTGCTTCTATATGATACTTTTGCAAGTCATCGAGTGGCATATATATTCGACCTCGCTCAACAAAGTCTTCATCGATATCTCGAATAAAATTTGTAAGCTGCATCGCTTCTCCAAGCTTTACAGCATACGGCAATGCGCCATCACGATAACCAATAATGTGAGACATAATCAACCCCACTACCGCAGCAGATCCGTACATATAATTTTCCAATGCTTTGTAGTCTTGATAGCGCTCCTGTGTTAAATCTTGCTCCATGGCGTTGAGAAACGCAGTGCTGTATTCGTATGGAATATTGTATGTATGAAAAATTTTCTGTACTGCATCGTGATTTTTTATTTCACTACTTTTATTTTTATGTGCAGATTCCCATGAGGTTCGCCACGCTTGTAACAATACTCTACTTTCTTCTACACCTCTCCCTTCTGCAGTATCAACAATTTCATCGGGAATACGAACCCACGCATATAATGCAAATGTTGCTTCTTTTATCTTTTTTGGGAAAAACAATGTCGCCAAGTAATAAGACGTTCCATATTTTTTTTGAACCGCTGCAAACGATTCAAACTGCTCGTAATACTCTTTAAGTGAAGTGTTCATAAAATTACATTATGAAGTTCTGTCCCACATTAATGCAACCAATGCGTGCCATTTTTTCTTTTGCACTGAAGTAAAAGATGTTTTCTCAATAAGTATTTCAGCTTCAGTAAGTGCGCTGTGCCACGCATCTTGTGCATACTGTTCTGCACCAGATGCTACAAATAATTGTTGTAGTGTAGTAATTTTTTCTGCAGTGAGCGGTTTTCCAAAAAAAGCATGCAGTTGTTTTTGTTCTTCTTTTGATCCATGTTGAAATACATACTGACTCATTAATGAAGGTTGTCCAAGCTCGATATCTGCACATAAATCTTTTTTCATTTTTTTAGGATTACCCATAATATCTAAGTAATCATCCTGAATTTGAAATGCTTCACCCAAACAAGCCCCTGCTTTACGCATTATTGTACTGTCTTTTTTATTTCCAGATGCAAGTAATCCAATTTCAATTGGGCGAATAAATGTATATGAAGCAGTCTTTAGATGATTTTTCGTTTCTAGTTCTGTAAGCGTGGCTTTAGTATTTTGCATTAAAGTAATGTCGATCATTTGTCCATGAACAACTTCTTCAAGTAGTGTGATGATACTTTTTTGTATCGCAACTCCATTTTTACTTGCACAAGAAACAGTAAATGCCTGCTCTATTGACCACGCATACACTAAATCTCCAGCAAGAATTGCCATACTTTCTCCATCTTTAATAGAATCGGTCGGGCTACAATGTTTTTTGTAATATGCATGATGAATAGTTGTTACCCCTCGGCGTACATGTGCGCAGTCCATCACATCATCATGAATAAGTGCAAATAAATGTATAAGCTCAACAGAAAGTAAGTACGGCAAAATATCTTTCTTTGTTTTTCCACCCCCACTTACGTAGGACAAGTAAACCAAATATGGCCGGATTCTTTTCCCTCCTTTTCCTAATTTTTCAATATGCTGTAGTAAAAACTTATTCTGTTTTGAGGTTGTGATACCCTCAAGACTTGTTGTTTTTTTAGCTAATAATTTTTGGAAATGAGGATTAAAATAGGTCTGAAATTCCTGAAACGTCATTCGAAAAGTATACCAGTAGTTAGTAATTAGTGAAGCAATGCGACTAAATAACTAATGCTCAATAGTAATACTTGCATACTTATTTCTTTGTAAATATTCATCTGTTACTTCATACAAAACTGGAGCAAATGTGTCGGTAATTTTTTCTGTTTTTATAACCTCCCCTTCTGCCAAAGTGTCTCTGTATATTTCGTTACTTCTAAAGTACTCTTCTGTGTCTTTTATAAAGATGTGGTTTTTTTCATATACATGAAATTTCTTTCCAACATGTTGCGGGGCAAGTAGTTGCACCTTAAGCTGCTTTTCGGTTAACCAAATCTTAATTTGTACTGGGTAAGTTGTTTTATTTTTAATCTGTAAATCAATAAGGTTGTACATAATAGTTGCTCCACTTCCAAAAGGTATTGTTCGTGCATTGTCGGGAAATACATCTCGTGAATGATGCATTCGTTTCATTACAGATAATTCAGAGTGAAGAAAAAGCCAATATAATAAATTTGATAACTGACACAAACCACCACCAACACCAGAAACCACTTTCCCATCCGACAGCAACATTCCGTCAACGTATCCATTTTTATAAGAAGGTCTTCCAACAACATTCCAAAAAGAAAATGTTTTTCCGGGATAAATAATAACTCCATTAATTTTTTTAAGAGCTTGTGCGATATTAATAACTTTATTTTTTTGTAAAAATACATCAGAAGTTCCTAATGTTCTGAACAGTGGCGATTGATGTCGTGCTACCACAGCAGGAAAAAAATCTTCATTTTGTTCAAATGAATAATTGCTATGCATAAAAAGCTTACAGCGGTTATAAGAGCAGCGAGTGAAAAGTATTATATTTTTCAAAGAAGGATAACGCTTTGAAAGGGCTACTCTTTTTGGATTTCTAAAATTATTAACTTTCAATTTATATTCCTCCATCACATTGCATGATTTTATCCCAACATTCTTACAATCTTTTTTGCTTTCTGTTCCATTTTTGCAACATACACATTCATCGTTTCTATTACCTCCATTTTTCCATCAGAAACTTCATAAATAGTTTTAAAATTCATATCCTCAATAAATGCTCTGTCGTGAGAAATTACAATTATCGTCCCTTCAAACATTCGCAAAGATTCTTTCAAAGCAAAGAGTGCTTCACTATCAATATGATTAGTTGGCTCATCAAGAATAAGGACATTCACATCTAACAAAGAGAAATATAAAAATAGTAAGCGCAACCGCTCTCCAGGGCTTAATTTTCCTATCTCTCGAAATCGTACATGTTCTGAAAATGAATGTGACTCTAAAACTGTAGTTATATCTGCTTTATGTTTTTCTTCCGACTCAACTGATGTTAAAGATTCTTCTGGCTTATCTTCAGTGGTGTCATCTTTACCCTCTTCAGTGTCATCTTCTAAAACTTCATCACTTTGTATCTTTTTCATGAAGTCTTTAGGTAGGGCATCAAACAAAAAGTCGAAAACACGCTTATCAATAGGAAGTGATTCATGCTCCTGCATCACATGTGCAAATTTCACCGTTTCAGCTCTGTACAATTCACCAGATTTTTCTTTAAGAATTCCAGCGATTGTTTTAACAATGGTAGATTTTCCAACACCATTTTCACCAATAAGGCACATTGTTTTTTGAAACGGAATGTCGAGTGTAATTGGCTGTGTTTCAAAATCACCTTGTGTACAAACCACGTCTCTCAATTTAATTTCTGGAGTAATTTGTGTTTCTTCAAATGAAGTATCGGTATTCAAATGAAGCACAAGCTCGTCTCGTTCCTCTGGCTTCTCGGTAACATCCATTCGCTTAATTCTATTGTAGGTAACTTTTGCTGTTGTGAATGAACGTGCAGCCCTGTTTCTTTTATGACCAATAAGCATCTTGTCGTTATCGGTACCTTTCCATTTTTTTCCTGCCTCGCCTCTTGCCTGTCTCCATTTTGCAGATTCTCGCAATCGAACAATTTCAACCTTATCTTGTTTATGTTCTTTTTTCTGTTGTTCAAACTGTTTCTCCTTTTCTTTTAAATAATCTGAATATTTTGCATTTGAAACATGGAGCGATCCATCATGCCAATCGATTTCAAATATTTTATTTGTTACAGCATTCAAAAAAGCCTCGTCGTGAGAAATAATAATGCAAGCAGCATCGCTTTTCTGTAAATACGCTTCGAGCCAAATTCGTGAAGGTAAATCTAAGTTATTTGTTGGTTCGTCTAAAAGCAAAAGTGTTGGTTGTTGCAATAAAAGTTTTGTAAGCACTACTTTTGTTTTTTGACCACTACTTAAGTCTTTGAATGTTTTTGAGAGTAACGACTCATCAAGCGAGAACCCTGCAAAATAAATAAGCACATTCCGTTCAAATACATCATCCTTTTTTACAACATCATCCTCTGGAATTTCATATAGATACTCTTTAACAACGACTTCATCATGAACACTCATGTCTTGTGGTAAGTATCCAATGCGTGCATTTTTCTTTACTTCAAGAACTCCAATTGAAAATGTCTCTATTCCTGCAATAATTTTTAAAAATGTAGATTTTCCTGCACCATTAAAACCAGTTAAAGCAACTTTATGCTCTGGAGCAATAGTAAACGTCAGTTCTTTAAAAACAGTCTGCTCACCATAGTATTTCGATAATTTATTTGCTGAAATCATATATGAATATATAACAAGTAATCTGTACCGTAGCACAAACTTGGTTTACTATACAGAGTTATGAAAAAGATAATCACTGGAATAATTATTGGATTACTTATTGGAGTTTTAATCGGAGTATTACTTCCAAAAAATGGCGTACATGAAATGAATAAAGGTGTAAACATGGCGCATGATCACACAGAAGCAACACACGAACATCCAGCACATGGAATGAAAGAAATAGACACAACGCTTCCAATTCCTTCTCTCACATTCGATTTGTTTCGAGATGAAACAAGCGGATATAACGTTCAAATAAAAACTAAGAATTTTATTTTTACTCCAGAGCGAATAAACACAGAATACGTAGCGAATGAAGGGCATGCGCATATTTATGTTAACGATATAAAAGTGGCGCGAGTATACGGCGAATGGTTTCATTTAGACGGAAAATATTTGAGAACAGGAAAAAATGTCATCCGAGTTTCCCTTAATGGAAACAACCACAGTGAACTACTACAAGAAGGTGTTTTCATTAATGCACAGAAAGAGATATTCGAGTAGAATGCCATTACAAGAATTATTTTATAATCACTTATTTTATGGACACAAAAAGAATTATTATTACTATCGTCGTTACCTTTGGAATTATTGGACTTATGGTAACGATGACGGGAGACCAAAACGAGCGACCAGAAAATAGCTTAACGATGCACAAGAACACCGACATTGCGTGTTTAACTAATGGGCACCTTTCACTTGCAGCACATATTCACCCAAACCTTTCTATATTTGTTGATGGAGAAAAAGAGGCCGTTCCGGCAAACATTGGAATTACTGAAGACTGTATGCCAGAAATCCATACTCACGATGAAACCGGGCAAATTCATATAGAATCTGTTTTAGCAGAGCGAGTTGAAAACTTCACACTAGAAGATTTCTTCACTGTTTGGGAGCGTCCAGTTGAACGACCCGGTTATGATGTTACATTCACACTTAATGGAGAACCTAAAGAAAGTGCTGCAGATGTTCAGCTTATCGACCTATCTGAAATAGAGGTTGCGTACACATCGAATGGAGAACCTAAAGAAAAACCTGTACGACTTGAAAATGGGACAGCAAGATTTGAACTTAATACGGAAGCTGCATTATAAAAAAATAAAAATCTAAAACTATCATAGTAATTATATTATTTGTATACTTACTATAGTTTATGAGTAAAAAGAAACCTCAAAAAATAAATAAGAAAATATTTTTTTTCCTACCAGCAACTGTTCTGTTGCTGGTTTTATTTATTATTGCGAGTTTAACAATTTCAGTATCTCTATATAACTACATAGAGAACAAAACCCTAGCAGGATACACATTTTCTAATACTACAGATTGGGGAGATTATTTAATTACAGAAATGGACCGATACAAAACAGAACATGAAAATTTTCCTGAAATTGAATTTATCATTCCTCCATACCCTACAAACACTTCCACCACGACAAAAGCTGAAATTGATTATTTACTTAGTTTGAAAGCAAAAAGAAACCAAGAAAAAAATACTGAAATAATTCAAGAACAATATATTTATGGAATGTATTTTAATGACATACCATTAACAGACTATTTTAATAAAAATAAGTATTCCTTTGCAGAAACATTCGAAAGTTCATTTTGGGAAATCTCAACGTTAGTATTATTTGAAAAAGAAAAATTCAATCGAGTTCGTCCGCATATTATTGAACCAAAACTACAGCCAATAATTGAAGTTCCTCCACACCCAGCGTACCCAAGTGGCCATGCGATGCAAGCATATTTTGTCGCACTATATTTATCTGATAAGTTCCCTGAACACACAGAACGCTATTTTGAAGATGCACACAGAATTGCAACAAATCGAGAAGTGGCTGGAGTACACTACCCAAGCGACACTGCAGCGGGGAAATTAATGGCTGAACAATATTTTGAACAGAAAAAGTAATTATTAGATTGATTTTACAACAATTTTGGTATAAAACTACATAAACGTTCCAAAAACTAAATAATGAAAAGAATACTGTTCTACCTAATGCTTCCCTTCTTTCTTATGGTGTACATACCCTTTATTCTCATAAAGAATGTACTTCCATCTACTCGAGCAAGACAAAGCAAGATAATCTCATCAATTCTTGGGACGCTTGCCAAACAAGGAGAAACAGAAACCAATGAACTATTTGAGCTTGTTATATCTGATACGAAAGAAATAATTTCTCAAAATGAATTCGTAAGATTTCTTGATTTTTTGCACAAAAAAGGTCACCTTACTCAAAGAATGACTTTCTGTGATTGTCATATCTGCATGATATCTATGGTGCTACTTAACATTTGCACTGTAAAAGTACATTGGAAAATAACCTCAAGTGGCCGAAGAAAAAAAGCCGACTTGCTTGAAAAGATACAAGAGAAAGATGCAATAAAAGGCCCTGTGCCAATACCCGCGTAATCCTACATGGATACGCTTTTTCTTTACAGAATTTTATATTTCAATAAAGTGTGCTAAAAAGTGGTAAGCAAGAACTTACATAATTATGCAAACACCTATATTCTTAGCAATAACTATCTTTTCTAGTATTTTTGTACTGAAATCGATTATTAAATATCATCTGCACAAGAATGCTTTTTTCAAAAAAGAAATTCTTGCAAACATCAACAATAATCCATGTATTTCAGGAAAAACGCTTCGTGAGATGTATAATGACAATCTTGTCAGTTGGTCGATAATAATGAGAGTATCTGGTTCGTCTTTCTACAAACGAATGGTAGAACTTGAAGACACTAACTACGTAAAAACCAGAAAAGTTCCTTTGATGACTCATGGCGAAGTAACATATGTACGTGAGTATGTTATTACGCAAATGGGTAAAGATGCACAAAAAGCAATTACCGTTCCTCCGCTAAACTAACTATTTAGTGGATTTTTCTTTACCTTTACTTAGTAAGAATCTTAAACCCTAGATCTTATACAATATGGAAATTACAGCATGTTCACTTATGGCGATAGTTGCAATATCAACTGTCATCATTGCGTTTGTGTTAGTTATAAAACCACGCATAGCAATGCTTATCATTGCTACCACAATCACCACCATTGTGTGGACGGTTGTAGATGATGATGCATTTGCTGTTGTTGCTTGCAACAAAAGCAAATCCCCAGTTATTGAAACCATTGCATTTGTTTGCCCTTGCGGGTGTGGTCAGCACTAATCTGACTTTTTTCTTTCAATTACAATTTTCAAAATCTATATAGAAAATTACCAATTCAACACCGTAATAGAAATCTGCAACATAGTTGCAAATGCTCCCCATAAAACATAAGGTACCAGTAACCACATCGGTACAAAAGCTCGCTCTTTGCATAATTGTTTCAATAATAAAATAAGTGAAACCAATACCACCACAATGGTAATTGTTGCAGGAACATTACTTTCTAAGCCTAATTGAATTGGTGTAAATGCAATATTTGCCAACATATTTACAACGAAGAGGCACAACACTTTTTCTGAGATTTTCTTTTTGTATACTCCATACACAACTAAGCAAAAAGCGATTGCAATAAGCGGATAAATAATTCCCCATGCTACACCAAACACCCATGGTTCGGGTGCAAAAAAGGGCTTACTAATTGAACTGTAATATGTTGGGTAATCTATCATATCTTTATTCTATTGCATTTATATGTAAAATCTAGCTATACTCTTTTCATCGTGAAGAAAAAAGAAGCAAAACTAAAAAAAGATAATCACCGAATATTACTGTACTACATGTATGTTCCAATTCTTGATACTGAAACATTCAAAAAGTGGCAACTTGAGCTTTGTAAAAACCTTAATCTAAAAGGAAGAATTATTGTTGCATCAGAAGGAATTAATGGAACTGTTGAAGGAACTGTTGCAAATACAAAAGCGTACATGAAAGAAATGAAGCTTGATGCTCGATTCAAAGATATTCATTGGAAAACAAGTGAAGGAGATGGCGACTGCTTCCCTCGCCTTTCAGTAAAAGTAAAACCTGAATTAGTAAACCTTGGTTTAGGTGAAGACGATTTAGATCCAAGAGAAATTACTGGACACCATGTGAAACCAGAGGAATTTCACAAATGGTTAACAAGTGGTGAAGATTTAGTGATGATTGATATGAGAAACGACTACGAATATAACGTTGGTCATTTTGAAGGGGCTGTCGACCCTGGTACAGCAAACTTCAGAGAACTTCCTGATGTAATGAAAGAATTAGAGAAGTATAAAAATAAAGGAAAAAAAGTTGTCACTATGTGTACAGGAGGTGTTCGATGTGAAAAAGCTTCTGGATATTTAAAGAAAAAAGGATTCGAAGATGTCTATCAATTAGACGGAGGAATAGTTTCGTATATGGAAAAATATCCTGGAGAACATTTCAAAGGTTCACTTTTTGTATTTGATAAACGACAAACGATGCATTTTAATAATCCTGAAACACATGAACCAATTACCAACTGCAATCATTGCGACAACCCATCAGATTTTATGTGTAACTGTGCAGATAGTTCATGTAATAAGAAATATGTGGGATGCAAAAATTGTGTTGCTGTTCATAATGAGCGACTTTGCAAAGAGTGCGAGAAAAAAGAAGTTGTTGCCTAGTAATATTTTATTTGCTACATTCAAATAAATATGAACATCTTACCCATTGTATCGGTTGCGACCATGGCATGTTGGTTGCTATTTTTGATTATTGGTTTTATTTGGAAACACCACATCGATATTTTCAACAAAACTGCCGAACAAGAACAAGCCGAAATATTTTGGACGAAAACACTCGTTCGTGTACTTGTGACAGCACTCCTATGTACTGGTCTACTTATAATCTCAAGTATACTAGCTAAACCCCAAGTGCTGTAACAACAGCGCTTTTCTTTATAAAAATGTAGTTATTGCAAACCAACCCCTCTTCTGCTAATTTCAAAGAATGAAAGTTCTTGAAAAACTCATAACGTTGTGGCCCTGCGGACTAGTCGCACTTTTTTGTGCGATCGGCTGTTTGTTAATTATAAAAATTCACGGAACTAGAAACCGTGCAGATGTACCAATTCATCTCACCGCACTATTCTTGTTTTTTTTCGTAGCACTACTACTAACAATTCTGTATATATTTGTGACTCTTGTTAAGTCACAGTAATACAAACCTTAATTAAGTCCCAAATGCTGTAACAACAGCGCTTTTTCTTTTCCATCAATTCTTCGCAGCTGGTTAGCCTTCAAGTTATTTATACGAATATTTAAAATGCGAAATCGCTTCAAGCGTTTTACTCCATATCCATGTGCTCCAACCATTTTACGAATTTGTCGGTTTTTTCCTTCTGTTAAGATAATCTCAATAACATTTGGTGCAGTTCTTCGTGCCTTTGTAGGTTTTGTTTTGTAATTTTTAGCTGTTCCAACTTTTCCGATTCGAACTCCGTTAATTAACCCTTGTAATAGTTCATTTGAAGCTTTCTTATCTACCATCACTTCATACTCCTTTTCATGTGCACGTGTTGGATTAAGCAATGCATCTGTCATTCGCCCATCATTTGTCATAATAATTAAACCTTCAGATTCTTTATCTAATCTTCCTAACGGATACACTTTTTGAGGAAATGTAATTACGTCTGAGATTTCTTTCTCACCCTCTTGTGCATTAATAGTTACAACTCCAGCCGGTTTATAGTATGCATAATACGCCCGCTCTTCCGACTGCACTCCGTCAACAAATACTTCATCATGTTCTGAAACTTGATCACCTAATTTTGCAGGCTTTCCATTCACTAAAACTTTTCCACGAATAATAAGCGCGTCGGCTTCACGTCGAGAGCAATATTGGTTATCTGCAAGATATTTGTTTATTCGTGTCATAGAGATATTTGAGAGTTGTTTTTGTTGCACGAGTGTAGCATTAAAGTTGACATAAGTAAATATTTATTATAATTTACATCTGATGAAAATAAAACTGTTCTTATTGGTAATCGCAAGTTTTGCGCTCTTGATAGCACTCTTGATTCTACTTCCCCTACTGCTTCCCGAGGCTAAGGGTGGTCAACTGGCTGCAATAACAAGCAGCCTCACACTCTTCACCACATTTACAACGCACCTACTTATTCTTCCAAGAAAATAAGTATGTAACTCTTCAAACTCAACCAGCACTTAAAGTTGGTTTTTTCTTTAGTATCAATATTAGGCGGTTGGTTTTTTCAAGAAATGAACTTACACACCATACATCGCAATTGCATACCCAAACGATGCTCCCAGCGCAAACACAATAAAAATTCGAATAAAGACAAATAGTTGATTCATATACGTATATTGTAGCCGATTCTGGTATTTTTTAGAATCTATCATTACACCCTTTAGTGCATTTACTCCAAGATGAGTTTTCTACGTAATAACACATATGAAAACATGTATCGTAATCAACAACATCATCATAATTAAAAATTCCATCCAAACCTTCAATCGATTGATTTTCTACTAACAAAGAATTGTCTACTCCCTTATCCCCGTCTACAACTTCGCTTCGATTAAAATTAGTTTTTTGAGTGATTGCTTCTTCTTGCATCTCGGCATCAATAACCAAAACTTCCATTGGAAGCATTTCTCTTTGAATGAGCACTTCGTTTGTTAAATCAGGAAAACACCGTCCTGCAACAACATCATTAGAAAGCGTACACATAAATACTTTTTCTTTTGTAGTTTGCGGGGTGGCCTTTTCACTTTTTTGGGCAACAACGAAGTCTTGTAGTAAAGCATTATTTTCATTAACAATATCGCTAAGTGTCTTGTCACTAGCTTTTTCCGTTTCATCTAATTGTAATTTATAGCGCAATGAAGATTCAATCCTCTTCTGTTCCTTTGCTTGAGTCATAATTTCAAGCTGCTTTTTTGTAATTTCTGCTTGTATAGCTTTTTCTTTTTCTTGCTCTGTAATTACATTCATCAATGTTGCAACAGAAACAGTATCTTTAAGCATGTATTCACCATCATCAGAAAGTTTTAAACAGAATTGCTTTTTACTTACCAACTCAACACCACAAACAAGTAATTTACCATCAAACTGCAATTCAATTCCTGTTATTTCGGCATCAATAAATGACTTTCTCCACAGCAATGTTTTGTCTCTAATATCATAAGCAGAAACAAATTGATCGATTGGGTCGCCATGAACTTTATACAACACATTCACTGTGGTAAATATTTCCTTTTTGCCACTACGAGAATCGCCATACGAAAAAGCGTCTAATTTTGGATGCAAAGGAATTAACGACGACGGTTCTATGCCTGTTTCTGCAGCAACAGGTGTACTGGCAAGCATACTAAAATCTGCAAAAGCAATCATTCCAGGAGCAAAAGGTGATGCGATTGAAAAAAGTAAAGTGATTACTAGTAAAACTGAGCTCATATAAGAGGTAATTTATACCATTTATTTATATTTTGTAAATACTATTTGATACTATCAAGTAACTTTTGTTCTATGGTAACACTTGGAACCAGCCCTCTATCTAATAGCCAAATTTCAATCGTTTTATCTCCTCCACTAAGAATCAATATAGCAACTAACAAGAATACAACACCTAAAGTTTTCTTAAACCAACCATTCGGATCTGAGAGCGATACAATCTTCGATAAAAACCTTTTTCCTAGCAATGCAATTCCCAAAAGAATCATTGAAAGCCCAAGCACATAGGCGAATAAATTAATAAGACCAACCGACAAACTTTGCGGAATTACTGTTCCAATAATAACAAAGTATGTTGGACTACAGCTTGAAAATACCGGCCCAAGCGCAGCTCCAAGTAATATATCTCCTTTTATAGACTTCTTTTGAGATGCTTTCCCAAGCATCACGTTTGCTTTTCTTCCTACTGAAAACTTGTGTGATAGTTTTGCCCATGATGCAGGAAATAATAACGATAGTGCGAACAATAAAATAATCACTCCACTCAACATTGTCCAAAACATGTTTGGAATATCAATAAACACTGTTGTTACTTTCAATAGCAACGTGAATATAACTATTGATAGGGCCAAAGAAGCAGTAACAATGTAAGGCTTTAATTTAGAACGAGTATCTGTAACAGAACCACCAACAATTACTGGTAACAGCGGTAGAATGCATGGAGCAAGTACAGTAAGCACTCCCGCAATGAAAGAGATAAGTAGTAGTGTCATTATTGAGTTATTAAGTTATGAATAAATAGTCACAAAAAGATTTAGATATCTTTTTACTGCACGTTTGCAACCAAAGCTGCCAATGTACTTCCTCCTAACCATTTAGTAATTTCATTTCCTTCCCCATCTACTTGTACGAATGTATGTTGAGTTACAACATTATACTTTCTTTTTAGTTCTGTACTGCTATCGTAATCTACTTTTAAGATAGTAAGGTCTGCAGGTATTTCTGCTGCACCGTTTGTAATAGCAGCATCTTGTGTTCGACAACTTGGGCACCACGAAGCGTGGAAAAATAATACAATATCTCCATCTGCTTGTGCCACTAATTCAGGAGTATAATTTGCATACACTCCTTGCTGTGATGCAGTGGTTACGGTTTCAGTTTCATCCACAACATCTTCTGTGTTCATGGATTCAACTGTATCATTCATTTCGTCCTTCATTTCATCGATCACACCCTCTTCTCTGTCCCTCATTTCCCTCGTTTCCCTCGTTTCAACAACAGGTTCGTTTACAACTTCATTATTTAATGAACCCATAATAATTGCAACAACAACCCCTACAACAACCACGATAATTATTCCGATTTTCATATATTTTTATTTTATTATACATACTAATCTATTCATTATAATGAGTACAACTCTGTATGTAAAGTTAGCTTTACATTACAATGTGCATAACTAGCAACAATTTTGGAATCGCTTACGCACAATTAGTTTTGTAAGAATCATTACAATAAGCGTAATAATAAGCCACTGATCTACTGTATGGCTTACCGCCTGCACAACTAAAGCAACAGAGAGTACTGTTGTTCCAGCAATAAATGCGCTTTGATTAGCAATATAATGATGATGATCTTCCCGCTCGTCTGCAGGCTTATCTTTCACTAAAATAATTGAAGTAAAGATAATTAAAATAATAAAAACAGTAACAATACTTGCTAGCAACATGTCTGAATAATAAAAATCATTCAAATTCCAAATAATTCCTAAAATAATAAAAAGTCCAATTGTTGCAATAATTTCTCTGTAATCTTGTAAAAATTTCATACGCTATATTTAATGATTAGTAATACTGAATAATGCCTCAACAGGTTTTTTGAAATATCCAGCAACAGTAAGGGCTAATGTAACAGATGGTGTGTAATTCCCCTTTTCAATAGCTATAATTGTCTGTCGAGTAACACCAACAGCCACCGCAAGTTGTTCTTGAGTAACACCAATTTCTTTTCGATAGGAACTGACGTGGTTTGTAACAATAATTTTCTGTTCCTTCTTCATACAAGACAGTGTAAATCCACTACGGGAATATGTAAAGTTTAGTATGCAGAATTAACTATTTGCCTATAAAAACACTTGAATGATATATTGCTGAAGCATATCCTCAAAAACCATTGCTACACAACATAAACAATGGTAGAGTACAACCTCATAACTTTTAAATAATTCACATTGCGAAAAGGTAGAAGAAAAAAACCAGAAGAACTCCCACATGTAAATATAAATGGGAAAATTAGAGCATCAGAACTTCGTGTTCTATCAGATGATGGCGAGAACTATGGAGTTCTTACTACCAAAGATGCGCTTCAAAAAGCCCGTGATTTAGATATGGACCTTATTGAGATTAGCCCTAATGCAAAACCGCCTGTTGCAAAGATAATGGATTATGGTAAATTTCAATACGATCAAAAAAAGAAGGTAAAGGCACAGAAAGCGAAAGCTAAAAGTGTTGAAGTAAAGAACGTTCAGGTTAAAATCGGTACTGATGATAACGACCTTACTATTAAGGCAAAGCGTGCGTCAGAATGGCTTGAAGAAGGTCACCGAGTAAAGCTAGAACTTTTCCTTCCTGGACGGTTGAAGTATTTGGATAAAGCATTTCTTGAGGAACGCCTAGACCGAATACGCAAACTCATCACAACAGACAATACTGTTGCTGAGCAAGCAAAAAAAGTGCCAAAAGGCCTTGCAATGATAATCGAACGAGCAAAATAGCATCATGAAGACAAACAAATCATACAAACGAAGATTCAAACTAACCAAAAACGGCAAGATTGTTGCGCGTCGTAAAGGTCAAAACCACTACAACGCAAAAGAAAGTGGAACTACTACTATGCATAAGCGTGGAGCAGATATTGATCCAGTATCTATCAGCAACAAATCTAAAAGTCGGTTCTTTTTTAACCTACTAAAGAAATAATATGGCACGAGTAAAAGGAGGAGTTCATGCAGCAAAACGAAGGAGAAATGTACTGAAAGCAGTAAAAGGTTTTCGTAATGGACGAAGTACAAAAGAAAAGCAAGCTAAAGAAGCGTTACGAAAAGCAGGACAACATGCTTTTCAAGACAGACGAAAGAAAAAAGGAGTATTTCGAAGTCTATGGGTAACACGTTTAAATGCAGCTCTACGAATGCGAGGAGAAACATACAGCACATTCATCAATAAGCTTACAGGAAAGAATATTGAACTGAATCGTAAAGTTCTATCTGAGATTGCAAAAGATAACCCAGAAAGTTTCGACCGAATCGTAGACGAAGTTAAATAAAATAAAGAGCAAAGCGACCATACTTTATTTATACAGAGTATAAATAATTAAAAAACCTCAGAGAAATCTGAGGTTTTTTTTGTTTACTCCAACTCCACCCTTTCCCCTTCATCAGGAACCATGGCATCGACACTTAAAAACTCTCGGAGACGCTGTGTCAGAAAGAGTGAAGATTTAGTTTCACCCATGCAAACAAATACTTTTTTTAATGAGTCTCGCGAATGAGAAACAAAATCCACTAATCCATTCGAGTCTTTATGTGACGAATATCCACTAACGGTATAAATATTTGCACGTATACGTATCCAATCTTTTCCGATACGTGCTTTCTTAACACCTTCTTGTAATCGTCTTCCCAAACTTCCTGCAACCTGGTATCCAATTAATAACAATGCATTGTTTTTATCAGGTAAAAATTCTTTCTCATGTGCTGTAATTCTTCCACCTTCACTCATTCCAGAACTTGCAATGATGATTTTAGGACCATGATGTCGTTCAATGGATTGTGATTCTTGTTGCCGCATTGTTACTTGTAATTTTGGAAAATCAAAAATATCGTCCCCTGCTTTAATTTCCTGTTGCACAGCTTCATTAAAATATTTAGTTGAGCGAGAATAAACATCTGTAACTTTAATTCCCAAAGGAGAATCAAAAAAAACGGGAACACTTGGAACTTCTCCATCTTCTATTAAGTCGTTAAGTTCTTTTAAAAAGACTTGTGTTTTTTCTAAAGAAAACACTGGAACCATCAATGTTCCTCCTCGCTTAATCACTTTAGTAATTACTTCTTTAATTTTTGTTTTTCGCTCGCTTCTTTGTTCGTGATTTCTATCACCATAGACACTTTCCACAATCATGTAATCTGCATCAAAAACTTTTTCTGTATCTTTCAAAAGTGGTGTTGGAGTATTTCCTAAATCACCACTAAATACAATTTTCTTTTTAGAATGCGTATCGGTTAATTCAGCAATAACTGAGCCAAGAATGTGTCCGGCATCTTTGCAATAAAGTGAGAAAGACCCTAGCTCCATCACTTCATGATATTCAACAGTTTTCCATTGCTTGAATGCTTGTTTAGCATGATGTGATTCATACAACATATTTTTATTGAAACGCTTTGCCTCATAACTCATTATTTTTACAGCATCTTCAAGCATAAATTCGGCAATATCTCGTGTGGGAGGTGTGGAAATAATAGTTCCAGTAAACCCTTCTTTAATTAATTTTCCAATTCTTCCAATATGGTCGATATGCGCATGCGTCACAACAAGATAGTCGATTTCACTAGCATCATAAGCAAATGGAGGTTGATTTGGATCTTTGTCTTTATCGAATTTGCCTTGCTGCAATCCACAGTCGACTAAAACCTTAGTATCTTTATTTTCTAAAAGAAAATTAGCTCCAGTAACACTTCCAGCACCTCCATAAAATGTAACCGCAAGTTGGTTTTTGGGTTCAGTCATATTACTTATTGATTATTAGTTACTAAATAACGTTTACCAATTACATAAGCACATATTGCACCTACAGCATCCATTACAATATCAATTAACGTATCGGGTAAATCTGTTGTTATGTCTGTAAAGCCGACAAATAATTCCCATAATTCCCAAGATATTCCAATTACAAGCGCACCCAGCAGAACAAACCAAAACAACAGATGCTTACTTATATTGTTACCGCGCAACAATCCTGAAGCAAAAGCAAAGAAAAAAACACCTAATCCAGCAGTTACTCCTCCTAAAAAGTGCATTAATATATCAAACCAGTCTGTTGACCAATATAATGATGTTTTAAGCGCTACATAGTGCAAAATAGCAGTTATGAATGCTGCAAAAAAGAACTCTTTTAGTAACGGCTTATTGATAATCATTTCTAAATTGTAGCATGTGATAGTCATTAGTTTTTTTATCAAATATTATTGACATTTCGTCAATAATATTATATAATATAGATACAAAAAATTATTAGTATTCAATACCATTATGAAACACCTCAACACAGCAATTACAGCATTCAGCCTTTTATTTTTATTAGGAGCAGTGCCAACACAAGCACTTCACGCAAACGATTCGACATCGCTTACTGCAACATGTTCCCCGTCAGAAACTTCAGTAGCAGTTGGAGAAAATGTTACATGGACCGCAGATGCAGATAATGGTACTGGAAACTACACCTATTTATGGACTGATGGATCTTCTGATGACACACTCACAGAATCGTTTATCGCTCCCGGCAACAAAACACAAACGCTAGTAGTAACAGATAATAATAGCTTTTCTACTGCAGTAAACTGTTCTGTAACAGTTACTAATTCACAAAATACTGGCGGGAATGGAACTGCGGCAACAAATAATCTTGATGCACAATGTCGCGTTTCAGACACCACTGTTTTTGAAGGAGATGTTGTTGAATTTGAAGCAGATGTTACTGGAGGAAGTGGAACATACGACTACGACTGGGATTGGGATATTGATGGAAGCAATGAAATTGAACGTATCCGATTTAATCAAAATGGTAATTACGAAGTTCGCTTAACGATTCGTGATGATGTAGGAAATATGGACGTTGCACTATGTCCAACAGTAGTGGTGCGAGAAGAAAATTCTAACAATTCATCTACAAATAATAGCGACGAATTAGATTTACGATGTCGCGTTTCAGATACACGAGTACGTGAAGGTGACATAGTTGAATACGAAGTAGAAATCGATGGAGGAAATAGTCCGTACAATATTGAATGGCTTGGTGATATTGATGGTGATGACGAACGAGAGCGCGTTCGATTTGAACGTGATGGACGAATGGAAGTTTCTGTAGAAGTTACCGATGATGACGGAGAACGTGAACGTGTATCATGTCCTGATGTTCGTGTAGATGTATTTAATTATTCAAATACAAACTCAAACTCATCTTCAAATACAGGAACATCTGTCTTCACAAATAATGGAATTTCAGGAAGAGGAAATTCAGGAAACTTTGCTTCATCTGGAAATCTATTTTCACTATTTGGAAACAACACGTCTAATACTAACCAAATTCAAACATACAACGGAGGAAATGGCCGCAATACTATTGCGGGTGCATCGTTTGGAACTAATGCTGGAGTGAATTCTGTATTACTTTCACAAGTTCCCTACACAGGGCCAGCAGACGTTTTAAAAGTTTTAGGAGTGCTTGCATTGCTTGCAGGAATAAGTCTTGCAGGTGCATATCACCTTCGAAAACAACGTGGAACAATAGTTGTTTCAAACAAAATTGAAAATTTTAAAAACAGAAATAAATCAGCGATACAAATTTCATAAAGTAAAAAGCAACTAAAAAAGACGCCACCTCAATACTGAAGTAGCGTCTTTTTGCTATATACTTATACCTATTACTTTTATTTATATGAAATATTTTATAATTACAATACTAGTATGCATACTTATTTTCACGGCACTACTTCTATCTAAAAACCCAAGTAATAACCGTAATTGGGAGGAATATCAACAACTACTTCCTCAAATACTTATTACAAATAATGAAGTTACGTTTAAGAATATTAGAGATTTTTCGTACACATCAGAATTTGAATATACTAAAGCATATAAAGATAAAACCTTCCCCGTAGCAAACTTACATTCTGTAGATTATATTGTTGTCCCATTTGGTTCAATTGGAGGTGCACATACATTTTTAAGTTTTGGTTTTTTGAATGAAGCAGGAGAAATAGAGTATGTAGCAATTTCAGTTGAAATTAGAAAAGAAAAACAAGAAACATTTTCAGCATTAAAAGGACTAATGAGAGAGTATGAAATTATGTACGTTGTTGCAAGCGAAGAAGATGCAATACAACTTCGTACAAATCATAGAAATAACGATGTGTACCTCTATCCAACTAATGGTGCACAATCTACACAAATTGCATTACTTAAAGACATTGCGAAACGAGTCAACACACTTTATGAAACTGCAGAATTTTATAATACCGTTACAAATAACTGTACAACAAACATCGCACAGCACATTAACAACATTAACGGCGATGAGTTTCAGGTTCCATGGAACATAAACTTATTATTACCAGAAAAATCTGATGAATACGCAAAAGCACGGGGATTCTTAGCTGTAGATGAAACCATGTCTACTGAAGCAATGCGAGAAAAGTATTTTATTAGTGATAAAGCAAAAGAAGTTTCAGAAATTCCATTTTCACAAAAAATTCGTGTAGAATAAATTTTATTATGAATACACTCTACATTATGTGTGGCTTTCCCTACTCTGGAAAATCTACCTTAGCAAAAGAACTTTCTGCACAAACTGGTATTCCAATAGTTAGTTTTGATGATACGTGGCGAGTATTAGAAATTTCTTTTCCAGACCTAACATACGATATGTGTGTAGAGAACTGCAGAAAACAAATTACTAACTATCTTCTAAAAGAAAATCGTTCAGTTATTTACGATAGCACCAACCTAAGTAAACATCACAGAGATGAGCTAGCAACACTTGCAGAAAGTAACAATGCAAAAAGTGAAGTTATATTTATTGATATTTCAGTTGAAGAAATCAAAAAACGCCGTGAAACAAGCAGGAAAGATAAAACACATCACGATGTAGCAGATAAAGATTTTTATGGCGCAATGAAGCGAATTGATAGACCTGAAGATGCAATAGGTATTAGTAATACTAGCGAAAAAGACTCACTCATTGCATCTGTAGCTTCAGCACATAAATAAAAAACCTCACAAATACATGTGAGGTTTTTTAGATGGCCGGCGATATACCCCTAGCGGATAGCCAGGTGGGTCGCCGCAGAATGTAGACCTAAGCCCCATCCAATATAAGCTTACCCTTGTTCAAAATATCTAAGTTATATCGCTAGCCAATATTCACAGTATACTCCTGAGAAATGTTGGAGTCAAAATATGAGTTTAGAAATAGTTTAGGTTTTGTTTATTTACTCCCCATTCACATCGCTCACTCGGCAACGAGTAAATGCA
>Ga0222671_1000086_pt1 | contig 60980 bp, 69 predicted proteins | sample AntAcemetagen797_FD_179849 | JGI IMG/M metagenome (GOLD analysis project Ga0222671, IMG submission 179849) | Saline water microbial communities from Ace Lake, Antarctica - #797 | ecosystem: Environmental > Aquatic > Non-marine Saline and Alkaline > Saline | place: Antarctica: Ace Lake... | reverse complement strand
TTTTTTTAGGTTGACGGCGGGGTCAATCATCACAGAAGGCTGTAGTACTTCACGCCGTCCACGTACACGCACCTGAGTTCTGCGGTCTTGTTGCCGTCCCGGCTGGAGTTCGGCTTGTGAAGCGCGTTGAGGCACGCATCCTTCGTCGTTGTCGGCTGCGGTTCGCCGAAACGCCTCGCCGTCGCCGCCCAAATCTCCGGGGCGCTCATCGTGGCCCCGTCCCCGGCGTCCGCGAACACCGCGCGCACCATATTCGTGGGGCCCCAAAGCCCGCCGCCCAGCGCCTCGGGCCTCGGGCGGTACGGGAGGTTGGTCCGCCCGGTGGAGCCCCGTTTCCTCCTCTTGGGCCGTGGCGTATCGCCGCCGACGTTGGGGGCCTCGGCCTTGGTGGACGGGGACCCGAGGGCGTCGTTCACCGCCGCGATCTCGTTCACCTTCGCCGCCCGTTGCCTGCGGAGCGTTTCGACCCCCGCATCGATAAGCGACACCTCCGACTCCAGAACCTCGATCCGGTCCACCGCCGCGCGTGCCGTGCCGCCGAACTCCTTTGCGAAGGACTCCGTGATCCACCCGATAAACGCCTCGGGTGACATTGCCTGCTGTGCCTGTGCCATGTCGTGCTCCTTTGGTTAGTGAAAACACCGCCGCGCCGTTCCCGGCGCGGGGGCGTGCATCAGTGATCCGGGCCTATGCCCACGTTGTCCTGATAAGCCTCACGGTTTGAGTTGGGCGTCGGTCATTGCCGCAGCCCCCCCGTCGGGTGTTGTTGGTGCCTTACGCTTCATAATTCCAAACCCTACGGGCGATTGACGAGGGAGTCAAGTTTAGCGGTGGGCCCGAAGGTGGACCCCGCGAAATAAATATCGGCGTACCCGTGCCTGTGCAGCAGCAGGAGGTGTTCACGCACCACCGTGTTGCTGATTGTCACGCGGGTGCCGTTGACGCGCCTCCGGGTGCGTGCCTCCCGGGTCACGTCCGATAGGGTGGCGCGTCCGAGGGTCCGGCGTTTTACGACCGCGAGCAGACACGCGCCCACCTCCCGGGTGCCCACGTGCGTGATCGTGTTCCCCTCCGAGTACACGATCACGCGGCACCGCCCGGGGTGGGCCCGTTGGCGATAAAGTCCAAAACATCCCCCACCGTGTCCCCGTCGAGGCCCGTGATCGAGTACTTGTCGGACGCGGGCCCGTCGATCGTCAGGGCGGTCAGGCCGAGGTCCCGGGCCCGGTCCCGCAGGGCGTCACGCCGCCCCTCCCGGTCGATCCGGTCCGCCCTGGCTACGCGGGCCTCGAGGTACGGGACGCCCGCATCGGCGTGGTACGCCGCCACACGGCCCGCCAAGCGCCCGGCGTCGGCCGTCTTGGTGTAGCACCGCTGCGCGAGCCGGTGGTTCTTGTGGTACAGCCGCGCCCCCTCGAAGCGCACCGGGCCGACCCGCACCTTGGGCTCGTCAAGGGTGTTGGTGTGGTAGCCGTGGTTCGTGGTCACGTTGAACTCGACCGGCACCGAGTAGCCGTCCGCCGAAACGTCCATCCGAATGAACGCGGGGGTGCGGTCGGCGATCGTCACCTCAAAGCCCTGCGCCTTGAGGTTTTTCTGCAGCGCCCGCGCCCGGACCGTGGCGGCGCGCCGCACCGCCGCGAGTCGCTTATTGTTTTGCCCACCGTAAGCCATCGCGCACCTCGTTGTTGTGAAATGAAAACCCACGGGCCACCCTTGGGCGACCCGTGGGGTTGGGGTTAGTCGGGGTTGGGGCCGTCGCCGTCCACGGGCTCGGGTTCCCCGGTCGCCGGTGCGGGGTCGTCGTCGGGCACGTCCACCGGCGGGGCGTGTTCCGCCACGTAGTTGGTGTACCGGGTGAGCACGCGCTCCTTGACCCGCGCCACCTTGGCCGCGATCGAGGTCTTGGTGTCGGCCCGGTCCACGTTCACGGTGAGGCGTGCACGCCACCCGTCCGGCGAGGCCCCGTTGGGGTCGGGGTTCACGAGGATGGCATACTGACGGGTCCCGCGTGGCTCGGACGCCACGCGCCGGGGCTCGTACACGAGGAAGCAGTCGTAATCGTCGCCGAGGGTGTTGCGGATTTCCTTAAGGGCCGCGTTGAGGTGCATCTCCGCATTCAGGGGCAGGCCCATGATCCGGTTCGGGTGCGTGGTCAGTGCGCCGGTGTGGGGCGTACTGCCGGGCCGTGCCTCGGTCTGGGAGATACGGGGCGTCCGGGGCGTCCGGGGCGTCCGGGGCGTCCGCACGTTGACTTGAGGCGTGTCCGGTACCGCCGCCGGGGTTTCCTCCACCACGGCCTCGGCCACGGCCTCGGCGGTCGCCGCCACGGCAATGGTGGGCTTGCGTTTGACCTGCACCTCGACGTTCGGGCCGAACAGGTCCGTGGCGAGCGTTTTGATTGCCTTCTCCGCAAGGTCGGAACACCCCGGGTTCGGGCCCCCGGCACCGAGGCGAAGCAGCGAGAGCAGGCCGGACGACATACCCCGTAGGTTCGGACGCGGCCGGGGTGGGATGGACATACCGGACAGGGCCCGGGCAAGCGTGCAGCCGGGGCACCCGCACCCGTCCTCAGGTTTACATTTTGGCTTTGCCATGACGTTGATCTCCTTTGATCTCGGTTCCTGATTCATGCCGACCCGCGCGGGCCGACCGTAAAGGTAAGGGTTAGCACCACACACAAAGCCCATCTCGCGCCCCCACCTCAAACCCCCGTGGTGGGGCCCCCGGGGGGTGCCCCGGGGGGTGCCCATTTTTAGTAGGTATTGTTTTCACGAGGAAACAATATCTACTATTTACCCGCGTGTCAATCGGGGGGCGGTGGTGCCTTGCGCCTCCGCTTCGCCACCTTTTTGATTACGTTCTTCACCACGACCACGCCGGGGTTCTTAATCGCGGGCACCCGCCGCGTCGTGCCGTAGCCCGCCGTGTGGATGGCGCAGTACTGCGCCCTCCTCCCGTCCCCGCAAATCCTCCGGCCCGTCAGCCGGTCGAAGGTGAGCAGGCCCACCGTGCACGTTTTCTCGTCGTGGCCCCCCACGACGCGGACCCCGTGCGTTCCCCCGTTGTCGAGGTCCCCCATTACGAGCGTTACGGTGTCGCCGGTTTTGTACAGACTAAGCATCGTTGGCCCGTTCCTTCTTGGGTTCGTAGTTCGCCGCCGCGTCGATCATCGCCGTGCCGATCGCATCCGAGAGCGCTTTCACCTCCGCAAGCCGGAGCCCGGTCGCCCGGAACATCGACATCGCGTTGAGGAACATCACCTCGAGCACGACGAGCCGGAGCCCGGTGGTGGTGCCCGGCGTCAGGGCAACCGTCCGGGTGTAGTTCCCGTCGGCCGATGTCACACGGAGGCGGTCACGCGCGCCAAAGATACGCTTGAGGATTTGCGGGGCCATATGAATCTTCACCGTGTGGCCCGATGCCTCGACCGCCCGAATCAGCGCGTACACCGTGGGGTTCGTGTATGGGTTATTCTTTAGCTTCTGCTTCATCTTCCACCCCCCCCTCCCCGGTGGCGTCGTCGTTTTCCTCGCGGCCGTAGCCCCTCTCGAGTTCGGCCCACACGTGGAAGGTGTACTCCGCCTCGCCGACCGCGTGCTGGCGTCCGACCACCCTCATGGGCCTCGCCGGTGCCCCGTCCACGTGGATGCGGATGTAGTCGCCGACCACGGGCGGGACCTCAAACCGCACGCGGGCGGTCAGGTCCCGCCCCCTCGGAACGTGAATATGCAGGTGGGCAAGCGGTGGGATATGCCCGCCCCCCACCGGTGTGAGGGGTTCCGGCTCCTTCGGTTCGGGTTCGTCGGGGAATGTTTGAAGCGCGGGCGGTGCGCTGAATCCGCACTCGCCTGTTGGCCCCGTTTGGTTGGTGTCCATCGTCGGTTCTCCTTCGTGTTGGTTGGTGTCGCCGATCATACCACGGGCTCCTTCTTTTCCTCGGGGTGCTGGAACCACCCGAAGGCCCCGCGTTCGTTCTTGAGTTGTCCCGGTCCCCAAAGCCCCGCGCACATATCGAGGAGGAAGCCCGGGCGGATGCCCTTGGGCACCGTGAAAACGCACGAGCGATCCCCGAAGCTGATCTCGCCCTCGCGGTCCACGCGCACGACGAAGGAGGCCCGTCCCTGCGGGTCCTGAAAGTACACGGGCCACGGCACCCGTGTGGGGTCCTCCACGCCGTCCGCCACGAGGCGTTGGTGCTGTGTGCCCACCGTGCCGAAGTCCCACGCACGCAGCCTGTGGCCCGGCTGCATGATGCTCCCCTCGTCCATCCCACCGCACGCCTCACGCAGGGCGATGAACAGCGCGCCGGGGATCGGTCCGATGTCGTCGATATGATCCCACCCACGGAACCACCCCCGGGAGATTTTGCTGCGGAATACACCGACCGGCACCACGCCGGTGGACAGCAAGAGTTGATCGCCGATCTGCTGCCGCACGACGACGACGAGCAGGGGCACCTCCACAAGCTCGCCGTTGATCGGTTCGGCCCGCCGGTCCTTCCTCTCCCACGGCTCGGCCACGTGCATCGCCGCCGACGCGGGCCCGTACTTTTCCTGCAGCATCCCGGTGAGGTCGCGGACCGACTCAAGAAGGCGGAACTCGCCCTCGTACTTTTTGACCGGCCGAATCAGCACCGAGGTATCACGCGCCATCATTTTGCTCCTTCCTAAGCCGCCCGGTGGGCTTTCCGTTGCCGAGCGTTTCGCCCGTCCACGTGTAGAGTTTATCAATCGGCACCCTCACCGTCCCCCGGTGACGCCGGGGCTTACAGACCGCGTACTTCCTCCGGCACGACACGACCATCCCGGTGGTGAGGTGCGGGTGGGACCCGCTTGGGTGTTTGAAGCGTACCCGAAGGCCTATGTATTTCGGCACGTCGGGGGCGGGGATATTCATTTGGCACCCCCCTTGTCCGCGAGGCGTTTGCGGGCCTTGCCCATCTTCGGCACGACGATAGGCGGGGCCTTCGTCACCTTGGGGCCGTTGTACTGTGCCAGCCTCCTCGACTTCGCCCGTGCCTTGCGTGCCTCCTTCTTGCTTTTACGCTTGGCACCCCTACCCCGACCCGGGGCCACACGTGGGGGGGCAAGCCGCCCGCCGGTGCGGTGCTCGAGGGGGGCGAGGGCCGACCGCTGCGCGTCGGTCAGGGATTCACGCGCCTGCTCGTTCCCGTCGTGGATTAGTTCGGCCCGTTCCTTTTCCTCCTCGGCGAAAAGGATCGCGGCCTGCTCATACGTGTACCCCCCGTCCTGTAGCTCGTTGATCGCGTCGGTGCGGTGCGTGAGGTATTGGGTGGGGTCCCCGTCGATGACCGCGTCGGCCGTGTGCACGTCCTGCCCCGCGTCGTACCGGGGGCGTTGGTACCCGGTGCCGCCGTTGGCCGTGGCCGACCACCGGCGTGGTGTGGCGGTGTCGTGCTTCCCGGCATCGACCGCGCCGAAGTAGTTTGACCCGAGGATTTGCTTACCACCGGCCGTGGGTACGTGCGGCCGAATCTTCTTTTCTTTTACACCGCCGGTTGCGATCTCTATGCAGTACACGGTGTTATCTTCGACGGCGCGGGGCGTGCCGGGCAGGCCCTTGGGGAGCGTGCCGAAGTATATGTTCCCGGTCGTGCCGTAGCTTATCGAGAGGGGGTTGCCACGCTTCGCCACGATCACGCGGCCGGGTCGGTTCCACAGGCCCGCCATGCTCAGGGGCACCGAGTCGCAGACGTCGTTAATCGTTTTGGCGACGCGGCTCATTAGCCCACCCTTGTGGGATTCGATCAGGAGGCCGAGGGCTTCCGAGTCGCATTCGCTGACGGGCAGGAACTCGTGCCGCTCGAGGATATCTTCGTAGTTGGGGATTTGCCCGTTGTGGATTATCCAGCCGCCGTCGGACGGGTGCGGGTGATTGTTTGAGTTGTCGTCAACCGACCCGTGCGTTGCGTAGCGGGTGTGGACGATCACCGCCGAGGCCTCGCGCATTCTATCGAAGATATGCAGGGCCTCGGTTATCTTGCCGGACGCCTTGTAGTGGTGGAGTCTGTTGTTCTCGTCGATCCACGCCACGCCCCAAGCGTGCGGGCCACGCTTCTGCTGTGTCCGCGCCATATCTTTGAGGGTGGATATTGTCAGCCGCCCTTTTCCGATTCTTACTGCCCCCATGATTCCGCACATTTGATTGCTCCCGCGTTGGGCCCCCGTCGGGGGGCGGTTTCTTGATCCGCGTATATGATACCCGGGATTGACCCCGGCGTCAACCGTGGGGTTTCACCAGTCAGGGGCCCCGGCCCGGGGTTCGGCCATCCCCCGCCGCCACCCGGCCCACACGCCGGACGGTACGGCCGTGAGGCCCCTTTCCCCGTGCCAGTCGGCCTTGATATACATCCACGCCGCCACGGTCCCACCGCCCACGAGGCGGACCTGTACGACCCGCCGGGTGTAGTGGTGTGGATACCCTTCGAGGCCGTCAAGGCCCGCCATGCCGTGCCCGTCCACCTCGTACACCTCGCCGGTGATCGGGGTGAAGGCGTCGGCGTGGTCGAGCCAGTCCCCGGACGTGTGCTTCTCGCAGACATACGGGAAGGCTTGGTGGGTCCACATTTCAAAGGCCTCGGTCGTTTCGCCCGGGCCCACCTCGAGGGCACCGTGCCGCACGAGTACCCCGTTGTTGCCGAAGCCGGACATCAGGGTTCCGTAGACAAAGACATACCGGGGACCGTCGCCGTTTTCTATTTGTCCGTTCTGCTCGTTCATCGTTCTGCCTTTCGGTTCGTGGTGGTGTTTTGTTCTTCGGTCAAAAGGGTGCCGACCTTTACGGCCGACACCCCACACAGGAGTTTTATTTACGCCGAGGCGTCGTACTTCGTGGCGAGGGCCCGAAGCGTTCGCTTCAGGCGACGGGCCTCGGTCTTGGCTTCTTCGCCTTCGGCCATGATCCCCGCACGGTACCCACGCTTCTTGGGGGTGGTGATCCACCCGAGGCGTGACATTAGGCGGTTGATTTCGCGGACGCCCGGGCCATCGTTGCGTCCGAACTTTGGCCCGGCGGGTGCCGAATCCCAGTGTGCACTTGCCGGCATCGACAGGGCAAGCTGGACGAGGCCCACACACATCTGGACGTATGCCGCGATTTTCGCGGGGTTCGTTGACCCGCCGAAGAAGCGGAACTCGACGGCCGGGCGACGCCCGCTTAGGAAGCTCGAAAGGTTGAGGCCGAAGTATCGTTCGTTGAGGACCGACACGTCCCGGGCACCGTACATCGTGCGGGCGGCACGAAGCTGGTTCTTGTAGACCGTATCCCACGCGCCCTTGATTGGGCGGGCCCACCGACCACGCTCGCGGTTCTTGGTGCCGGTCGCCGCGAAGATTCCTTTTTCGTATCCGCCGACGAGGGCGACCAGTTTTCTTAGGTCGGCGATTTTATCGCTTGGGAAGGCCACGTGGACGTGGACGCCGCACGACGAGTTTACCTTTGCCCCGAGGCCGTTGTATTCGGTGCCGTCGTCGGCGGTGTGGGTCGTGCCAAGGTCGGCCCTGATTATCCGCACGACGTTCTCGACGTTCCTCAGGTCGGCCGCGCCCCTCATTATGGGGCTGACGAACTCGGCGGTGCGCCGGTCGCTGTTGGGTGTGACGATTGACCCGTCCTCCTTGCATTGCCAAGGTCGGCCCGCGTGATTGCGTGGGAGGGCGTCGCCCACGTTCGCACCGTTGCGGTTGTAGTATGATCCGACCATCACGGGTGCCGTGCGGCTGATATGGGTTTCGATTTCGATCCCGAAGGTTAGGTCGTTGGCGTTGGTCGTTAGTTCCATGATTGTGCTCCTGTGTGGGCCTTGCGGCCGGTTGGTGTTCTTGTCTGACACAGAAGATATCGGCGATTGACCCCACCGTCAACATAATTATGAGGTGAATCGGCGATTTTCCTCAAAGAAAAACCCCGTTCGGCCCTGTTGGGGTCGTTACGGGGCTTTTACCGCGAAGATTTATCTTCGATTAATCCCGGGATGCCCGCCAAATCCCCACGAGGTGCTCGAGGGCCCCCTCGATCGTTTCGATTTGTTCCGCCTCGCGGATTTCATTTAGTGCGGTTTTCATGGGCGCAAGCCGTCCCGCCGTCATTGTCACGACCAAGGAGCCAAACGCCTCGCCCTGCGCCTCCTGCGTCGGCGGTGCCGTCGGTGCGCCGGTCGCCCCCACGGGGCCCGGGTTCGTCCCCGGTTCGGTGGTCCCCTGCGTCGGGTCCGGTGCCGGAAGCCCGGCGAGGCCGTCGTCGGTCGTCGGTGTTGCCGGTGGGCCGAAGATTGCCTGCAGCGCCTCGTCGTCGAAGCCGGACGCCTTCTTGAGGTCGTCGCCGAATCCCCGCAGGTCGTCGGCAAGGTTCGCCATCGAGAACGAGGAAAGGTCGCCGGTGCGGTTGTCCGCGAGGGCGAATGCGCGGGCGTCGTCGCCGGACAGGTTCGTTTTGATAACCGCGATATGACTCCACCCCAAACGCCGCGCCGCCTCGACGGTGCCGTTGCCCGCCGCAATCTTGCCGTCCACGTCGAGCACGAGGGGCTTGACCTGACCGAAGGCGGTTAGCGAGTCACAGATGGCGGTGATGTTCCGGTCCGGGTGCGATCGTGCGTTGCGGTCGATGCCCCGCAGGTCCGCGATCGGTACCGCGTGCGCGTGGAGGGCCTCGGAAATATGCGGGAGGTCGGGGTCGGGCATGGGTTCATCCTTGGGGTTGGTGTGGGTGTGAGGGATTACGCGCGGTGGATGTCGTCGAGGCCCGCCACGTCCACGTCGTACTTCTCGAGCACGCGCACGATGTTGGTCATGGCGATGCCCTTCACGGTGGCCCGCCTCGCCGTGCTGGTGGTCATGGAGAGGCGTCGGCAAATGTAGGCCGGGTCGTACCCGCACTCCAGCGAGAACGCCTTTTGGTCGAGGCCGGTTGCCGCGATCGCGTCCCGCATCTTCGCCTTGTCGAAGTTGTAAACGACATCCTCTTTAATTAGATCGATCATCAAACTACTCCTTCGGGTGTAGGCGGGCGATGGCCCGCATTATAAATACCTCACGGCCCGGGTTCTCCGCGAGGAAGGCAAACGCCGCCGCCCTCACCGTCCCCCAAGAGCCGGGCCCGGCGATCATGTCGCCGTTGCTGGTCGCCACGTAGGTATTTACCGCCTCAATGAGGGTCACGAGCTCCGTTGATCCTTCGGACATACTAAAAACTCCTTCGGGAAGTATAGGGTGCGATTAAGCCTAGTGTCAATCCGTGGGTGTTCCGCCCCACGGCAGGCCGTAGTACCCGGCACAGACCGGGCCGTAGCCGACGGTCACGCTCCGGGCGTCGGTAAGCTCGCGGGCACAGAAGCTACACCGGCCGGTTCGCTGCCCGTACGCGCCCACGACCACCTCCGGCGAGGCGTTCAGGTCGATGAGCAGGTCGATGATTTCGTCGGTCATATTCCGCGAGGCCCGGAGGCGTCCGCCCCCGTCGATCCGGCCGTAGAAGTCGGCGTCGGGGCTGTAGCCCCTCGTACTTCGGATCCCCACGCTCCCGGCGTTCCGCCCCCGCCGCATTGTGAAAAGATAAATCGTCAGTTCCTCGTTGCCGATCTCCATCTGGGGCCCGGACCGGCCGGGGCGTTCGCGTCGGGCGGTGTCGAACATTGCCCGAATGTTCTGGAAGCCGCCCCCGGCGTTGTGGTACTGCGCCGGTTCGGTTTGTGCCGGTTCCTGTGCCTCCTGCGGACCGCCGCCGCCGAACGTGCCGCCGGTGCCGCAAAGTCCACGGTGCTCGGGCGGACCGCCGCCGGTGCGGTGTACGCGGTGCTCGGACTGAATCCGCCGGGCCGTGGGCTCGGGTGTCGCCGTGGGGCGTGGCCCCGTGTGCACCGGTCCGGTGAGTCGCTCGATACCGTGCAGGTTCCGCGAGGCGTCGTAGGTGATCGTTTCGCCGAGGTCCACGATCTCGCGGAGCAGGTCGTCCAAGCGTGCCGCCGATACGTACCCGCTGGCCGTGTTGATTTCGTCGAGCAGGCCGATGAGGTGCGCGTCATACTCCGGCGTTTCGTTCTCGCCGATCTCGATAAGGGCGTTGCGCGCCGTCGTGACATCGGCCCCAAGGTGCCGCCCCGGGTTGCTCAAGATTTCCACGTTGTGCCGGACCGCCCCGGCGCGGGTGTGGTAGTCGTTGGTTTGGGGTGTCCCCCCCGTCGCCCGGTCGAGGCGTGTAATCCCCCCGAGGGCCGCAGCGAAGTCCGCCGCCGTTTCCGCGCCCTCGCGGAGGCGTTGGGCGAGCACCCGAAGCGCCCGGAGGCCACCCACGAACCCGGGGCGTGGTTCCCGCCTTCGCCACATACATTCCGGCCGTCCCCGTTGTGGATCGACCGCGCCGCCGGTGGCGTATGCGGGGCCCATGTTCTCGAGGAAGGTGCCGGTCATCTGCGCCTCGCGTCGCTCCGCGATCTCGCGTGCGGTCGCCGACGGTCCGCCCACGGGGTTGGGGTACTCGGCGCGGTGGTCGCCGTATGGGGTGCAGTCCTTCACGCGGTACGCCCGGCACAGGAGCGACACCACGAAGAACCACTGCTTCTTCGTTAGCGACGACCGCTGCTGTGCGAATACGCCGGTGAGGTCCCGGGCGAGGCTGGCGTTGGTGTCCACGAGGCGTTCGTTTTCGCACGCCATATTCAGCGTTTGTATGAGCAGGTTTAGCTGCGGCATGACGACCCCATCCTCGCGGACGAAGAGGGCACGCCCCACGTTGTCCCCGGTGTCGGCGACCGCCGCGTTCAGGTAGCTCACCACGCCGCGAATCGTGAGGCAGTTTTCGGTTTCCATCGCACGCGCGGCCTCGAGGTTCCGTTCGTAGAACCGGTACGAGTCGCGGGGCCCCTCGGCCCCCACCCGCACGGTGTCGTTTTGTGTATCCCTTGGCATCGTGATCTCCTTCATGGGGCCCCGTGTGGGGCCCCGGTTATTTTTAGAGACCCCGGCGGATTTCGTCGCGGATTTCTTCGGCCGCTTCCTCGGCCATCACGTCGAGGGCACCGTCGGCACGGTGGGCCCTTATCCAGTTCCGGTCGCCGTTGTTCAGGTCGCAGACCGCCACGCGGTTCTCGAGGCACCACCCGGCACCGCCGGGCCCGGCCACGTCACGCTGCGCCTTGACCTGTACGAGGAGGCGGACGCCGTGGGGCACCGCGTCGCCGTTGAATCTTGCGGGTGCGTAGCAGACGTATGCGCCGGGGCGTGGGAAGATTGTTGTGGGGTTGTGGGTCGTGGTGGTCATATCTTGGCTCCTGTGGTGGTGTTTGCGATTCGTGTCTGACACAGAAGATATCGGCGATTGACCCCGGCGTCAACATAATAACCCGGTGATCCGGCGATTTCCCTCAAGATTAATCAGGAACCGCCCCCGTGGGGCCGTGGTGGCGGATTAATTCCAGTTATTTCCGAGGGCCGATGCCGCGAATCCGAACGCCATCGGGGTGAACACGACCACGCCGGGCAGGCCCGTGCCGAAGTCGTCAAAGCAGAGGTCCCCGATATACCCGGAGGGACCGCGTGGGGGTGGCCCGTGCGTGCCGTGGATAACCGCGAGGCCCGTCCGGTGGGATTCGTCCGGTGGGTCGAGGATGGATTCCGAGGGGCCCTTACCGACGACGCCACCGCGTTCTCGGACAGCCGCCTTCGTGCGGACGATCGCCGCGCGCGCCGCCACAAGGTCCGCGCCCGCCACCGCGAGGAACCGGTAGTACATGAGCCGGGGCCCGCGCGGTTGCATCCTCGGGAGGGGGTCGTTCGTGGTTCGTTTTTGTGCCTTCATCGTGTGCTCCTAAAAATACCGGACGCGGGGGGCGGGGTGTTGGCCCGCGCCTGCCTGTGGGAAAAGCGCCCGCGCCCGGTCTGAATCCCCGCACGCGCTCTGCGTCGTGCGGGGGTGCTGGCTTATCCCTCCGGGTCCACCTTCGGCCCGCCGGTGCGGTACAGGTCGATGATGTTATCGGTGCTCTTGCGGCCGGGTTCGGGCTCCATGCCGTACACGATAACCCGGCGCGTCCACCCGTGCCTTGCGTCGTACTCGTAGCTGTGCATCCCCACCACGTTGGTGCGGTCGCCCGCACCCATCTCGCGGGGGGTGTTCGCCTTCCACCCGTTGCCCTTCGTCTGCTCCATCACCTCATGATGCCGGGTGGCCTTGGTTATGGGGTCGGTCACGGTCACGTTTCCGATTGGCTGTACTTGGTTCATCGTTCTGCTCCTTGGTGTGGGGGCCCCGGCGTGGGGCCCCCGGGGTGTGAGGGTTTTAGTTCTGCGGCATTGCCCGGCGTGCGGAGGCTTATTTCCATATGGGCGTAGTGTTGTTCGTCCGCGTAAAAGCCCGCCCTGTGGCCGTTGGGGTTGGCGTCCATTGCTTCCTGCGTATCGTGCACGACATACCAAAGGCTTTCGAGGTCGTAGGTTCTTAGTTTGACCCGCGTTGCCGCGTGGTCGATTTGGGTGGCTTCGTTTGTTATGGCTGTGCTCCTGTGTGGTGGTGTTTGCGATTCGTGTCTGACACAGAAGATATCGGCGATTGACCCCGGCGTCAATACAATAAACCGGGAACCGGCGAACTTTCCTCAAGATTAATCAGGAACCGCCCCCGTGGGGCCGTCCGGGGGCTTAATCCCCCTTCGCCTCTTTCCAGTTATTCACGGAGAAGGTGCCGTCCGTCCGCATCGGCACCTCCATCGGGATCGAAACGTCACACATCAGGGCATCGATATGGGCCCCCACCTCCGGGCGTTGGATCACGTCGAGGGGCCCCTGAAAAAGAATCTCATCGTGCACCACCGAGATCGGGTAAACGCCCCACCCGGCGAGCCGTCCGCTTTCGGCATCCTCCACCACGTTAGGCAGGGTGTCCTTCATCACGTCGGCCGCGCCGCCCTGTGCCGCCGTGTTGAACGCCTTGCGGGTGTCGTCGTCACGCCCGGACGGGTGCTCGTAGGGCCAGTACTGCAGCGCACGCTTGCGGCCGTACAGGGTCTTAACCCAACCGTACTCCCCGGCGGTGTAGTGGGCACGCTCACGGGCCACGCGCTGCGACGCCTTGCCCGCCTTCACCACGTCGGGAAGCTGCCGCCCGTACTCCGCGAGGATGGCCCTGCCCTGCGCCTCGTCGGCGTGGCCGAGCGTCCGACGCAGTGCCCTGAGGATTCCGCCGTCGGACATACCGAACGCGATCCCGAAGTTGATTGTTTTGGCGGGCGATCGTTCCACGCCGCACATCGTGGCAACCAGTAGGTGGATGTCCGTGGACGGGTCGTTCTTGTAGGCGTCGATTAGCTTCCTCGACTTGGCGATCATGGCGATCATCCGGTACTCAACCTGCGAGTAGTCCCGGCACAGAAACCCCATCCCGGGGGGGGGGATAATCAGGCGCTTGGCGAGCGCGGATAGCTGCTGAATATTCGGACCGCCCGCCGCCATGCGCCCGGTGTTCACGGTCTGCTTGTAGTCGGGGAAGAGCATCCCGTCCCGCATTAGCGCCGACCACCCCTCGCAGTACAGCGACACGAACTGCGAATGCGCACTGTGCCGACCGATCAGCCCGAAGAACGAGGCGAGGTCCGGGTTGGTCAGCACCGCGTCGAGTTCCTGATAAAGCAGGATCGCATCCTTGGACGCGGACGGCTCCTTCGTTTTCTTCGTGCGGAGCACCACGGGCAGACGAAGCCCCTCGGTGAAGTACCGCACGAGGTCGTTTGAGTTGTCGAGGTCCACCCGGTGCCCGAGCCGGTACGCCTCATCTTGGAGGGACGCCATACCGGCCTGCGCGTTCATCCGTGCGTTGTCGAGGCCCTCCTCGTCCACCCGGACGCCGTGCCGTTCAATCTTGGCGAGGGCCTTGGTGGTCGCCACCTCCATGTCCCACACCTTGCCGATTGTATCGTAGCGACGCCGCCGGATTTCGTGGTACAGGCCCCGGTTCTTGAGCACGTCGCCGCAGGCGTAGTCGCCCATGATGCCGCAGTCCACGTCGCCGTAGTCGCGGGACCCAATCTTGGCGAGTTCGCCCTTCACCGCGTCGCGGTCCGAGGCGTCGCCGCCGCACCACGCCACATCTAACTCCTTGAGGCCGTAGTGACCGAGGCCCCGCTGCATGTCCACGACCCGGGCCATCGTCAGCGTGTCAATCAGGTTCGGTTTGAATACCGACGCCACGCCCTCCGCCGCGTCGAGGAATCGGATGTCGAATTTGATCCCGTGGTTTACCCAGTTCTCGCAGGAGCCAATCGTCCGGTCGAGGTACTTGGTCACGGTGGCCGGGTCGAGGTTCGTGTGGTCCCCGGAGAAAAGCCCCCCCGCCTGCGCGTGGCGGACGGGGAGGTAGTATGCGTTGGGGTTGTCGTCGGCGGTCAGGGCCACGCCCACGATTTTATCCCCGAGGTGCGGCTTGGTCGCGCCCCGCGATCGGTCGCCCGATTTTGTCTCCACGTCGCAGTAGAGGTCGGTGGAGTTCATTAGGTCCGGCAGTTGTGCCGGGTCGCTGATAATGATTCGGTTCTTCTCGATCGCTTACGTCCTCCCCATGCCGAGCCAAATCGCCGCCTGCACCTGCTGCGTCGGTGCCTGCCCGCCGCCCATCGTTCGGGAGTCGGACATATTTAGCTCGAGCACAAGCCCGGCCGCGTTCGCCTCCTTGAGAATGGAGTTCACGCCGTGCACCGACGCCATGAGCCGGTTCGTGATGTCCTGCAGGCCCTTGGCGATGTCCGCATCACTTAGCCCGTTATCGTTTGCCGCGTCCACCGCAGCCTGTGTGTCGTCACTAGACATCGATTAGCTCCTTCAGTTCCTTGTTGGTGGTGCCGGGGTTCTCCGTGACGATTTCCATCGCCCGGACTTCGGCCTGCTTCTGCGCCGCCCTCAGACGTCGCTTAATCTTCTTGGGGTTGGAGGAAACCTTCTCGTGTTGTCGCCGCCCACGGTTCACCTCCGCCACACCGGCAAGGTACCGGCGCTTCTCTTGGTTCGCCTCGTTGGGCAGCACGGTCCACGCACGGGTCGCCGCCTCCACCGGGTCCATGAGGCACCGGTCGATCACCGGACGCGGCACGGGCGGGGTCATGGTACGCTGTAGGTGGCGGGTAAGTAGGCGGTGGGTAAAACGGTTCATCGTGTACTCCTTGGTGTGACTGGAATATTTGGCATGTTTCGGGTCCCATCGCGGATCATGTCCTCCACGCAGCCGAACCCGGACTCTATCGTATATGGGGGGGGCGTGCGTGCCCGGCGGACGTGTGCATCGAGCGGTCGTTTGCGTTCGCCTCATTATACGCCGCCACCAGCCGGGCATCGACCTCCGAAGCGAACCCCACGGCCGCGTGGTGGAGGTGTTCTTGGATCGTGTCGGCCCGGCGTTCACGCACCGCCGCCAAGGCTCCGGGTGTCATCTCGGTGCCGGGCTCGTCGTGCATTTCCGGCGTCGGGGGCCCGGACTCGATCAGGGTAGGTAGCGTCGCCGACGACAGAAGCCTATCGCGGTGCTTGTCAAAGTGCGCGTCCGCCTCGGCCGGTGACACGTAGCCGCCCCGGCGTGGGTGCATGTCCGCGAAGTCGTCAATGCGCCGCGCCGCGAGGGCGTCGATGATGTAGGGGAGCATATTCGCCCGCCCCTGTGCCTCGATCTCCCGGGGGTCCAGCGAGAGGGGCGTGCTGTACCCGCCGGGCGGGTAGTGGAACTCCGCCGAAACGATGAGTTGGTTGTCGTGGTTCCCGTGGTCGCCGGGAAGCTGCGCGAAGAACCCGCACGCCACACGCCTGCGGTCGGCGTGTGACGCGAGGGACATCACCATCATATCTTTAGCGTCCATATTCGTAACCGTCCGGTGGGTTCATGGGGATCGGTGGGGTGTAGCCCCTGTAGATCGTTTTCGCGCTCTCGTGTCGGTCGATGGCGTTGTGCTTCCCGGGGTAGTGCATTGTCATCTCTGCGGTGCACCCGCCCACGATCATCGCCAAGGTAAAGAGCACGGCCAGCAAGCTGATTTTCTGCATCGGTTTCATCTCGAAATCTCCTGCGGGTAAGTCCGCAGGGTTTGTTTCGGATTAACCGGGGTGCGGGTTTACCGCGCCGTCCCTTTATTTTGTGACTTTTTTAAGCAGTCCCCGCAGGACCGATAGCTCCCCGGTGCACCTCTTGAGGTCGCCGTGCACCGCACGGGCCCGGAGCAGGCACCCGTCGCCGTCGAAGATAATCACCCGACGCTCGCCATTGAGTTCGGCCATGACCCGCCCCACATAGTTCACCCGATAGTTGCTCTCGGTCTGCGCGTCCACCACCTCGGTGCGGAGCGCCTCGTTTTCCTTCAGGAGGCACGGGATACATTGGCTGTCGTTGTGCCGGTGGTTACATGATTTGCAAATGTTCATCTTGTGGCCCTTGTGTTATTTTTCACGGGGAAGCTCTCACCACAGCGGGGGCAGGTCGCCGTGTACTGCGGACGTTTCAGTTTGTCGTGCGCCCGCTTGTCCATGACCCGAAGGTTCCTTGGTCGATTGTCCGCCTTCTTTCCGTTCCGGTGGTGCACCACCTCGCTCGGTTTTAGCTTGCGGCCCAAGCGCTTCTCCGCCTTGAGTCGGTGCTCCATCACGTACCCGCCCTTCGGTTTCGTGTGGTGGTCCGGCATCCAGAGTAAGACATACCCGTTCGACGAAAGCCTGCGCCCGCCCTTGGAGGATTTCCGGGTCTTTGCCGTGACCTTTGCCGCGCAGTGTTTCCCGCAGAACCGTTGGTCGAGTTTGTGTTTGGGCTTGAAGGTCTTTTTGCATAGCTCACACTTCTTCGCCGGATAGTTTCGCTTACGGGGTGGGGGCTTTGTGCTCTCCATACTGGCAATCTAGCACAAGCCCGCCACGTCGGCAACACGCCGAAGAGATAGGTTCACCTGACAGGCCCGAACGTCCCCGATAATTGCCCTGCGCCCGTTCTTAATCGCCGCGTGCGCCGTCGTACCGCTTCCGACGAAGGGGTCCAAAATTGTGCCGCCGGGCTTGCAGAGCGACTTCACGAAGAACTCCGCCAGCTTGAGGGGGAAGGGGGCCTCATTCTCGTGGCAGAGATTGTGCCCCATGTTCCCGCCGCCCCCGCTGCCGCAGTCGATGATGTTCCCGGGGTTCGACAGCGTGGGTGGTGTGTACGTCCGGCCCCGTGTTCGCGTCCCGTTGGGCTTGCGGCTGGAGGGGGGCCCACCGGGGGGGCAAACCGGCGGGTGCCCGCAGGCGGTGTTGTCCGACCACGGGAGGCGACCCTCGGGCGTCGCCACGATGCAGGTTTCATAGCAGGACCGGAACCAGTCCGGCCCGCCGGACCCGCTGACGCCGGAGCGTTTGTAAATCGGGGGGTTGCGGAGGTTCACACCGGCGCGGTGCAGGTCGGCCATGAGTAGCGCGGGCACGGCGGACCATTTGAACCGCCGCGTTTTTCCCGCCACCACCCACACGACCGGGCCGCGCGACACGCGCAGGCATTCCATAAACCTCTCGCGTGCCCAGTCCACCCAGTCCTGCCCGCGAAGCGTGAACTTCACGTTGCCGTATTGGCGCACGTCGCCCTCGTATGGCGGGGAGCAGAGAACAAGGTCAACCGAGTTCTTGCGTAGCGGGATGTCGATCGCGTCCCCGACGTAGTGCCGGACGCCGTGGGTTGTTTTTGTCGGCATTATGGGTTCATCATCCGGTTCATAAGTACAAAGTAAAAGCCGAGGATCGACGCGCCGCCGACCGCCGCCACGGTCCGGCGCATGGGCGGGAACTCAAAGGGCAGGTCGAGCAGGCCGTCGAAGGCGACCACCAGCGACGCGCCGACACCGGCGACGAAGCAGATAGTAAGCAGGACTAGGCCGATAAAGTGTAGGGTTCGCATGGGTGCCTTTCGTTAGATTGCGATCGTCAGTTGTTCTTCGGCGCGGGTGCAGGCCGTGTAAAGCCAGCGTGAATGATCCCACAGGGGGCAGACCCGTTCCATCACTAAAACATGCCGCCACGAACTACCCTGTGCCTTGTGGCAGGTAATTGCGCTCGAGTAGTCGAAGTATGCCCTTGTGCCGCGTCGGTCGTTGAACTCGAGCCGTTCGTCGCGGGACATCTTCACCGGTGCGCCGAGGCCCTCCTTCCACACGTCGATCGCCGGGGGCAGGGCCCGGCCTGTGTCGTCGGTGAGTCGGCACGTGTAGCAGCGATCGTTTTCCTCCACGATTTCCCGCACCGTGAAAATCATCCCGTTATAAATCCCCTTCTTGCGGTCGTTGAGCAGACAGATGATTTCCTCGCCGACTTCAAGCGGTGCCCGGCGTCCCGCCACCTCGCGGGCCCGCAGGTTGATCGTGCGCCGCATGTCGTTGAAGGGCACGAGGATTTGATCGACCCCGTTCTCCCGGGCGTACTCAAGCAGCCGGGTGTTGTCTTTGATTTTACCGACGCGCACCCCGTCGCCGATCAGGGGCCCGCCGAGCAGGTCACGCGGACGCCCGCCCTCGCGGATCATCTTTGACACCGCAATAATCGGGTTGCCCTCGGCCTGCCTGTGGATCGTTTCGAGTTTGGCCTGCGGGTTCCGCATGAGCCCGGGGTCCGATCCGACCGGCGGAAGCTGGCCGTGGTCGCCCACAAAGAGGATCGGCGCGGGAAGGTCCGGGTGGCTCAGAAGGTCGTTATATAATTCGTGATTGACCATTGAGGCCTCGTCCACCACGACCAGCGACGGCTGGAATTCAAGCTTCATCTTATCGGAGAACTGTGGGGCCTCGGTGCCGTCCTCGCGGACGGTCACGCCATAAAAGTCGTAGATGAAGCTGTGTATCGTTTTCGCCGCCGCGCCCTTGGTCCGCAGGACGTGAGCCGCCTTGCCTGTGGGGGTGAGGTACTGGATGCCCTCAATGTCCATCGACGCGATCACCGTACTCTTGCCGGTCCCCGCGAATCCGGCGAGGGTGTGGGGCTCACGTGAGCCGGACCCCACCCACCGGCGGATATCGTCGCAGGCGGTCTGCTGCTCGGGGGTGAGGGTGATTTCTGCTTGCTCGGGCATGACGTACTCCTTGGCTTGTGTTCCCGATGAACATATCGGCGATTGACCACCGCGTCAACACCTATTTACCGTCGGGCCCGGAATCTTTGTCAGATTGTGTAAGGAGGCCGTCCGATAGGTGCAGCCGGACGTACACCGCCTCCACCGCCTCGGCCACGCGGGAGTTCTCAATGGTGGCGTCGTTGGCGAGCCACCCGATATATTCCGGGTCGTTTTCGGCGATATTCGCCAGCGCCCGCCCCTTGTACTTGCCGAAGGGCATCACCACGAGGCCCGGGTCGTCGTGCGGTCGGTCCACGGGGAAGGAGCCGGACTCGCCGGATGCCGGGTCGCCGTCCGCCTTGGTGCCCATCTCCGTGGCAATGAGGGCCTCGATGCGGATCCCGTGCAGGCGCATTTTGATAACCGCCTCGGTGCCCGCCCTTACCGCGTCGCCCTCCGGCAGCGTGCGGTCAAGCGCCCGGGTCAGCATCTTGTTGAGGGTTTCGAGGTCGTCGCGTGTGTGTGGTTTAGGCGGTTGCATTGCCGGAGTACTCCTGAAATACCTCATCGAGGCTTTGGGTTGTGGTTTCTTTTTTAGGTGCGGGCTTCTTCGTCGTGTCTTTTTCCCACGTCGGCACCGGGCACGGGCACCGCTGCGCGTAGATGCCCCGGGCATCGAGCCAGCGACTGTCCCCGGACTCCTCCAGCCGCGTGCGGATTTCGTTCTCGGTCGGGGCCGCGCTCCAGAACCCCCGCGCCTCGCGTCGTGTCTCAATCGGTACGTGGTTCGCCTCGGTGCGCCCCGCGCCCACGGACCGCGCCGCCAGTTCCTCGCGGTAGCTTTGTGCGGTGATCCGCGTGCCCTGAATCGTGGCGTGTGCCCGGAAGCGTGCGCGGAGGTCCTTCGGACAGGCGGGGTGCGCCGCGATCCAAAGGTTCCGGCGGTGCGCCATCTCGAGCAACGTCATCCACACCCTCTTCTGCAGGCCCTTAATCCCGCCGTCGGCGATCCGCCAGTCGGCGGTGGGCAGGCCCACCACCGTGAACTCATCCACCGGCGTGCCCTGAAGCTCGCGGGGGTGGGTCTGGTGGTGGTACTCAATCGGCACCATCTTCTCGTTGAGGTACGCCACCACCATCCGCGAGAAAACATACCACGGGAATGCGCGGTGCGAGTTGTTTTTGTAGTCCGCCGCCATGCCCCGGGAGATTTCGTTTACCCGTTCGACCATCGGCGCGGGGAGGGAGAAGTGCACGGCGGCACGCTCCGGGTTGGTTTTGGGCTTGTCGAGTTCGGCCCACCGGTGCAGCCGGTCCTCCGATCCGGTCAGGGCCCACGTCAGCAGGTACGGCATCGCGAGCCGGTACCGCGTGGGCGTTTTTCGGTTGTAGATACCCTTGAGGGGGTGGCCGTCCCCCACCTGCACGAATCCCGAGGTCGAATAGATGAGGTGTAGCCGTTGGAGGAACGTGATCGGGACGGATAGACTTAACCGATTCTTTTTCTGCATGACGGGCATCTCCATTGGTGAGGTACAAATAAACCTTACCACCTATCGGGATTATAGTCAAGGTCCCTTAATCCGGCGGTGTCGCGGTCCGGCCGGATGTTAGGTGTCCGGGGGGGGGGTGTGGGCACCGTAAAATCAACTCCTGATTCTCTGGGGGCCAACCAGCGCAGGTAAAGTGTTCTTACCCCCCTATCTTACTAATCCCCACTATCAGCCCCCAATCGACACTTACAAAAGTCACATTTCTTCAGCAAGAATACAGTTGGGTTCCCACGGTCCCCACACCCTTGAGGTATGGTTATAAGTACCGAGAAAAGGCGGGGGTTAAGTGTGGGCACCGTACCCAAAAAAGTACGGTCCCCACAGGGTGCCCACGGTGCCCACATTGAGGCCAAACGTGGGCACCGAACTCAAACGTGGGCACCGAACTTTCCGGCCGGGATCCCGCCTTGTTTGTTAGGGTGTTTGGGCCCACGAAAAAGCCCCCTCCGGGCGCATCCGGAGGGGGCTTACATGCCGAGGCCACGGGGGCCGCAGCCGCGTTCTAAGCGATTGGGATTAGAAGGGGATGCCGTCGTCGGTCACGTTGTCCGGGGCCGGCACGGGGGCAGCAGGGGCGTCGTCGGTGGCGTCCGCCGCCTCGTCCGGTGCCGCGTGCAGGCCCGCCGCCAAGGCCTCCTCCATGAGGTCGATGTCGATCCGATACACCGCCGACCGCTTCTCGGACTCGCCCCGCACGTGGGTGATTGGTCGGCCGTCGCCGTCCACGCGGACCTTCGGGAACTCGGTACCGTCCGCCCGTCGGAAGTTGAAGATTCGGGCGTCGATTTTTGCCCGGAGGTTCTTGACGCAGGCCTTGCGGTCGTTGGACTCGCCGATTTTATCCGACGAGCGCCAGTGCCCGCCGTCCTTCTGAATCCGATATACCTCCACGCTGGTGATCATGGCGTACCGTGGCCCGCCGGGTGTGGGGTCGGGCACACGTTCGTTGGTTTTCAGATACCCGTACAGGTCGCGGAGGATGTCGTCGATCTCGTCCGCGTCGCCGTCCACCGCAGGACGCCTGCCACAAATCTCCGCCGCGAGGGCGTCCACGTCGGCACCGGGTACCTTGCAAAGCACACCACGCTGCCAGTCCGCCCACCGGTCCTCGTTCTCGGGTTTGATTTCGCCCTGATCCGGGCCGCGAAGAAGTGCGAGCAGGTCGGCGACGAGTTGTAGCTGGTTCTCCTCGATAAAGTTCTTCGCCCACGACACGAACTGCCCACGCTTCTGCTTGCCGATTTTGATAATCACCGACCGGGCCGCGAGGTCGCGGGTAAGCTCCGGCACGTTAAACGTCAGGTAGAAGGTGGCGTCGTTGTATCGCTCAACCGTGCCGTGATACATCCGGTGCCCGCTGATCCGGTCGGACGTGACGGCGGACTCGATCGCCGCGCCGCCGAACCGGCCCTTGATGTTATCGAAGAGGAAGCACTTTGAAAGCCACCCGTCGCTTGACATAATCGACTTGCACACGGCGGACCAGTTATTCTCGTACTGGATCGGTGTTGCGCCGCCCCAAACCCTGCCGAGGGCCTTGGCGGTTTCAGTCTTGCCGGACCCCATGCCGTGATCCGAGGTGATTACGAACATCGGACGCGCACCGGCGGGGCCACCCCACCCGGGCGTGAGTAGTGCCGCGAGCAGAAGCTGGCGGTCCTTTTCCGTCGCGGGGTTTAGCGCGTCGAGGAACTCCTGCAGGACCACGCCGGTGGGTTCGGGAAGCTCGAGGGGCAGGTAGTACATGCCGGGAATCGGTGGGTACTGCGGCAGGTCCGAGGTGCCGATATATTCCTCGCCCATGCGCGACTTTGCGATTTCAAAGAACTCGTCCTTGGTCGGTGGTGTGAAGATATTGGACCGCGAATCCTTCACCTCGCCCACTCGCCAAAATACGTTCCCGCAGTCTTGGAAAAATCCGAATAACTTTGTGGAGTCGGCGAGCGAAATAATCTGCTTACCGTACTGCCCGCCACCGCCCACCGCGAAGAGCCCGGACGCGCGGGACCGCTTGGGCCACCCGTCCAGCAGTGCCGGGACCTCGCCCATGAGTTCCGACATTGTTTTGTGCTTGTAAACCGTGAAGGGCTGACCCCCGGAGGTGAGGTTCGTTTCCGGCTCCGCGTTTTGAATGCGGGGGCGCAGCATGTCCTCGGGTGGTGTGGGTGTGGTCGCCACCGTGCCCTCCGGCACCACCACGGACTCGCCCACGTCCTCCGCCACGTCCGGCACCACGTCCTCCGCGTCGGCCGGGGTGTCACACGGAACATATACGGGGTTCTGTGTGACATCGAGGGGCGCTTCGGTTTCAACCGGCTCGGCCATGATGGACATCGCCGGGGGCTCGGCGTCACGCTTCTCGACCATCATTAGCTGCTCGGGGTTGGAGGGCATCCCCTTAATCTTGTTGATATGCGCGGTCCACTGTGTAACCGTCAGGTCGCAGGGGGGCACGAAGGACCCCCCCTGTGCGGTCGGTGCCGCGTCCTCCCGCCGGTAGGCGTTGCGGACGGTCCTGTAGGCCTCGGTGGCGGGGAAGCCGTCACGTGCGATCGCCCGGTCGTCCGCGAGTTCCTTGATGGCGTCGTCGAGGGGGATGTTATTCGCGTTGTAATCCAGCGCCGACGCGAAGAGCGTGCAGTTGCGTTCGCCCTCGGGGCACGGCCCCGCGAGGAACTTCTGCGTGGTGTTATTCAGGGCCATCCGGTTGGGTGGCGCGTCGGCGTCGCGGACCGGTGCCGCGTGGCTTTCCTCCACGAGGGGCTCGATCCCAACGGCCGTGTAGTCCTCGTACCAGTTCTGTTCCGTGCGGTTGACGATACGGCATTCCTGCCCGGCACCAACCTTGTGGTTCATCGTCCCCGCGAGCCGCATCACACGCGCCGGGTTCTTAACCGCCCGGTCGCTTTGTACGTCGCGGATAAGTCGGCGCTGAAGTCCCCGCCATGCCTCCTCGTCCGGTGCGTTCTCGTAGCCGTAGTAGGCGTGGGTTCCGGTGGGGGACCCCGAGTGCAGCACGAGGGTGGGGAAGGGTAGCCCGGCGGTTTTGATTCGCAGCAGGGCCTCGTCGGGTGTGGCGTCGTCGAAGTCCACGAAGTTGAACCGGAAGCCCCGCACGTCGGCATCCTTCGCCGAGCCGCCGTGGCCGGAGCCGCGTGCGCCCTTGAGGGGATTGACGCAGACGTAAAGCCCCCATGATTCCGTATTGTGCGCCGCAAGCCACCCGGCAACCGGCGGATCGTTCTCGGCGTTGGCGAGGCGTTCGGCGGTGAGCAGCAGGGAGTGCGATGCCCCGCCGTCGTCGCCGTCGCGTTTGATTTGAAAGGCGCGAACCTCCACGTGGTCGGTCGGGAGGAAAAGTGTATTGATATGTAGGTAGAGGTCACGGTACTCAATCGGGTGATTTACCGGCGTGGAATCTTGGCTCATGCGCGAGCGCTCCTTTGGGCGTAAGTCCTTTTAATCCTACGGGAGCGGTGCCCCGCGTCCGTGCTATCGGCGTTTTGAGTTGATCCGGTTTAGCTCCTTAAGCATACCCTCCTGAATTTTCATCTTCCCATGAACGACGGGGTATAGTACCTCGTCCAGCGTGTCCTCCGCAATCAGGTAGATATACGTGCAGGGATTCTTCTGCCCGGTGCGGTGGATACGGTCCCGGCTCTGGTTGTGCTGGTCGGAGGAGTACGACAGGCCATAGTACAGGGCGCACTTACAGACATCCTGAAGCCCGTCGGTGCCATGACCGGCCGAGGCGGGGTGGGCAATAATCTTGTGGATAAGCCCCCGCTGAAAGTCCTTGACGATATCCCCGATCTCCCGCTTGGTCCGGCCGTCGATCACCGCCGCATCGCAGCCGTAGAACTCGCGGACGGCCCCGGCGATCCGGTCGATGTCCGCCGTAAACTCCGCCCAAATAACCATCGGGTCCCGGCCGTATTCCTCAAAGACGGATTTCAGTTCGGCCAGCTTCGAGTTGCCGAGCACGTGGGCCCGGCCCTCCATGAGGATGGACCCGCCGGAAATCTGCCGCAGCTTCATCATCACGCCCGCCGCCTGAATCGACACCCTGCTCGACCCGCCGAACGTCGTGGGCAGGGCGATCGTTAGCTCGTCCGCCACGCCGTTGTAGGCGTCGCGTTCCGGCTTGGACAGCGTGAACTTCCGCACCTGATCGGTCTGCTCGGGAAGGTCCCCGCAGTCGGACTTGCGAAGCGTTGACGACCACAGGGCCACCGATTCAAAGAACGCCTCCTCGCGGTCGGGCTTGAGCGTCCACCCGGCGACCACCCGCTTATTCCGCACCCAATCGTAGCGGGGCGTGAACCAGTGATATGCCCATTTGTAAAAGTCGCGGCCCACGGCGTCCGGCGACACCACGCGAAGCTGCGCCCAGAGTTCCGTGTAGCAGTTCGGCGCGGGCGTGCCGTTGAGGATATATACCTCCTTGCACCGGTCGGCAAGCTGCACCACGGACTGAAAGGTTTTTGTCTCCCGGTTCTTGACCTTGCCGGACTCGTCCACAACGAGCCGTTCGATGCCGCTGTCCATAAACTCGCGGGCGTGGTTTCGGAACTGCTCATAGTTCGTAACGAGCACGTGGTCGCCCGGTGCGCGGATGAGTTCGATCCGCTTGGCCCTGTTTTTGTGGCGGGCCACGACAATGGGCATGTCCAGCTTGGAGGCATCGTCCACCCAAGCCGTGTGAATGATAGACTTCTGCGCCAACACCAGCGTGCGCAACGGCCGGGCCTGCTGACGGAATAGATTAAGCAGCGTTTTCCCCGTGCCCGGTTGCCAGAACCAAGCGTACCGTGGGCGAGTCCCCATGATCCGCAGCCCGCCGCCTTGGTGGATTAGTGGGGCCCATGTAGTCAAACCGGTGTCCCCTCGATAATACTAAGCGACTGATTTGCGAGGATGGGTGTCACCAGACCAATGCGTTCCAGCTTGGGGTCAGTCGGGTCGTGCAGCGTCCTTATGATCGTCGCGGCCACCCCATACACCGACACGCCCTTGAGGGTGAGCGAGTCGAGCACTACCCCCGCACCCCCGAAGGGTACCCGCGCCCGCGTGTAGGTGAACCGCCATTCGGGTGCCGCACCGTGGGGGCGTTCAAGGCTGTGCTTAATCACCCGGGCGTACCGGGCGAGGCCACGAATCGCCGCGATCCTCGTCCCCCGCGCAGCGCGCCGCCGTTCGTACCGCTTGACGCGGCCGTAAAGTTTGGGGGTGTAGCTCAACCGTACACCTCCCACACGCGGAGGGCCGCGCCGACCAGCATCGACGCCGTGGCGATATAGAGCAGGGTACTTACGAGGGACGTGGGAAGCATGACGTTCTCCTGATCGTGAAAAGGCGGGGCCAATAATTAAATCACCCAATACGGGTACGCCGAAGCGATACCCCGCCATCATAAAAAATACGCCCCCGGCCCCCGGCCCCCGGCCCCCCGAGGGGGACCGAGAACGCTTCCGGGGGCTTGCTTACAGGTCCGGGGTGTTGACACCACCGGCGGCCGATTCACCGGCACCGCCATCGTCCGGGTCGAGCACGATCGTACGCGCCTCGATAAAGGTCATAAGGCCCTTGTGGATTTTCACAAGCTCATCATACCGGGGCTTGTCCGCGAAGGCACCGCCCTGATCCTCGGTCGGGTTGTTGATGTCGTACCCGTACCATTCCTTCCCGTTCCGCTGACGCAGCTTCGACTTGAAGGACAAGCGGTTGGCAAAGATGCTGTGGCCCCGACGGTCCAAGGTATCGCAGAGGTCGATGCCTGTGTGGTGCTCACCACCGGAGAAGCTGATAATGCCGACCTCACCGATACAGTCACCGGACTCGATCGCCACGACGAAGTTCAGGCTTTCCACGTAGGAGGCCTCGAACCCGCTGTCGCCATACTTCTCGGTCCGGGTGTTCTTCGACCGGGACTTCTTGGCGGTGTCGCTGTGCTCGTCGAAGGACGACTCGAGGATGAAGTCCGCGCCGGTGTCGTTGTAGTCCGACCGCTTCTCCCACGTCGGGAAGAAGGCAAGCGGGGCCACGACGAACTCCTCGCCCATGAGGGCCACCGGCACACCGGCGGGCATGAGGCCGACGACACCCTCGCCGCCGAACATCGCCTTGCGTTCCGACTTGGACTGCGGCTGCACGAGGACGATACGGGGCGGACGCTTGAACTTGGCGAGGCCGTCGAGGCCCTCGACCGTTTCATTAGCAAGGTACGCCGGGGCCTGCGGCTGCGTCGCCGCGATGCCCGTTTCGTGGGGCGGTGCGGTGTTCTGGACGGCGGGCACCGGGTTGGTTACGGGTGCGGTCTGTGCGGGACGCCCGGCCGGGACGGGCCCGGGGTCGCCGTCCGCGCTGTTGTTGGCGTCGTTAATCGCCGCCGCCTCGGCCGCGTCGTCGGCGTTGGGGCTGTACATGATCCGAATAAAATCTTTCATATGAAATCTCCAGTCTTGATTATGACCGCCATCGCGGCCGGGGTTAATGGGTTGTTTTAATGGCCGGGGTTCCGGCGGTGCGCGAGGCTGTCTTTGGTTCCGATCGTCACGCCGTCCGGTAGCCTCATGCCCTGATCCACCGCCTCCTGCAGCTTCTTGACGGTGAGGCGTCGCTGCACGATGTAGCCGTGGTGGGACCCGGCAAGGGTGCCGAGCAGGGTGTCCCAATCGACATCTTCCAGCTTGACAAACGGCTCCTTCCGCACGGACAGGGACAGCCCGGCGTGGCTCATCTTGTCGATGCCCTGCGACTTCATGCGTTCGATAATGACTTCTCGCACGGCATCACGCAGGCCCCTGGCCCTTGATTCCGCCGCCTTGATTTGGTCGATGTCGCCGAGGACACGTTTGTACTCGTCGGCGAGTGCGCTTAGGTCCATGACCGCCAGCACCTCGGGGGCGATCGGTTCGGCATTAAGCACGAGGGGGGCATTCGGCATTGCTGCTCCGTGGTTCGGGTTTTCTGGTATCGTGAGCCCACTGGCCCATTGGTCCGACCAACTTATCGACTCTTTACCCGTCAGTCAACAGCACTATGGCGAAAAAGAAAAAGAAAAAGAAGAAGCCCCAAATCCGGTACAACCTCCTGCCCGTCCCGGCGGGGGTCCGGTACGTCGTCGGGGTGGATACGGGGTCCCGTGTTTGCGGGGTTTCCGTGTTTGACCCCACCCGGAAGCACCTGCTCGGGTGGAAAACCCTCAAGGTCCCCACCGGTCGGCCATACGCCACGCGGATTACACAGATTGCGGAGGGTGTGGTGGGGGCCGTGTCCGCCCTGACGGACCGGGCCCACACGGAAACCGTCGCCGTGTCCCTTGAACTTCCCGGGTCACAGGGCAAGGTGGCGAGCCGGGGCCTCGTGACAATGGGCCTCGTGTGCGGTGCGGTGTGGGGACGCCTCGCCGCGTCCGGGTACATCATCGAGCCCACGGAGGTGGGCATCTGGTCGCGTGGTCGGGCCAACAGTGTGTGCATGTCTAAAGAAGAAAGGGCCAAGCGTGTGCTCGGCCTCTTTCCCGGGGGTTATAGTGGCAAAGACGACGACGGCCTCGACGGCGCGGACGCCATCGGGATCGCCGCGTTCCGGCTTGGGTTACTGTAGCGACCGCCGGACGGCCCACTGATACTTCCGGTTTGTTTCCAAACGTCCGAGGTCCCGGCCGAGCCCCCAAGCCCCGTGTTTGTTATAAATACTTAGGAAGTCAAACACCACCGGCCGCGTCCCGCCAAGTCGGAGGAACTCGTCGAGGGGGATGTCCATCATCGCCGTGATTCGTGGGTTGTCCTGTGCCGCGATGGCGAGGTCCACCTGCCACGGCACCGGCTCACCATTCACGTACCTCGCCACGATATGCTGACCGCCCTCGTAGCCGAACGTGGGCAGGCCCTTGCCGTCGGCCCAAGCGAAGTGTCGCCGCATCTCGCGTTTTTCGCGGCCGTTCCATTCGGCGATACAGGCATCAATAAGCTGGTCGGTGTTTGTCACACCCTCCCACGTCCCGCTGCCGCTGCCGATGTAGAACGTGAGGGCGGTTGCATCCACCGGCACGGTCACACGCTTATACACCTGCTGCACCACCCACGAGTTCGCGGTCTGCCCGGCGACCGTGCAGATAACGTCCGGGTCGGCCTGACGCGCGGACGTGAACGCCACGGTGCACCGGTCCGCCCAAAACTGGAAGAAGGCATCGCCGCCCAAGTCCTCGCCGGTAATCTGCCGGATACGCTTATAGGTGCCCATCCCGCTGTTCCAGTTCTCGTTGCTCCACTCAATAATGATTTCCTGCTCGGGGCGCAGGCCCTCACGGATAAGGGCAACCGCCGCCCGGGTGAAGGAGGGCTGCGCATCAAACGGCACGTTAAACCAGAAGTCGGCTCCCACGGCGTTGGCGAGGTCGACCTGCTTATTGAGCATACCGCGCCACGTGTCATCGCCGTTCTTATTCATCTGGTCGAGGGAGGTGTAGGCCGTCATGTCGTCGTTGGTCCGGTACCAGTTGAGGTATCGGATCGTATCGGCGATCGGCGTCATCAGCCGGACGTACTCGGGGTCCAGAGGGCCGTCCCCGTCGTTGAGGTAGGGGCGGTCGGTGATCCACTTCACCGGGTCGGCCCAATCGCGCCCCACGAAGTCGGTTTGAATGCCGAGGGTCCTGACGTCCGTCGTCGGTGGCTCCGGCTCTGTGATTGGGGGAGGGACGACGACAGGAGGAATAACAATGGGGGGAACAACAACAGGTGGTGTCGTGCCGTTGTGCAGGGCTTCCAGTGTGTTTAGCCGATTCGCGGCTTCGACGTGTTCTTGGACAGCCCGCTCGAACTCTGTACGAGTCACAGGTACGTCAGGTTGATCGCTCTGCCACTCTTCCAGAAGCACGACCCGTTCAAGTGCGCCGGTATCGCTGTAGAGGTCCTTCTCCAGCATAACCCGGATCTCCGCAATCGCGGCAACCAATTCTTGATATTCGAACCGGTGTGTGTTTTCCCACTCTTGCAGGTCGCCGATCTGGTCGTCGATTGTAGCGCCGGGAAGCTGACCGTGCGCCTTGTTCACGATACCGCCTCCGATTAGCACTAACACCAAGAGGATAACAGCAATCCAGAACGCTTTGCCCACGTCGATTCGATACCAAGCCATGTCGTGTCTCCTTAAGATTGATTGAGTGTTTCGGTCACACTTCGAGTTGGAACGGGTGGTGTAGGTTCTGGGTTCTCTGCCACTGGAGGATGCCGCGATCGTCGATCAGGCTCTTGTCGATCTCGCCGGGATACAGCGTGTCGTACAGGTCGATCTCGTCACCGACCAGCTGAGCGAACAGGACGCCGGGGCTGCGGACGATCACGCGGTCGTCGAGGGTTACGATGGCATCGTGGTAGTAGCCGCCGTACATCGCACGTCCAGGCTCAGCGATTGTGACTTGCGGAACCCAGATGCCATCAGGGTCCATCTTGTTTAGTACCAGCTTGAAGTGGTAGCCAACGCTGGCATCGCGAGTGAAGACGTACAGACTACCATTAGAGTCGTTGACAAGAGCCGGGTAGGTGTGACCCGCTCCGTCGTTCGGAACGCCAACCGTAACGGGATCGGTGAACGAGTCCCATTGACCGTTAGTACTGCGTGAGTATTTCAGGTCGCGGTGATGCCCCGCCATGAGGATGTGAAGCACCTCATCCGGCGTTCGCGTGATCGCGGGCTGGTCGTGGCTGTCGGGCTTGCCGCTCTTGGTCGGCACGACGTAGACCAGTTCCTCGCGGACAACCTTGCGGGTGGAGATGTCCACGATGCTAATCATCTGCTTGGTGCCGGTGCCGTTTTCCTCGTTGCTAGCCCACGCGACGATGACGTAGTTCTCTTCCTGGATTACAGAGTTAGACTGGCCCGAGTGGTTGTAGGTCACCGCACTCTTGTCTGTGATCGGGATGGGATCGCCATACGGATACAGATGCAGGAACAGATTGCTGCCGACCCACGACAGCACCGACGCGGGACCGGCCATGCCCTGGCCTGATTCTTTTTCGATGGCGTAGTCCGGACGGTTGTGATACGGATCGTGGAACGGGGGGTGATCGGGCAGAGTCAACGCCTGCTCGGGCTGGAAGTCTTTGAACGAAATCATGTCACTCTCCTTGGGTTGAATTATTAAATGTGCATTCCTGCGTACATGGCACCGTACCCGAGATCGCGGCGTTGAATGGGTCCAAGGTCTTTGTACGATAGCCCGGCAAAGCCTGTGCCTCCGAGCTTGAGCGAATCTGCTACTAGGCCGCTGCCAATGCCTGGGGTTAGATCAACATCATTGTTGTCGGCAGGATCAGGGTCAACCCACAGTGGGTCGTCGGTTCGGGGCAGGATTTCTACTAGATCGACGTTTGTGCTGATCGCCCCTAAGCCGTTCAGATGATTCGCGGGTGCTATGTTGCAGTTGATAGCAAACATAGTCGTATTGGCGTAGTTACCCGACAAGCCATAATCAGTATTGTCACCACAGATTGTGTTAATCAAAGTTTGATGGATCGCGTTGGATGCAACAAACCCCGATGACCCGTTGTTGACAAAAGCACAATTAACGATGTGACCCTCTGTTTGGGAGATGAAGCCTGTGCCTGAATTACCTACCGCGATGCAGCCAACCGCCGTACAGCCGTATGCGGTATTGCGGATATTGAACCCGTTAGTGTTGTTGATAGACACACAATCAAAGTATCTATTAGATCGGGCACCACTATAAAATCCGTCGCTTGTACAATCGTGTGCGTAGCAACTGATGTAGGCCGTGCTGGTCCCTGTCGAAGCGTTTTCCTCGAACCCGTAACTCGCAGCGGAGTCCACTTCGATGTCGATCAAGTTGATACCGTCGGCACCCGTACTGATCGACACACCTGATCGCGGTGTAAGAAACTTAAAGCCTCTGAACGTCCAGTAGTCGAGCGAGATGACGAGTGCATCGTTGGTCGCACCTAGATTGGAGTCTGTGATTTCTACGATACCCAACCCGTCACCTGCGGTCGTAGTGTAAGTGAGTACCCTGATAGGGTCTTGCCAAGTGCCAACGATGGCCGTTGTTGCAAAATCACCAGCACTACCATCAAAAGAAACGGACCCGGCTATGCAATGAATAACGCTACCGGACACGAGTGCGGTGTGAAGACCGCCGTCATTCTCGATGCACTGTTTAAGCGTAGCCGCATTAGCCTCACTGATACCTGTGCCGGTGCCTTGTGCTGCTGATGGGTGTGCGTAAAAAGTTGCCATTGCTTCTGTTCCTTAACTAAACGTAGTTCCTGTTGCCCAATAACTAGCACCGTCCCACCTAAAATCGAACCACATCACGCCCCCGCTTGTCGTAGACAAGACAGGAGCAACGCCGCCCGGCCATTCGACGGATGCGGGCCAAGTGATTGTCCTTGCTGTTGAATCCTGAATCACCTTCATGTGCACCGTACCCGGTAGAGTCGGGGCAGTCCAAGTAATCGTGCCGATGTTCTCCGATAGCGTGATTACGGCCATATTGCCTAATCGCCAGTCGGCTGTAAGTGTTCCGCTGCTGCTACTGAACGCCTGCACCGCACCACCGACCGTGTGACTGTTCAGGTCCAACTCACCGCCCAACTGCGGGGTTGCGTCTTCCGACAGGTTAAGCATCAGCGTGCCCGCAAGGTTGGGGAACGTGTACCGACGACTTGCGTTAAGGTTCAGGAAGTCGAACTCAATCGTGCCCGTTGACGACGATCCGAGTACAGTCAAATTGGTGTTGATGCCGTTGTCCGAGAATGCGAATGTGAAGTTCGCAGCCGAGTCGGGAATCGTGAATGACCCCGCTTTGATGTTCGACGCACTCAGACCGATGATGTCGTTGCCGTCGATTGTGATGTCGCCGGTCATCGTTCCGCCAGCGAGCGGGAGGTGGCCGGCCTCGGACGTGAGCGCCACCCACGCCGCGCCGTTGTAGTAGTACAGGTCGTTGGTGTCGTTGTCGTGGACGTACATCCCCTCCAGCGCGGGCACCTCGTACCACCCATCGGAATAGTACAGGATGTTCCCGGCGGTGAAGCCCGCCCAGTCGGTGCCGGTGAGTGCGCCGGTGCCGATGTAGGCCGCGCCGTTGGTACCGGCGGGCTCGGCCGTCGTGGTCATATTCGTAACGACCACAAGGTTGCCGAATAGCTCCAGCCGGTTTGTGACCTTGTTAATCGAGGTTAGCGCGAGGGCCTGCCCCTCCTCGAGGATTCGGTTGGCTTGGCGTGGTGAGGTTGTCATTCTGTCAGGTCCCTGTAGTTGCCCCGCCCGTAGTTGGGGGTGAGTTCAAAGTACCGGTACAGGAAGGGCCCACCCTGTGCGGACGATCCGCCGTTGGCGAGGATGTCCGCAGCCTGATCTACCGCCTTATAAATCGCGGTGCCGCCCGTGCCGTTGCCCGTGAGTGTAACAACCGAGCCGTTGGTGTCGTCGGCGTTCGTGTTCGGACTGCCCGCCACGGCAATGGTGCGGTGAAACACGAGCCCGGCGTCGTCGTAAACGTCGATCTCGTAATCCTCCTGATTCTGGTTCCCGACGAACCCGGTACCACCGGCGACCACGGACGAGGTGAGTTCCCGGCTCGTGTAGGTCCAGCCAATGTTCGCGTTGCCGCCCGCGTCGTAGTTCACGTACACGCCCGACGGCGCGAACGCCCGCAGCGTGTTCGCCTTGTAGGAGGTAAGCGTCGGGCTCGGCGGTGAGGGGTCCGGCGTGGTAACCGTGTTGTTGAACCCGTAGAACGAGTCGAAGTCTGTTTCAAGCGCGCTGGTGGGTACGGCCTTGAAGTATCGCTCCTGACCGATCGCGGAAAACGGCTTCTCCACCCACGTGAGCGAGTCGTCGGACAGCAGAATAAACCGTTCGTCCTCCACGTGTGTGGTGATTTCGTGGAACGTGTCACGCAGGCCCCGCATCAAACCGGTGAGAAGATAAACCCCCGTGTCCTGCAGGACCGCGTTCTTGAACGCCACAATCTCGTTGCCAATCATCGCCACATTAAACCCGGCGAGCACCTCGTCCTCCGTGTGGCTTTCAAGCTCGCCCGCGAGCATCGTCACATAAACCTCGCTCACCTCGTCCCACGTGTTTGCGAGGTCCTCCGTGCCGGTCAGGGGAACCTCCACCTCGCCCATCGTTGTCTCGGTGCCGATAGTCATGAACTGATTAAACGTGGTGTTGTTCGTGCTGCCCATGACGCCGCATCCCCGGAAGTCAACCGTGGGGTCCTCCGCCGCAACCGCCACGTAGAAGCCGGGCGTGCGCACGTGCAGGGGCTTGAGTGCGGGGATGTCGAGGATGTAAAGCTGAAGCGGGGGCGGGTAGTATGGCGTCGGGGTTTCCGGCGGGTCGCCCTCGTCCGACCCGAAGCAGTCGTCCTGCAGGTCCACGATGTCATCGCCTTGGATGATGCCCTTGCATTCGATCACGTCGTTAGCGCCCCGGGTCACGTTCGTGACACGCACCGGATACACGATGCCCGCAAACGTCACGTCCAAGACATCGGTTTCCTCAATATCGAGGTACGACGGGGGCAGCTTAAAAGTAACCTCGTTCTGCTCGGCGGTCCGCGAATAGACCATATACTCTGCGGCCCGCACCGCCTGAACCGAGGTCAGGGTCACGGGGAAGGAAACCTCCTCCTTGTTGGTGGTAACCGCCAGCGCATTACGCGCCGACACCGTGGCCCGCTGATACCCCCGGTTCCGGTCGATGTAGCTCAGGGCCACCTCGTCCGGCAGTGACCGGCTGGAGTACCGGTGGACCCCGAAGGGCTCGCCCGGTGCCGTGTCCCCGATGTTCCCGCCGAGGTCGGCCTCGGGTACGGCCATCCGGTCCTCGTTGCCCCGTTCGAACATGATTACCTTGCCGTTGCTGACGCGGGCCCGGAGGTTGTGCGCCTGCATAAGCGGGACCACGAGGGAGCGTGTGTCCTGCAGGCCCGCCGCCGTGATGCCGAGCATACGGCCCCGCACCCGCCGCGTGTCGAGGTACGTGGCGTTGGGGAGTTCCGCGCGGTCAAACAGCTTCTCAAGTGCCCCGGCGATTGTCTCCACGGCTTTGACGCGGGGCTCAACCGTGAAGTTGGGAACGCGGTTGCCGTAGTCGGCAATCGCAAGCTGCTCGACGCCGATGTAGGCGGTGCCACGGTAGGCCGGGGTACTCGTTGCGCCCTTCTTTGCCTGCATGATGGACCACGGCTCCTGATCGGACTTCCCATCAAAGAACGTGATGCTTTCGGCCCGCTGGTTCTCGTCCTCCGGTAGCTCCATGTCCACCGTCGTGAAGTTCCCGGGCTTCTCGGTCACGGTGTCATTGGCGGGGTTGCCGAAGCGTGCCTGCGTGGTACCGCTTCCGGCAAACTTCTTTGTGGCCCGCAGCCGGAACTCGCCGTTGTTCTCGGCGTTATCCCAACCGGCGAGCGTCGCACGGACGCCGGGCTTGAGTTTGCGCAGGTCGGGGCCACCGGGGGGCGACCGCAGGAGAAGCAGCTTCTTACGTTTCACGATACGCAGCTTCACCGATTGAATATGGATCTTCTCGTTATTAACGAGGATTTCTTTGGCGTCGCCCCACAGCCTCGTGTAGCTGCTGTGCGCCCCGTCCTGCCAAGCGTCACCGATACCAACCGCGATATCCACGAAGTAGCTGTATGAGATCGATGTGGAACCCCCGCCGCCGCCGCCACCCTTGCCACCACCACCACCGGATGAAGTTTTCTGCTTCACCTCTTTAAGATTGCTGATGTAGAACAGGAAACAGCCGCCGCGATTCCAAGGGCCGATGTAGTACGGCATGGGCTCGCCCTCATTAAATCCGTTCACCTTGAGGGATTCGAGGCGTGGGCCGGACGTGCTCTGGTGGGGCGTCCCGAAGATGGCGGGCATGAGGAAGGCGTTGTCGATCATGCCGCCGATGGAGGCACCGAGCATCCCGCCGACGGCCGCGCCGGTAAGCGAGGCGATACCGAACATCCCGCCTGCGGCAATACCACCCATCGACGAACTCAGCATTACACCCAATGCGATACTAGCCACAGCAGCCCTCCTTGGCCCAAGGCGGCACAATTAAATCTTCGGGTGGGTAGTATGGGATCGGGCCGTCGGCCTCGACGACACCGGGGAAGCGCCACGCCAGCATTAGGCGTTTCTCCCAAAACTTCCCGAGGGACCCCTCTACACAAACCCCGCCGTTCGCGTAAGTATGAACCATCCCGAGGGGCGTCGCAACACCCACGTGCGTGAACAGGTTCCGCTTGGCGTACCAGAAGCCGAGCACGTCCCCCATGCCCGCCTCCGCCACGGGGATGGCGTGCATGTTCCCATCGCACATCTTCTCGAAGCTGTGCCCGTCCGGGGCCCGGGGATAAACCCCGATGTCCTTGTACGGCAGGTTCAGGTCGTCGCCCATGAGGCACAGCAGCCCGGCGCAGTCGATACCCGCGCCCCTGACCCGCCCGTTGTGGACGTACACGGACCCGACATAGGCGCGCGCCGCCCCCACGATCTGCGCCCGGGTTACCCTGGTGTCCGTGGGTAGCGGCATTATTTAGCGTTCGGTGAGAGGGACACCCCATCGGTGCCGGGCACGTGTGGGAATCCCTGAAAGTTTTTGATGTTGTTCACGGTGAGGGCCACGGGGTCGATGAACTTTGTCCTGCACGTCGTGGCCCGCTTGTTACACCCGGGCTCACAGACGAAGGCGTCCCCCGCCACCATCGGGTAGGCCGTGGAGAGCCACAGGTTGACCCGGGCAATGCCCCCGGCCGTTTCGGTGTACGACTTGACCACGTAGGAGAGGCCGTCGTTGGCCCCGCTGGTCCACGTCAGCTTGCCGAAGGAGAACCACCCATCCAGCCTGCGGGTCACGCCGTCCGCCTCGACGGTGAGGTTGCCGGAGAAGTCCGAGGAAAGGTCCACCGATCGGAACCGCCGCCCCTGCCGCGTCACCGCGTCGATGCTGCCGGTACGTCGGAGCGGCGTAAGGTCAACCGTGCAGTGGTTGTCGCCAAGGTCCGCCGAGCAGTTCCGGGTAAGCACCCGCCCCTTTTTCTGAAGCAGCTTATCGGTGAAGCTAACGAGGGTCGCCGTCCACGTGTTCCGCCCGTAGTCGAGGTCCTGAAGGAGGTAAATCTCCTTCTTCAGTTCGCCGAGCCACGGGTAAAGCCAGTCTACGATGTAGACCGTGACTGTGGAGTTGTCGTACAGGCCCGCCCGCAGGTCCTCGTGCGTGATGGCCGCGTCGTCGATGAACCCGATCATGTCCATATTGGCCGGGCGGAGCACCGACTGGTGCTCGATCGCCGTGTGCGACCCACCGGACGAGGGCAGGTAGTCCTCGCCACCAAACGCGATCGGCGCGTTGTGGTCGGTGTAGTACAGGTCGGTTCCATCCGTGCGCTCGATATGCCACAACTTCGCACGCCGGTGAAGCGTGCGAAGTTTGACAATCTCGCGGACGGGTTTTGATAAACTTAGTGTCATAGCTTTGACCAGTCGCCATACAAATTGACCGCTATCTTGTTACGTGCGTTTTTTAATTCGCACCCCCCGATTGCTCGGGGTGTCGGACTATCTCTTCGGTTCGTAAACCGCCGGGCGCTCTTGGGACCATCATCGACCGTTCTGGCCGGTACGTCCTAGTCTCTACACCTTCCGCCGATTCCTCGACGGCTCGGCTCGGGATTACCCACGTGGGGCTTCCCCGAGTTCACCCGGTACTGGCCGGTTCATTGCCTCGCTGCACCCCCCGTCTGGTTATCCGCCCGCGCCTCCCAAATCAGCCGGTCGAGTTTCCCGTTGATCTCTAGGCGTGCGTCCTTGAGTTCCAGCTTAATCTCCGCCGCGATGTCGTCGGAGTAACTTCGAAGCCCCCTGCTCTGTTCGGATTCCTCCACGCGATAGGTGTCAATGTCCAGCTTGTGGGGTACCCCCGCCACCGCCGTGTTCACGCCGGTGATCCACGGCCACGCGACCACCGTAAGGAATGGGATGGCCAGAAGCGTAAGCGCCGGGCCCCCGAAAATAGTTACGCGGAACGCCAGCTTGTTCCACCCGTTTAGTTCGCCGATTGTCTTAGCCAAGGTACAAATTCCTTATACGGTTTCGCAGCTTGCATGCGCCGCGAGTAGATAAACATTTTGTTGCAGCACGCGGCTGCGTGTTACCGCCATCCAAGTAATACCATTATCGGTCAGCGTGTCCCCAATCGTTGAGATGCTGTCCCAGTCGGGCTCGGCGGAAACGATCCCCGAGGTGCCCGCCACGGTAACACGAAACGCGAGGTCGTGGGTGAACGCGGCCGTCCCGCCGGGCCGAATCTCGGCCGAGAGGGCGTAGGCCGTGGATGCCGCCCAGTCCGGCCGTGTGTCGCCCGCCGTGGGGTCCGGCAGCTCCGAGTCACACCGGACGTACAGGAGCAGCGTGTGGGGCGTCCCGTTGCCCGGGGCCACGTCCGGCGAGCCGTCGTAGTCGGCAACGAGCAGGTCATACATCGCGGTTCGTGCGGCCGTGTCGAAGTTGTGCGTGGCGTCGTCGCCGTACCACGGGATCCCGCTGGCGTCGAGGACGTAGCCGCCGATATGCCCGCCGAGGGAGCCCACATTGTTGTACTTAAACGGCGGGACGATTAGCTCGGTGCCGTTGGTGTCGGGAAGCTGCCGCCCGTTGAAGGCGTAGGTGTCGTACTGCGGGCTGTAGGCGTTCCGCTGCGCCATGGCGCGGATGTCCGAGGTGGACGCGGAGCCGGGTGTCTTGACGGCATACGTGGCGGAGGGCGCGCTCAGGTCGTAGAGCGTGCCGTTGTATGAAACGCCCTCGTACACGTAGAGCATATAGCAGCGCCGGTCGGTGGCGAGGTCCTGCTCGTGCCGAAGAATCTGCCAAGCGGAATCCCCGGGGTTGATGATAGGGCCGACGTAGCCGTTGAACTTTTCGCCGGGCCCGAGCAGCGTAAGCCCGGAGCAGTAGCACCCCTGCTCGAGAATGCCCGTGATGATCGTTTCTGCGGTGAGCGTAGCGCCCTCCGGCAGTGGCTTGGCCTCGGCAACGAGGAAAACGGTGGCCCCCTGCCCGTCGAGGTTCACGCCCATGCCCACAAAGTCCGCGTACTTAGTCTCCTCCGAGTACACCGTCGTTGCCACCGATTCGCAGTCGGTGAGCGAGTAGTACTCGTCGCCCTCGCAAATGTTCCCGGTCGGGATCACCTCGTTGGTTTCGTTGTCCACGGTGGGGCGTCCCGCCTGCCCGTCGTATGACCGGCTCGCGTTCTTCGGGTATGTCTCCACACGGAACGAACCGGACCCGCCGCCGTTGCTTGTGCACACCACCGCGATCTCACCGGCGGGCACGGTGAAGCTCTGCTGCACGGCCGCATCCCGAACGGTGAGCGTACCGGCGCGGTTGTTGATGATGTAAATCGACGGCCCGCCCTCGAGTGTCTCGCGGTGTACCGGCTGCGACGACGCCACGTTCTTGCTCATCTCGCTGTAGGCGAATGGCAGCACAAGCGTGGCCGAGTGCGCCGACGGCACAAGAATAACGCGGCCCTGCTCCGAGAACCTTCTCGGGGGGGTGGGGTCGTATGCGCCGCCGTAAAATGCCGCCTCGGTAATCATTAGAAGCAGTACCACACTTTCGTTCCGTTCGCCGCCTGTGACAGAATAACCGTCACCATCGAGCCGGTGCCGATCGTGGCAAGGGCCGTTGTGTCGTGCTCCTCAAGTGCGAGGGTATTCGCCCCGCTGACGTTGAAAATGTAAAAGTATGGCCCGCCGGGTGCGAGGCCGGTGGGGTCCGGTAGCTGCAGGGCGAGCCCGCTGGTCGTGGGCGAAACCACCCACACCCGACTCACCGCCGTGCTGATGGATCGGTCGGCGCTTAGGGTCTGCTCCGCCGCGCCGCCGTAGAGGAAGTCGTCCTGTGTCTGGACCCCGTCACGCACCTCGACGAGGCCGATCGCCCCGGCGCTTCGGTTCGCGTAGTTGTCGATAGAGATCGCCAGCTTCTCATCCACCGCCTCGCTGAACCGCACGGGGACATCGAAGTTAAACCCGGCGCGGACCACCTGCCCGGTCGTGGGGATGTTGCCCACGGTGAAGGTGATAATCCCGGTGGTGTCGTCGATGTTGTAGTCCACGCCACGGGCCACGGCCGAACCGTCAACCTGCACCACGTCCGTGCCGGTAACCGGCTTGGTGATGTTCCGGGTGATGATCTGCAGCCCGGAGGTGTACTTTTTGATTAGCTGGAAGGAGGCCGTACCCGTGTCCCCGGCGTCGGTCGAGTCGCCCACACCCGTGGCGACATCCGCGCTCGTGGGTGTGCCCACGCCGTCCGCCTGGCTGCTCCAGTCGGTGAAGTCCATGTACCGGAACCCACGCGCGGCACCGGCCCGGGCAAGGTAGAAGTCCAGCAGGGTCCGGGCCTGTGCCTCGGTTTTAACGCCGTAGCTGACGTCGAAGGTCCACCGGGGCGTTGACCACCGGGACACCCGCTGCTCCGCGCCGCCGTCGCCCATGATGATATCGGTTTTATACCCGGGCCCACCCTTGGACCCGTAGCTGATATCGGTCGGAAATTGTACCTCGTCGAATGCCATGTTTAACCGATCCCTTCCCGCAGTCGGGCGGTGATTTGCTGCTTGCTACGCCGGAAGCTGTCCGCGTTGGGGGTGTTCACCGTCATATTCACCGTAACGCCGCCCCTGACGCCGAGGTTGCCCGCCCCGTCGCGTCCGAGGGGCATGATGGCCTCGGGGCCCGCCTCACCGGCGAGGCCCATACCGCCCCGCATGGGGAACGAGGTAGGCCCATCCAGCACGCCGCCCTGTGCGAACCGCCGAACGCCGCCGGAGAATACCCCACCCATCGCCACCGCGCCGCCCGCCGTGGGGGCCCCGGCGGTCGTGCCCGCACCGCCGCCGGTGAACATACCGGCGAAGGATGCCCCGAGGTCGGTGAAGAGGGACCCGGCCGCACCGTTGAACGCGGACCGGAACGCCACCTTGGCGAGTTCACGTCCGAGGTTTTTGACGGCCTCGGTTGCGGATTCCGCGCCGAACAGCACGTCCTCAAAGCTGCCCTGAATCGCGTCGGCCGCTTCCGCCGCCGCCTTGTTTGTTTTCGCCTCCTGCTCCTGCAGTTCCTGCTTACGCCGGATCAGGGCCTCGGTGCGTTCCATCTCTGCGGTGAAGTGATCCGCGAACGCCACCTCATCGATACCGGAGACAAACTGCGAGTCCTTATCCCTGAATAGCTCCCGCTGCTTCTCGAGCATTACCCGCGTGTTATTTAGCTGCCGCTGGATTGCGATTTCGGACGAGGACATCCCCGACTCCATGAACGAAACATCCTCCTCAAGCCCGGCGATGAACGCCCTGTAATCCGCCGCCGCCTTGGATGCGTCCCGGTGCTGGCGTGCGAGTTCCTTTGCGGCTTCGGCCGCCGCCTTCTCCGCCGCCGATAGGTCGTGAAGCTCCTTGACGAGTGCGCGGACCACAACCACCCGGTCCTCCACGAACTTCTTATATGCCGCCTCGTTCACGATTCGGGTTTCGGCGTCCACGAAGTCCTCACGCTGCGCCTCGCTCAACACACGGACGGCCTGCTCGGCCTTCCGCATGGCGATCTCCGTATCGGTCAGTCCGTTTTTCTGAATGAACAACTGCTCGTTGAGGCCCGCCATCATCTTGGCGTAGTCCAGCGATGCCTTATCCGCCGCCTCGATCGCATCGGCGATCGCGTCCACGTCGGCCTTCGCGTCGCCAACGGCCGTCTGGAAGTCGGCAAGCTCACCCCTCAGCTTCGCGGTGTTGGCCGCGCTGCTTTCCAAGGCCGCATCGAGAACCGCGAGGCCAAAATCCTTTGGCGCGTTTTCTGCCATCAGATTGCCCACGTCCACGGCCGTGGCCCCCACGCCCTCCAGCATTGTCTGGACACGCGCCACCATTCCCTCGGCCCCCGTGCCGGGCTCGTTAAACGCCGCCGGTGGTGTGGGCATGGGTACCCGGGTATCCATCCGCTGCAGCATTGCCGACCCGAAGCCGCTGCGGCCCAGCGTGTTTGCGTTCAGGGCGATCGCCGCGTTGCGGTCCCGCTCAAACTTCGCCTGCGCCGCGTCAATCTTCGCCCGCGTACCCTCGAAATCCTTTAGCTCCTGCTCCAGCGCGTTGCGTTCTTTTTGTAGCGCGTCGGTGTTGGCCTCCGAGAGGGAGATACCGGTTTTCATCGCGCCCTCGGCCTGCAGGTCGTTGCCCGTTTTTAGTGCCCGGTTAAGCTTAATCTGTGCGTCGGCGAACTGGTCCGCGCTATTCGCCGCCGCCGCCATCGAATCATTGTATGCCTCGGTTTTCTGTACCGCCGCCTCGGCCGAGTCACGGTAGAAGAACACCGCCGCCGCGAGGGCCGCAAGTGCCACGGCAAAGATGCCGATCGGGTTAGCCGCGATCGCCAGTGTGAACTGGATAGTCTGCAGCTTGGCGAGGGTCACAATCGCCACGTACACGGTGAGGCCGTATGCGGCGCCCTTGAGGCCCGCCGCCCATAGTCGGGTTGTGGTCGAGGACTCGCCGAGGGCCCCATCCACGCCCGCCAGAACGCGGGTCAGGGAGGTAAGCCCGGACAGCAGGTTCTTCAGGGACCCGGTAAGCCCGGCGTCGCCGGATACAAGCGCCGCCTCCTGCAGCGAACTAATCCACGCCTTCCATTGGCCGGTGATCGTGTCCTCCATCAGCTTGGCGATCCTTTCGGTTTCGCCCGCGTACTCCGCCGTTGCCTCCGTTAGTTCCTCAATCTTCCCGGCGCTTGCCGCGAGAACCAAAGCCGCCGCCGCGTTCCGGCGTCCGAATAGCTGAACCGCGTCGGTGGCGGTGAGCCCGTTCTCGGCGAACGTCTGGAAGATTTCGGCGAAGTTTTCCGTGGTCGGGGATACCTGCTGGAGGGATAAGTTCATCCGCGATAGGGCCTGCCCGCCCCTGGTGGACACGTCCAGCAGCGCCGCCATGATGCCCCGCAGATTCGTGCCCGCCATAGATGCCTGAATGCCCGAGTCGCCGAGCACACCGATCGCCGCCGCCGTTTCCTCCACGCTGATGCCGAGGGCACCGGCGACGGGGGCCGCGAACTTCATCGCCTCGGCAAGCTGAACCACGGTCGTGTTCGACCGGTTGGCAACGATCGTCAGGGCGTCCACCACCCGGAGCATTTCCCCGGCCTCCATACGGAACGCCTGCAGAATGTTTGAGGCGAAGTCCGCCGCCTGCCCAAGCCCCATCCCCGCCGTCGTGGCGAGATTCAGTACGTGGGGGATTGCCTCGATCTGCTCCTCCACGGCGAAGCCCGCGCGTGCGAGGAAGAGCAGGCCCTCCGCCGCCTCCACCGCACTGAATCGGGTCGTGGCCCCAAGGGTCCTCGCGGTTTCCCGAAGCGTGATGAACCGGGCGTCGGTCTTATCCACGATGTTGGATACGCCCCGAAGAATCGCCATCGTTTCCTCAAACTTCGCGTTGATCGACACCATCGAACGCACGGCCGCGAACAGGGTAAACCCAACGAACAGCCCACCCATGACGCGCTTAAGCTGCATCCCGGTGGACTTGAGGTTCGTCATCTTTCGGGTTACGCGATCGACACCACGACCCGCAGCAGCCGACGCGGGCACCGTGGACTTTGCCGCGCGGTTGTAGGCGTCGGCCCCGGCCTTCGCCCGGCGTGCGTCAATTACTAGCTGGAGTGTTGGCATCCGTGCCTCTTGGTTTCTTGTCGGCCTTATTGTCGGCGATGTATTCGAAGAACAAACGCTCGAGGTACATTACCCGCTGACAGTATAACACCCGTTCTTCTCTATCGGTTATCCCTTGAATATTCAGCCATGCAGTGATCTCCTGATAGTTGATCGCCGATACACCACCCATCCCACCCTGCGGGCGTGTGAGGGTTAGTTCCCCCCACGCCCGGTAGTAGCGGGTTAGGTCGGCGTAGAGTTCTGGTCGGGCGTCAAGGGCGGGGACTGGTCGCCCGCGTCGGGCGCGTCGCTCGAGGAGTTTGAGGTGCTCGGGATTTCTTCCCCACCCGAGGACCCACCGGAAGAACCCCCCAAGTTTCCCTCGGCGTCCTCTTCCAGTTCGTCCTCGTCGGAGGCGAACGTGGCGGAGTACACCTCGATCATCTTGAAGAAGTCGTGGTAATCCGTGAGGTATTCAAACGCCTTCTGCTCGCTGTACACCACGGCCTTGCCGTCCGCGTCCAGCATGTTTTCCCAATCCAGCAGGATCACCCGCGCCATGGCCTTCTTTGTGATCGAACGGATCACGCCGGCCTTGACCTTGCCCCGCCGCTGCTGTCGTGTGTGGGGCTTCATCAGGACGCCCACGTAGTCCTCAAACTTCTGATTGCCCGCGCGGGCCACCTTCACACGAAGGCCCTCGCCCACGTCAAACCAGCGACCCGTCACGGCGTCATCCGGTGCCTTGAAGTCCGCAATACTCATGCCCTTGGTTGTCATCGTTTCGCTCCGTCCATTTGTCCATTTGTAAAAGGCGCCGGGGGTGGTGGGCGTCAAATGGATAAACCCACCCACCACCGCCCGGCATCAAGATTAGGCCGCGAACTTGACAATGCGAATCGTGGCGTCCTCGGTCGCCTTACGCTTCGCGGTCCAAGCCAAGTCCGCGATGATGTCCTGATTCTGCCCGCCCGCCACGGTCTGCCCCGAGGTGAAGTTCACCGCCGGGATGTCGATCACGTAGCTGTTGCCGGTAGCATCGGTCACGACCTTAGCGAGCGAGGTTTCGGTGAACGCGATGTATTTGTCCATCGCCGCCGCCGTGGAGAAGTACGCCTGCAGCGTGCCGGTCAGCCCGAGCGTGCCGGAGCCCATCGACACCGCGCCGAGGGTGCCGATCTGCTGACGCGCCCGCACGTTGTTATTAAGCTGCACCGTGAACTGCGTGGTGTCGTAGTCGGACACGCCCTCGATGATTGTCTGCACGTCCTCGACGGCATTCATCACCTCGTTGGTCGGGGCCACGTTGTACCCGCCGCCCGCCGTGGAGGAACTCGCGGTCATCGTCTTACCGAGGAACCCGAACGAGCCCGTGATGATCTGGTCCGCCTGCACCGACAGGCCGAAGGTGTCCACGACCAGCCCCTTGTACTGCTGGTAGATTTCCGTGGACGGGGACACGATGTCGGTGAAGTCCTTTTCAATCGACCACGAGGACTGTGTGACGCCGTTAACGATTTCGGCACCGGCCACACAAACGGACGTTGCCGCCTCGCTGGTGAGGTTGTCCTTCTGCAGCGTGGTGATCACGGTGGTGGAAACGGCGGACACCTTAACGGGGATCATATTGCCCGCGTTCGCCATGCCGTTGAACTTGACCCACCGGCCCACGGTGATGCCGTCGCCGTCCGGGTCCTCTGCGGTGAACGTGAACGTACCCGCAGCCGCGTCCACCGTCACGGTGTCCGAGGCCACCGTGATCGCCGCCGTCCACGTGGTTGAGGCGAACAGCGCGGACGCGAGCAGGTCGTCGTGTGCCGCGTAGCTGAGTTCGATACCAAGCTCGCCCGCCGTGGACAGGTTGGTTCGGATGATGTCGTTAACCTGCCGGTCGTCGCGGATTTCCGCGCTAACGGCCGTGCCGGTTACGAGGTTGAGGGAGTCAGAGGTAAACCGCACGTCGGAGAGCGTGGTCGCGGGCATCGTACCGAACGTCACCTCCTTGACATACGAAACACGAAGCCGATCTGCGTTTGCTGAAAGAGTCATATCAGTAATCCTTTACTGTAGAAGGTCGTAATAATACGGGATGCTAACATCAATGCGCCACCAAGACCTGTCCTGACCCATCGAAACGATCGAGGGGCTTCTGTAGTGGATGAGGTCGGCGCTTACGGACCGGAACTGCAGGGCGATGTAGTTCGCAATCTGCATCCCGGGGTCGTCCCCAATCCCCATCGGACAATAAACGGAGGCGATCGCCAAGCCGGTAGTGCGGTGCCGCTTGGAAAGCCCCCCGAAGGAAACCTGATTTGACTCGCCGTTGAGCACGGAGAACCGTACCCATACCTCATCATCCGGCGGGTCGAAGGGTGCGTTGTCGTGCTGCACCGGTACATTAAGCGGTGTGGTAACCAGTGTGTGGTACCGGCCGCTCACCAGTGACATCGCCGTCATAATATCGCTAATACCCATCACGGACCACCAAACTGGGTAATGATTTCCTGCACGGTCAGGGCAACCATCCCGAGGGGGGCCTGCCTCGACCACCCGTTCTCGAGGTACGGAACATAGGGCACGTTGTTGACGATGTAATACGCCCCGTGTGGGCGTGCGTTGTTGATCGCGGCCGTCCCGCTTCGGATCGGACGCCGCCCCGTCTTTGAGTTGCCCTTGGGCGTGGTGGCGGGGGACCCGATATTGACCTGCCAGTTGCCGCGTGCCCGCCCGGTGTCAACCGGCGTTTTCATCACGATGGAGGTAAACGCATCGAGCACGATGGTTTTCTCAATCTTGACCACCTCCTCAAGCGTCCGCTTACCGGCAATCTTAAGCTGCCGGGTAAAGTCCGCCACATATTTATCGTGTGGTCCGGGCATTACTTCCTCAGCTGCAGTTCATAGGCCGCGATGTCGTCACCGCTTCGAAGCGTGTTAATTGAAACCACCCTGTACGTCAGGGCGTTAAATAATACGGCCATGCCGATCGCCGGGGTGAACGTGATCCCGCTTGCCGCGATCACCGTGCCGAGGTCCTCCATTCGGATCGCGTCGCCGTCGATAATCGTCTTTGCGTAGGGCGCGGGCGGTGCCATCTTCCAAACCTTCGGCGCGGGTGTGCCGCCGGACGCCGCGCGGAAGGACGGGCTGTACGTCGCCACCTGCGCGGTGAAGGTCGCGTCGGTGCCGTACTTCGCCAGCGTCGATAGAACCTTCGGCAGGATTTTAGCGTCGAGCACCGTGGACATTACGCCCTCTCAATCGTGTTGCCGGAAAGCGTCAGGGCCCGGAGCATCAGGTCCACCATCGAGTACTTTTTAAACGGCGCGTTGCCGCCGGTGTAGGTGGTGTCGATTTCGATAGAGCCAACCGCCACCTTTTCACGCTCGACCGAGGCCGGTGTGGACTGGTCGGGGAGCAGCGAGGACCCCGCCGCCGTTTCGGTTACGTGCAGAAGGGCAAGCGCCGCCGTCGCGTGCCGGAGGAGAAGCGGGAGGGCCGTGCTGCTGAAAATATAGCCCCCGTCGGTTTCGGCCTGAATCCGGGGCCATGCAAGCGCCTGCGCCTGCGCCCCCTTGGCCCCACGCCACTGCCCGGCGTAGGCAAGGTCGAGGTACTGCGTGGCGAGCCGGAGGGCCTCCTCCTTCTCGGCGTCCGTGCCGATGGCCGACCACGTGGTTGGGTTCCCGTGGGCCGTGTGGTAGGTGTCGGCGTCGGCAACAGACAGGTACGAATCCGCACCCGCGAGGCCCGCCCCAGTTTCTACCGTCAAAGCCATCTCGAGGCCCCTTTAAAAAGGGGGCCGGTCCGGTGTACGGTCCGGCCCCTGGTTTATCCGATCGGCCGGGGCATCCTTGTCCCACGTGTGCCGTCCGTGTTGGCCCCCCGCCGGGCCTTAGCCGGTCGGTTGATCGGTTGCCCCCTGTGGGGTGTCGTCGGCCACGGAGGCCCCGTCTGCGGCCGGGGGCGCGTCCACGGCGGACGGGTCCTCACCGCCAGGGTCGCCAGAGCCACCCCCGCCCGCGTTTGGGTCGGCCCCGCCTTGGGGACCGGCCGCATTCTCGGCCCGTGCCTTAGCCGCCTCGGCGTCGGCGTTGAGTTCCCGGGCCTCGTTTTCCCGCTGGAGGCGTTTGGCCTCGGCCGCGTCCACCCCCGCCTGCGGGGGCTTGGGCGTCAGTTCGGCACCGCCGGGCTTCACGTCGCCGCGTGGCGTCCAGCCCTTATTGCTATAAAACGGAACCTCGCTCTTGTCCACGGTGCGCACGCCCTGCTTGTCCGGGTGGATAAGCTCCACGGTCGTGTTTTCTTTGTCGGGGTTCGGCATGATTCAGGTCTCCGTTTGGGTTTAGTGATCCATCTGCCAAAAAGTGCCCACCCCCTTGCGGGGGTGGGAACCGGAGCTACGCGAACGGTTGCCCGCCGCTCGTCATGGCTGATTAGTCGCGGCACCGAACCGCGAGGTCCGGGTCGAGGGTTTTGTAACCCCACAGGACATCGAGGGCCACGTTGACCTTCGAGTTGTCGCCGTCGTAGTACACGCGGGACCGGATCGAAAGCCGCGAGGCCTCGTCCGTGATGCTGGACACCCGGGCACCGAGGGCCGAGGCCATGTCCGACAACGGCGCGGTCGCAAGACACGCGAAGTTCTCGTGGAACATGAGGTTCTCGCCGGTGGAGTCCGAGGTGGTGAGGGTCACGCTGTCGTCGTCGGCGGTCGCGGCCTTGAGGGGCGGGGAGATGCCGACACCGACGAAGGCGTTACCCGCCGCCGTGGTGGTGGTGGTGATGGCGTAATTACGCCCGCCGATCAGGAGCACGTCGCCGGGAACAACGGTACCCGTAACACCGCCATCGGCCGCGTCGAGGCCAACCGTGGTGTCGCCGACCGCACCCGTGCCGACGATTTCGAGCGCGGTGTCGTTCGCCGTGCCCGAGGTGTGCGTCTGCACGTTCTGATTGGCAAACAGGTTCATGCCGTAGCGTTCACCCATTGCACCACGCATCTGCGTGGCCTCGCCGGTGCGCCCGGCACCCTGCCACTGTGCGAACGCCGCGTTGGCGAGGAAGCCCGCCTCGAGCGTGCCGTTGCACATATAGTGCAGCTTGGACGGGTCGCCCAAGGGCACCTTGTTGGCGAACATCGTAGCGCGGGGCGTCACGATGTCGGTCACGACCGAGCCGGGGGTCGCGTTGAGGCTGTGGGAGTGAGGAACATCGGCGTACAGGCCGCAAAGCGTGGCGTCGATGTTGTCGGCGAGGGCATAGGCCGCAGGGCGGATATGGTCCTCGATGATCCGGTCCTCGGAGATCGTCAGTTCCTTGTCCGTCAGGGCAAACTTAACCTCTTTCCACTGATCGAGGGTCACGTTGACCGTTTCGGTGGTGACGTTCTGCGCGGTGCTGGGCGCGTTCTGCGCGGTGAAGGTGGAGGGCCGACGGATGCTGATTACATCCGACTTCCCGAAGGCCCGACGCTCGGCGTCGTAGCCACGGTGAATCCGCCCCGCCATGCCGAGGGCATTCTCCAACTGGATGAGTGCCTCCTGCGCGTAGAAGATTGGATTGTATACGCCTAGTGTGTTTGCCATTGCAAGCTGTCCTTAGCTTAGGGTTGGCGTCGTGCCTTCCCGGTTTCATTAGCGGACGGCTTACAAAGGCCGACCCGCCGGGTGTGATACTACCCGGGGGCACTTACACGGTGCCCACAGGAACGGGGTCTTCGATGCGGAACTCGAGCCCCTCTTTTGCCGCCCGTGCCTTCTCGGATCGGTAGATGGAGGAGTCCTTGCCCTGCTCGGCGGTCAGCACAATCGCGCCGCCCTTGTTGGTGTTGGTGTTGCCGGAGTTGTTGTTGGTGCCGCCGCCGTTAACGTCGGTGGCCTTGAACGCCATACCGTAGCGTTCGTTGTCCTTGAGTTCGCCCACGAGTTCGGCGATGCTCATCAGCGTGGACGTGCCGCCCGCAGGTGACAGACGGGCAAGCCCGCCGTCGTCCATTACCTCGACTTGGAAGGTGCCGTCGTCGGTCTCCTTGAGGTTGACCTTGCCCTGAATGATTGGGGTGAGAAGCTCGACACTGCCGCCCGCCTCGGTGATGGCCGCAACCGCTGCGGACTTAATCATCGAGGTGGATAGCTGCCGGGTCAGGTTCGCAATCTTGCCGGTCTGCTCGGTGCTGGTCGCGGTGTGCTGGTCGATGAGTTGCTTTTTCGAGGTGTCGAATCGCTCCTGAAGCTGCGCCTCCTTGGTCTTAAGCGCCTCGGCCTGCTTGTCGGTGATGTCGCCGTCGCCGAGTTCCTCGATCCTTGCGATCGCCGCACGCGCCGCATCCGCATCGAGTCCGTCGTACTTCTTGAACGCCGCCTTCGCGTCGGTCGTTTCCTTACGTGATGCCTGCAGCGAGGTTTTCAGGCCCGCCACGTTCTCCAAAGAAAAACCGCTTACCGGGGTTACGTCGAGATAGAACTTCCCGTCCTTCTCTGTGTACTCCGCCACGATTGCCTCCGCGAGGCCGTCCACCGTGTCCAAGATTGCTTTGAGAGCCATAGTTTCCGAGTCCTTTCGGCATCCCGCCGATTGTGAGGTGTGAGGGCGTCCCGCCCTCGGTGGGTGTGGAAGCGTCCCGCTTCCGGTAGAGGTGAAGGCATCCCGCCTTCGTCGGCCCGTGTGTGGGGCCTAACGTATTCTTACATCTTTACCTATCGAACGTCAAGCCCTCATTTCTTGCAATTTGGCTTAAGGTCAGGGGGCGGTTGTTCGCGCCAACGAACTTATCAATCTTCACACGCCCGGACCGCCACCACCCCGCCTTCGTTTTTCCGAGCGCATCCTCGACGATATGCCGGGTGCCGGGGTTGGCGTCCATGCGTTTGAGCCACTGTGGGTAGGTCAGCGTGGCGGGCACCTGCCCGTTCATTGAGGCCCGGGTGGTGGGCCGCACATTGCCGCCGGGGATACCAAGCTCCTTCAGCGACGCCGTGACGGGCATATCAACCGACCGGCAGTTGATATGTAAGGGGGGCATGGGCCCGGAGTTAAGGGGGAAAGTTTGGCCGTCCCGGGAGGCACAAATCACCGTTGTGCGGTTGTCCAGCGTGGCGACGAACCGCCACTTCTTCACGATATTGCCCGCCTCTTTGTAGGTCGCCTGCCGGGCCTGAGTTACGGTGTGGTTCACGGTCGTGCGGACGAGGGCATCGACCTGATGCCGGGCCTTGGAGATCAAACCGTCCGCGTACCCCGTCGATCGGGACCCACGGATTGCCCGGGTGATGTCGGGGATCGACCGCCCCTCGACCAGCCCGGTTCGGACCTGCCGCATAATATCATCCTGCAGGCCGTCCCCGAGGCCCTTGAACCACTTTGGTACAAACTCGCCCCGCACCGGCGTGTTCCGCACGATCGCCCGCATAATCTGCTGGCTCGGCTCGTTGAACGTGATTTTTAGCGCCGCCGTGGTCGGTGCCGCACCGGTTACCACGATCGGCACGCCGCCGGGCCCCGCAGCCGTCGTCGCCGTCAGGCCCGGGTGCCCACGCCGGTGGAGGATTTCCCGCACCTCATACGGCACCGCCTCGGTGAGCACGTCGGCCGTGAAGTGCCCCTCGAAAAGACTAAGCTGCATCATCGATTCGGCCGACCGCCGGGCGAGTTCCTTTGTCGCCGCGTCGATCGTTGCCTTCACCGCCGCACGTGTCCGGGCGAGCCGGAGCGCCGTGATTGAGGAACGCCCCGCCGCGATCCGGTTTAGTTCGGCGAGCACACGGGCCTCAAGCTCCGGCACGAGTTCCGTGTTGAAGTACGCGAGCATCTCGCGCACCTCCGTGGTCTTAAGGCGTTCGATGTAGCCCGCGTGGCGAATCATTCGGTCCTGAATGTAGGCATTCGCGGAGCCGCCGGTTGGGTTGGTCAGGCGTCGTGGGTCCTTACGTGGCACCCGCCACCCCCGCCCGCTGCTTCTCTAGCTCGTACATGATCCGGGCCCTTGCGATCTCAAAGTACTCCGGGTTGAGTTCGATGCCGACGAACCGCCGCCCCTCACGCACCGCGCCCTTGCCGGTGCTGCCGGACCCCATGAAGGGGTCCAGAACGAGGCCGTTGTCCGGCGTGATTAGCCGCACGCACCACGCCATGAGTTCGGTGGGCTTAACGGTGGGGTGCACGTTGCGCCGCACCACCGGCTTGCCGTCGGCGGTGAGTGATCCGTCGTGGGACCCCCCCATCGCACCGGCCGGGCGTAGCTCGAGGTGGTCGAGCCCCTCGTCGCGGTCGCCCTTGCCGGCCTTGGCGATATAGCACAGGCGGGAGGGGTGGCCCGACTCGCTCGCCGTTGCGTCGGTTGGTGTGCTGCTTTGCATGGCATCCCGTACACAGCCAAATAACAAGTTCAGGCTTTGAGTAGTCGGTGTGGTGTCGGTGTTTCCCAAGAGCGCCGCAAAGGACGCAAGGCACCGGGTCAGGATTCGCCCGTTGGGCTCGCTGATAGAACCCCATCCATGAAGCCGTTCCGGGTTTGGGGCTGTCCTTTGCTCGGCAAGCGCGGCCACAATATTGGTTGCGCATGAGTCGCACAGGCTTCCCGCAGACCTTACAGCTTGGACGAGACTTTCGCTTGGCGAGTCCTCGGCACTCTTTACCCCATAAGGCGAGCCACACAGAGTGCAAGTTGGGTCCTGCTGGCAGCACTTAAAGAACCGCGAGGCGTTCCCGCTGTCGTCGTACCCCTCCTCGCCGGTCGTGCGGTCGGGGTTGTCGTGGGATGGCCGGGCGTTCTGCCCGCCGTGCTTCGGCACACCGTTGGCCCGGGTTACCCCGTTGGTTTTCTTGCTGGTGGTGTCGGGGAAGTCACGCACCGCCTCGGCGCTGCCGTCGTGCATCACGTTGGCGGGCCAGCGACCGCCGGGGTGGTTCTTCGCCACGAAGGAGGAGCCCTCGCCGAACATACCCGCGCCGGTCGGTGTCCGGTTGTCGCCGGATACGTTGGCACCGCGCACGCTTACGCCTCCCTCCTTCACCACCTCCTCGCCGTTGGTGGGGACGCGGCAGGCGTCGATATGCAGCGCACCGACGCCGTGGTTCATCATATTTTGGGCAACCGTGCCGTCCAGTGCCTTGCGTGCCAGCCAGATTGGTTCCCACGCCGGTTTGAGGGCCGTACCGCACCCCGCGAAGGCCCGCGCCGCCGCAGTCACGGGCTCGGGTGGCCTGTACTTGTCGCCCCGCACACGGGGCCGCAGCGTCATATGACCGGTGGACGTGTCCAGCATCCCGCCGCCCTCGTTGCCCATGAAGCCGGTCGATTTGTCGATCGCCTTGCTGATATTGTGGCTCTTGGGGAACCCGGACCCGTACAGCCACATCAAACAATCCCGCACCTCCCAACCGGCGTTCTCGATCGCCACGCCGAGCCGGTGATAGGTCCGCGTGCCGCCGAAGGCCAGCATATGCGCGCCGGGCTTGCACGCCCGCGATGCCTTCTCCCAAAACGGTGAGCCGGGGACCCCGTGGTCCCACTGATTGCCCATGAAGTCGAGGCCGTAGGGTGGGTCGGACACAATCGCATCCACGCCGAGCATTTCCAGCGCGGGGAGCACGGCGAGGCAGTCGCCGTTGTAAAGCACCACACGCCCGCAGGGCGATGTCCATTTTGGTTTAGCGAACAGGCTCATTTGATTTTACTCGTCGGGGTTATCGTCGTCGTCGTCGTCGTCGTCGTCGCCGGGCGCGGGGCCCGGGTCGGTGATCGTGCCCGCCGGTGGGCCCTCCGCCAGCACGTTTTCGAGTTCTACCTCGATGTCCACGGCCTCGGAGAGCAGGTCACGGCGTCGCAGTTCCTTGAGGTACGTTTCGCGGGTGATATCCCCGGCCGCACGCACGGCGATGAGGTTCTTCACGTCCTCACCGGCACGGGCACTGATGCCGAAGTCGTTGTTCACGTCGGCGCTGAAGTTGTCGGGCAAATCGACGCCCACCCACCGGGCCGCGTCCTCGTAGCATTCGCCGATGATCGCCTCGACCGCACGGGCCCATGCCTGAACATTGCTGTGCACCTTCGCCTCGTCGATGCTCTTGGCGGTCGCCGTCTGCCCGCCGGACTTCGACACAAACGGCTGCAGGCCGAGCGTGACAAGTCGCTCCTCGAGGTGTTTGATATCCACGACGCCCGCGTTGGATGCCGCGTCCCGCGACTCCACATATTTGAGCGACGCCTTCTCGTTGGCGGACGCCACCAGCTTGTTCGGGCCAATCACGATCCCCTTCTCGATTTCGGCCGGGGAGAAGCCCGCCGCGAAAAGGATCCCGAACCGGGTAAACCGCAGGATGTTCCGCTGGTCGCTGTCGCTTTGGAAGTGCGCGAGGTTCGTCCACGCCAACTCGGTGAGGGGCGGGTCGGCCTGATACGGCGAGGTGCGGTTGAAGTACAGCGTGCGGATCGGCACGCCGGGCCCGGGGTACGACACCGGGCCCTCCTCGGTCTTTACAAACTCCTTGGAGTCCGGGTGCTTCCGGTGAAGCTCCCACCGGGTCGGCGTATAAACGCGGATGTATTCCACCACCGCCTCGCCGTACCGGCCGACGGGCTCGGTGCGCACCTCGCGGAAGCGAATCTCCTCGGTGATCAGTTCGCCGTTGGTGGCCGTGCGCGTTTTCCACGCGATCAGGTCCTCGGGCTTGATATGAACGAACACCGGCCGCAGGCGCATGTCACGCTCCTCCGCAAGATTGCGCGGGCGTGCGTTGTCGGGGATCGAGGGCATGTCGGTGAGCACGTGCGTGAGGCCACGCTTGAGGGCCTCCTTGAAAACGTCGCGGAAGAACTGCGTAAGGTCACGCCCGGCGAGGTCGCAGTTGTCCGCGATACCCCCCAGCTTCTGCGGCACGTTCTCGGTCAGCGTGACGGGCCGCGAGAAGGGCTTGCTTACCACCTTCTCCATCGTGTCCTTCACCGCGTTGAAGAGGAAGGAACGCGATACCCGGATTCGGTAAGACTTGAGCGTTTCCTTCGGCTCCTGCGGTAGCCAGTCGCGGCAGTTATCCCGCATCACCTCCGTGCCGCCGAGGATGTTGTCGATGAGTTTCCAAAGCTGCGAGTTGCCTTGGTACCCGCCGCAGGGTGTGTTTACTTTTGCTGCCTCGGGCATGTTGGGCCGTCCTTGCCTTGGGGTTCGTGTCCGTACTTAAAAATCCCCACGCGGCCCTTCGACCACGGGGGAGGTGCGCTTATTCCTTTGTGCCGGTAAGAAGTGCCTTGGTTGTTTTCTTCACGTCGCCCACCGCGTCGATGAGGTCCCGCGTGTGCGGGTCCTGCAGCATATTCAGCAGGTTGGTCGTTTTGGGGTCGTTGAAGTCCACGGTGCCCGGGTCGCCGTTGGCCGCAGCCGCGAGGGAGATGGAGGTAACGAGGTTGGCGGACGTGTCCTCCGCCCGGACCCGCTTCTTGCGCTGCCAGAATGCCGTGATGAACCCGCCGAGGGTCGTCAGGATCGTGCCCACCAGTGCCGCCTGCGGGGCGTATGGGCCCGCCGCCGGTGCCGAGGTGGTGATCACCGTCCCCGCCGCCGTAAGCCCCGCACCCGGATCACCCGGCCGCATGTCGGCGAGGGCCGCGTCGGCGTTCTCCAGAACCGCCTTGGCGTGGGCCGCAGCCGCCACCGCCTGCCCCTTGCGTTCGTTCAGCTTGGCGATCGTGTCCTGCACCGTCGCCATCACCTCCACGGTGATGGCTTCCCCGAGCAGCTTCCTGCTCTCGGCGTCGATGCTTAGATCGATCGTGTCCACCGCAGCCGCAGCCGTGTCCACCGCAGCCGTTGCCGTCGCCACGTTTGCCCGGGCCGCGTCGATCTGCTCCTGATTCGCCGAGCAGCCCGTACCGAGGGCCGCGATTAGTACGAGCAGAATGCCCGCCGCCGTCAGACCGTGCCTTTTCATTGTTTCGCTCCTTGAGGGGTTTGGGCCGCGTGGTGCGTGCCCGGGGTTCGTTTGTACGGGCCCACCATAACACGATTTCGGCCCTTTGGGTTGCTTTTAACGATTAATGGGACCGCCCGGGGCCGTTTTCGCACGTTTTCGCATCAATCCACGTCGGTGGTCACGGTCACGTTGCGGACGATCGGGAACTCGGTTGTCACGTAGTAGCCGAGGCCGTCCGAAAGGTGGGTCAGCGACAGGTCGAACTTCTTGTCGATCTCGCCCGCACCGCCCACGATCACCCGCGTGCCCTCGATGTCCTTCACCGTCTGCATCGCCTTCTTGCCGTTGAGCAGCAGCCGCGTGGTGCCGTCGGACGATCGGAGCCGGGAGTTCATCGAGTTAACCCGCGTGCGCTCGGGGGGGTTGCTTCGTGGGTACCGCTGCTTGAGTCGGCCACCGAACGCCGGGCGGAGTTCGGCCTCGACCAGTTCCCAATCGGAGCCCTGTACCGACGAGGAGGTTTTATTGCCGCCGGAGGCATCGCCGTACAGCAAAACATCGCCGGGGTGGTCGCCGTGCATCTCGAGGAACTTGCGGCACACGGTAGGCGTGGTCGAGTTCGTGGGAATATGAATCTCGCCGATCACCACCGAGAACCCGGACGGGTCCAGCGTGTCCGGCAGCGCCACGCCCTTGAAGTCGTCGGCGGTCATCTCCTGAACGATCGTACCGGTGCCCGGGCTGCGGTTGAAGTCGAGGCAAAGGTTAAGCGGGCGGTCGGGGAAGTACGGCGTATCGGGGACCACGTGCAGCGCGTCGCGGAATGCGTAGTACGCCCGCCCCTGGAAGGTCACGAACGACGCGAGGTATTCCTGCTGGTAGCTGAGTTCGTCGAGGTCGTTTTTCGCGCTGGCGATTTCCGAGGCGTCGAGTAGCTCCTCCGATGTCCAGTGGAACCGCGCCCATTCGCCGGTTTCGTCGGCACGCGCCTGCGCGTCGAGGTCGTAGAAGTGATTACGCCCCTCCGGCACGCCGATGAAGTCCATCCACCCGGGACGCCCCATCGTCGAGAGGGCGGGGCGCACGTGATTGGCCCACACGTCGGGCTTCATATTGCCGTACTCGTCGAGGATTCCCCCGTCGATCGGGTCGCCCTCCACACGCTCGGGGCGCTCCATGCCCACGCACGCGATCGTTGTGCCGGTGATGAGCGTGACGGTCGCGGACGTGTGGCTCACCTTGGCGACCGCCTCCTTGGGCAGAAGTGCGAGGATGTCCGCCCAGTAAATACGCCGGGCCTGCTGGTGGGTCGGTGCCGCACAGATGAAGCGACCGGGGAACCTGTAGAACCGCATCGCCGCGAGCACGATACGCCGCTTCGCCACCTCCGTTTTGCCGGACCGACGCCCCGCCGGTACCACGTTAAACCTCGCGGTGCTGCGGGCGTATAGCTGCTGCCCACGGTGTGCGATTAGCTGACCAATCGAAACGTGGCCGCACGCCGCGCACCGGTTGAAGTCGAAGGTGTTAACGCCGCCGCACCCACCGCAGATACGGTCGCGGACGTCCGCACGGATCCCCGCCCACGGGTGGGGCAGGGTGTCGGCCGGTGCGTGCTGTGCCGGAAGGATCACGTGTAGAGAACTCCGGTTGCCCCGTCGGCGGGGTCGCGTGGTGTCGGGCAAACGCAAACGCTGACGGTGCTGCCGTTGCGAAGCTCGGCCATGAACCGCGTCGGGTAGGCGTTCGATATCTGCCCCGATGTCCTGAGCAGGTTGTGCACGCGGTCGAAGGCGTGCCGCCGTGTTCGGCCGTCGCGCGGGACGCAGACCACGTACCGGCCGGGCCTGGTTATCGCCGCCTCGACCAGCAGACAATAAGCCGCGTATGTCTTACCCGCCTGCCGGTGCATCCGATGGCTCCTCGGCCCCCTCCGATTCCTCGGGGGCGTCGGGGGTGTCGGTCAGGGTGGCATCCTCAAGCTCGGCCATACGTCGCCGCATCGCCGCCGCACGCTGCCCGTCGGTTTCGGACCCGAGGCCCTTGTCGGGGATCAGGTCCTGCAGAACGTCGAGGCGTTCCCGCGCGTCGAGTTTCATCTCGATGCTGGTGTCGGTGCTGTCTATAATCTGCTGCCAGAAGTGCAGCGACCGGTTGCGTGCCCGGTCCTTGGGGCTCTGCTTATCGTCGGCGGGGTCGGGCGGTGCCGGTGCCTCGAAGCTGCCGCCATACGTGCCGTTGGTTTTTCCCTCCACCCGATTGAGGAAGATTGACATAAACGCCGGGTTGCCTTTTAGCCCGTGCAGGAGCGACGCCTCCGCCAGGAGGTCGGCGATCGTCATGCCCTCCATCTCGGACGCGGTGAAGCCCGCCACCTTCGCCACCTCCACAAGCCGGGGCGACGTCAGGACAAGCTGCCGGGCCCGCGCCCGCATCGCTTCGCTGATGAGTCGGCCCTTGGGTCGGCCCTTGGGGTTGCCGGACTGGCCGGGCTTCCACCGGTGGGCCTTGAGGTGGTCCGCCCGGTTTTTCGGGGCGTCGCCACCCGGTTGTTCCGAAGGTTGATTTTCTGGTGTGTCTGTCATGGGTGGCCTTCCCTGCCCGATATCGGCATCCTGCCGCCCGCAAGTATAGCCCACGGACGCCCCACCGCGATACCCGGGCCATACGTCGCCGGATATCCGGGCCCCGCAGACGGGCCTCTCCGGCGTCGTCGGGGCCGTGGCGTTTGCCCGCGAAGCCGTGGCGATCGCCATGCCGGGACCGGTGCTGTGAGGTTCTCGGAGGAGTTTTCCAGACTTACCCCCGATTGGGGGCCGTGGGGCCGTGGGGGCGTTGTTAGCCGAGTTCTCGGAGTGCTCCGCGTGCCCGGGGGGTCGTGGCCGATCGGCCTTTGGGGTGAGTGGCGGGGGGTCGGTCCGGCCGGGGAATTGTCAGAGTTAACTCCGCCCCGTGAGGGTACTTCAGAGGATTCCGCAGAGAATCGGCCTTTGGGGGCCATCCGCGATGAATTCGCCGGTGATCACACAGTAAGGCAAACGGGGGACGTCGCCGTTTGGGGGCCGTGGCGGGGGTCGGTCGGCACGCCACAACTCATGTGTCTTTGCTACAAACCGTGTGTCTTCTGACGGCTCAGTCCAGAATCCAGTCGATCTCCCGGTCGGGGGCATAACAGAGGGTGTTCCCCGTCGTCGATGTCGTCGGCACGCTCCTGAACCGTGGTGTGGGCGGGCACGTCCGGCGGGGTGCCGTGTCCCGGGGGTGTCCCGGGGGTGGCCCGGGTGGTCCAGGTGGTCCATGCGTTTCCCTTAACCTTTACTACCCCCCCTTTTTTTACTACCCCCCCTTTTTACTCCCCTTTTGTAATAGTTAGGAAAGCATGGACCACTTGGACCACCCTCAATAATCAAGGATTGCGGCGTGTTACGGTGGATATTCTGGCCCGGCCGACCTTGGACCGGCTTGGACCGGCTTGGACCGAACGCGGCCTCCGAGTAAAAGCGGTTAGTGGTCGGGGGTTAACATTTACTTTTACAGTTGTGGATTGCTTTCCCGGTTGTCCGGGTGGGGTTGTGTCCATGATGTCCAGGCAAAACACGTATCTTTAGGGGCCTGAGAAATAAAAATCACACACACGCCCTTTTTAGCCCTTTTTCGTGTGATTTTTTTCTGATAGTCCCTCTTAAAAGTGAATAGTCGTTGGACACGCTGGACATAGCGGATAAATCGCGGTTTCTGGCCTGCCGTGGGTGATTTTGTGTCCCCGCCCCCCTGGACATCGCGTGGACACGGCCGGACACAACGTGGACACGGGCGGGGACGACCCACCTCAACACGACCCACACACCCGGGCTGGGGGCGTTTGTGTCCACCGTGTCCGGCCCATGTCCGCGCCATGTCCATGAAATTGCCCCAAAATGAGGACACAAAATCAGACATCACAGACCTCCGATTCCGCATAGGTCTTGAGCCGGATGCCGGTCCACGAATGAACGCGGGGCACGGCTTTACCCTCACGCCGCCGCTTCGATTTTTCTTGATTCCAAGGGCCGTCCGACATGCCCTGGGGCTTCTCCTGATAGGGCCGCGATTCACCCAACGGGGGCACCGCCGGGGTCGGTGTCGGTCAGGTCGTCGGGGTTTAAAATGCCGCACCCCCTTTAGCCGACGCCTTCCGCCTCTTCGCCTTTTTCCTTCGGATTCGCACCCGCGCCTCCTTCGACCACCGCACCACGTCCTTCGGGTTCGGCTTCGTGCCGCGTTTCCTTCGGGCGGGGGCGCGGCCTAATAGCTCCACCTTTAGTTCCTCGCGGATATCCCGCAGGCGCATCACCTCCACCTCGAGCACACCGATCTCCGCATCCACGATAGCAATCTCGCGCATAACCTCGAGGCGTGGCGTGTCGTCTGGTTTGTCCGTGCTCGTAGCCGGATCGTCGGGGTTCTTATCGCTCATCAATCACGCCCCTTCCGGTTGTCATGGCTCCACCCGGATCCCCGCAGGGGGTGGCTTCGGCGGCGATCCGCTTCATGTCTTCGATTGTGTTTTCGGCGTGGGTTAGTCGGTCGCCACTGAATCGCCCCTCGCCTTTTGCAATCTTGCGCAACGCTTCGAGCAGGGCGTCACGCTCGGCCTCGGCTTCTTCCGCATGCTCAAGGGCGGCGATAGCAATCCTCCCGACTCGCCCCATCACGTTGATCGCGTGCCCGGTTGACATTTCCCTTGGCGGCCCCGCTGATATTCGTTGAGATTCGTCGATCCATCTTTTATTTTCCCATACACCGCTCATAGGCTTCACTTCACTCATCGCTTACCCCCGTGTGTTGTCGCTGGGCCTCGATCCACATCACCACCGCTTCGATAAACGCTCGACCAGAATCCTTGTGCCTCCCCTGACCGGCGGTTTGATCTGTCATGTCGTACCACGACCAAATGTGAAAACCGCCCTTCTCAATGTGTTGCCAAAATACACCACTCGCCAGCATCACCCGCTCGCGGTCGTCTGGGTGTTTAAGTGGGTTAAATATCTCGTGGAACTCCGTCCCGTTATCGGTTGTTCGCGTGAATTGATAGTTGATGGGCTCCTTGTCTTTATTTTTAAAGTGGGCCTGCTTCCAACCAAATAGACGCTCCGCAATCGTCCTGACGGGGCTTTCGTCGGTGCGGTCGGAGATAGGTAGGTCTGTGTCCCACTCGGTTCTGTCGCCGTATATTTCACTCATCACTTGTCTCCTTGCTGGCCTCGGCGGCTAAACGTCCGGAGGTGTCTTTGAGGTGCAGAAACGCAGACTTCCCGGCCCCTAGCGGCTCCCCGTCCTCATCGCTATCCGGTGTTTGTCCGACACACGTTTTAACCATGTCGCTGTAATGTTCGGCCAGTTTTTGGAACCTATCACGCTCGGCCTCCGATTGGTTGAGGCGGGCGACCAGCTTCCGGACCACCAGGGATATTACCCGGCTGGGGTCGTTCATATGATTTTTAATCTTTTTGATATCGCTGTCGTTGGCGGGTGGGACGGGGGTCATTATTCGGGCTCCTGTGCGTGGGTTTTGGGACGGGCGCGGGGTCCACAACCGCCACGTCCGGGCATTCGAGGATCATGTCCGCAAGGTCGCCCACGGTCATGCCGAGCAGGTTCGCGAGTTTCTTCATACGTTCGGGTGATACGGGGTCCATTTGTTTACCCCCTTGACGGGGGCTCCTTTTCGTTCGTTTTTTTTTTTT
>Ga0222671_1000083_pt1 | contig 62322 bp, 57 predicted proteins | sample AntAcemetagen797_FD_179849 | JGI IMG/M metagenome (GOLD analysis project Ga0222671, IMG submission 179849) | Saline water microbial communities from Ace Lake, Antarctica - #797 | ecosystem: Environmental > Aquatic > Non-marine Saline and Alkaline > Saline | place: Antarctica: Ace Lake... | reverse complement strand
GACGGTCTATAAGAGAGGCATTTAGCATGGAAAACATGCCGCAAACCCCCAATGTCAAGAAGTATATTAATATAAGTGATTTATTTTTAACGAGTTAAGGTTCTGTTTTTTGTCGTGCAGTGTGATTACGAACCCCAAGCTCCATTCCGCTTCGTTTGATTCTTCCTCTACTCCCATGCTGCCACTTTGGTTGCGAGTTGAGAAATTGACAAGTGACTGTCAAATTCGGCAGTCTCTGAAAGGCAACCTGATAACCAAACCCTGTTGACTGTCCGAACTAACCCTTTTGTAATGTTAGCTTTCTCGAAGCTAAACGGGCGGATCCGATGAGCGGAAACGAATCGAATGAAAAATTTTTTCAAATTTTTCAGGGACGGGTCATCTATCGGATCCGGGCGCAACATTCGCCCGCTTGATGCGTTTTGAGCGTCAAAAGGGACAGACCTTTAGAATTGTTTTCTTCAGGGAAATGACCTCAGTGCTGATTCGTTCGGAGATTCTACCGGACTGATCCCCGAGCTTTTCGTGGCGTGATCGGTAAAAACTGGCAAGATTCAGAATCATGAAAACGAAACGGTTCTCCCGCCTCGCCGCAGCCCTCTCGTCGGTGGTGCTCATGTCAGCATCCCCGGCTTCGTCCTCTGAGGTCTACGTCTCGCTCTCAAAAGAGCAATCGATCGCTGTGTTTGCCGTGGAGAAATCGAACGGCGAACTATCCTTGAAACAAAAGATCGAAACGCCGAGGTCACCGGGAGCGATGGCATTCAGTGCCTCGGGTGACCGTCTTTACGTTGCCTTAAAATCGAATGGGGGAATCGCCAGCTTTGCCCTCGGAGAGAACGGAGAAGCCTCGCTCCTCGGAACGGTCGCGATCGAGGGGAGTGCCGGCTATCTGGGGGTGCATCCGTCGGGACGATTTCTCCTGAGTTCCTATTACTCAGAGGGAATGATTTCGGTTCATCAGATCCTCGATGACGGCCGCCTCGCTGATGAGCCGGTCGCGGTCATCGAAACAGACGAGCGGGCTCATGCCGTTGTCAGCGATCCGAAAGGGCGGTTCGTGTTTGTCCCGCATACGCGACCGAACTCCATCTTCCAGTTTCACTTTAACGAAGAGACGGGGACGCTCAGTCCGGTCGATCCTCCGATACTTCAGCGCGAGGAGGAATCCGGTCCGCGCCATCTTTGGTTTCACCCCTCGCTCGATCTTGCCTACAGCAGTGACGAGCAGGGGAAAGCGATCACCGGTTACGGTCTTTCAGAACTTGGCGCCTTGAGCGTTTTGGAAACGAGGTCGAGTTTTCCTGACGACTATACGGAGAAAGGATCGACGGCTGACATCGAGGTTCATCCTTCAGGGAAGTTCGTCTACATCGCGAATCGCGGGGTGAACACGATCGCCGGATTCCGAATCGACGAGAAGGACGGAACGGTAGCGCTGATGCAGCAGAGTGAAGTCGAACCGGTGCCCCGCTCCTTCAATATTTCACCCGATGGAAAGCACCTCGTCGCCGCAGGGCAACAGTCAGGGAAATTGGTCGTCTTTCGGATCGACGAAGAGGGACTTCTTCATGAAACTCAGCGTCTCGAATCCGGAGGATCGCCCTGGTGGGTTGTCTTCCGCCCTTGATGCTGTTTTTTTAATGATGACTCGATTTTTTCTTCCTGCTTTTCTGCTTCTCAGTCTCCCGATTTCAGGGGCCGCAGAGATCTACCTGGGCCAGGGCATGCTGTCCGGTGAAGTGAGCGAGTCATCGGTGCTCCTCCAGACGCGGCTCACGGAAAGTGACTCTCTGAATGAGGATGGAGATCTCCCCGGAACGACGGGCGTCGTTAAATTTGAGTGGAGCGCGAGCGAAGATTTCACCCCGTCTTCGATGACTCCTTTTGCGAGGGCGCAAGGGGAACAGGATTTCATCGTTCGTCAGGAGTTGACCGGATTGAGACCGGAGACAAGGTATTTCTACCGGGTCATTTTCGGTGTGCGTGAGGACTCGACCATGGTGGGACCGACGGGATCGTTTTCGACTCTCCCGGGTGAGACGGGAGCGGCTGAAGTCAGTTTCATTGTCGCGAGCTGCATGAACTACAACAAGTTCATGCATGGCAAAAAGGGGAACGCCAAAGGGCCCATCACGGCGACGGCGGAAGACAAGTTGCTCGGCTTTCCCGCCTTTGAGGCGATGCAAAAAATCGAGGCTGATTTCTTTGTCGGGACCGGTGATATCGTCTACTACGACAATCGAATCCGCATCGCGGAAACCCTCCCTGAGATGCGCGCCTCGTGGCACGAGCAGTTTCGCTTCCCCCGAATGATCGACTTCTTCCGGGATGTCCCGACCTTCTGGTCGAAAGATGACCACGACTTTCGTTGCAATGATTCTGACAACTCGCCAGATCGTCTCCCGAGCTCGAAGACGGGGATCGACCTGTTCAAAGAGCAGCTGCCGATTGCTTCTCAGGGTGACGATGAGGCACCGACCTTTCGTACCGTTCGCGTGAGTCGAGACCTTCAGATCTGGCTGACGGAGGGGAGGGACTATCGTTCTCCGAACAAGATGGAGGATGGTCCCGGAAAAACCCAGTGGGGCAACATTCAGCGTCTCTGGCTGGAGCGAACCTTGAAGGCGAGCGACGCGAAATGGAAACTCATCATCAGCCCGACTCCGATGGTCGGGCCGGACGATGCGAAGAAGCGGGACAATCACACGAATCTCGGCGGGTTCCGGCACGAGGCGGACGAGTTCTTCGCCTGGCTCACGGAAAATCAGATTGAAAATCTCTTCACGATCTGTGGCGATCGTCATTGGCAATACCACAGCATCCACCCCGCAGGGATCGAAGAGTTTGCGGCCGGTGCCCTCAATGATGAGAACTCGCGATTTGGAGTGGCTCCCGGAGATCAGAAGGGCACTGATCCTGACGCCCTGATTGAGCAGCTGTTTATCTCACCGGAACCGAGCGGGGGATTTCTCGTGGTCTCTGCCGGCAGGGAGTTGCTCGTTCGCTACCTGAACGATGAGGGTGAGGAACTTTATTCGGTTCGCAGGGAGTGAGTCGCTTTGCGAGGTGTTTGATTCCAGGTCAGGATTCCCGGTAGGACTGACACCCAATCTCGATTGATTGATACCACGGTCATGCCTTAGACTTTCCTGAATGCCTCTTCGTCCCAAATTCAGAAGCCTCGTCGCTCTTGCGGCGAGTTTCATTTTGCTTCCGGAGGCACTCCTCTTTCTCGGTCTCGCGATTTGGAAGGGGATGCGGTTTTATGATGGCCTGATTGAGCCCGGCCCACCGCGGTGGTATTACTTTTCCTCGGCGCTCTTTCTTCTCACCGCTTCGGCTTTCTGTGTCTCAACGTGCCGGGACCTTTGGAGAAAGGCGCGGGCGGAGGACAACGAGCTTTCGACGGAAAAATCGGGAGCGCGGACGGCGGCTCATCGCCTCGTGATGCTTTGGTTGTCGGCGGCCTTCACCGTTTGCATGTTTGTGATCCCGCTTTTGCTCATCACGCTCGGGGCTTTGCTCGACGAGCGTGAAGAAGTGAGCTGGCTCATCGGCGTTCCGGTCGGCCTCGGAGTGATCATCTTTTTCACCCTTCTCGGGATGAGGAAGAAGGGCGGCGGGAAACGGTGACTGTCAGCGGCGGGAGAAGGTCTCCTCAAACTTCGGCATGCCGTTCTCGTTCCAGCTCTTTAACCCGGTAGCGGTGTCGTGCCACTGCGGGGACTGCAGGGTTTCGCTCCAGTCGCGCCCTTTCCCGATGAGATACTCAAGCTCCTGATTCTCCTTCGCGAGATCATCGGATTCATCGAAGTCGGTCGTGACATCGTAGAGGCGCCAGGGGCCGAAGTTCTTCCGGTAGGCTTTGAGGTTTCCCTGACGGATGGAGACTTCATTCCCGACTCCGTGATGGCGAAGCCAAAAGACAGGATCGTCACCGCGTGGATCATTGCCCGCGAGGAAGTCAGTCCAGATATCGTTCCCATCGAGCACCTTGTCTGCGGGAACTTCCGCACCGGCGAGCCCTGCAAAAGTTGGATAGAGGTCGAGGGCGAGGACGGGATGCTCGAAGACGGCGTGAGCCGGAACCTCGCGGGGCCAGTGCATGAACATAGGGACACGGATTCCTCCCTCGAGAGTCGAGCCTTTGTCATCCTGTAGGGGAGCATTGCTCGCGGCCTGTGCGATTTTCCCGCCGTTATCGCTCATGAAAACGATGAGCGTGTTGTCCATGACTGAGTCGGACGAATCACCGTCCGCATTCGGATCGCTCAAGGCGTCGACGATTTCTTTCATCCCGCGATCGACCGCATACATCATCGCGATGTAGTTCTGGCGACCTTCGTAGTCGACGAAGTTGATCCCGTTGCCGGGGTTGGCCGGTTCATGATCGGGGAAGAGATGCTGGAGGTCTTCGGTCTTTCCGTGGAGGGGGGAATGGGGAGCGTTGTAGGCGAGATAGAGAAAGAAGGGCTTTTCGTTCGCGACTCCCTGCCGCATGAACTTGATCGCTTCCTCCGTGAGCGTGTCGGTGAGGTAGGCTCCTTCCGGGGACATGATCTCTTCGCCGTTGCGTTCGAGGAAAAACTGATAGTCATTCACCTTCGGTTCAACCTTGTCCGTGAGGTAAGGGTAATACTGATGCCCACCGCCGACGAAGCCGTAGAACTCTTCGAATCCGCGCGTGTTGGGGTGGAAAGGCTTTGCGGAACCGACGTGCCACTTTCCGACGCAGCCCGTGAAGTAGCCCGCATTTTGCAAGACGGTGCTGATCATCGTTTCGTCTTCGGGTAGTCCGCGCTCGTTGTAGTCTTCGAGATTTCTCGCCACGTCAGGGAGATTTTTCTGCCCGCCGTAGGTTTGCGGCATTCGACCGGAGAGAAGGGCCATCCGGCTCGGGCCGCAGAAGGGATGTGCGACATAGGCCTGTTTGAAAATCGTGCCGCCTTTCGCGAGTGCATCGATGTTCGGCGTCACGATGTCAGTCTCAACGCCGAAGAGTTCCGCATTGAACCCAACATCGGCGTAGCCGAGATCGTCGAGGAAAACGAGGAGGATGTTCGGACGGGGCGGCAGGCTCTCCGCACGAACGACTCCCGCGAAGGCGAGAGATGCGGTCGCGAAGAGGACAAGGCATCGGAAACGTAAAATCATAAGGTCGTGAGAGCGGTTCGTTTCATCACTGCCGTGCTCTCGGAAATCTAACGCTAAACAGCTTCGCATCGAAAGCCGTTTCGAAATTGTTTGCCAATTCCGGCAGGTTCTATATCTAAAGGAATTGAAGCTCCGACTCACTCAGGAATTAAATTCGTCGAGACCGGATCTGTAGCTAAAACCGTGTAATTGAGATTGAATTTGTCTTTCGTCGTTCTTGTCTTCCTGCGATGGTGAAGCATTTCCCGGAGTCCCCATGCGCACATTACTTTTTGATCCAGAGTCAAACAATCTGACCCCCGGAGGCGAGGAACTCATCGCCACCTGGAAAGGGGAGGAGTCCAGTACGCTCTGGCTTCATATCGAGGGGGCGCTGACAAAAGAGATCCAGAAGACTATCGAAACAAACTTTGGTCTGCACCGACTCGGGTTGCAGGATGCCAGTCGTGATCGACACCCGCCGAAGCTGGAGGACTTTGCTGACCATTCTCTCATCATTCTAAAAGCGCTCACTGACGACACGGATGATATCGGGTTTTCGACGCTGCAGGTGGTTCTCTTTGTCGGAGAGCGATTTCTTGTCACGAGGTCATCGGAAAGCTGTGCGATTATTGAAAGCCTGCTACGCCAGGAAGCCGAAACCCCGAGACGCATCAAAAAGTCAGCCGGCTCCATTGCCTGCCGAATGATTCGTCTCTTCATCGATCAGTATCTCAAGATCCTGTTGGATTTGGAAAGCACTCTCGAAAGCGTCGAAAAAGGCCTCTCGGATACGATGGATGACAGCACCCTGGCGGAGGTCACCGGATACAAGGGGAACCTGAAGCGGTTGCGGCGCATCTTTCTCTATCACGAGCAGTTGCTGAAAAAGCTTCATGAGAATCCGACCCACGGATTTTCGGAGGATCTCGTCCACGAACTCAATGACTTGCACGAGCAGCAGGAACGGGCCAACAGCCTGACACTGCTCTATTACGAACTGTCATCCGACCTCATTGAGGGATACCTCTCGCTCTCTTCCCACCGGCTCAACCAAATCATGAAGGTTCTCACCGTCGTCACCGTGATCTTTGTCCCGCTTGGCTTCCTCGCCGGAATTTACGGGATGAATTTTGTGAACATCCCCGAGCTCCAAAGCGCCTCGGGATATTTCATTCTCCTTAGTGTCATGGCCACGATTGCGACGACACTTCTCGTTGTGTTCAGGAGAAAGAAATGGCTGTGAAGATCCCGTGCGATGAGATTGGTCGGGAGCGATCTTACTCACGGCTTTCACTCGATCAAGTCGTCGGTACCAAAGTGTTCCTCGACGGTGATGTTGGTGGCAAGGTGGTCGCGCATCTGATTTTCAAGGGCGTCCACTTCCATGCCCTCGACGCTTTTTTCGAGAGAGCGAAACTCCTTGCGGGACTGGGGGCTCGCGACATGGACGATGGGGTCGCCGGGTGAAACGGCAGGCATTGTCGTCATGCCGAGAATGATTCCCTGAAAGGGACTGAGAATCGTCTCCAGTTTCCGCCCGAGTAACCCTGTGTTGGTGGCAAGCGGCTGACCCTTCTCGACCGTTTCGCCGGGAGCGACGTGGAACTGCAGGAAGCCTCCGACTCCGGCGCGCACCCAACTGGAGCGACTTACGATCATCTGATGGGGCACCGGCTCCAATCGATCCTTATCCTTAACATCAATCATTCCCAATTCCGTCACCACTCTGGTGATGCCGCGAATGATCATCTCTTGAACGGATGGCTCTACCTTCCAGACTTCGCCAGCCTCAAGAATCATCGTGGGACATCCGGCTTTGCATGCTTCCCGCCGAAGCGAGCCGTCCGGGCCCTCATTATCAACGATGATTTCGGCACCAAAACTTTCCGCCAGTCTCACGCAGCCGGGATCTTCCATGTCGGCGCGGACATTAGGGAAATTGGTTCGCCGGACCGCTGCGGTATGCAAATCGATCATGTAATCGCAGCGGCCGATCACTTCTTCCTGAATTAAATGAGCGAGTCGGCCGGTGACGCTGGCTTTGCTGCTCCCGGGGAAGCAACGGTTGAGGTCACGGCGGTCGGGCGTGTAACGGCTGTGGCGTTCGAAGCCCATGACATTCACCACGGGAACGAGGATAAGGGCTCCCCGTTTCAGCTTAAAAGGGGCATCTTGAATGAGCCGACGAATCGCGCCGGTGCCATTAATCTCGTCGCCGTGAACCGCCCCGGTAATGCCGAGGACGGGACCGTCCTCTTTGCCTCGCCAGACCATGAGCGGCATGCTGACATTGATGCCGGTGAAGCTCTCGCCCGCGACAAGCCGCATTCTTTTCCGGCTGCCTGGATTGACCCGACTTTTACCCCACTTTCCGATGGGGCGCTTCTCGCGTGGGATGTCAGGTGAATCACCCATGGGTAACGCCCTCAGTGACTGGAGTCTCCGGCAGCGCTTCGAGCTTGCGCTTCCGGCGGGGGCGGCTCAGAACCATCTTTTTCATGTTCTCGATCTTTCCGTAGCAGAGCAAGGTGTCGTTCTCTTCGAGAGGTCGCGAGGACTTCGGATTTGAGATGACTGAGTCGCCACGCTTCAGGGTCAGAACAACGACGTCTTCATCGCGAAGCCCGGTATCACTGATGGTCTTACCGACGAGAGCACTGCCAGCGTGGATCGTGATGTCGGTGACTCCGTAGCCGCGACTGATCGTGAGGCGTTGGCGTAAATCGATGTCCGGCATGTTTGCCTGATCGGCGATGAACTCGATTACTCCGCCGGCGATATCAAGACCGGTTGCCCCCTCGATTCCTTCAAGTCCGGGCGAAGAGTTGATCTCCATGATCTGCGGACCGTCTTTTCCCTCTAACATATCGACACCACACACTTTCAATCCCATGATCTGAGCCGCGCGGACAGCGGCTTCAGCGTAGGCGGGATCAAGATCGATCGCTGTGGCGACTCCACCACGGTGGACATTGCTGCGGAATTCCTGGCCCTGCGCAGTTCTGCGAATCGCACCGACGACGCGGTCGTTGATGACAAAGGCCCTGACATCTTTGCCTTTGCTTTCCGCGACAAATTTTTGAATCAAGACGTTCTGCTGCGCGCTGTGGAGCGTTTCGATGATCGCTTTCGCAATCTCAGGCTTGTCCGCAAGAATCACACCGACGCCTTGAGTGCCCTCGATCAATTTAATGATCACCGGAGTGCCGCCGACCCGCGCGATGGCATCTTCAACATCTGCCTTATTGCTCACATAGGCGGTCGTTGGAATTCCAATGTTATGACGCGAAAGGATCTGGAGGCTCCGCAATTTGTCGCGGGAATTACTGACACCCGCCGATGTGTTCGGAGTGTAGACGTCCATCTGTTCGAACTGGCGCAGAACGGTGGTTCCATATCGGGTCACCGAGGTTCCGATTCGGGGAAGCACGGCGTCTGGGACGGTGATCGATTTTCCTTTGTAATACAGATCCGGATCACCCTGATCGATATCGATCGCGTAACGCAGCGGGTCCTGAACAAGAACCTTGTGACCCCTCGATTTTGCCGCTTCGACAAGGCGGCGGGTGGAGTAGCACTTTGGAGCGCGGGAGAGGATGGTCAGATTCATAATTAGGGAGGAAAGAGCTTTGATATCGAACCTTAAGCCAGGCCAGTATGTCAGTGATAGGCTCGAATGGAAGGGGTAAACAGGATATTCCTCGCGGGGATCACCTATTTCAGCTCATTGGGGGGCCATTTTCGGCCTCAATGCTCATCGGATATATCAGTGCGCCCGGCGATTCCGTGCAGAAGTCTTCCGAGGATATCCGGACCGGAGATGATCCGTTTTGAATTGGAGCCCCAATAGAGGATGATCTCGCCATCGACGAGGCGATCCTCCGAAGAGTTGGGTTGAACGATTAGTTTCGAGAGAATTTGGTCCATCGTCGTCTCCGAGTTCTCAACGACGATGGGATCATGGCAAAAGTCAGCAGGATCAACCGGACCGCTCGCGGTGATGATCTGCCTGAAAAACTCATCAATGTTCATGACCGATTTCGGGTAGCCACTCCCGTCGGTGAGAATCGCCCACTTTAAAGTGGTTTTCTTAAGTCGTTCGATCAATTCGATGTTCTCAGAGTCTGAGCCGACAAAAACCGGTTTTCCGTTTTCAAAGTCATCCACCTCAATGATCGTCTCGGGATCAACTGGAGCTCCTTCGCCGGAAACCCGGAGGTCATCTATCCGAAGGAAATTCAGTGCCCCGCGGCCCTCAGCATAGCCGATGTCGGTGTGCCGCTCGGTAATGTGACGATCGAGGAGGATTTCAAAATCACGCTCAGCAAGAAAGTCAGGACCCTCGGGCCCGATCCAACGATCCAGAACATACGCGCTCGGCTTCGCGAAAGGGTAAAGAATAATCTGGTAGAAACGAATTACTGGAGAGAGAAGCGCACCGAATTTAATCGCGTTCCGCGAAAAATAGGCCTGAGGGATAATTTCGCCGAAAAAGGTGATCCCAATCGTCGAAAAAGCGAAAGCAAACGCGCCCGCCATGACCGAGTCGGACAGCATCGCGAGGAGAACATTCACGCTCACGTTTCCCCACAAGATAGTCGAAAGAAGGAGATTGGAGTTCGTGCGAAGCTTGAGAATTTTCAGAGCGGACCTATTTCCAAGGGCGGTTTCTGATTCGAGGCCCAACCTTGAGATGGAAAAAAGGGCCAGGTTGAGACCGGAAAACATGGCCGACTGCGATAGGCAGAGAAAGATAAGGAGCCAGGAGACGAGAGGTGACATGAAAAGCCGGTTTGAGAAAGATGGAGGGGAAAAAGCAGAAAGATCCCATCGTTCTTTGTAATCTGGCTCTCCCTCAACAAGTGGGGACATGAGTAAAAATGAACAAGAGTTCACTCATGTCACAAGAGCTACAAGAAATCGGAATTGCAGGGTATCAAGTCGAGCGGATCGAGGAGCATCGCTATCACTCAATCTTGCACCTGAGTCGTCTTTCCGGCGTGCGCCCTGCCTGCCCTTGCTGTCGACCGGAAGGTTTCCCGGACGAGCGTAGCGAGTCGGGGAACCTGGAGGTCTACAGCAAGGGTCCCTACCTCCGGAATGCCCGTCATCTCGATGCCTTCGGCAGGGTCACCTATCTCAAGATCCATACGCACCGATACCAGTGCCGACGATGTCGTAAGTCCTTCATCCCGCCGCTCCCGGGCATCAAAAAATACCGCCACTCCTCGGAGCCCTTCCGCCAACATCTTTACGAACTTCACCGCGAGGGCATCCCCGGCAGTGTCCTTGCCCGCCGTGAAGGTCTCGGCCATGCTTCGATCGAGCGCTTCTACCACGAGTATACTGCCCGCAAAGCTCGCGAGCACTCCGATGGGATCTGCCCTCCCGTTCTCGGTATCGATGAACACTCCATCCATCGAAAGAGAACGAAACATCGGCGCGGCACCCGCTTCGCAACCACCCTCTGCAATCTGAGAACTCACAAGGTCTTCGATATCGTGGAAGGCCGCTCCCCGGAAGAGCTCGACGCTTACTTCTCTGCCCTCAAAGGCAAGGAAAACGTCCGCGTCATCTGCATAGATCTAAGCAGCTCCTACCGCGCCCTGATCCAGAAGCACTTCCCCAACGCCAGGATCGTCGCGGACCGCTTCCACGTCATTCGTGTCGTGCAACAACACTTCATGGATCTCGTGCGTGAACTCGCCCCTCACGTCAAAAATCATCGCGGCTATCTCGCCGCTCTTCGCACCCATCCGCAAAACCTCTTTCCTCAGCAAAAGGCCACCCTCGCACGGCTCTTCGCTCACCACCCCGCCATCCAACCCATCTACGAACAAATGCAAAAAACCAACCAACTCATGCGAATCAAAAACATCACCGCCCGCGAGGCCAAACAACTGATCCCTCAGTTCCTCAACCTCATTGAAACCCTTAAGGACAGCGGCTTCAAAGCCATCGTCAGACTCGCAAAGACTCTCGCGAACTGGGACGAGGCGATTATCTGCATGTGGCGCTTCAGCAAAAGCAACGGTATCACGGAGGGCTTCCACCGGAAGATGAAACTCATCCAGCGCCGAGCCTATGGCTTTAAGAATTTTGAAAACTACCGCTTGAGAGTCCTCGCAGAATGCGGTTAAAAACTAAACTGTCCCCAATCTTTGGTGGAGACCCTGTAATCTCCCTGCGGCAGGCGAGGCCTCTCCTACTAAGAGGATTTGAAAAAGAGTGGAAAGACTGGGATTCGAACCCAGGACCAATTGGTTAAAAGCCAACTGCTCTACCAACTGAGCTACCTTTCCGTTGAGAGCATCCGAAAGCGGTTTCGCCGACGGGCGCGCAATCTATTCACCGAGTCGGATCACGCAAGTGAAAGTTGCCTTAATAATTCCCCAAGCGTCGATTGACCCTTTCCGACACGGAAGCTTGCGAAGCTCGCCTTTGTCGCGCCCTCCCAGTCGCAAACGGGGTCATCCCCGACATGAAGGATGTTCTGGGGAGGTAGGCGGAAATGTCGCCGCGCCGCTTCGAAAACCTTAGGGTCAGGCTTCGAGGCACCGAGTTCGCAAGAGAGCAGGATTTCCTGAAAAGCAAAGGTGAGATCAAGGTCGGCGAGGATGCGGCGGAGCCTTCCGTCGAAGTTGGAAAGGATAACACAGGGGAACTGCGGGGAAATCTGACGCAGCGCGGCGGCGGCACCGGGAATCGCCCGCCAGGTGCCGGGATTTTCAAAGTGATCGTAGAGCGATTCAAAGAAGACATCGAATTCAGAGTCAGAGGGAAGGGAGGCTCCTGAGGTCGCAAAAACCTCTTTCACGAGTCGTCGCCACCATGACTTTTCATCCGGATCGCGAACGGGAGAGTCTGCGGAAAAGGCTGAAGGCGTTCGCTGCCACACTATTTTGAAGGCGCTCGCGAGGTCGGTCGGGTCGCACTGGATTCCATGATTTCGGGCGACACGATGGTAGGACTCGCCGACCGGTTCAGAGAGTTCAATGAGGGTGCCGGCAGCATCGAAGCTGAGTGCTTTAACGGGAGGGGGTGACATCGTTTGAATTGGCTTGATTTCGGCCTTGCCTAACCAAGGTCACCGCGATATGTTCGCGATCCTGCAATCTTGAGGTACCGGGTTCTTGAAATCCCGGATGGTTGAAGTGGGCATGTCCCACTTTTTTTTGTCTCAAGAGAAAGAGGTTAGCTGGAGAATATGACAAACGAACTGTTAGCACTTTTCGAATACTACGAAAAGGAAAAGGGAATCAATCGCGAGACGATGGTCGAAGCGCTTGAGACCGCTTTACTTTCTGCATCGCGGAGAAGTATCGGCCCGGCACGGGAGATGCGGATTCATATCGATCCTGAAAAGGGTGACATCAAGGCGTATGCCACTCTGGTCGTTGTCGACCGGGTGCAAAACCCCTACGATGAGATCGATATTTTCACGGCTCGCCGCATGGACACGAACGCATCCGTGGACGATGAAGTTGAGGTAGATATCACCCCTGCTAATTTCGGTCGGATTGCGGCGCAAACCGCAAAGCAGACCATGATGCAACGTCTCCGCCAGGCGGAGAAGGAGCTGATCTACGAAGAGTTTAAAGATCGCGCCGGAGATATCGTTAGCGGCACGGTTCGGCGTTTCGAGCGCGGGGATGTTTTCGTTGATCTCGGCAAGTTCGAAGGGGTCATGAATCAGCGTGAGCGGGTTTCGACCGAGGAGTATAACGTTGGCGACCGCATCCGTGCGTATGTCGTGGCCGTCGAGAACGGTTCCCGGGGCCCCGAGATTATCCTCTCGCGGAGCCATCCAAATTTCGTCCGTCGTCTTTTCGAGTCTGAAGTCAGTGAAATCGCAGATCGAACCGTCGAGATTCGCTCCCTGGCGCGCGAGGCCGGTTATCGCACCAAAGTGGCTGTTTACAGCGCCGATGATAGGGTGGATCCCGTGGGAGCCTGCGTTGGCCTTCGTGGCGCTCGTGTCAAAAACATCGTTCGAGAGCTGAACAACGAGAAGGTCGATATCATCCGCTGGAGTGACGACATTAAAGCATTTGTAACCGAGGCGCTGAAGCCGGCGGAGATAAAGTCCATCATTCTTGATGAAGAGGCACAATCTGTTCAGGTGAAGGTCGATGAGGAAGAGCTTTCCAAGGCGATCGGTCGTCGCGGTCAAAATGCCCGTCTCACGGCACGACTTGTCGGGTGGGATGTTCAGGTTCAGAAGGATGAGTCGGCTCACGAAGCTTTTGAAGCGCAAGTCACGAAAGCGGCTTCTGCAATTGCTACTGTTGCCGGAATCGAGATGGAGACTGCTGAGGGCCTCGTTCGCGGTGGCTTGAACAGTCTTGAGATGATCGCTCAGGGAGTCGACGAAGTGGATATCGCAGACGTGCTCGGGATTACCGTCGAAGAAGGTGCCGAAATCCTCAGTAAAGTGCAAGCTGCCGTCGGTGGTAGTGCTCCTGCTGCGGAAGAGGCTCCTGCTGCGGAAGAAGAACCCGCTCCTGCGGAAGGTGGAACGCCCGAAGAAGTCGAAGAGGCTTCGGTTTAGTCTTAATTCCCCCTGCCAGCCTCCAGCAGCGTGGCGCTTTCATCCGTTGACAACCCCTTTTACAATCACAGAATAACACACTCCGGCGACTGAAGACCGTTTTCAGTTCCAAAATTGCTCAATTCTTTCCTATGCCTAAAACAACTACCGCTCCCAACGAAGACGATAACGGGGCCAAATCTTTGGACGAAAAAAAGGCGGAAGCTCTGAATCTCTTCGAAAAAGATGAGAAGAAGGGCGCTCGTAAGCCAAAGACTTCGGCTAGCGAATCGGAGCAGGGGTCTGTGTTTGGGCATCTCGGGAAAGATGATCCGATTCCGAAGAAGAAGGTGGTGAAGGAGGAAGTGCCCGAAGCCCCTGTGGAAGAGGAGCCAGTCAAGGCCGAGGCCACTGAAGCCGCTGCGCCAGAGGTGGATTCAGACGAGCCGTCAGTGGAAGAAGTTGACGGGAAAAAGATCATCCACATCAAGCCGCCTATCATCGTTAAGGAATTGGCGACGATGATGGAGTTGAAGCCCTTCAAGCTCATTCAGGATTTGATGGACATGGATGTGTTCGCCAACCTGACTCAATCGATTGAGCCGGAAGTGGCGTCGAGAATCTGTGAAAAACACGGATTTATTTTTGAGAAAGAACGCCGCGAAAAGGGTGCTGGAATCCATAAGATTGAGGAAGTTATCGAAGCGCCTGAGGTTCAGGATATCGAAGAGATCGAAGACGACCAGCTTTCGATTCGTCCACCGGTAGTGACCTTCATGGGGCATGTTGACCATGGAAAAACCTCCTTGCTCGATGCTTACCGCGGTTCCCGCGTCGTGAAGGGCGAGGCCGGTGGCATCACTCAGCACGTCGGCGCCTATCAGGTCGTTCGAAACGATCAGACGGTCACGTTCATTGACACTCCCGGTCACGCCGCGTTTTCTGAGATGCGCGCCCGCGGTGCTGACATCACCGACATCGTCGTTCTTGTGGTTGCGGCTGACGACGGGCTCATGCCGACGACTTTTGAAGCGATCGATCATTGCAAAGCGGCAGGAGTCACGATCATCATTGCGATCAACAAGGTTGATCTTGATCGGGCCGATGTGAGTAAGGTCAAAGGTCAGCTTCAGGAGAACGGACTTGCTCCCGAAGACTGGGGTGGGGATACGATCTGCGTCGAAGTATCTGCCAAAGAGGGCACCGGACTCGATGATTTGTTTGAGATGATTCACCTTCAGTCTGAAGTCCTCGAGCTGAAAGCCAACGCTGATGGTCCGGCCCGGGGGACCGTGATTGAGGCCCGCACGGAGGCCGGCAAGGGGCCGACCGCGACTGTGATCATTCAAAGTGGAACTCTTTCCGCTGGCGATGCGTTCATCTGCGGCAGCCAGTATGGAAAGGTGAAAGCTCTGATCAATGATCTTGGCGAGCGAATCCCATCGGCGGGGCCTTCCGTGCCGGTTGAGGTGGTCGGTTACTCAGGTGTCCCGAATGTCGGTGACGAGCTCATCGAGATGGAGACGGAGCGCAAAGCGAAAAAGCTGAGCGAGGAGCGTCATGACCAAAAGCGTCAGGATAAGCTTCAGCCTCAACAGAAGTCCGCTCTCGAAACTCTTTTTGCGAATATTGAGCAGGGTAAGAAAAACACGCTCAAGCTGATCATCAAAGCGGATGTTCAAGGATCGCTTCAGGCGATTGAGAAATCTCTTCTGGAGATTGAGTCAGAGAAAATCGGGCTGGAGATTCTCCGCCAGAATGCCGGGCCTATCACCGAAGCTGATGTGCTCCTCGCGAGTGCTTCTGACGCGATTTTGATTGGATTCAACACCAAGGTTGAAGCGAAAGCCCAGCCGATCGTGAAGCGGGAAGGCGTCCAGGTGAAGCTCTTCTCGATTATTTACGAACTCCTCGACCAGGTCAAAGAGGCGATGCTCGGGATGCTGGAGCCGGAGACCCGTGAGAAGGTCATCGGTCACGCGAAAGTTCTCGAGGTGTTTAAGCTTTCCTCCGGAAAAGTCGCCGGTTCTGTCGTTTCGGATGGCGTCGTTCGCCGGACCGCCCGGGCTCGTGTCCTTCGCGACAAAGTGCCCATTTATGACGGCGGCTTTACAACGCTTCGTCGTTTCAAGGATGATGCCAAAGAAGTGAAGAATGGCGTCGAGTGCGGTATTAAGCTTGGTAAGTTTAACGACTACCAGAAAGACGACATCATTGAGTGTTACGAGTTGGAGAAGCTCGAAGCCCAATTGTAGAGATTGTCACTGTGCTGAGCCGCAAAGCGTTCAATTCCTTGTCACCTTTTCATGAGCCAGCGGATTTCAAGAGTCAATGAACTGCTGAAGCGGGAGATCAGTTCCTGCCTCGAGAAAAATTTCGAGTTCCCCAATATTCTCGTGACCGTTCACGATGTGAAGGTTGCCCAGGATCTTCGTGCGGCTCAGATCTTTATCGGCGTTATCGGATCCGCTGAGGAAAAAGCGAAAGTGCTTCAGAAGTTGAACGCCAAACACGGGTTCATTCAAAACACGGTCATGAAGCGGGTCGTGTTGAGAAATACCCCTCACTTTTCATTCGAGTCGGATGATTCTATTGAACGCGGTGTCCGGGTCCTGAATATCTTGGAAGAAATCGGTGAGATTGAACTCCCGGAGGAGCCTGAAGACGATAGCCGAAAGCGTCGACTCTGAAATTTAACAGGGTTGAGTCCCTGACCTAACCCTGTTTATCGTGGATTTATCGTTTCAGCCCGTTATCTCGAGAATCTCCAAGGCAAAGCGGATTCTCATTCTGAGTCATGACCGGCCTGATGGCGATGCGATTGGCTCGGCAGTTGGATTGGCCCTGATTCTTGAGGGGATTGGAAAGGAGATCCAAATCGCGAATGGCGATCCTGTTCCTGAGGCGCTTCGATTTTTACCAGAGGTATCGCGGATCGATTCTGCCGATGCGATCCTCGCGTCAGATCTGGTCATCGCTTTGGATTCTGCTGATCGGGAGCGAATTAGCTCATCGGTCTGGGATCGTATTTCCGATGAGATTGACGTGATCAATATCGACCATCATGTCAGCAACCATGGTTACGGGGATATCAACTACGTCGATACGGCTTCGCCGGCGACTGGTCAGATCATTGCTGAACTCGCGAAAGAAGCGGGGTGGGGGATTCCCGGTGATGCCGCGACTCATCTTTATGCCGCCATTTCGACGGACACGGGGAGTTTTCGTTACCCTTCGACTTCGTCGCTGACGATGCTCATCGTCGCGGACTTGATCGAGCTCGGGGTTAATGTCGGGCTCATCAATCAACAGCTCTACGAGAGCTACCCGATCCGAAGGGTCGAAGCGCTTTCCTATCTCTTGAAGGAGCTGCGGCTGGATTGTGACAATCGCTGCGCCAGTGTTCGTCTGCCCTACGAAATGACGGTAAAATTAGGCCTCGGGACCGGCGATACCGAGGGAGTGATCGATGTGATCAGAGCGATCGACACGGTCATCGTGGCGGTCTTTTTCGAAGAGTTTGAAGACGGGAGCATCCGGGTCAGCTCCCGATCAAAGTCCGATGAAGTGAGTGTGGGTGAAATTTGCGAATTTTTCGGAGGCGGAGGGCACACTCTTGCCGCCGGTGCGCGGCTTACCGGACCGTTGGCCGATGCTGCCGATCGCTTCCTTAGTCGAGTCTGTCACACAATTTGTGAGATTGATGATTGCCAAGCGGGGTGAACTTGAATTACAGTTCAGTAATGTGGAGATTCAATGTAACCATTACAATTCTTCTATTTCTACAATTTGTTGAAGCTGATGAAGGGCTTCAGACTGAATCTTTCTTTAAATCCGTCGCCGGTCATTGGATTGGTTCGGGTCAGTTAGTCAACGCCGATGGGGAGGTCACCGATATACAGGAAGACTGGACCGGGACTTTTCTGGAGGATGGGTCTTTTGAAATGAAGGGCACCCGCCTCTGGGGGGATGAGCAACAGGAGTTTTATTGGAGGTTCACTCATAACGCTTCGTTGGATCTTAATGAATGTGAGTATTGGCACACCGGTGTGGACGAGCCGGTCAGGTTTGAAGTGTCCCTCACGGAGACTTCGGTTGAGATGAGGAGTCCTTTCGGAGAGCCCGGCGGCGAGCTGAAAATTTCGAATACGCTGTCGGGAGATAAAATCGAGGGGCAAGTCTCTCTGACGCAAGGCAGCGGAACCGCGATGCTCTCAGGCAAGGTTGAGCACTCGAAAGCCGATCGGGGGACCGAATGAAAAACCGGTCGATTTCATTGATGGCGAACCTCGTGATACCTCTGGTGGTCCTTTTGACCGGTGTCTCGATTGCGGCGGCGATTGCCGTGCGCCGGGTCCCGCCCTTACTCACAGAGGTTGATCGAGGCCTTCTTCCGGATGGGTTTGAGGTGATCTTGCCCGGTCCCGGTGAGTATACTTTGTGGCTCCACATTAAAGGACGACTCGGGAATAAGTTGTTTCATGGGAGTGGGGAACTCCCTCCCGGGGGAAAGGTCTTTTTGTTTGATGCCTCGACAGGTCGTGAAATTGCCACGGAACAGACTGTTTCAGCCCGGAAGAACATGGGCGAGGACGAGGCGGTTTCTCTCGGGGTGTTTTCAAGCGATCGGGAAAACAAAACGATTGAAATCAAGGGTTCTGGTCTGAATTCTGAGGTTTTACTAAGCGTTTCACCCACGAGCTCACGTCAGATCATGGGGATCATGGGCTTGATTACAGGTGTCATTCTGATATCGATTATTGTCGCGACGATCATTTTTGTGCGTCTTATGCGGCGCCGTCACCTCGCCGCGTGAAGTTCGAGCATGATGCCGAAATGCGTGGACGATCCTCACAGGGAATTCTAGCGTATTCCTGTTAGCCAAAACGATGATCTCGAACCCCTTTCGTCACGCTCTGCTCTGGTGCAGCGCCTTTTCCTTCTTTTTTCAGGTTGTGAGTTTTGCTGAGGAGGAGCTGGAGTCTTCGTCAGTTGAATGGACCGGGAGGGCTGTCTTCGTTGTCTTGAAAAATGACGATCTCAACGATAGTCGGAGAGTTCGTGATCTGGAGCGGCTCGTCGCAAAAGCGGAGAAAGACGAGGTTGGTGCTTTGGTTCTGGAGCTCGATTTCAGTGCGCAGGCGGAGATTGAAGCGCAGCAACGGCTTCTTGATTTGCTGAGCGATATCGAGGTGCCCACGGTCGCCTATATCAATCCTTCAGCGACCGGGCCCGGGGCTCTTGTCGCGCTTGCTGCCGATTCAATTTACATGAATCCGAGTGGGATCGTCGGCGCTGCGGGCGTCATTGCCAGCGACGACGAAGATGACGAGGGGGCAAAGCAGGCCGCGAGGCAGCAGCAATCGGTCTTGAAGGCACGGGCGCGCAGCCTTGCAAAGATTCACGATCACCGTGTCGATGTCGTCGAGGCGATGATCGATGACGATAAGGAGCTGAAGTTCGGAGAGAAAGTTTTCTCAGAGAAAGGGGAACTCCTCACTCTCACCGCCGATGAAGCCATCGAAGTTTTCGAAGGGAAGCCAGTTCTGGCAGATGGACAGGTCAAAAGTCGGGAGGCGTTACTGAAGGAGCTCGAGATCTCCGGTCCGATCATCGTGACTAATCCGCGGGCCTTTGGTGAATCCTCCAACCGTGAGCGACTTTCCAATGCCGGAGGCGGGAAAGCTGATGACTCTGCAGATTCGAAAAAGGAGGGGACAGAAGTTGATGCGGCCGCTGAGGAGGAGTCCCTCTTCGGAAAACGGGAAGAGGGCAGCTACAAAGGCAAAGTGGTCGTTTTGAAAGTCGGCCAGGACACGCTTGCGACTGGTAAGGCGAGTTTTGATTTCATGGACCGCACGATCAAGAAGGCGGAGCTCGATGGTGCTGCCGGTTTGGTTTTCGACATGGACACTCCCGGTGGATTTGCGTGGTACACGGAAGGGCTCGTTCTGAACAGCCTCCAAAACGTTTCCTACCCGACGTTTTCCTTTGTGAATTCCCGAGCCGAATCGGCAGGGGCGATCATCGCGGTCGGGACGGATCACATTTACATGCGCCCGGCGGCGACGATAGGATCCGCTCTTGTCGTCAGTGGGACGGGCCAGGATCTCGCTGAAGACATGGCGGATAAAGTGACGCAAATGATCATTGGGACGGTGCGGAATGTCGCAGAGCTCAAGGGCCATAACCCCGATGTTGCGGAGGCTTTTGTGACCCGGGAAAAAGAGGTCAAAATCGACGGGATCGTCGTTCATGAAGCCGGGAATGTGCTGAATCTGAACACGATCCGAGCCACCGAGATCATCGGGGGATCTCCCGTTCTTGCGAAGGGTGTCGCCACCAGCATCGAGGACTTGCTCAAGGCGGAAGGGATCGAAGCGGAGATCATCAACGCCGAGCCTCTCGGTCTCGAGGCCTTTGCTCACTGGGTTCAGAAGTTGTCAATCTTACTCATCGTCGTAGGGCTGGCCGGAGCCTACCTGGAATTAAACAGTCCCGGCTTTGGCCTTCCCGGACTGATCAGTGTTCTCGCTTTCAGCCTGTTTTTCTTCGGGAATTACCTCGCGGGGAATCTTGCCGGGTATGAACTCGTGGTGCTTCTCATTCTCGGGTTGGTCTTGATCGGGGTGGAAGTGTTTATTTTTCCGGGGGCGATTATTCCCGGGGCCGTGGGCGGGGCGCTCGTTCTCGTCGCACTGGGATTGGCGATGGTGGATCGTGTCGATCTGGAATGGAAATGGAGTGGCCTTCCCGGCTCCGAGACCTGGTTCACTCTTTTTCGGGAGTCGTTTATCGGGGTCTCGATTGGAATCATCGGAGCCCTCGTCGCGATCTTTGCGGGGATGAGATTTTTGCCTGGCTCGAAGATGGGGCGGCGGCTGATTCTTGAGGAGGCTATTTCCTCCGGAGCGGCGCTCGATCCGGGCGGTGAGGAAAACGGGGGGGAGAAAAAGTCTCTTGTCGGCGAGAAGGGAGAATCCACGACCGATCTTGTTCCTTCCGGAAAAGGGCGATTTGGAGACCGACTGCTCGATATTGTTTCCGACGGCGAATTTATCGCCAAAGGAACCCCGGTCACGGTGCTGCGCCACGAGGGCAGCCGTGTCGTTGTTGCCAAGGTTTAGCACGGGAAGTATTTAGCGAGACTTTCGGCTCCCCGGGCTTCTTAGCTGAAGACATTCTTCGCTACATTGGCGCGATTCGTTCTGAACCGACGTCAGTGGTCAGATTGACGTGTGCGTTGAAGCTTTCGAGGATGAGATCATTCTTAACTGATTGAAAATCAGGATTTTCCCATAAGTTTTGATGCTCGTTTGGGTCGGACTCCAGATCAAAGAGTTCTCCCCGGTCAATGCTGTGGTAGATCACGAGTTTGTATTTCCCGTGGCGATGCATCGTCGCGAAGGTGCCGTTTCCCTGCGTGAATTTGGGGGCTAGGGCATCAAAGTATTCTGAGCGGACGAACGGACGGATGGGCTTAGCGAGTGCCTCGTCTCCAGTCAGCTTGGGCAGCAGGGAGCGTCCCTGGTGGTAGTCGGGTATTTCGGCACCGGCGATGTCGAGAAGGGTCGCGGAGAGGTCAAGCAACTCGACGGGAGTTTCCGTTTTCTCCCCGGCCTTGAAGTGGCGGGGGAATTTGAAGATTAAAGGAACCCTGACAAGCCCCTCGTAAAAGCGGCAGCCTTTGTAGAGAAGGCCATGATCGCCCAGCATTTCGCCGTGATCGCTGGTAAAAATGATGACGGTATTCTCCGCTTTGCCGGACTCGTCGAGAAAGGCGAGGAGCCGCGCGAGCTGGTCATCAATCAGCGCGATCATCGCATAATAATCGGCCTGAGCCTGTTTGCCGTCGAATTCAGCAGGATCGCGTGACTGGGTCTGGAAGTCTGCTTCGGCGAGGGCGTTCTGGGCTTCAATGTCACCGGGCTGAAAGGCCGGTCCCGGCATGTCCCCGGCACGGAATTTAGCGGCGTAGGACTTGGGGGGAATGAAGGGCGGGTGCGGGTCGTAGACGTTGATGTTCAGCATCCAGGGCGCGTCACCGCGCTCTTCGGAAATGAACTCGATCGCCCGTGTCGTGGCCCAGGTGGTCTGGTGCAGTTCGGCGGGAACTTTATCCTCGGTTTCCCGCAGGGCATTGAGGTCGTGGCCCTGTTCTTTGACCCAGTCGGCGTAGTCATGGGTGCCGGCTTCCCAGTCATCGCGGGGCGCGTGGCTGAATTTCCAGGAGCGGAAGCCATCGTTCTCAACGCGGGGTTCGGCGCGGTAGCCTGCGCTCTGAAGGTGAAATTTCCCGATGAGTCCACAGTCATAGCCCTGATCCGCGATCAGTTTGCTGATGAGGGGTGTTCCTGCGGGAAAGGTATCGTTGCCGTTGCGGGTGTTGTGAAGTTTTGAAGGGTAGAGCCCGGTCATGATGCTGCTGCGACTCGGGGTGCAGATCGGACTCTGGCAGTAGGTGTGCTCGAAGGTGACGCCTTCGTTCACGAGGCGATCCATCGTCGGTGTTTTCACGTGGGGATTCCCGAGAGCACCGATCGTGTCGAAGCGCTGCTGATCGGTACAATACCAGAGAATGTTGGGGCGTGATGAAAGCGACATGAATTTGGCTATGGTATTGGATAAGTTGGAAGTTGCAAAAACTCAGGCTCGCGATTAAAAACAAATACATGAGATCTCTCAGCCATTTGTTCCTTGGATTGAGCATCGCCGGCCTTTTTATGCTGGGATGTGAGCGTCACCAGTTCGACGATACGAAGATTCTACACGGTGACCACGGCTACCATGGGGAAGACCACGGTTCTGATCATGGTGGCGAAGGTCATCACGACGAAAAACACGATGATGCTCACGCTGATGAAAAAGCTCATCACGAGGAAAAGGCTCACGAGGAAAAGGCTCACAAGGAGGAGCCAAAGAAGAAAGAGGAGCCTCGCGACGTCGGGCTTTAATTTCCGGGTTTGTCCTGCGAAAGAGCTTTCGATTCGATAAAAGCGCGGAGACTTTCGATTTGCCCGTCGCTCAGTTTTTCCTTTGAGAAGGAAGGCATGTGGGCCCCATTAGGCTTGTCTTCAGCAAAGGCTCCCTCTCGAAGTCGTTTGTAGAGCGATCCTTCGCGAAAATCCGTCCTTAGAGCTTCCCAGGTTGAGGCTTTGTCACCGAAGTAGTGCTCAGAAGCTCCTTCGGCACTGTGGCAATGGAGGCACGTGCGCGACCAGATTGCCGCTCCGGCGTCCAGATCAGGATCGGTTTCTGTTTCCAGTCCCGCCACTGGATCGTCGGGAAGTCGGCCTGTCGTTGATTTTGTAGAAAGAGGGTAGAGTTCCTGCAGGGTTTCAATAATCGAGGGATGCTCGTCGGAGTTGAGGGCTCGTCGCTTCAGTTCGGCGAGATCGGCTCCCCGAAATCCGAGATCTCCGACCCGCCACTCAAGCGACCAAAGGTAGGCGAGGACCGCCTCCATCTCGGCTTCGTCGAGCGCTCTTCCCCGGGCTAAAGTGGTCGAGCAGAACTGAATCGCAGCCGGGAGATCACTCGAAATCGCAATCGGGGCATCGAAGCGTTCTGCGGCTTCACTTTGAAAATAGCCGTCGCGATTCACGAGGCCGGCGAACGAGGGAGCGGGGAGATGGGGGAGATCATTTGCGATAGCGTAGGCGAGCTTGGCAAGAGGATCATCATACCCGACGAGGCTGGACTGTTCCTTCCCGGTGCCATGACAGTCAGTGCAGTAGAAGTAGGCGGAAAGCGTTGGATACTGACGATCAGGAAGCCGGCCCTTAGAGACGAGGGCGCCGCCGTCATTGACCTGGTTCTCCGAGATCGATTGAGGCGGGCGCGTCGCGATGCTCGCGCCCAAACCGGTGAGGAGCTCCTGCAGCGAAGTGGCATCGCTGACTCCGGTCGGATCAAAACCTTTCCCGGCAGAGGAAAGCAGGGGTCTCTCGCAGGCGCTCAGGCAGATCGCGAAAGTGGAAATAAGGAGGCGGGCAAACATGGGATTCCGAACGGATGAAAAGTGACAAAAATTCATAAGTGTAACATTCGACTCGTCCAAAAGAACGATTCAATTATAGACTACCCACCTGAACCGCTTCATGAAGAAATCAGTCAACGCTTTTCGAAGGCTCTTTGCAATCCTTCCCGGTCTTTTTACCCTCGCCGCTCTTCAGGCAGAGGACGACCTTACTCCGCAAGTCCTCTCGCTGTTTCAGGAGAAGTGTCAGGAGTGTCATCACCCTGAGACGAACGATGATTTTCCCTACCTGCACGAGGGCGTCTCAATCGAGGATTTGATCGGTGACGAAGTGATCATTCCCGGAAACGCGGAGGAATCCATGATCCTTGAGCGTGCCCTGCTCGCCGCTGACTCGCGAAAGCGGATGCCGAAGAGCCGGGGTGCGGAAGGTGATGAGAGTTATCGGCCTCCCCTCGATGCAGAGGAGACTGACCTCTTGAGTCGCTGGATTGCTCAGTTGGGGGCCAAACCTGCGTCTGATCTCACCTCATCGGACCCTGTGAGTGGAACTCCCGAGCCGGTCGAGGTCACGGTTTCGATTTCAGATAATCCCGATGAAATGCCGAGCGGAGTGAGTCTCGATGAGAAGGTCCACTGGATCTTCGAGCAGCGCTGTGCCAAGTGCCATACCGGCGACTACGAACCGGAACTCCACGGGACAATCAATCTCGCGGTGCTCTTTTCCGAGAAGGACGCCGATGGCAAGACGCTCCTCGCGGAGACGGTTGCCGAGCGCATTCTGAGGGAGCATGATTCAGAGGGACGGATGCCGAAATCGAAGGGTGACCCCGGAGACAAGAGCTTCCGCCCGCCTCTCGTGGATACGGAGAAGGAAGTGATCAGGAAGTGGGTCGAGGCCGGGAGGCCTAGGCAGGTTGAAAGGCCACTCATTACTAATGCCGAGGTGATCGGGACTATTTACGATGACTTGAGGAAAGCGGGCGAATCCGAGCGGCGTTTCTTCCGTTACCTGACCCTGACAAATCTTCACAACGGGAAAGACAGCGAGGGGAATGCACTTGTCCCTGATCTCGATCCGCATCGCGCGGCGGTCAGTAAGTTGATCAACAGCCTCTCGATGAATGCGAAGATTACCCGTCCCGTCCCGATTGATGAGGGTGAGACTATTTACCGGATCGATCTTCGCGACTACCAATGGTACACCGAAGACTGGGACGAGGTCGTGCAATACTATCCCTATGGCATCCTCGGTATTGATCGTCAGAAGGAGGAACTGATCGAGCGCTACACCGGCTCAAAAATGGCCTATCTCCGGGCAGATTGGTTCACCTTTGCCGTCGCTCAGCCGCCTCTCTACGATGACATCATGTATCGACTCCTCGGCATGGAATCAGACAGCGACGACGACAATGTCCTTAAAATGCTGGAGGACGCTCTCGGTGTTGACAGGATTGGAAACCTCCGGGAAGGCGAGGCGATGCGCGCGGGATTTCAGTTTTCGGGTGTCTCCGAAGCGAACCGGCTCATCGAGCGTCATGAGCTGGGTGCCTACCAAGGGGCTTACTGGGTGAGTTACGATTTTACTCCTCTCAGTCCCAAACGAACGCAGGAGCTGAAGCTTGCCCCGCTCGGGCCGATGGATGCCAAGCTGACCCACGATGAGGATCATATGTTTGAGCATGACGGTGGAGAGATGATTTACAATCTACCGAACGGATTGCAGGGTTACATGCTCACGACCCAGGATGGGCTTCGTCTCGACCGCGGCCCCATTGAGATTGTTCAGGATGACAACCGACAGGACAACGTGATCTTAAACGGTATTTCCTGCATGGCCTGTCACGACCAGGGAGTCAAACCGGCGATTCGGGTGACGGATCCGTCGAAGCGAACTCTTGAGGGAATGACTGACGAGATTGGGCCTCTCGTTTCCGCCGCCGGGATTCTGAATTTTCAGGAACAGAAGTTACTCGAAAAACTTTACGTGAAGCCTGAGATCCTTCAGGCCGCGGTGAAGAAAGACTTTGAGCGCTTCACTCAGGCTGAGGCGGAGGCCACGGGCGGGATGGCTAGCTCAACTGAGCCGGTTGTCGGCCTTTACAACGAATTCCGGGCACCGGTGACGGTGCGAAAGCTCGCCAGTGAGTTCGGCATGGATTTGGAGGAACTGATGGCCTTGATGGAAGAGGAAAGCCATCAGAGTGAAACTCTCAGCGTCATCACAAGCTCGATGGCGCGCGACCTGCCGATCCGTCGTGAGAACTTGCTGCGGGAATACATCGCGGTTGTCTACGCGATTGGCTACGAGCTGATGCCCTTCGTGCCGCTCGGGTATGAGGACTTCGGTGGTGAAAAGTATGCCAACCTGATTGCGGACTCTGACCAGTATCACGCCGCGTTCGGGGAGGGGGATCACAGCATTTCCACGACGAAGAAAGTGCTTCTCACTTCGAAGGAATCAGCGGAGACGCTGGCGCAGGAATCGGTGCTCCTTCCGGATGGTGGAAAAATGAAAATCTCGATCCAGCCGAAGCTGAAAGTCGGCGACCGGGCTGAACTTGATATTGTAGCGACGGCTGACGTTCATATCCGCGTTTTTCACTTCAGCTCGGATGAGCATGTCACGGAGTTGTTTCCCGGAAATTCGGATCGGGCGACGCTTCGTCCGAAGAACAAAAAGCTGCGCGTCTCCTGGGAAACCACGGCGCCGGGCGGGGCTGAGCACATCATTGTTTATGCGGCGAAGAGTGAGATTCGAAATCTTGCTCACGGGCAAGAGGCAGGGGATTTCGTGCTCTTTGAGAAAGACGATGTCTACTCCTCGCGCGGGATTCCCAAAGCGATCAAGATCACTGAGATTGTCGATCTCACCGGTGCGCCGGCGAAGATCGTCCAGGCCCGCATCGGGTATTTGCTCAAAGACTGATTTCAGCCGCATAAATTTCATCATTAATCGACGAACCTTCATGACTACTCGCGACCCGTTCCTTGCTTCCCTTATTGTTCTGACCATAGCGTTCTCTTCGGGGCCGGGAGTGGCTCAGGATTCGACGGAAGAGCTGATCGAAAGGCTCCGCGGTCAGGCCGGTCAGGAAAAGGCGGGGGAGGGTTTCCAAACGAGAGGCCTCGGGACTCGTTCAATTTCTGAAGCGCCGAAGACAGAGACGCGCTCGCTCTATTTCAGCGCTCGTGGATTGCCGGCGGCGATTCAGATTGCGGCGGACGAAGACACCGTGAAGCTGACCAAGACAACCGCGAAGAAATCAGAGAGTGCCGGCGATCACTCGGTTGAAGCGGGGGCAGAGGCCATCGAGGTGCAGTATTCGGTCGATCCTGAATCAAAAGTGACAAAGGACAATATCCTCTTCCGACGTGGCAGCGCTGAGTTTGCCGAGGAGGCTTCATTTGCAGTCGTCTCGCAGTTGGCGGAAGCGCTGCGGGATCCTTCGCTCGCCAAGCTCAAGTATGTCATTGAAGGGCATGCCTCTGCGGAAGGAAGTGCCTACGCCAATCAGGTCCTGTCTCAGCAGCGCGCGGAGCGCATCGTGAATGTGCTTTCCAGTCTCGGTGTGAATGTTTCACGGCTCCTCCCGCTCGGCTTCGGGGAAACGCAGGCCCGGTTTCCGCCGCATTCCGAAGAGTTCATGCTGAAGCAGGACCGCCGCGTTCTGATCTTCCGGCTTGATGAGTAGACACGAAAAAGGACGGAGGTGACTCCGTCCTTCGCTGAGGCACTTTCACGGGGAAAAGTCTGAGATTGGAAAGTTTCTTCAATTGTTTGCACTCAGATACAGCTCACGAATCCAGATGTTGCGGAAGCGGGTTGGATTGTTGTGATTCTGAAGCTTGAGCGGGCCGGTCTCACGAACAGTGTTGTAATTCGCCACTGACTTGTGGCCCGAAGGCCCGAGATAATCCTGATAGTGATGCGTCACGACTCCGTTGTGGAACACGGTGATGTGAGCCTTCTTCAGCAGGTTTCCTTCGGCGTCCCACTTGGGCGCTTCAAAAATAATGTCATAGGTCTGCCATTCGCCCGGAGGGCGGGAAGCGTTCACGAGCGGCGGCTTGTAACCATAGATCGCTGAAGCCTGACCGTCGGCGTAGGATTTGTTCTCATAGGAATCGAGCACCTGAAGCTCGTAGCCACCGAGGAAGAACACGCCGCTGTTTCCGCGTCCCTGCGAGTCGCCCTCGACCTTTTCCGGGGTCGCAAATTCGAGGTGAAGCTGGACATCTCCGAACTCACGTTTGGTCTTGATGTAGCCGCCAACGCCTTCTCCTTTGGGGGGGACCTCCATGAAGCCGTCTTTCAGAAGCCAATCAGCTGCGGAGCCGTCTTTTTCCATGACCCATTCATCGAAATTGGTTCCGTCGAAAAGAACAATCGCATCCGAGGGCGCGTTGGAAGCAGTTTTGCCCGGGGTGACGACTTCGGGGCGGGGGCGGGCATCATCGTGGACGCGCCATTTTCCGCCGGGAAGAAAGGGGGTGTCGGTGTAGCCGGTCGGGTGTGCTTTTGGTTTTGGCTCAGCTTTATCCTTCTTCGCCTCTTCCGCTTGTGCAGTGAGGAGAGTGAGGATGGCAATCGAGCTGGAAATCAGGAGTTTATTCAGTCTCATAGTGGTGGGGATTTTCTCACTCTTCAACGAAACTGACAATCCCCGAATGACGGCATATGGTGCTGCGGTCGGAAGATGTGGCCCTTTCTCCACGTTTTCCTCAAGGGCACAAAAAATCCCGGACCGGAAAAACCGGGCCGGGATGATTTTGAAATAAGGATCGCTTAGACCTGTCCGGCGATGGACTTGCCGGTGGCGAGAAGATCGTCACAGGCAACGCCAATGCGGGCCGCCATGCCTTCCTCTGCCGCCTTGAGATAAGCGCGGGGATCGTAGATTTTCTTGTTTCCGATCTCGCCGTCGATTTTGAGGACGCCGTCGAAGTTTTTGAACATGTGCTCGGCGATGGGGCGGGTGAATGCATACTGGGTGTCAGTATCGACGTTCATCTTGATGACCCCGTAATTGAGGGTCTCGCGAATCTCTTCAATGGTCGAACCTGAGCCACCGTGGAAAACGAGGTCGAACTCGGACTCGGCACCATATTTTGCCATGACCGCTTCCTGACCTTCTTTGAGAATCGAAGGACGGAGCTTCACCGCACCCGGCTTGTAGTGACCGTGAACGTTGCCGAACGTCGCGGCAAAAGTGAAGCGGCCAAGAGGATGAAGCGCTTCGTAGACCGCGAGCATGTCCTCAGGGGTCGTGTAGAGGTCCTCGGCGGGAGTGTCTTCGGTTCCGGCAGCGCCTTCCTCTTCTCCACCGACAACGCCGGCTTCGACTTCGAGGATGATTTCGTTCTCAGCGCAGAGCTTGAGGTATTCTTTCGAAATCTCCAGGTTCTCCGCGAGGGGCAGCTCGGAGGCGTCGAGCATGTGGTTTTGGAAAAGGTTGTTTTCTCCCTTGGCGCGGCGTTTGGCGGTTGCTTCGATGAGGGGCGCGAGGAAATCAGGGGCGACATGCGGGCGGCAGTGGTCAGTGTTCAGCGCGATAAGGACATCATACTGCTCGGCGAGGCTATGCGTGAGTTCAGCGAGAGCAATCGTCCCGAGGACCGTGTTCTTGTGATTGAGGCCGGAAGCGAACTGACCCGCTCCGGTTGAGAACTGAATGATTCCGTCTGACTTGTGATCCGCGAACGCTTTCAGGGCGGCGTTGATCGTGACAAGACTGGAGCAGTTGATCGCTGGGTAAGCGTATCCGCCTTCCTGGGCGGCGTCCAACATGGCTGCGAACTGTTTCGGAGTAGCTACTGGCATAGTGTCGGACCGTTAAACGCGAAGAGACTCCATTTCAAGCAGGGAATTTGTGAGCGATTCGGCACGGCTTCAGCATCAATGATTCAGGGCTGATTTTGCTTTTGCAAAAATTCACGGAAGTCATATTCTCATGGTAGCAGGAAATATGTCAGAGTCGATTTTCACGCGCGAAGGCTACATCAGGCCGGCTGTTTTGATCGCCGCTTACCGCGGGGGGATGTTTCCCATGGCGATGGATAATCGGGGAGAGATTGGCTGGTTTTCCCCCGACCCGCGGGGCGTGATTCCCCTCGACGAATTCCACATCCCGCATGGCCTCAAGCGAACGCTGCGCAAAACTCCGTTCGAGATCAGAGTCGACACTGCCTTTTCCGAGGTGATGCGGGGCTGCGCCGAGCGAAAGACGACCTGGATTAGCGAAGAGATTGTGACCAGCTATGAAAAGCTCTTCGAGTTGGGGTATGCCCACTCCGTGGAATGCTGGGAGGACGATGTGCTTGTCGGAGGACTCTACGGCATCGCGATCGGAGGGGCTTTCTTCGGGGAGTCGATGTTCTCCCGCGCGACCGACGCTTCGAAAGTCGCCCTCGTCAGTCTCGTCGAGCGTTTGAAAGACCGCCGCTTTCAGTTGCTCGATACGCAGTGGACGACGGATCATCTCACCGGATTTGGATGTCGCGAGATTCCGAGGTATGAATATCTGACGCAGTTGAATCAGGCACTTTTGGTGACGACCCGGTTCGCTGACTAGCGGCAGAGAGAATCGATTACCCTCCGGCAACCATCCGGATTACCTCGACGGTGTCACCTTCATTGACCCGGAAATCGTCAAACTCCCGAACGAGGATTGCCTCTCCGTTCAGTTCCACGAGGACAGGCTGCTTTCCGATCTCGAGTCCGGCGATAAACTCAGACACGGTGAGATCGTTTCCTTCGATTTCAGTGACTTTACCGTTCAGGGTGACTGTCATAAAAAGTAAGGGTAACTAGTTCTCAGTTAGAGACTAGGCCGTTGCGGCAGGGCTGGCGAGGATGGAAGGGTCCCAGTCTTTCCAGACCGGCTCAAGGCCGAGCGAGCGAAGGTAGGCGGCAATCTCTGCAGGAGATCGTTCATCGGCAATGTCGAACTGGCCAGTCGCTGGGGTTTCTGAGCAGGATGACTTGGGGGCGGGTTCCTCCAGCTCGACGCGTCGACCCTTGACCGTTAGGTGAATATCGTCTGCTCCTTCGCCGGTGTATCCACCGGGTGAGGTATGGCTGCCGGCGCTGATCGTCGTAACCCCGAGCGGAAAAAGGGCATTGCGGAGATCTTTTGACTCCCGCGTGCTCAAGACAATTCCGACCTGGGGGAAGCATACGCGAAAGGCGCAGAGCGTTTGCACGAATTCCCTGTCCGTCATTTCGTGCCTGGGCTGGAAGCTGCCGGCGGCAGGGCGGAGTCGGGGGAGGCTGATCGTGAAGCTGGCTTTCCAGCAGGTCCGATAGAGGTATTCGAGATGGGCCGCGAGTCTCAGGGTGTCATAGCGCCAGTCGGCGAGCCCCATGAGTGCTCCGATCCCGATGCGGCGGAAGCCTCCGTCGTAGCCGCGTTCAGGACAGTCTATTCTCCAATCGAATTTCTTCTTTGGGCCGGCGGTGTGGTATTCCCCGTAGGCTTCGCGGTGATACGTCTCCTGGTAAACGACGAGGCCTTCGCAACCGGCTTTTACCATTTGCGCATACTCAGGCGTTTCCATGGGGCCGACCTCAATCGCGAGGGTCGGCACCGATTCCCGCAAGGCCTCGAGGCATTCTTCGAGGTAGCCATCGGAAACAAATTTCGGATGTTCTCCGGCGACAAGAAGGATGTGGCGGAAGCCTTTGGAGGCGAGAAACTCCGCCTCTTTGACAACCTGCCTGACGGTCAGGGTGGTGCGGAGGATAGGATTGTCCCGCGAAAACCCGCAGTAGGAGCAGTTATTGACGCACTCGTTTGAGAGATAGATCGGGGCGAAGAGCCGCATCGTTTTCCCGAACTGCTTCCTGGTCTCGAGGACTGACTGCTGTGCCAGACTCTCAAGTTGCGTGGGAGAAGCGGGTTGAATCAGCTCCTGAAATCGCGACAAAGTCGGTGAGAGGGCTTCTCCTCGGTCGAGGGCATTTAGGTGATCTACAAAGGACATGGAGGGGGAGGGAAGATAACCACGAGTTGCGGATCGGCAACGCCCTCTTGCACAGGAAATCAGCAGTGAGAGCCTGAATCGTGAATTGAACACCGGAAAGATGCAAAAAATCCTTTGCCAAATCAATTAAGCACCGGTAATAACAGCGAGAACTGTATAAAATTTCCCTTCCAAAATGGCTGACGCATCTATCGAAGACAAGGTAAAGAACATCATCGTCGAACAGCTCGGAGTGAGCGAAGACCAGGTGAAGCCCGAAGCAAAATTCATCGAAGACCTCGGTGCCGACTCGCTCGACACGGTTGAGTTGGTGATGGCCTTCGAAGAGGAATTCGACATCACCGTCCCCGACGAAGATGCGGAGAAGCTCACCAGCGTTGGTGAAGTCAATGCCTACATCACAGAGAAATCGAATTGAGGTCTGAGACCATTACAGTTTGAAACGATGATGCGCTCCTGTTCGGGGCGCATTTTTTTTTGCCCCCGGCGAATCTCCATTGCATGGATGCGAGGTCTTTCCGTTAGCATTTCCGGCTAACCAACTCTAAATTCGGCCTTCTTTATGTCCTCTCTTTCGTTCGATGATGTGGCCTACGCGATGGATAGCACGGTGGTGGTTCATGAACCCGATCGTCGCATCGATACCTTCGGTACAACGAATTTCGAATTCCACCTCCTCACGGAACCGATGGACGAGGTGGGGAACGTGCGTATCCGGGAAGGAAAGATGGAGGCCGAGCGCCCGAAGATCCTGCGGCCTGATGGCTACGAGGATCTTCTTTTCGAAGGATTCGGTGAACAGGCCAGAGTTTTCTCGGAGTGGTTCAAGCAGCACGGAAACATCAATCTCGTCAAATACGGTTTTAATTTTGCGAAGCGCGGATTCACCGAAAGCACTGCTTCGGAGCCAATCGAGGCGGTGAAGGACCGGATCGTGGAGGAGATTCGCCTCTCGGGAAACCCTTCAAGGGCGGTAATCATCGGGATTGATGACGCCTGGGAAATCTCGCTCATCAAATTCACCATGGAAATGATCGCGAACTCCCTCGAGATGAACGCCTTTGATTTCAAACGCCGCGGCCTCCTTTAGGTTCTCTCTTTTCGATCAGCCATGGTTCGTTTTAAGTTCTTCCTCGCGTTTCTTGCCTTGCTCATCTGTGCCTGTGGGGTCGCAGGTGCCTATTTTTACTGGAAGAAATTCGCGGAGCCGGAGATTGGAGTGGTCGCGCAGATGGAGGGCACGGCTGAGTTCATGAAGGAAAAGCCGGACCTCGGGAAGCGTCATTTTGATGAAGCGATTGAGCTCTTAAGAGAGGGGGAGCTCGTCTCGGCGCGGGACCGCCTCCGATACCTCATGACTTATTTCCCGGAGTCGAAAACCTTCGCTGAGGCAAAGCGGGTCGTCGGTGAGGTGAACCTCGATCTTCTTCTTTCGAATATTCCGCAGCCGAAAAAAACGATCTACACGGTGCAAAGAGGGGATGCGCTGGTGACGATTGCCCGCCGAAATAAGACGACGATCGATTACATGATGCGGGCGAACGGGAAAACAAATGCACTGATTTATCCCGATGAGGAGCTTGTCGTCTACCCGCTTGAGTTTCGTGCCGAGATTGATTTAGAGAAGAAGCTTGTCACGATCTTCGACGAAGACCTCTATTTTAAGGAGTACGAGATCGTCGGAACCAATCTGCCGCCGGAGATGAGGCCCCCGGTATCGACGACAATTCAGGAGAAAGTGGCGTGGTTCGGAGATCGGCCACTGAATTTTACGGATGCAAATTACATGAATTGCAGTAAATGGATAAGGACCGGTAAGATCGGTCTCTTCATCCGCAAGGGCGTTGCTGAAGGGGAGGAAGACGATTCATCCGCCTTCGGCGTGAAGGTTTCAAAGGCGGATATGGAGGAAATCTTTACGATCCTGCGAACTGGTGCCAAAGTCTCCCTGGTTAAATAATTTTACACTCTACTGACATGATTGCTGAGCCTCTCGAATTCGAAAAGCCGATTGTGAATCTGGAAACCCAGCTCGCTGAATTGCGTGATCGGGCCGCTGACAGCGACATCGACATGCAGAGCGAGATGAAGCGGATCGAGGATAAACTCACGAAGACGAAGACTGAGATTTATCGGAATCTCTCGCCATGGCAGCGCGTCCAGATCGCCCGCCATGTTCAGCGGCCGTTCATGCTCGACTACGTTGAGCATTCCTTTGACGACTTCCTTGAGATCCATGGAGACCGGCACATCGGTGACGACGAAGCGATGCCCTGCGGCTTCGCCAGGATCGAAGGTCGGAAAGTCATCGTGATTGGCCATCAAAAGGGACGTGACACGAAAGAGAATCTCCGTCGCAATTTTGGAAGTGCACATCCCGAGGGATACCGCAAAGCATTGCGCCTCATGCGAATGGCGGAAAAGTTTAAGCTGCCGATCGTCACTCTCATTGACACTCCCGGTGCTTACCCCGGAATCGGGGCTGAAGAGCGAAACATTGCCGAAGCGATCGCCTTTAATCTTCGCGAAATGATGATGCTGACGGTTCCCATCGTCGCGGTCGTGATCGGTGAAGGCGGGTCCGGTGGAGCTCTCGGTATCGGAGTGGCCGACCGCGTTCTCATGATGGAAAACGCTTACTACTCCGTGATCAGTCCCGAGGGTTGCGCTGCTATCCTCTGGAAAGACCGCAAGTATGCGACAGAAGCCGCCACGGCCTTGAAGCTAAGCGCCGCTGATTTGAAGGCGATTGATATCATCGATGAAGTGATCCCCGAGCCGATGGGCGGCGCTCATCACGATCACGTTGGATCAGCGAACAACTTGAAGAAGACGGTCCTCAGGCATCTCACCGAGCTGGAAAATGTAGCGGACTCTGACCTTCTCGATCAGCGTTACGCCAAATATCGGAAGTTTGGTGAATTTCGTGAGCGCGGCCGCAAGTCCTAGCGCGTGAATTGCTCGTATAAATCTCTTGAAACTCTGACGAGGTAAACCACTTTCCTCCCACCTATGAATTCCCTGTCTCTTGGCTTCGTTTACGCAACCGGACTTAGTTGGCTTCTCTGCGAAGTCTGCGTCAGTGCCAGTAATGGAAACTGGATCCCGATTATACTCTTTTCTCTCGGCTTCGTCGTGATGTTTGCGGTTCTCGGATGCATGAGGATTTCCGACAAGGCGGTCGAGACCGCCGGTCCTGTTTTCTCCGTTGTCATCGGACTCGGAATCGCTCTCTACGGGATCGGTTCCTTCGACGCGACAATTCTTGGTTCCGTTCTGCGTCTTGCGGGCGGTGCGGTCATGGTGGCTCTCGGAGTTGTCGGTTATGCCGTGACTTCAAGGAAGTCGGCACATTGAGCTGACGTTTCCCGTGTCACCTGATTTGAGTGACGACGGGGAATTTGTGATTGAGGGGCGGATCGCGGTTGAGGCATTGCTTGCCTGTCGCCGGTTCGAAATCCTGGATATCCTAATCGAAGAAGGACGCCACCTTGATTTGGTTGAGCGACTTTCATCAGGCTCTTTTCCTTTTCGGCAACTCAGCGGGGAAGTGGTTAGAGCTGAAGCAGGCTACGATTTTCATCGTGGGGTCATGGCGAGAGCGCGACGCCCTTTCGCTTCGGAGCCTTCGGCGGCGGACTTTGACCGTTGGAATCGGATCGTGGTGCCTGTCGGTCTCGCCGATCCTGGAAACCTCGGGACCGTGATCCGCAACGGCGCGGCTTTCGGGGCCGATGCCGTTCTTGTCGAGAGAGGTCGAGGTGCAGATGTCTGGGGCCGGAAGGCGATTCGAGCCTCGGCCACGGCAGTGTTCCGACTTCCGGTTTACGAGGTCGCGGACCTCAAGGAAATCATAGAACGAGCGGCGCAGGCGGGGTTCGTCAGCTATGCGACAAGTCTTTCCAAAAAGGCAAAGCCACTCGAAGAGACGACACCGCAGGAAAAAACGATGATCTTGTTCGGGGCTGAAAAAGACGGCCTCGGGGCGGGGTTCGAAGCCATTTGTGATGAGTTGGTGTCTATTCCGATGGCGAATGAGATGGATTCAATCAACGTCGCCGCTGCCGCCGCAATTGTGTGCCACCGGCTTTTCGCGCGGGCATCTCTCTGAACCTAACCTTTGGAATCGCATCTCACGCAATTTCGGAGACGGTTTTACGTGAATATTCACTGGCTGCATCTCACTGGATCAAATACAAATTGAGGGATGCGAATCCTGCCCCTGTTTTGTTTCCTGATTCTGTGCACTGGCCTCGTCTCGATGGGCGCCCCGAAAGGTTCCCGGCCGAATATCCTGATTCTCTACGCGGATGATCTCGGGTTTGGCGACCTCGGTTGTTACAACAAAGAGTCGAAGATTCCGACGCCGAACCTCGATCAGCTCGCCTCCGAAGGAATGCGTTTTACGAATGGTCACTCGTCTTCGGGGATTTGCACGCCAAGTCGGTATGCACTGCTGACCGGTCGTCATCACTGGCGTGACTTCGATGGCATCGTCAACGCCTTCGGCGAATCAGTCTTCGCTCCCGAACGACTCACCATGCCGGAATTGCTTCAGGAAAAAGGATACGCGACCGCCGCGATCGGCAAATGGCATCTCGGCTGGGACTGGGCGGCGATTCGAAAGCCCGACGCAAAGCCGATCGAAGAGGGGCGCCGATCTTCGTGGGGCCCTGAAGCGTTTGACTGGGAGAAGGCGATTCCCGACGGTCCGCTCGCTCACGGATTCGATCACTACTTTGGCGATACGGTGATCAATTTTCCTCCCTACTGCTGGATCGAAGACGACAAAGTCGTGAAAGCCCCCGACGTGCTCATGGACACCACGAAATGGAAAGAAATCAAAGAAGGAAACTGGGAGTGTCGTCCCGGCCCGATGACCTCTGACTGGGATCCTTATGAAAACATTCCTGAAACGACTCGCCGCGGCGTGAAATACATCAAGGAGCAGAAAGAGAATGACGATCCGTTCTTTCTCTACTTCGCGTTTCCCTCGCCTCATGCCCCCATCATCCCGAACGACGAATTTGACGGTAAGTCAGGGGCCGGCCCCTACGGGGATTTCGTCTATGAGACCGATGATGCCTGCGGGCGCATCCTCAAAGCGCTTGAAGAAAGCGGTCAGGCGGAAAACACGATCGTTATCTTCTCGGCTGATAATGGGCCTGAAAAATACGCCTATGCCCGGGATGAAATTTTCGGTCATTGGTCTGCCGAACCTCTCCGTGGCCTGAAGCGGGATATCTACGAAGGTGGCCACCGCGTGCCTTTCATCGTGAAATGGCCCGGCAACGTCGCGGCGGGAGCGGTGACCGATGCGCTCGTTTCCCAGATCGATTTCATGGCCACGTTTGCCGACCTTCTTTCTTACGATCTGCCCGACGATGCCGCCGAGGATTCCCATGTCCTGACCCCACTACTCAAAGGCGAAACTGATGCCGTTCGCGACACTCACATCCACCAAACCAGCTCTTCGAAATGGGCGATTCGCCACGGCGACTGGCTCCTTATCGAGGGAGAAGATGGCTATCACTCGGGTCGTGTCAAAGCCTGGGAGGAAAAGCGTGAATATCCGGCGGATGACAAGGGTGTGACTGAACTCTTCGATCTCGCCAATGACATCGGCCAGAAAAACAACCTCGCGGAAGAGGAGGCGGAGACAGCGGCTGAGCTGTCGGCGCTATTAGCGAAGATTCGTGAAGAGGGCTACTCCGCGCCGCGTCTGGAGTAAGTCCGCTAGTCTTCCTTCAGTTCACCGGCGAGGCTGCGGGCGGCGGCTTCCCATTTGTCAGGGGTGGCTTTGCCAAAAGCGGTCACGATGCGCCAGGTGCCGCGGAAACCGGCGGGGAGGGAGTCGTTCAAGGCGCTCTCAAGGTAATACTTCCGATAGGTCCCGACCACATTCCAGATCTTAGAGGTCGTTTTCAGTTCAGGCGGTGTCGCGAGGATGCGGGAGACTGCAAACTGGCCGCTCTCCGGTTCATAAACGGCGATCCAATCGACTGGTTTCCGGATGTAAAATTGGCGATTAACCTCCTCATCATCAGCAAGCGGTGACAGAATGACTTCCGAGGTGGAGTCGATTCCAGCGAGGTAGGCGGAAACGGTTGGCGTCCAGGCGTGCATGAAATGATACACCAGTTTCAGCGGTGTTTCGTAGGGGGAGCGAATGATCGCGGTCTCGTAAATGCGATCGTCTTTCAGTTCGATCACGTTCTCGAGGCCGATCTCGCGGATGCGCGAGCTTCGTTCGAAACGAAAAGTTTCGCCCTTCATTTCGGCGGTGGGAGTAGCGACGGGTTTTCCATCGAGGATGAAGGAGAGGGCTTGTAGATCCTCCGGTTCATTCTCAAGGTGGGCCGTCCCGATGAATCCGACTTCAGGAAAAGAAAAGACTGTTCCGTAAGCGCTTTTTTCGGTCGTCATGGCGACTTCGTCGAAGTCAAAGCGACCGGGCGTCCATTGAGATGCCCGTCGCAAAAGGAGGCTCACCTTGCCCGCCGTGACGGTGATCGACGGGAGCTCAGGTCCCAGGTTGGGACGGAATTCTTCCGCTGTCGCCTCTATTTGTCCCAGCAGAGAAAGGATAGTGAGGAGAGCGGCTAATCTCATTCTTCAGTGGATTGGCAATCCAAAATTTCCCGAAAATCATTCCCCGTTGGCTCTTGGAAAATACGGAGATCAAATTCGGAAGCGACGGCGAAAAGGTGATCAAAGATGTCGGCCTGAATGCTTTCATACGCGGCCCAGCGCTTGTCTTTACAGAAGCAGTAGATCTCAATGGGGAGGCCGCGGCCTTCCGGCGCGAGCTGGCGAACAATCAAGGTCATCTCCGGATTGATCTGAGGATGGCTCTGGAGGTAGCCCTCAATATACGCCCGGAATGTTCCGACGTTGGTGAGGCGTCGGCCGTTGACCCGGTTTTTGATCCGTTCGGCGGGAAGCTTTGCGTTGAACGCCTCGATTTCCTCTTCCTTCGCCATAAAATAGGCGGAGATGTGCTCAATTTCCCGAAAGCGCTCCACCATCGCGGGAGTGGCGAGTTGGATCGAATTGGTGTCGATGAGAATGCTTCGCTTGATCCGGCGGCCTTCGCTTTCGGTCATGCCACGCCAGTTTTTGAACGATTCGCTGATCAGCGCGTAGGTGGGAATCGTCGTGATCGTGCGATCAAAATTGCGGACCTTCACCGTCGTGAGGCCGATTTCCTCAACATCACCGTCCGCCCGATAGCTCGGCATTTCGAGCCAGTCACCGATCGCCAGCATCCTGTTGGTCGAGAGTTGAATTCCCGCGACGAAGCCGAGGATAACGTCTTTGAAGACGAGCATGATCACTGAAGCGAGCACCCCGAGACCGCTCAGCAGGGCGATGGGCGGCTTTTGGAGGAGTGCCGCGATGCAGAGAAGGAAAATGACCAGCGCGGTGATCAGTTTCGCGATTTGGCTCATCGCGACGAGATTGAGATGGGCCCCGACTTTCGATTTTTGCATCATCGAACGGATCGCATTGAAGAGCGAGTCGAAGACGAAGTAGGTCGAAAGCAAAAGGTAGAGCTCCGCAGAGGTGTCGAGCACCTTGGCGATGATCGGGGTCGATTTAAAAAATCCGGGGGCAAATAGAACGATGAAGATCCCCGGTAAAAGGTGGGTCAACCATCGAAAGACACCATGACCAAGGAGTTCATTATCCCAGGTGTAAGGCGTCTTTGCGATGACGCGCTTCATCCAGGAGAGGATGAGCGGGCGAAAGACGATGTAGATGAACCACGCGGCGGCAAGAAGTCCTGCGAGAAGGATGGCGTGAGTGGTGAAATCCACCGCGACATCGGGAACCCAGGAGCGGGAATTCAACCATTGCTGCAATTTGTCAGCCATCGAGGAGGCGGATTCAGTGACTGCCCCGGCAGTATTTTGAATCGCCTTCACGGCTTCATCTTTGACGGGAGTGGAGTCTTCCATCAGATAGCCTAAACGGAGCGTAGTCGGGTGATCGCGGCGCGGAGATCTTTCGAAGTGATCTCGCTGGAAACAAAAGCGCTCCCGGGGCGGTCGAGGAGCACGAAGCGGATTTCCCCGGCTTCAAATTTTTTGTCGCGTTGCAGCGCGTTCAAAATCGATTCATCAGAGATGTCATCGGCGAGTTGCGTTGGCAGTTCATAAGTCGCAAGGGCGGCGATGAGCCTCGCGGCATCTTCGGAGGAAAGCCCCGACGATTCCATTGAGAGTCGAATCGCCGCGACCAGTCCGAGGCTGATCGCTTCGCCATGGAGAAAGCGCCCATAACCTCCGGCGGCTTCGATCCCATGCCCGATCGTATGGCCGAAATTCAAGAGAGCCCGGGTCCCGGTCGTTTCCTTTTCGTCTTCCTCGACGACGGCGGCTTTGATCGCGACGTTTCTGGAGACCAGTTCGATAAGGTGCGAACGAATCTCCTCCTTTTTTTCCACTAAATCGAGGAGGCTCTCGTCGCGGATCGCCGCGTGTTTGATGATTTCGGCAAACCCCTCGTTAAACTCGCGCTCCGGCAGAGAGGCGAGCGTCTCGACATCCGCGAGGACGAGTTGGGGCTGGTGAAAAGCACCGAGGAGGTTTTTGCCTTCGGGAGTATTGACCCCGGTCTTGCCACCGACCGAGCTGTCGACTTGACTCACAATTGTGGTCGGGATTTGAACGCAGGGGATGCCACGCTGAAAGATTGCGGCGGCAAATCCGGCGAGGTCTCCGACAACGCCACCGCCGAGAGCGATAAGAAAAGATTTCCGGTCGAGGCCGGCTCGCAGCATTTGACGGCAGACATCGGTTGCCACTTCCATGCTTTTGGAGGCCTCACCCGCAGGAACAGTGATGAGACAGGTATCGATGCCTGCAGCATTCAAGGCGGCTTCGACTTTCGCCGCGTAGAGCGGGCCCACATTCGAGTCCGTCACAATTGCGGCCTTCCGGCTGCGAATCCCGGTTCGGTCGGCGATGAGCGTCGCGGTTTGCTCAAGCAACGCCGAGCCGACGATGACGGTGTAGTCATCGTTTTTCAGCTTAAGCGAAATGATCGTGGGATTGCCTTCGGAAATGGTGGGCATGGGGGGAGAGGGTGAACGTGGCCGGGGGAACTTTCAACGTCGAACTTTCAAGCTTTAATCTTCAAGCTCGAAGGCGTGGATATGGGGAAGCATCCGGCTGACAATCGATGCCGGGGAGTCTTCCGCCGAAATTTCGAGTGAATGAAAGGCTGGCTCCCGTTTGAACCAGCTCAGCTGCCGCTTCGCGTAGCGCCGCGTCGCCTGGCGGATCGCGTCGATGCACTCTGCTTCACTGAGATTCCCCGCGAGATGATCCCTGATCTCGCGGATGCCGATTGCCTTAGCGGCCGTTTGCGAGGTGTCGGTGAGAGCCTCAACTTCCGCAACGACACCTTTTTGAAACATCAAAGGGGTGCGCTCATTGATGCGGGAATAGAGTTCCTCGCGGTCACGTCTCAGAAAAAAGCCGCAGATTTTCGGGTGGTTGTCCTGCCATTCGCTCTTTAATTTCGAGGCAGGTTCGCCGGAGAGGAGAGAGATCTCCAGATTTCTCGTGACGTAACGGCGATTTTTCAAGTTCGTCGAGGCGGCACCGTCCGGGTCGAGCTGTTCGTAGCGGGACACGAGCGACTCCAACGATTCCCGGTCGAGCTGGGCTCGCAGCTCAGGATCGCTCTTCGGCGTCGGGGCGAGTCCGTGGGTGATCGCTTTGAGATAGAGGCCGCTCCCACCGACGACGAGCGGCACCGCCCGCAGCCTCACCTCCGCGATCATCTCGCGGGCGCGGGTCGCAAAAAGTGCCGCATCACTGTTCTCCGAAGGGTCGAGAACACCAAAATGATGATGGGGGACTTCCAACGTTTCTTCAGAAGACGGAGCGGCGCTGATGATCTCCATGCCTCGATATACCTGAAAGGCATCGGCGTTGATGACCTCAACCGGTGCGAGGGCACGGGCCAGTTCAAGCGCCACCGCCGTCTTTCCGCTGCCGGTCGGGCCGGCGAGGTAGATCGGAAAATGGGAAGCACTCATGGTCAGGAAAACCGAAACGCAAAACGCCGGAACAGTCGAGGACCATTCCGGCGTTGGCGAATTGTTTAGAAAGTTAACTCAGCTCTCTTTGTCTGACCCTGCCTCGGCAAGTTCAGGCTCTTCTGCCGAGTCTCCATCGCTTGAGTCATTTTCGGGCGAATCTTCATCCTCATCGCGAGGGCCCTCACTGCGGGCACCACTGATGATGAGTTTCCGGCCCATGAAATCCTTGTCGTCGAGCACTTCGACAGCGCGCTCGGCTTCATCGGCTGAACCCATTTCGACGAAGGCGAACCCTTTCGATTGCTGGGTGCGGGCATTCGTCACGACCTCTGCGCTGAGGACGTTACCAATGCCGCGGAAAAGCTCTTCGAGCTCCACTTCGGAGGTTTCGTAACTCAGATTGCCGACATAGAGGCGACCGGAGGTGACTTCCGTGCGGTTGCGCTTCTTTTTCTCCGGAGCGGGGGTGTCTTTCAGGGCATTATTGCGAACCGGGCGGGAAGTTTGGGCCTCGGGCCGGGCCGTCCGCTTCTTTTTACCGCCACCACTCTTTGGTTTGCCAAGCAAGCCAAAGGTGATTGTGGAAAGAAACTTCTGCCACGCCGTCGGTTTCGGCTGTCGGCGTCGGGGCGAGCCGCCACCGCTGCGATTCCGGTTCCGGTTATTGGAATTCCGGTTTTGACCGCCGCGATTGTTCGAGCGATTGCGATTTCCGCCACCTGACCGGTTGTTCCGGCGACGACGCTGACCATTGTTCTGTGATTGTTTTTCCATTCGATTTGGAAGGTATTTTTTCGATGCCGGAGTGATTTCCGGCGCTGGGTGCGAATGCTGAGCAGGGCGCCTTTCGAGTTCGCATCATACCGGGGTCAATGCCGTCCGCTGCTTGAGCGGGAAGCTGATTTTCCGACCGGGAGGGGGCGAGATAGAAGGGCAGCACTTTCGAGACGTCGTAGCAAAGGCAGGGGACAAAACCCGCCTGAGCGGAGGAGTTGTCTCCCTGAGTGAGTGTTTCGGTTTCAGCCGGTCTCAAAACCAGGGCTGACGGAGACCATTCCGGGGAATCTCTCCTAACTGACGCGTTGCTCTGCATAAGCAGGGTAGGTTCGTCGGACGCGCTCAAAAAACGGGGGGCTCTCCAAGCGATGGAGGCCTCCGGGGCCGCACTTTTCACGGCAACTGACTCCTTAGAGTCGCGAACATTTCCGGCGTTCTGACGAACTAACGGAATGTAAGGGCGGATACCGTTCCCGCAAGCCCCGAATCGCGGTGATCAGGCTGCCTTCTCACGCGCCTGAGAAGCTCAGGAGAAAAACTGCTCGATCGGTTTTCCGCGCGGAATGATCTCATCAGTGGAGACGTCGCGTGAGTGACCCGCGAGGAGAAAGGGGCGCCCGGAGGGTGAAAAGACGACCTCATCAAGAGGCATTCCGCAGGCCTTGGCGATCGTGGCATTAAAATCGACCTGTGGGCAGGTATTCTCGGTGGGGGCATGTCCTTCGTTGTCTGAAGCGCCGTAGACCTGTCCGCCTTCGATCGGCCCACCGGCCAGCATCGCTGAGAAGCAGGCGGAGTGGTGATCCCGTCCCCCGTTTGCATTGATACGGGGAGACCGACCGAATTCGGTGGTGAGAACGAGAAGGGTCTCCTCGAAGAGGCCCTCAGCCTTCAAATCATCAATCAGCGCGGTGATCGCTTTGTCCATTTCCCCGGCGTGGGCCGGGATGTTGTTCCAGAGATCGTTGTGCATGTCCCACCCGCCGTTGACCACTTCAACAAAGCGGATTCCGTTTGAGACGAGACGCTTCGCGAGAAGCAAACCCTGACCGAAGCGATTATCTCCATAGTCACTGCGCTTTTCAGCAGTCTCTTTGTTGATGTCAAAAACATCGAGATCTTCGCTCGCCATCAGATTCAGAGCGTTGTCGTAAAATTCATTGTAGGCTTTGACTTCATCGTTCTGGAATTTGCGTTCGAATGAGCTGTTGAACGCATTCATCATGTCCATACGGGTGTCGAACAGGTCCTCGGTGACGCCGGGTGCGTAGACGGAATTGGGAAGACCGGCGGTCGGGTCACCTAACGGCAGCGGGGCGTAGGTTGGTCCGAGAAATCCTGCTCCGGGGTGAAGACCTCCCCCTCCGACGACAACGGAAGAGGGGAGGGTGTCATGAGATTTGCCGAGGAGCTTTTGTCCCCAGGCGCCAAGGCAGGGATGTACAACCGTGGCGCGGGCACTGTAGCTCGTGCGCATCCAGTAGGCGGCACCACGGTGGTCGGCGGTGAGTTGTTGCATAGAGCGAACTACCGCAATGTCCTTGAAGTGTTTCGCGAGACCGGGAAGGAATTCCCCGAGTTCGACCCCGGCAACCCCGGTGGGAATACCTGACGTTTTACCTCCGTTGGCGGTTCCCGGTTTTGGATCAAATGTGTCGAGGTGGGTCATCCCGCCCGACATGAACATGTAGATAATGTGCTTCGCCTTTTTTCCTTCCGGGAGAACGTTCTGTGCCATGACCTGATCGGTAAACGGCATCAGTGAAAGGCCGAAAGCCGCTTTTGCGGTGCGTTCGACGAATTGACGGCGCGAAGGGGAGTCGAGGGAGTTCAGCGGGCTGTTCATGACGGGTGGGCTTTATTTCAAGATGAGTTGCTCCGGAAGCCCACGACCTGAAGTAGTCCGGCTACGACGTAGAAAGCTTCGATTTCTGTCGAGAAGTCTCGCAGAAACCGGTAAAATCGGCAAAGCACCGCTTGTGGCTGCTCGCGCACTTATTGAGGCGCTCTTTTGCGGCCCGATTAGAGTGAGACGCCACGCTTCCAGGGCTGGAAATCGTTTTGCCCGAGGATCTGGGCTTTCGTCATTTCTTCGCCGGAGGCGATGCGGATGAGTTGCGCGAGCATGGCTTCGGCCAGTTCATCGACGGTTTTGTCGCCACGGATCACGGCGCCTGCGTCAAAGTCGATGAGGTCGGGAAGTCGTTCTGCGAGCTCGGTGTTGGTGCTGACTTTGAGGACGGGACAAACCGGGTTTCCGGTCGGGGTCCCGAGTCCGGTCGTGAAGACCATGAGGTTGGCGTGTGCTCCAGCCATCGCGGTGGTGGACTCGACGTCGCCGCCGGGGGTGCAGAGGAGGTTGAGACCGGGTTCAGTTGCGATTTCCGGGTAATCGAGGGCGGCGACGATGGGGGAGGTGCCTCCTTTTTTGGCCGCGCCGGCCGACTTGATCGCATCGGTGATGAGTCCGTCTTTGATGTTGCCCGGGCTCGGATTTTGAGAGAAGTCGCTTCCAACGGCTCGGGCGCGGTCGGCGTAAGCGGAGGTAAGTTGGACGAATCGTGTCGCGACGGCATCGGTCACGCAACGGTTCACGAGTTCCTGCTCGACACCGCAGAGTTCGGGAAATTCCGAAAGAATGACGCGACCGCCGAGGGCGACGAGTCGGTCGGAGACCGCGCCGAGGGCGGGATTGGCCGAAATCCCCGAAAATCCATCGCTGCCGCCGCATTCGACACCGAGGCAGAGTCGGCTCAGGGGCGCAGGCTGGCGTGCCGCTTTGTTTGCGTCGCGGAGACCGGTGAAGGTCTCTTTGATCGCGGTTTCGAGAAGGGTTCGTTCATCGGGGAAGGCCTGCTGGCGAAAGGTGAAGAGAGGCTTTGAAAAGTTGGGGTCCCGCTCCTGGATGGCGGCCTCAAGGATTTCGAGCTGGGCATTCTCGCAGCCAAGGCTGAGGACGGTGGCTCCGGCAACATTGGGGTGAGTGATGTAGCCGGCGAGAAGGCCGCAGAGGGCTTCCGCATCGTCGCGGGTTCCGCCGCAGCCGAGTGAATGGGTCAGAAACTGAATCCCGTCGATATTGGGGAAAACACGATCTCCTCCCGGCAGCGGCGAGGCTTCCAGCGCGATCTCTTTTAGGTCTTCGTTGGAAGCACCCGCGTGGTGCGCGGCAACGAGATTCGCGGCAAGTCGCTCGTAGTGCGTCGTCTTTGCATAGCCGAGGGTTTTTTCAAAGGCGGCGCGGATCGCATTCACGTTCCGGGTTTCGCAGAAGACCATGGGGATGACGAGCCAGTGGTTCGCGGTTCCGACCTGCCCATCACGGCGATGGTAGCCGTTGAAGGTTTGAGTCTCCCACGCGTCGACCCGGGGCGGGGTCCAACTCGTCGCGACGCGGCTGGAGTCGGAAAATGAGTCCGCCTCGTGGGCGAGGTTGCCCATGTGAGTGAGTGCTCCTGCTTTAATCGGCTCTCTGGCGACTCCGACGGTGACGCCGTACATCGTGGCACGGTCGCCGCTCGCGAGATCGTGGAGCGGGAATTTGTGTTTCGCGGCAATGGTTTCGACGATTTCGACTGCTTTACCGGCAATTTCGATGGTTTCTCCTGCTGATAGATCACGGAGGGCGACGACGAGATTGTCGCGGGGGTCGATAAGAAGCGCGGGAGTCATGGGCTGGGATATTGGATCACTTGCGGAAAGAGAGTCAACGTGCATGATTATTTAATGCCCAGCGAATTATTCGATCTCACCGGAAAATCTGCCCTCGTCACCGGAGGAAGCCGTGGCTTAGGGAAAGCGATGGCGCTCGGCTTTGTTGAAAGCGGGGCAGAGGTCATGATCTGCAGTCGCAACGAAGAGGAAGTGACAGCGGCGGCCAATGAAATCATGGCGCAGGTTGGCGGTAAAGTGATCCCCGTCGTCGCCGACATGCTGGACCGTGCGAGCAGTGACGCTCTTGCGGCCCGGGCGCTCGAAGAATTCGGGACGGTCGATATTTTGATCAACAACGCGGGCATCAACACGCCGCAACCGATCGACGAGATCACCGATGAGGTTTGGGATCGGGTTGTGGAGGTGAATTTGACCTCGATCATGCGGCTGACGCGGGCGCTTGTTCCGAAAATGAAGGAGCAAAAATGGGGACGGGTGATTCACATTTCGTCAGTTCTCGGGGTTGGCTCAAAGCCTGCCCGAAATGCCTATTCGGCAACGAAGGCTGCTCTCATTGGACTTTGTAAAGCGAGTGCGCTGGATCTGGGACCTTTTGGGATTACCGTCAATTGCATTGGGCCGGGGCCCTTTCTCACTGACATGCCGATGAGCCTTTTGAATGAGGCTGAAAAGCAGGAGTTTGCGGACACGACGGCGCTGAATCGTTGGGGGCAGCCACGCGAGTTAGCGGGGCCGGCAATTTTTCTTTCCAGTGAGGCGGGTAGCTATGTTACAGGGGAGATGTTATTGGTCGATGGTGGTGCCTTTGCCCGCGCTCTTTAAAATTCAAGTTTCCAAGTAGCGGCAAAAGCATTATCTTAATTCAGATTTATTAATCAAATATGATGAGTCGTCTTTCCTTATTTCTCGTGGTTTCGGTTCTGGGTTCTCAGTGGGGGTTCTCGCAGGAGGCTCCGGTCAAAATTGACCTGGAAGATCCAAATCTTGTTTTTGTCCCCGATTCGGTCATTCCAATTCCGCTGGAGATTTTTGCGTCGCTCGACAAAATGGGCGCTCAGGATTGGGGTCGCCAGATTGAATCCCGTGACTTCCGGGTCGATACGAATCGTTCCCGCACCGCCATGCTTTTTGGACTCGTCATCTCAGAAGGCTTCATCGGAGTGCAGGCGGAGGACAAGGAATCTGTGCGGCGTCTCGGTCGTGATGTTCTCGCTCTTGCCCAGCCGCTGGGGGTTTCTTCAGAGGTCGAGGTTCATGCGAATGCAATCATCAACGGTGCCGGGAGAGGCGAGTGGGAGAACGTTCGTCAGGAACTCGATAAGACCCGTCAGACCGTGATCAATAAAATGAAAGAGAATCGCGATGAACAGCTCGTCGCGCTCGTGAGTCTCGGTGGCTGGCTCGGCGGCACTGAGGCGCTCGCTTCTGTCCTCCGCGATAACTACTCCGCGGAAGGTTCCGATCTTCTTAATCAGCCTGATTTGATCAAGCAGCTCAAATCCGATTTCAACGGCCTTCCCAAACGCGCTCGCCGTGGGGATCTTTTCACCCAGGTTTCACAGACGCTAGAGCATCTCGAGTCGCTCATGCGCAGCGATGATTCAGGTGCCATCAGCGAGGGGAAAGTCATCGAAATCTCTCTCGCAACGAGGAACCTCGTTGAAGCTATCTATGAGAGTTAGGCTGTCTGCTCTCCTCTTAGCTTTCGGGATTATTTGCGCGTCGGCTCAGGAGGAGCAGCTTCCCGCCCTCGATAATCCGCATAATTATATGAAGGTCCTCGCTCAGAAGGCGGCCCTCCCGACGCTGCAGGGGGACGAAAAATTCATCCTCCGCGAATCCTGGTGGAGTGGAAATATGGAGCCGGGGAAGGCGAAATTGATTCAGGTCCAGCTCTTCCGGCGGAACTCCTATCAGTTTTGGCTCGCGATGCCGAGTCGCGACGCTGAACCTCTCATTAACGTCTATGACAGCGAGGGGAATTTAGTTCCCTCAGAGTCATTCGATTTCGAAGGAAAAAACATCGTGAGCACGATGGTTCAGCCCGAAATAACGGGTGTTTATTACATCCGTGTTTCGCTGAAGACGACGATCGAGAACCCCCAGGACTGGGCGGTGATCTACGCCTACCGCTAGTGGCGCGCCGGTGGATAGTGGAGGCGCTTTCCCTTCATTTTGCATTCGACCCCACCCGGCAGACTCCACGGCCACAACCGCGACCCTCGACACATAAATTCCGTCACGGAAGAGGCAGTTGGCATGTCAGTTGCTATTACGAAATTGTAGCAACTGAGCCTACACGGACTTCAAACTCCGGTGCCGCTCCAATTGCCACCGGGGGATTCGCAGAGCAGCTTCGTTTTACGGAGCTGCTCTGCTGTTTTCAGCGACGAAGGACCATTTCGAAATGGGGAATGCCTGCTTCGTCAAATTCGTCTCCGACCGCGTGGAAGTCGAGTTTTTCGTAGAAAGCGAGGGAAGCCGTTTGCGCATGCAGGTAGACGCGCTTCATCCCGAGGGCTTTTGCGTCTGCGATGAGTGGATTCATCAAGGCGCTGCCGACGCCGGCTTTTCGCCAGCTGGCGAGGACGGCAACCCGTCCGATCCTCCCGTCCGCAGCGAGGCGTGCCGTTCCGATGGGGGCATCACCATCATCGAGGGCCAGCAAGTGAATCGCCCTCGCATCTTCTTCATCGAGTTCCATTGACTCGGGAACCCCTTGTTCTTCGATGAAGACTTTGCGGCGGACAAAGAGAAGGCGATCACGATGGGTGTTCCAATCGACGGTCTCGACACGGTAGATGATTTTCACTCAGCTATTTGAAAGGATCTGGCCCGGGAGATCAAGCGACACGACACACAAACTGTTGCTGGCGAAGGGTGCGGGGAAGGCTTAGGTTTTGGTTATGCCTGACATCGGAACAGTTTTGGGAGGATTTTCCGGGTTCAAAGGCCGTCTCCTTCTTTTCGCGGGGATTTTGGCTGTCTTTGGGCTTGGCCTGAATTCGATGGAATTCTTTGATTCGAAGCCGGGCGCGGGGGCCACAAGCCGGGAAGCTTCTCCGCTGCGAAGTGACTTGATCGGACAGACTCAAAAAGGGGTCGGCGCTTCGCAATCCTCGACCTGGGGTGACGCGGCGATTCGTCTCGGTCTCAGTTTTGGTATCGCCATGATCGCTGCGTCTCTTTTGAAAGCATTTTTCAGATCCATGATCACTTTTGTGCTCATTGCCGCCGCGGTTTGCTGGTTCCTCAACAGCCGTGGCATGATCGATCCTTTTTGGACTGAGATTGATTTGTCCGCTACCGAGATTCGAAACTGGGTAGAGGGGGAGTTTGAAACTGCGAAAGGCTTTGTCGGCGGCGTGCTTCCCTCGACCGGGGCCGCCGCGGTCGGTTTCCTCTTTGGTCTCAGAAAATAGCAGCGGGGATGAATGCAGTGTTAAACTGGGTTGTCGCCTTAAAGCCTGAGGCAGAGGTGATCATCAATGCTTTTGACCTCAAGCGAGTGGAAACAAAGTCGGTTCTTTTTCCAATCTATGAATCCGATGATCAAGCGGTGCGCCTCGTTCTCTCCGGCATCGGAAAGGTCAACGCAGCGGCGGCGACTGCTTCGCTCGCGATGAGCGCCGAACCGGCTCCGGGTTCCTGTGGCTGGATCAATTTCGGAATCGCGGGATGTAGCGAAGTCAGATATGGCGAGGCGATCATGGCGTCGAGGGTGACCGACGGGGCAACAGGCCGTTCGTGGTATCCCGCCCCGGTTTGGCCAAAGCGGGTCGATCTGCCGAGAATGCCTGCCGTGACGGTGGAGAAACCGGTCTCAGACTATGCATCGCTTACTGGTCTCGTCGAAATGGAGGCTTCCGGGTTCTATTCGGTCGCTCTCCGTCAAAGTTCGGTCGAGCTGACCCAGGTGATCAAGGTCGTCTCCGATGATCCGAAGCATTCAATCGAATCATTAAACAAGGTTAAGGCGGCCGCGCTCTGTGCAGAGGCCTGGGACTCCATCGCTCCCTGGTTGGCTGCATTTCGCGAGGTTCTTGCGACCGATTCGACCCGGTTGGCGGATCCTCCGGGCTTCAATGAATGGTGTCGTCACTTTCATTTCACGGTCACGAGTCGTCACCAGCTCCGCCGCCTCCTGCAAGAGTGGGAGATGCTCAGGGGCGGAGATTCTCTGGCGCTTCCGGAGAGTCAAAACGGGAAAGCTGCCCTGAAGTTTTTGCGGGAGAAGCTGAAGGAAAAGAGGCGCGGCGAAATTGCAGGCTGAATTCTCTTGCCGGAACTGTAGAAAAGGACGAAAAAAACGCTTCCAGACGTAATTCTTTACCTTGATCATGCAATTTCCTCTCATCCTTGCCGCTTCTTCCGATGCATACAGTTCGCCTATGTTCGGTCTCTTTCTCGCCTTTGCCATCGCTGCGGTGATCTGGTTGATCATTTGGCTGCTTTCTGCCGGTGAAGTCACCGGAGATCTCGAAGAACTCAAAGAAGCCAAGTCTGAGAAGCCCTCGAAAAAACCGGCGCCAACTCCGGCGGTAGTTGAGAAAAAGGCCGACCCTGAGCCGGTTGCAGCCGGGAAAAATGAGGCCGCACCAGCGTTTGATCTTCCGGAGGGAACCGATCCTGATTTTAAGACGGCGAGCAGCGAGGAGGCGGCCAGTCTTTTCGCCACGGAGTTGTCATCCGGACTCGTGAAGCAGGATGCGGTTTATGGAATCATCTACGCCTCTGCCCCGGACGATGTCGATGATTTGAAGAAAATCAAAGGCGTCGCGAAGGTGCTCGAGGGCAAGCTTCATGGCATCGGAGTGTATCGATTTAAGCAGGTCGCGGTCTGGACCGATGAGGCTTGCAAAGAATTTTCGAAGCTCCTGACCTTCAAAAATCGGATCTACACCGACAACTGGATTGCTCAGGCCAAAGCATTCCATGAGGACAAATACGACGAGAAACTCTGATTTCCCGCTCGGTTCTGTCTCTCAGTGTTGTTTTCGGGGGCGAAAGAAACTTTTTGGAAACCGTGAAAGATTTTCGCGGAGTCCGGTATTGTAGGGTATAGTTTTTATCGGCTGTCACCGCAGTCTGTTTTCCTGACTACCTTCCCCTGAATGTTGTTTCAAGTTTCACCGCGACTGATCCTTCAACTGTCCGGCACTCTTCTGAGCGCCACCATGGCGACTTCGTGCGTCATGATGCCGGCCAACACGCACTGGGATCAAAAGCGTTCCCTCGCGAAGTACGATTCCATTGGAATCGATGCGCCAGTCTCGTTGCCGGAGCTGAATAAGAATCAGGAGAAGGGATTTTCCGCCGCCGACTTTCTCACGTTGCACTCGGGACTCATCGTGAGCGGAGAATACATCGACGAGGATTTTAAGAAAAAGCTCGAAACGACGCGAGCGAGCCAGGAAGGGGTGCTTGAGCTGGGTTTTTCAGTGCCGATTGCGAAGGGTGGGTCCGGTTTCGGAAGCTGTGCCCCGATCAGCGCTGATGGCTACTTTTTGACCGCAGCGCATGTCATTTCTCATGAGGAATCTTACGTCCTTTACGCCACCTCGAACAGCAAGAGCACCTTCATCGAATACGCCCAGATTCGCGTCGTTTATCGGAACGACGAGTCGGACTTTGCGATTGTAAAGGCTGACGTTCGCACGCCGCGTCATCTCAAATATCGCCGCGAACCACTCACGACTTCATCGACCCTCTTTGCAGGAGGTTGGATGCACGAAAAGGGTGGGGGACTCTTTCTCGAAGATCCGCCGATTGCCGGCCAGAGCGGTTACAAAAAAATCATCACGACCCTGCCGATGATCAAGGGTGACAGTGGGTCTCCGCTCATTGATCAGAAAGGCCAGCTCTGCGGAGTCCTCAGCACGATGCGCCTCGGTGTCATCGTGAAGATGAAGCCTAAGTCGACCGCCGTGATGCTGGAACCCGCGAAGGTGGAATCGCTGATTCGTGCGGATCGGGCAAAGCATTAAACAGGGTTGTGTCAGGGGCATGACCCTGTCAGGTCCACGTTTTCAGAGCCACTGAGGAAGCATTCTGGAATTGCCCCCTATGCCATCCGGATATGCTCGATGGACCGGTGATCTCGTCCTCGATCACGCTTGCTTTTTCAGTGAGCACTTCGCTCTCCGGCTTGAGTGAGGTGCTCCGTCTTGACGCTTTAAGCTTCGTGCACGCGCCCGCTTTTTTTCAGCCAGCGGGCGATGCCGTACGCGATGATGAGCAGGAGGATGATACTGAACAGGGCGTAGTCCCATCCTTCGCCCCACCACTGAAAATGGTAGCGGTAGTGCCGCGAAAAAAGGAGAATCAGGGGGATACCGGCGAGGGAGATGAAAAGGGTTCCATACTCCTTCACGAGAAGGCGACGCCAGTTGAATTGCGACGCTTTCAGGGTTTCCCCAAGTCCCCGGAGTTTCAGGGCATAGCGCGGCACCTGGGCACAATATTCATCGTATCCTCTCCCGAATTTCCCGCGGAGGAATTTCTCTTCGGCAAGGGTGATCGCGAGATAGGTGATGAAGAAACCCAGCCCGCCCACCGTCGCCGCAACCACTGAGTTCGAGGCAATGACCGCCCCGACAATTCCGAGGTAGTTACCAACGTAGAGCGGATTCCGGCAGTGGGAAAACATTCCCTCGGTGACGAGATCCTCCGCGTAGACTTTGCCCTCGCGTCCGCCGCGAATGATATAGACAAGACCGACCGTGACTGCGCGGATAACCTGCCCGAGAACGATCAGTCCGGCCCCGATCAACCCGGCAACCCGCCAGTCGGCGAAAAGGTTCGGGGAAGGGATCAGGAGGAGAATCAAGGCAAGGGGAAAAAGTCCGTTCCGGAACCGGAAAAAGAAATTACCGAGAGCGATCATTTGACGGCGATGATTCCACAGAAATTGTACCACTTGAAAAAGGTGTCCTCTTCGGAAAATCCGATCTCCGCGAGGAGATCGAGATTCTCGGTGAGACGATAGGGGATGAGCACATTCTCGAGCGCTTCCCTCTTCTGGGCGATTTCGAGATCGGAGTAGCCTTTGAGGCGCTTCATTTCATAATAGTGCTGGATGAAAAGCCGGTTCAGGTGGGAGCTTTCGCCGAGCACTTTCTCGACGAGGATGACGCAGCCTCCGGGAATGAGCGCCTCATAGATTTTCCGCATGAGTCTTTCGCGATAGAGCGGACGGACGAATTGGAGGGTTAGGACGAGGAGGATGACGGAGGCGTTTTCCATGGGAACCTCTCTATTCAAATCGGCTTCGACGAGGTCGTAGCTTTTCGAGATCTTCTCTTCGATGAGTTTTTCGCGACAGCGGTCCAGCATTTCGGAGGAGTTGTCGATCCCGACGAGATTGACATTCTCTTTCACGCAGTGATCCATCAGGACCATGGTCGTTCCGGTTGCGCAGCCGAGGTCGTAAATGTTTGTGCCCGGTCGCGCAAAGTCGGCCGCGAGCTGACCAGTCATTCGCTGGATCTCGCGGTAGAACGGCACGGAGCGGTCTACCATGTCATCGAAAACAGCGGCGACCTTTTCATTGAAATCAAAGTCCTGAATCGAGTCGTTCGGGATATCAAAAACTTTATCAGTCGGGGAGGGCATCGCCTTCCGTTTGGGTGCTTTAGTAGTCATGAAAAAGGGAGTGAGAAGAAGCACCTTAGGCCGGCGGCATTATCGAATTGTTATCGCCGGGAGATTATTTTCAGCGGTAATGTTTCGGTAATGTATTTGCCGTAGCCTCGACTCGTTGAAGTATCTCTCTCACAGATCGCCCTGGTTCCCGTCGGGATTCGCGGTTCTTGCGCTGGCCTCGTTTTCCGGATGTGAAACGAAGCCGGTCGCGATGCCTTTGACGAATGTCGTCCAAGTCCCGGCGGTGCTCACGGAGGAGTCTGCGGCGAGGCTGGCTCTCGCGAACAACGCGCCCTTTCTCGAATTGATGGAAGACCTCGGGATCGCGAGGGCGGAGCTGATCCGGGCGAAAGAGTTGCCGAATCCAGGCTTTTCAGTCCTCTTTCCGCTCGGTCCGAAGCAGCTTGAGTTTGCTTCGCGGATTCCAGTCGAAGCACTCTGGCTTCGTCCGGGGCGGGTCGCGATTGCGACGGCGGATGCCAATGCCGTTTCCGAACGGCTCCTTCAGGACGGGCTCGATCTCGTTCGTGATGTCAAAGTCGCCTGTGCGGATCTCCGCCTTACCCGCTGGAAAGTTAAGATTGCGAAGGATGAGGCGGCGATTCAACAGCGTTTCGCCTCGGTCGCCCGGTCCCGTGGGGAGGGGGGCGACATCAGTGAGTTGGAAGTATCCACCGCCGAGGTTGATTCGATCCAGGCCCGCATCAGCCGCGACCGTGCGCCTCTGGAGGTCGATCTGGCTTTTGAAAGATTGCGTCTCCTTCTCGGACTCAGTAATGCGCCGGCGGAATTTTCATTGAGCAAAGTGCCGTCCGTTCCCCGTGTTGCGCGCAGTGAGGAAGAGCTCCTTGCTCTTGCGATGGCAGCGCGTCCGGATCTGCGGGCGGCGGGAATGCAGATCGAGGCGGCCGCAAAGCGTTTCGGATTGTCTCAGGCGGAAGTGTTCCAGGTCAGCGCGATTTTCGATTCGAATGGAGACGGGACCGCTTTCGAATCCGGTCCCGGCCTTGAGATGACGCTCCCAATTTTTCACCAGAATCAGGGCGCGAAAGCGCTTGAGGATGCCCGCTTTCAAAAAGCCTGCCGGCGTTACCGCGTCGTCGAAGATCAAATCGCGATGGAGGTCCGTCAGGCTCTAGCCCGCTACCGGCAGGCGGATTCGGATTTGCATCGGATCGAGAACGAATTGCTTCCCGCGCTGCGCCGAAATCGTGCCGGGGCGGAAAAGGCCTGGGAAGGCGGCGAGGTCGAGTATCTCTTCGTTCTTGACGTGAACCGGAAAATGCAGAGCGCCCGCCTCGCGGAAGCGGAAGCCACCGCCGAACTTCTCCGCGCCTCCGCCGAACTCCAGCGTAGCACCGGTGCCGGCTGCCTCACCCCTCCTGATAAAGATGTCGTGTCCGACCCGACTTGATCTGATGAAACAAATCGCTCTTCTATTTTTCACCTTTGCTCTCGTCCCGCCGCTCCTCATGGCGGCGGAGGAAAAGCAGGCCACGGTGAGCAACGGGGTGCGCGAGGCGGATCTCTCGACCGTCACGCTGACCCCCGAGGCGGAGCGGCATCTCGCGATCGCGACGGAGGCGGTCGAGCGGAAACCGGTCCCGGAGACGCTCCTCTACGGCGGCGAACTCGTTCTCCCCGATCCGGTCAGCGCGACGGGGCAGTCCGTCTTTTCTCTGCTCCCGCAGATGGCTCCGGCGGACCGGCTTCGGCTTGCGGAGGAGCAGATCAATGCGGATGGGATTCTGGAATCTGCTAAAGTCGAGGTCGCCGCCGCTCAGGTGGTTCTCGATCGGGCGAGCGCTTTGCTGGAGCAGCGGGTCGGAAGCCAGCGCTCGGTCGATGATGCCCGGGCCCGGGTCGATCAGGCGGGCGCGGCGCTCGTGACCGCGGAGGCGAAGCGCGAACTCCTCGGACCTCCTGTTCTCGCCGCGAAATCCCCCCCGTTACTCTGGGTGAAAGTGCCGGTCTACGTCGGGGATCTCGATGCCATCGAGATCGCAAAGGACGCCGTCGTCGGTCGACTCGATGGACGCGCCGATGGGGCGATGAGATCGGCCAAGCCAGTCGAGGCACCGCCTTCGGCCAATCCTCTCGCCTCGACCGTGGACATCTTTTTTGAGGTGGAGAATCCCGATCAGAAACTCGTTCCCGGACAGCGTGTCGGCGTCACCGTTCCGCTCAAGACGGCGGAAGACTATCTCGTCGTTCCCTATGCGGCAGTTCTTTACGACATCAATGGCGGCAGTTGGGTTTACGAGGCTCACGGGGAGCGGACCTACTCGTTTCGACGGGTCCAGATCAGTCGGGTCGTGGGCGACCGCGCCGTGATCGAAAGCGGTCCGAAGGAGGGATCGCTCGTCGTCACGGACGGTGCCGCTGAGCTGTTTGGCACCGAATTCGGGGTCGGGAAATGAAAAATCTGAGACTGTTTTCCTGATGCGCTGGCTCATTGAAACCTCCCTGAACATGCGGGTCCTCGTCATGGCGCTCGCGATTGCTCTCCTCATTGGGGGTTGGCAAACGGTGCGCAAGACCCCGCTCGATGTCTTTCCGGAATTCGCGCCGCCGCTTGTGGAGGTCCAGACCGAGGCTCCGGGCCTCTCGACCGAAGAGGTGGAAAATCTCATCACCGTCCCCCTCGAGAACGCACTCAATGGAACTTCGTGGTTGAAAGTGATTCGCTCCAAGACGGTGCTCGGGCTTTCCTCCGTCGTCCTTATCTTTGAAGAGGGGACCGACCGGATCACCGCGCATCAGCTCGTGCAGGAGCGCGTCGCGACGGTTGCCTCGCAATTGCCATCGGTGGCTCATCCTCCCGTGATTCTCCCTCCTTTGTCTTCGACGAGCCGGGCGATGAAAATCGGGGTCTGGTCCGAGCATCTTTCGCAGATGGAACTGACGGAGCTGGCGCTTTGGACGATTCGCCCCCGGCTCATGGCCGTGCCGGGTGTCGCCAATGTCGCGATCTGGGGACAGCGGGACCGTCAGTTTCAAGTTCAGGTCGATCCGGAGCAGTTGCTCGTCCACGGCGTCACCCTCGACGAGGTCATTGCCGCCGCACGCGATGCCACCGCCCTTGGGGCCGGCGGCTTTATTGATACGCCGAATCAGCGGCTGCCCGTCTCCCACGTCGGGGGCGTGAGGTCGGTCGAGGATTTGGAGAAAACTGTGGTGCGTTTCTCCAACGGATCGCCGCTCCTCCTCGGCGAAGTCGCCACGATTGTTGAGGACCATCCTCCGGCGATCGGGGATGCGGTCATCAACGACGGCCCCGGCCTCCTCCTCATTGTTGAAAAACAGCCCTGGGGAAACACCCTTGATGTCACGCTCGAAGTCGAGGCCGCGCTGGAGGCCTTGAAACCGGGACTCACCGGCGTCGAGATCGATTCCACGATCTTCCGGCCCGCGACCTTCATCGAGGATTCGCTCGCGAACCTCTCCCGTGCCCTCATCATCGGGTGTCTCCTCGTGGTCGTCGTCCTCGTCCTTTTCCTCTTTGACTGGCGGACTGCTTTTATCAGCCTCACCGCGATTCCTCTTTCCCTCCTCGGGGCGGCAATGGTGCTCTATCTTCGCGGCGGGACGATGAACACCATGGTCATCGCGGGCCTTGTCATCGCGGTCGGCGAGGTCGTGGACGATGCCATCATTGACGTGGAAAACATCTCGCGCCGTCTCCGCCTAAACCGGGCGGCGGGCAGTCCCCGGTCTGCCTTCCGCGTCGTGCTCGATGCGTCGCTCGAGGTCCGCAGCGCCGTCGTCTATGCCAGTCTCATTGTCGCGCTCGTCTTCATGCCGGTGTTTTTCCTCGATGGACTTTCGGGCACGTTCTTCCGACCGCTCGCGCTGTCTTACGTCCTCGCGATCATGGTTTCGCTTCTTGTCGCGCTCACGGTGACGCCGGCGATGTGTCTCATGCTCCTGCGCAATCTTCCCGAGCGGGAAAAAGAGTCGCCGATTGTGAGAGTCCTCAAAGCCGCCTACCGGAGCGTGCTTCCCTTTTTCGTCGGCCGCCCCGTTATGGCGGGGGTGATCCTGCTGCTCTCTCTCCTCAGTGCGGGTGCCATCGTGCCGCGTCTTGGCGAAGAATTTCTCCCCAAGTTCAAAGAGAGGGATTTCCTCATGCACTGGTTGGAGAAACCGGGCACCTCGCTCGAGGCAATGACCCGGGTCACGGTGCTCGCCAGCAAGGAGCTTCGCGCCATCCCCGGGGTGAGGAATTTCGGCGCTCATATCGGGCGTGCCGAGGTCGCGGACGAGGTCGTCGGCCCGGAGTTCACCGAACTCTGGATCAGTCTCGACCGCGATGTCGATTACGACGAGACCGTCGCGAAAGTGCAGGAAGTCGTCGACGGCTACCCCGGACTCTATCGCGATCTCCTGACTTATCTGAAAGAACGCATCAAGGAAGTCCTCACCGGAGCGAGCGCCACCGTTGTCGTCCGCACCTTCGGCCCTGATCTTGATGTGCTTCGTGATAAGGCGCAGGAGATTCGCGCGGCGATTGAAACGGTCGAGGGGGTTGCGGATCTTAAAGTGGAGCAACTCCAGCTCGTGCCGCACATTCAGGTGAAGCTCAGGCCGGAGGCGGCGGCGAACTTCGGGCTCACGGCCGGGATGGTGCGTCAGGCCTCGACGACGCTGGTCTCCGGGCTCACCGTCGGTCAGGTCTATGACGAGCAAAAGGTCTTCGATGTCGTCGTTACCGGAATGCCGGAAGTCCGCACGAGCGTTCACAAACTGAGGGAACTCCTCATCACGACGCCCTCGGGGGCGCGGGTTCCGTTGAAGGATATCGCTGAGATTTCCATCCTCCCGACACCGAACACGATCAAACACGAGGGCGCTTCCCGCCGCATCGACGTCACCTGCAACGTCTCCGGTCGCGATCTCGGCAGTGTCGCGCGGGAGATCGAGGCAAGGGTGGGAGAGTTGGAATTCGACCGCGGCTATCACCCTGAATTTTTAGGGGAATACGCCGCTCGCGAGGCTTCCCAGAAGCGCCTCATCGCCCTCGGGATTGCGGCCTTGTTAGGAATTCTTGTTCTTCTCCAGGTCGATTTTAAATCCTTCCGCCTCATGCTCATCGTCGCCCTGACTCTGCCCTTTGCCCTTATCGGTGGAGTCTTCGGCGTCTTTTTCAGCACCGGCATTTTATCGCTCGGGTCGCTCGTCGGATTCGTCACCGTGCTCGGAATTGCGTCGCGAAATGCGATCATGCTGATCAGTCATTTCCGGCATTTGGAAACCGAAGAGGGCATGGAGTTCGGCATCCCTCTCGTGATGCGCGGCGCGGAGGAGCGGCTCGCGCCCATTCTCATGACCGCGCTCACGGCGGGGCTGGCGCTCGTGCCGCTTGTCCTCAGCGGCGACAAACCGGGCCATGAAATCGAGCACCCCCTCGCGGTCGTGATTCTCGGGGGACTCGTCACCTCGACCCTCCTGAATCTTTTTCTCCTGCCCTCTTTCTACGCCGTTTTTGGTCGGGTCAAAACGTTCGACCCGGATCTCAACGCGGAAGTTCCCGTGTCGTCGTGAGGGTTATTCCGGAACCGGGCCATTCTGGAGATCAAGTGTCCAACGATTGGCGGCTGGCCTGACCTCTGAATACGGCCTCCTGGAAAAGTGATATCCGCCTGAGCAGGGATCTTGGAAACAGTTGGCCTCGCGAAGCCGGATCGACGTGGATATCTTCGGAAAAACCTTGCTAAGACGGAGGCTGGAGGGCATTTTGGTTGATGACCGCCGCAGCGGATATTGGTTCGTGGGGTGATACTGATAAATATTGTTCGCCTGAAATATGAAGGTATTGACTGCCATTTTAACGCTCACGGTTATGGGCAGTAGCGGCCTATCGACGGAAACCGAAGGGCTCTATATTCCGTCGCGCGATGTTGAGCCGAAATATGATCTTGGGGATGGTGAGATTGTTATGCGCATCGATGCTGTGCGCCTGACACTTACACAAGCTGTGTTTCGCTACGACACTGAAGACAGATCTAAATACTGCCTTGAAGTGGACTTCACGAAGATGGCAGATTCAGGGGGGCTTTTACACTTCAAGATCGGCGGAATTGCCTACACGGGCTTCACCGTGCGCGGTGAGGGCACCAACAATGGAGGTGCTCGATGGGCTCTAGGTTTCGCCGACCCAAAACTCGGTCGGGACCTCCTCCAGAAGATTGCACGGATTTACGATCTTCCCGAGGCGCAAATTCTCGACCAAACCATCGGCCAACTAGGCGAGGATGATCAACTGCCTGCCCGCGCTGAGTCCGAAAGTTGAATGAACATTCAAACCTTAACCCCGAAGTCGTAGCTCGCTGTCGGCAGGCAGTGACATCGCTTTGACCTTGGGCAAAAAATTGACAGAACCCATGATAAGTAAGTCGCAAATAATTCGTAAATTCCTCGAAGAAGTCCTGAGCAATGGGAATATTGAGGCCACTGGCAAGTATTTTCACGAAGATGTGGTTGAGGAAGTTCCCCTTCCGAACCAAGGCCCGGGCTTGGATGGACTAAAGGAGGTTCTGCGCGGCTTGAGAAACGCATTTCCAGACATGCAATGGACTGTTGAAGAGCAGATTGAAGAAGGTGAAAAAGTGGTAACACGGTTTGTATGGACGGGGACACATAAGGGAGAAATTTTTGGAGTTCCTGCGACCGGTAGGCCAGTCACAGTCTGGGGCGTTGTAATCGACAAGTTTGTGGGAGAAAAGGTGCAGAAGACGAGAATAATTATGGACTCGCTAGGCTTGATGGCGCAGTTGGGCGTATTTCCGCCACCAGGCAGCTGAACTACGAAGGCCCGACAAGCCGAGTGAAGTTCCCCCGAAAGGGCAGACACAGAATACTTGGTCTGAGAACATCAGAAATCAGATCAGCATGTCAAATACAGGAAATTCCTACACAGAAGAGTTTCGCCGCGACGCAGTGGAGTTATTGCGAAGCAGCGGGCGACCCGTCAAGCAAGTAGCCAGAGAACTCGGAGTCAACGTCAACAGCCTGCTGTCGTGGAGCTCAGGGCGGAGATCAAGACGCTCGAAAAGGAGAACGAGCATCTCCGGCGTCAGCGTGAGATATTAAAAAAACAGCCAGCATCCTAGCCGAAGACCCGCAGCTGGGCATGCGTTGATCGAATTAATAATTAACAGGGACAGGCTTTTTATACGACGAATAAGAATTTCGTCCTTCAATAGGATCTCCCCGCGTCATTCCGGACCAATAATCGAGGAAATTCCCTTATCGCTTTTATCTCCGGATACGGCGATGCCGAAAGTCCCCTCCGGAACCTATCTCCCGGTCAGATATCAGGCCTAATCCGCTGAGCCGATTCTGTCGCCTTGCAGATCGCGCAAGACACACATCCCGTCCCACTGGGCGTCTTTCATTCGCCTCGCTCCAGTTTTTCGCTTCAGGCTCAATTGCTCGCGGCATTGCTCAAACACCTGATTCACAAAATCGGCGCTACCGAAAACGGCACCATCGGTAAAGTAGCGAACACGGTGCCTTAGGACGGCTTGCAGGGAGAGGCTACCGCTTGAAGCTACTTCGGCATCGGCAGCTTCCTCGCTGAATCCTTTGCGCCGTGGAACCTCGCCCGGCTCGGCGAGTTCTTTTTCCAAGCCTTCGTGGTAGAGCCAGAGCCGATATTCCGCTCCAACGGTGTCCCAGGTCAATTCTTCCTCCGAAGCACAAATGGCGGGCGACTGTCCCCAAATTCGACGAAGTCCTTCGCGGGCCCAGCGGTTTCCGGCGATGGCCGAGGCATACCCGCACCAGCGGTAAGACTCAACCTGATCGGCGATGCCCGCCCGGATCGGGTTGAGATCAATATAAGCGGCCACGGTCATGAGTGCTTTGGGATCGCCTTCGACGAGGACGCTTTTGTAGCGATCTTCCCACAAGGTTCCGCGGCGACCGTTGCGCTTGTTATACCACTGGGAAAACCGCTGCTTGAGGTCTTTCATGAAGACGGAGAGATCTCCCATGCGCTTGCGGTATCGATCAATGATCTCCTGTTCCCATTCGGCATTGTCGGACTTTACGGCGCGGTCCAGCTCTTCACGAACGGTCCTGACGGTGTGGCTGCTGTAGAGGAAGCTCAATCGTTTGAGGAGGGTATCCCGATCGAGAGGCGGGAGATTCTCCCGATCCGCTTCTTCGACGAGGAGATGAAAGTGGTTGGACATGACACAGTAGGTCACGACCCGCATGCCGTGAAAGGCCTCAAGCTTTCGCATTAAAGCCACGAAATGCTCTTTTTCGGTCTCCTGGAAAATGAAACGCCGGTCGACGACGCGTGAAACGCAGTGGTAGTAGCAGAGTCCTTTGCCCCGGATACGTGAATGTCTCATGCGGAAACTGTATTTGCGAACAGCGTTTAATCAAGTGTAAATTAGAACAATAAATAACCTGGTACCGTAAAAAGATCGTTCGGAGGAGTCGCGCGAGCCCGAAGGGCGTAGCTCGCGCGACTCCTCCGACGGGTAGCCTTGCGAATGAATCGCGGGCAACTTTTCGGTCTTATGA
>Ga0222671_1000067_pt1 | contig 73273 bp, 44 predicted proteins | sample AntAcemetagen797_FD_179849 | JGI IMG/M metagenome (GOLD analysis project Ga0222671, IMG submission 179849) | Saline water microbial communities from Ace Lake, Antarctica - #797 | ecosystem: Environmental > Aquatic > Non-marine Saline and Alkaline > Saline | place: Antarctica: Ace Lake... | reverse complement strand
GCGGAGAAGGCCCTGACACCACCCTAAACCACAACCCAAACCAACACCCACACGGTGTCATCTTGTCTGACGCAACGAACCTCTCTGGAAATTATAACCCGGTGTCATTTATTTCTGGCGCAACACGTCAATCGCGCCGGGACCTAACCCTGTTAAGTCAATAACCTAAGAGGGTTGAGTCCGGCGTTTATCGACGTAAGCTTCGACTTTCTATGGCTTCCCCTTCGATCCAGAACGACGCGGTTCTTTCCGCGACCGAACTCAACCTCTCTTTCGGCAACGACCCCATCCTCGACGGGGCGACCCTGGCGGTCTACTCGGGCGAAAAAGTCGGACTCGTGGGTCGGAACGGTTGCGGCAAGTCGAGCTTTCTCCGCATCATCGCCGGTGACGAAACGGCTGATGGCGGGACGATTTCCAGGAAGCAGGGACTCGTCGTTGGCTATCTCCCGCAGGAATTTCAGCTCGATGAAGACGCCACCGTCGAGGAAAATATCCGGACGGGGGCCGCTGACCTCATTGCGAAGATCGAGCGCTACGAAACGGCGGATAATCTCAGCCCGTCTGAAATGGATCGGCTTCTTGTCGAGATCGAACACGCCGATGGGTGGAATCTGGAAATGCGGATCGAAACTCTCATGCGCGAACTCGCCGCCCCGCCGGCGGACCGCGTTGTGAGCTATTTGTCAGGCGGAGAAAAGCGCCGCGTCGGGTTGTGTCAGGCTCTCGTGAGCCAGCCTGACTTGATCATTCTAGATGAGCCGACGAACCACCTCGACGCGAAAGCGATTTCATGGCTTGAGAACTACCTCGCGACGATGCCGGGGGCTTGTCTTTTCGTGACGCACGACCGCTACTTCCTCGATCGCATCGCGACCCGCATCGTCGAGCTCGCGGAAGGTCGCTTCTTTTCCTACGACGGAAATTACAGCGACTACCTCATCGGGAAAGCGGATCGACAGGAGCGCGATCAGGCGTCGGAGAAAAAGCGGCAGAGCTTTTTGCGCCGGGAAATCAGTTGGGTCCGCGCCGGGGTCAAAGCGCGCGGGACGAAGCAGCGGAGCCGCCTCGACAACTACTACGCGGTGAAAGCGGAGAAGGCGCCCGATGCAGAACTCGACATGGATCTGGTCATTCCGACACCGCCGCGTCTCGCGAATGTCGTCGTCGAGCTGAAAGAGGTCGGCCACTTCTGGGATCGTGATCCGCTTTTTCTCGGGATGGATATCGAGTTCAACGCCGGTGAATGTGTGGGCGTGGTAGGACCCAACGGCGTCGGGAAAACCACGATGCTGAAGATCATCCTCGGCGAACTGGAGCCGGCGGCGGGGAATGTCACGATCGGGAAACGAACGATCTTTAACTACGTCGATCAGACTCGTCTCGAGCTCGACGAAGACAACAGCGTCATGGAAGAGGTCTCGCAGGGGATTGATTCAGTGCAGTTCGGGGATGAGACCATTTCGGTGCGGGCCTATTTAAGCCGGTTCCTCTTCAGCAATGAGCGGATCAATGACCGCGTTGGCAACTTGTCAGGGGGAGAGAAGAACAGGGTTCTCCTCGCAAAGATTTTGAAGCGCGGCGGGAATTTTCTGATTCTCGATGAGCCAACGAACGATCTGGACCTGCAAACCCTGCGGGTCCTCGAAGAGGCACTCATCAATTTCGGAGGAACCTCGCTCGTCGTCAGTCACGACCGCTGGTTTCTCGACCGCGTCTGTGATCGGGTCATCGTTTTCGAAGGCGATGGCGTCGTGACGATTAACGAAGGGAACTACTCCTACTATCTCGAAAAGCGTCGCGCCCTCGAAGCGACGGCGAATGCGGCGAAAGTGAAACCGGCGAAAGCGAAGCGCGAGCGGAGCGACGAGGACAAACCCCGCAAGCTGAAGTGGAAAGAAGAGCGCGAGTTGGAAACAATGGAGGAAACGATTCTCGCGGCGGAAACCGAAGTCGAGGAGATCGAGGCAAAACTGAACGATCCGGTATTTTTCATCGAGAACTCCGGTCTTGCGATAGGGATGAGTGATGATCTCGAAAAAAAGAAACTCGCGATCAAAGCTCTCTACGAACGCTGGGAGGAACTCGAAGCGGTTCGCGTCGCCTACGAAGCCGCGCTATCGGAGAAAGAAAAGTAGGACGGGTTGCCAACCCGTCTCTCTCAGCCAGGTAGCTGCGTGCGTCCCGCGCACAGAGAAGACGTCCTTTTCAAACTAGTCTATCCATTCGCCTCTCACGAAGTAGCTGAGGAAGTCCTGGTCGCCCCGGTTCGAGTTGTCGGTGTAGTGCGTTTGGACCCTGAATTCGAGTTTGTCATCCTGAACCGTGAGGGAGTAAATTGATTCGGAAAATCCGGTGCGGTGGTCACAGGAGACCGATCGGTTTGTCGAAATCTCCTCCTCGAATTCTGATCGGGTCATGCCGAATGAGGCGATGTTAGAGTCGTAAAGTTTCTCTTCGGGGCCGACCGCATGCCAGATTCGCATTTTCACTTCGTCACCCCATTCGTAGACTTCGACTTGGCGGGCGAAACGGTTACCGCGATCCTCGGGACGCCACATGCCGAAGAGTTGTTCGGTGCTGAGAGCGGTCGGCGCGGCGGTGGCGACGATGGCCGAGAATACGATCAGGGCCGCCTGCGCCGCGATCACCGCGGTGGCGAAAGGAGGAGCCTGGCGGGCGGTGTCTTCAACCCGACGCAATCGCGAAACAAGGTGTCCATTTTTCCTCAGGAGCGATGGCGAAGGAGAGGTGGAAGGCAGAAGGCCAAGAGCGACGCGGGCGACCGACTTTCGATAGGCTTCGGAACCGCCGAGGCGAGCGGCTTCGGCATCGCGTGCCTCTTCGCAGGAAATAAGATGGCGAGCGGAAAGCCACCATGCCAGAGGATGAAACCAGAGCAGCGCGGTCATCACGGCAAGGAAGGGAAACCAGTAGTGGTCCCCGGCTTTGAGATGAGCGGCCTCATGACGGAGAAGGTGAACGAGGTTTTCAGCATCGCTTGTTTCATCAATGATTGCCGCCGGCAGGACGAGGGTGCCATCGTGAGAGAGGTAAGGCGAAACCGATTCGGGCACGATCACGAGACCGCGCGGAGCCAGCTTGAATTCGCGGCAGACGCTTTCCCATTGCTCAATGACGGATGCGGGAGCCCCTCTGCCAAGGCGCATCGCACGTCTCTCGTTGGTGAGGGTGATCGTGATTCGCCCGAGGAGTACGAAGGCGACGAATCCCCAGAGAAAGAAGAGAATTGCTCCCCATGGCAGCGGCACGGGTGACACTATCAGTGCTCCGGAAGAGGTTGGCGAACCCGGCACAGCCGCTGGCGTCGCAGTTGAGGTCGCAGGAGCCGGAGCTTCCTGAGTGATCGGGACTGCCGCGACTTCGCTTGCAGCGCTGACCCATCCGGGAATGGCGAACTGGATTCCACTCATCGTGGCGAAAAGAAGGACGAGCCCTCCGATGAAGGAACCCCGGATCAACGCAATCCGCCAGGAAGGCTCTGTCCTTCTCAAGATGGCGACTCCTAACATAGCAGCCAAAAAGACGAGCGTCACTCGGAGGAGGGGAGTTTGGATAAGTTCAATCATGTTCATGTTGGCTCACTGCTCCCACGCGCCGCGGACGAACTCGTATTCGAATTCCTGATCGCCGCGATCCGGGTCAGTGTAATCGGTTTCGGTCACGACGGTCAATCCGTCGTCGTGGAGTTTCATTTTGTAAGTGATCCTGGCCCAGCCCAGATCGGTCGTTGCTTTGACGCTGCCTTTGGCGTCTTCTTTGCCCGCGTCGTAGGGGGTGAGCGGAAGGGCGACGGTCGTTCCGGGGCGGGATGAAATGCCTCCACTCATGATGCCCCAGGTGCTCATGGTCACGGGGTCGAGATCGCGGATCGTGAGCTGTGCGACTCCGCGGGTGCCCTCGTCGCGATTCTTCCAAATTCCGAGCCAGCCACTTTCAGTCAGCTTGGAATCGACCCCGACGGCAAGGGCGTCTTTGTAGGTGCCTCTCACGAAAAAGAGTTCGTGCTCGCGGATTCCGCGGTCCGAATCATCGGTGTATTCGCTATGGAAGAGAATGCGGAGGCTCTTTTCGGAAAAGGAAATCGTGTAAGTCCGGTTCACAAAACTCTCTTTCTGAAAGGCAAGAAACGGTTCCGTTTTCGTGGATGCTTTCGCGGCGTCTCGCGAAGGGATTTCGGTCGGAACGATGCGGGCCTCGGCGCTCATTTCACCTTTGTTAATCGACGACCAGGTTCGCATTTCAACTTTTCCATCATCATCGACGAACTGGATTTGCTTAAAGGCGCCGCTATCGAGTTCGACAGGTCGCCAGGTTCCGAGGATTCCGGACTCGGCCGCTGGAGCAGCGAGAAAAAACGTCGAGAAGAGAAAGAATACTGTCAGGGTTTTCAGGTTCATTTTGAATCAGGGTCGGGGGATGTTTTCGTTGAGGTTTCGGCTAGTTCGCGAAGCTGACGGATTTCCTCTTCACTGAGGGAGTCCTCCTGGAGAAGTTGCGAGAGGAGGCCGACGCGGGAGCCGCTTCCGAAGAGGCGGGCGAGTCCGGAGAGCATGTCACTCACGGCCGCGGTCTTTTGCTTTCTGGGAAAGTAGTGAAATGCCTTGCCGCGTTTTTCGCGGTCGAGGTCGCCACGTTCTAACATGAGCGCTAAGACGGAGCGGAGGGTCGCGTTTTCGATGGGCCACGAAAAGCGGGATTCAAGTTCGGCGGGCTTGAGCGCGTCATCGGCATCCCAGAGCAGTTGCATGATGTGGAGCTGCGTCCGGTTGAAATCCGGGATCGGAGAGTCATCCGCTGAGGTCGAAGAGGAAGTCGATTTCATCTAAGTGTGATAAAATCACAGTTGAGATGATGTAGCAAGAATAATCTGCGAAAAAATCACAGGTGACGGGATGAGGATCATGCTCGCGCGAATCGCAGGCGATAGAAAATCGCCTCTCCTTGACGCAAGCATGAATCCGGAAGTTCAAGGAGCGGCGATTTCCCAATCGCCGGGCAAGCCCTGTCAGCCTGCCCCGCGCCTACTTCGCAATCGCTTCGTCGTCGCCGTGAGAGCTGTCGTCTTTCGCTTTTTTCCCGCCGCCATTTTGCATCGCAAGATAGGCGACGAGGTCGCGCAGGTCTCTGGGCGGTAGCGCGGCGGCGACCGGTGGCATTGCCGAAACAGGTGGCGCCACTTCTTTGACATCCGCCCGCTCGACACGAACCGGCTTGTTATCAAGCCCGATGACGATGAGATGATCCTCGGCCTCGTTCGAAAGACGGCCGACGAGGGAGTCCCCGTTTTTCAGGGAAACGCTGGTCATGCCGTAGCCGGGCGAAATCACGGCTCCGGGGTTGTAAATCGATTCGAGAATCTTGTCTCGTGAGAGACGCTGTGCGACCGCCGTGAGATCCGGTCCCTGAACCCCGCCGTCCTTTCCCACGATATGACACTGGAGGCAGGCGCCTTGATTCTGGAAAACGATCTTTCCCTTTTTGGGATCACCGCCTTCGAGGCTGAGAGCGAAGACTGCGTTCATGTCGCTGCCGGCGTAGCTCGCGGCGTCGGCATGGCCAGTTTCACTGAGCAGAAGATAGGCGTCGAGCCAGAGACCGTTTTTCAGCGCCGTTTCCCGATCCTTCCAGGCCGTGGTGAGCATCTCAGGATTTGCAGCGGCCAGTCCGGTGAGCGAAGCGCGGGCAACTTCGAGGCGGTCTTCTTTCAAAGCGGTTGCAGCTTTCGCCTGCACGCCCGCAGCACCGAGGGCGAATCCGTGAGTGATCGACGCGGCACGCAGCTGATACTCGCGGTCATTCCATAGTTCTGCGACGAGGCCATCGACATCTCCCGCTTCCGACTGAACGAGGCTGTCGAGAATTGCGACCCGGAGCTCGGCGTTGAGACTGGTGTTCCGAACCTGCGCGATGAGGGTTTCAGGATCGAGTTCAATCCCGGTCTCGGTGGCAAGCTCCATCGCGAGGGTGATGAGTTCAGAATCGTGTGGGCCGGTCAGGAATTGTTTGAGATCTTCTTCGATTACCGTTGCGAGTGAGTCGTCGCCTCGGGTTTCAGCGGCGGTGAGAACCGGGCGATAGGTCCCATGGACTGGATCGGTCACGATGGGATTCTCCCAGGCTTTCAATCCCAGAAGTGCCGCTTTGCGAACCGAATGCTCAAGCTCGCCGTTCCCCGCGAGGCGAACCAGTTCGCGGGCATTGTCGGGTTTTCCGACACGGTAGTTGGAAGCAACAACGCGGCGCTGGACTGACTCGGGAAAGGCAGCGGCTTTATCACCGAGGGCGGCAAGGACGGCACCGGCATCGGTATCAACCGCGGCGGTGTCGTAGATCGCGCGGACGGCTTCACGGGCGATGAGGGGATCAGCATCGGAGAGGAACCCGGTCGCAAGCGGGCTTGCATGACGACGCAGTGAGAGAAGAGCAAGGAGTCGCTCCTCGCGAGATGCCGAGGCGGCTTTGGCGGCGGCAACTTCGACCGTGGCGATGCGATCCAGTCCCGTGAGAATGGCGTGGCGTAGAACAATGTCAGGATTCTCTGCGCCGTTCTCAGTCGCGGCGGAGAAAAGAGCGTTCGTGATCTCGTTGTCGCCGCGTTCGCCAAGGCGACTGAGAGCGATCGCGGCGAGGGAGCGCACCCGGAGTGAGGGATCGTTTTCAAGAAGGTCCACAAGAGGATCTTTCGCAGCAGGGGACCGCAGATCGCCGAGGACCCGCGCGGCGTTCGATCTGATTTCTGCGTCTTCGTCTGCGAGCAGTGCGATGAGGGTGGCCGCAACATCGGTCTCGCGACGACCGAGTTGGCCGAGTCCCCGGATCGCGTGGAGACGCGGGTAGAGATCGCCTTGTTCATTTGCGATGCTTTTCAGCGTCGTTTCGCCGCCTTGATCGACAAGCGCAAACTGAGCGGCCTGACGGACGCGGCGATCCGGGTGGGAAAGGAAACCGACAAGTGCTTCGGTTTCACGCTCGCGGAACCCTTCTTTGAAAAGCGCGGCGACGGCAGCTCCGGCGGCGACGTGCTCCGGATTCTTCGATTTGGCGACCTGAATCGATCCGTTTTCGTTCACGCTCCAGCCGCCTCCGAAATCACTGAGGTAGATCGAACCGTCGTAGCCGAGTTCAACATCGCTGGCGCCGATGCCTTTAAAAATTGTCTCATTCGCGACCGCGACATAGCCGGCTCCTTTCGCCCTGACATCGACAGAAAGAATGGTGCAATTTTCAGACGGACCCCGATAGTTCGTGAGGAGAAATTTCTCACGGAGATCTTCGGGAAGCGATTCGCCGGTGAGGTAGGTCACGCCGGAGGGACCATTCGCCAAGTGGGAGGCGGGCGGGTAAACCCACTGCGGCTGCTCCTCGTTGTAGAGGTCGAACATTCTCTCCTTCACCCACATTGCTTTTTCGGGGTGAAAGTCGCCCCAGTCGAGGTTCGTCACATAGTGATGGGGTGACTGGTGCGACATGTCCCAGCCCGAGTCCGTGCCTTCGAGCGCGTAGACCATGCGGGCAAGGTCGCCGATGTCTCCGGTGTTATCGAAGGTGAAAAGATTACCGTAATTGTCGAACGCGAGTTCCTGAGGATTTCGCAAACCTTCGCAGTAAACTTCGAGGCCGGAGCCATCGGATTCGCAGCGGAAGATCGCGCCGCGTCCGGAGCCTTCGTGGACTTCACCATAGGCGTCGGTGAGATGGTAGCCGCGGTCTCCGACCGAAAAGTAGAGCATCCCGTCCGGTCCGCGCGTGATGCCGTGGAGATCGTGCCCGATGAAAGAAATGCGAACGCCGTAGCCGGTGGAAATCGCGACCTCTTCATCAGCGACGCCATCACCGTCGGTGTCAGTCAATTTCCAGACATTCGGAATGCAGGTAAAATACACCGAGCCGTCGTCGGCGAGAACGGAAAACCCGATCCCGTCGAGTGGTTCTTTGAAGCGATCCGAAAAGAGCGTGCGATGATCAGCCGCTCCGTTGCCGTCTTTGTCCTCGAGCAGGATGAGCCGGTCAGCGGTTCTTGTGTACCACTCAGGCGGAATGCTCGTTGAAAATTTCTCATAAAGTTTGAGACGATCCTCGACCGTGACCGCTTTGAAATCATCGCGGATATATTCATTCGCTCCGCGAAGATCGGGCACGCCCTGCCAGAAGCGATTCGCCTCGGCAACGTAGAGGCGACCTTGCGGATCGAATCCGAAGCTGCCCGGATTTTCGACGAAAGGAAACGCAACCCAGGTGTGACCTTCGAGACCTTCATGCTCGATCAGGCCGCGAAAGGAAGTCGGCTCGTTGGGAAGTTCCGGCAACTCCGACTCGGGAACGGTCGGGAGGTCTTTGTTTCTCTGCGCCAGTTCCTCCGGAGTGATCGCGGAAAGATTCGCCGACAGCGAAGTGACGAGGATGAAAGTCGAGAGGAGAGGGGATTTCGCCATAGCTGCGGAGATTACGATTGATTGCCGTTCGGAGCAACCCGCAACCCGCAACCCTCGTGAAATGGAGCCGCCCCTCCATCGCTCTTCGTTCGTCAGGAATGCATTATCGCGTATCGCTTCCGGAGAGTTTTTGCTTTTGTTTGGCGGCTTGATAAGGAAGATGGACTCATGAAAATCCGCTCTTTTATTCCATGGTATGCCCTCGTCATTTTGGTCATGACTTTGTCCTCGTCGATTCGTGCGCAAGAGGCTGAGGTAGAGCAGCCGGATTTCAAACCGCTTCGGATCATTGCCTTCGGCGCTCATCCCGATGATCCGGAATTCCAGATCGGAGGCTGTGCGATTAAGTGGACGAAGTTAGGGCACGAGGTGAAACTCGTCTCCTGCACGAATGGAGATATCGGGCATTGGGAAATGTCAGGCGGGGAATTGGCGAAGCGTCGCACTGCTGAAGTCGAGGAGGCTGCCCGTCGCATGGGAACAGAGGTTGAGGTGTTGGATATTCACGACGGCGAACTGCTCCCTACCCTGGAGAATCGAAAGACGATTGTCAGGCTGATTCGTGAGTGGGATGCTGATCTTGTATTCTCTCATCGTCCTTACGATTATCACCCGGATCATCGGAATGTGGGCCTTCTCGTTCAGGATGCCGCCTTCATGGTCATGGTTCCAAATTTCTGTCCTGACACGCCGTCAATGAAGAAGAATCCTGCGTTCTTCTTCTTCCCTGACAATTTTACAAAGCCTTATCCATTCACGCCGACGCTGGCGGTTTCGATTGATGAGGTGCTTGAGGATAAAGTTGCGGCGCTCGACGCCCTTGAGTCACAGGTTTATGAAGGCGGTGCACTTGGAAATGCGGAAACGAGAAGAAAGCGTTTCGGTGATGATCCGGTGAGACGGGTGAATTTCCTCCTCAAAAGCTGGTCAAATCGGCACGGGAGGATTGCTGACAAACACCGGTCAAGTCTCCTCGAGTGGTATGGAGAAGAAGAGGGTGCTGCGATCAAACACGCGGAAGCATTCGAACTCTGCGAGTATGGATCGAAGCCTTCAAAGGATCAGTTGAAGAGGCTCTTTCCGTTTTTCGGATCCGAGAATTAGCCGGTGAACCGTGAGAGGATCAGCGAAGCATTGGTCCCGCCGAATCCGAAAGAATTCGTGAGCACGGTATTGACCTTCGCCTCGCGTCCGGTGTGGGGGACAAAGTCGAGATCACACTCTTCGTCAGGGGCGTCGAGATTGATCGTCGGCGGAATGATTTGATCCCGGATCGCGAGAGCACAGATCGCCATTTCCACGCCGCCCGCTCCGCCAAGGAGGTGACCGGTCATCGATTTCGTGGAACTGACTTGAAGGCCGTTTTTGGCGTAGTCACCGAAGGAATTTTTGATCGCGACGGTCTCCGCGATATCACCGAAGGGCGTCGAAGTGCCGTGGGCGTTGATGTAGTCAATCTCATCAGGATTGAGCTTTGCCCGTTTCATGGCGCGGTTCATGCACTGGGTGGCTCCACGCCCTTCCGGATGAGGTGCGGTCGGGTGAAAGGCATCAGCGGAGGTCCCATAGCCGACGACTTCAGCGATGATCGCCGCGCCCCGTTTTTTCGCATGTTCGAGTTCTTCTAACACGACGACACCGGCCCCTTCGCCCATGACAAATCCGTCGCGGTCTTTATCAAAAGGACGAGAGGCTTTTTCCGGTTCCCCGTTGCGGAGGCTCATCGCCCGCATGTTCGTGAATCCTGAATAAGCGAGTTCGGTAATCGTTGCTTCGGAACCTCCAGCGATCATGACATCGGCGTCTCCGAAGAGAATCGTCTTCCAGGCTTCTCCGATTGCGTGATTCCCGGTCGAGCAAGCGGAGGTGACACAAAAATTCGGGCCGGTGATCTGGTAATCCATCGCGACAATGCCACCCGCGGCATTACCAATCATCATCGGAATGGCGAAAGGTGAGACCTTCCCCGGACCACCCGCGGTGTAGGCCTGTTGATTTTTCTCCACCGTTTTGAGTCCGCCGATCCCGGTGCCGAGAAAAACTCCGGCCCGCTCCGGATCGCCGGTGGAAAAATCGAGGCCGGCGTGAGTAGCCGCTTTCTTCGAAGCGGCGACCGAGAACTGAATGAAACGCTCCGCTCGCTTCGCATCGCGCTTGTTTTCAAAAAACGGCGTGTGATCAAATCCGATCACCTCAGCGCCGATTTGGCACTTGTGAGGCTCAGGGTTGAAGGCATCGGCGATGCGGCTGATGCCACTGCGACCGTTTCTAACTTTGTCCCAAAAGGTCTCAAGTTCCCACCCCAGCGAGGTGATCACACCCAGTCCGGTGATGACAATGCGGCGATTCATAAAAAACTCAGCGTCGGCTCGTCGCTTCAGGATGCAAGGGTGAGATTGGCAAAATAGAGGCGTGACCTCGCGGTGGTTTTCATCCCAGAATCGTGGCGATGAGGGTGCTGATTTTTTTGATTTCGATTTCGTTGGGAGCGGGAAGCTTCGGGAGCTTGCAGGGCAGCGACGACTACCCCTGGAAAGCGGCGCTAGCGACCCGGGACATCACCCCCGAGGTCGGCGTCTGGATGGCTGGCTATGCGGCTCGAAAAACTCCATCGGAGTCGATCCAGCAGCCACTTTTTGCGAAGGCCTTCGCTCTCGAAGATGCTGATGGTAACCGTCTCGTCACGATCACGCTCGATTTGCTGGGGGTTCCGGTTGAGCTGCGTCGGGAGATCGAAGCCTATGCCCTCGAAGTGCACCAGCTCCCTCCCGGATCGCTCATCCTCAATGCCTCGCATACTCACTGCGGCCCCGTGATCCGGGCTTTCCACTCACCGGGGCCGGAAGAGCGGGCCTTACTCACCCCCGAAGAGAATCTTTCCGAAGTGGAGGAGGTGAAGCGTGCTCGCCAGATCAGTCATTATGTTGCCGCGGTCAAGAGGGCGATGACGGACTTGATTGACGAAACTCTCACTGCCCTCGAACCGGCGATTCTCGAATACAAAGAGGCGCGCTGTGGTTTCGCGATGAACCGGAGAACGCCCGGACCGAACTCGAGTTGGAAAAATTCACCCAACCCCGAAGCGCCCGTCGATCATGAGGTGCCGGTCTTGCAGGTATTTAATGAGGAGCGAGAGCTGAAGGGCATCCTCTTCGGGTATGCCTGTCATGCGACTACTCTCTCGATCATGGCGATCAACGGAGACTGGCCCGGCTACGCGCAGCAGTATTTGGAAGAGGATCATCCCGGGGCGATCGCGATGTTCATCAACGGTGCTTCGGCCGATCAAAATCCGTATCCGCGTCGACTCCAGGTCTATGTTGAGCGGCACGGGCGGGCTCTCGCGACGGCGGTCGAAGCGGCTCTGGAAACCCCGCCGGTCGAAATCGCGGGGCCGCTGCGGGCAAAGATCGCGTGGCAGGAAATTCGGTATCAAGCCGCCCCTTCGGAAGAAGTTTTGCGTGAGCGTCTTGCTTCGTCGGATCGCTATGAGGCTCGCTATGCCGCCTTTCTTCTCGATGAAATCGCAGAGCGGGGATCTCTTCCCGCCAGCTATCCCGTCCCCGTGCAAGTCGTCCTTTTCGGCGAGACGATGACCTGGATCACGATGGGAGGCGAAGTCGTCGTCGATTACTCACTAAGATTGAAAAAGGAACTGAGCGCGGAGAGCGATGCCCCGGTTTGGTTTGCCGGTTACTCGAACGACGTCATGACCTACATCCCGAGCCAACGCGTTCTTGAGGAGGGTGGCTACGAAGGCGGTGAGGCCATGCGTTTCATCCGATCCGCAATTCATTCCGCCCCGTGGGAAGCAACGATTGAGGAAACACTCGTCGGCGTCATCCATGATCTTCGAAAGTAGTAAAGTGTGAAATTAATACCCATGCCGTCCCGGACTCTCCTCATCTGCCTCCTGCTTTCGGCTAAATTTTGCCAGGGAGAGCCTGTCGGGATTCAGTGGGATCGGCTTGAAATTACTGAGCAGCGCGCGCTGCATCCTGAACTTCAAGCTGACGCGGTGGTATGTTTGCGTGCCGGAGCACCGGATACGAATCACGCATACGCCTGGGTCACCTTTCGCATTCCGAAAACAGCCGCTGATCTTTCCGCATTTGCCGAACTCTCATCGACCCTAACAAACCATTCCGGCGAGTCGGTCGAGACGATGCTCTGGGTCGCGGGGACGAATGGCTGGAGTGCTGTCGGTGACTTTGCGAAGTTGCAACCCGGGGAAAGCAGGAAGTTCAGCGTGGACTTGTTTGAGGCCTATCCTGACAAGACGCCCAAAATTGATCCGGCGGCGGTGGATCGAATTCAGGTCATGGTTCGCGGAGTGACGAACGACCTCGATCTGGAGGTCGGGCCGATCACGATGAGCGGGTCCGGCGCGGAGCGAAACATCAGCACCGATCGGGTTCTGGTGCCCTTGCTGGAGGAGGGGGACCCTGCGCCGGGAAAGCGGGTGAAATATCGACTCCCCGGGGATGAAGCGTCGGATCTCTATGGGGTTCTTTATCTCCCGCCGACTTGGAACCAAGGCGGGCGCTATCCTGTCATCGTGGAATATCCCGGAAACATTTTTTTCAATGCGAAGTGCTATTCGACCGGTCGTCCTGAGCAATGCGTCATTGGCTACGGAATGACAAAAGGCGAGGGGGCCATCATTCTCAGCCTGCCTTTCGTGGATCGTGCCGCCGATGCGATCGTCGAGAGTGGGTTCGGCAGGGTGGCGGACACGCTGAGCTACACGAAGCAATCGGTCGAGGCGGTGATTGAGCAGTTCGGCGGTGATCGGGAAAATATGGTTTTAACAGGATTTTCCCGTGGCTCGATTGCCTCTGGATTCATTGGTCTGCGCGACGAGGAAATCGCAGCGTATTGGAAAGGTATTCATGGCTGCCAGCATTACGACGGATCGGCCTGGCGGGAATCGACGATGGTTGAAGCGGTCGAACGCGCGAAGCGATTCCGTGGCCGCGCGATATTTCAAACCGATAACTCCGCCGAAAAATACGCGCCGGTTGTTAGCGCGACCCGGCCGGAGGTCGAATGGACCTGGCTGGATTCCGGCTTGGGGTTTCACTCAACCGCGATGTTTCTCGATGATCGCCCCTCGACGGTGCAGCTTCGCGAGTGGTATCAATCTCTCATCGTTTCTCCATGAATATTTTTTTGCGATTCCTATTCGTTCTTCTCTTCGCGGTCTGCCCTTTGTGTGCCGAACCTGGAAGTGCACTCATCTTTGAAGACAATTTTGAGCGGAGCGAATTTCAAGAGTTTAAAGATGAACCGGGGAACGGCTGGACGACGAGCAGCGATAGGACGGCGGCCGGGCAAAAGCAGGTCGATCTCCGTGATGGGGCAATGTATATGCACACCGCCGAGGGTGCGAATCATGCCGTCTCCGTGCGTCATGAATTTGCATTTGAAAACGGCACCGTCGGGATGCGTTTTAAGCTGGAGAACGAGGGTGATCGACTTCAACTGAACTTTGCAGATCTCGGATTAAAGACGGTTCATGCAGGACATCTTTTCGATGCCATCGTAGGGCTCGATCAAGTTGTTTTCGAGGACAAGAAGACCGGAGTCATGAATCTGGAAACTCGCGAAGCGAATCAGAGTGGGGCGCTCACGCCGGAGCAGGCTGTGATCCTGAAGCGGAAGAAAAAGTCGTTTCCCCTGACAATCGAGGAAGGTGTCTGGCATGACCTTCTCGTTCATGTTGATGGCGATGAAATTTCAGCTGAGATCAATGGCGTTCTGGTAGGGAGCTTCCGCTCGGAAGGTTTTGCTCACCCAACGAAGCGACTTCTCAGGCTTCTCACCCCGCAGCACTCTGCGGTCGATGACGTTAAGATATGGCGGCGCTGACAACGAGAACGTGAGACTGGCGTCCTCCCATTAAATTAGGAGGGTTAGGTCAAACTCCAGCCTTCGCGGTATTGTCGCCGCAGGAATTTTTCCGCTTCGGGCGCGTTCGGGATTGTCATCTCAGCGGCGTTCCACTCGAGTTTTTTCCCGGCGCGGTAGGCGACGTTGCCGAGGTGGTTCGCTTCGGTGAGCGGACCGGCGTAGCCGAAATGACAGAGCGGTTCGCGAGGGTCGCCTTTGCAGGCACGAATCCATTCTTCGATCTGACCAGGGGAGGGCTCGATCCAGGGGGTGGGCGGTGTGAAGTTGACGAATTTTTCCTCCGGCAAAAGGAGATATTTTTTGTAGTCGGCGAGGAGCATGCCGTCTTCGCCGATGAAGAGGGTACCGTCGTTCCAGTTGGGGATCCCGCCGTCGTTCCAGATCTTCGGTTTCTCGGTGCCCTGATACCAGGTGTGACTCACCGCAGGATAACCTTCGCCGCGATCTCCGAAGGTGTATTTCACACTCATTGATGCTGGCGCAATGTCAGGGTGCGCCTTCGGGCCTGAGAGCGGCTCAATCGTGAGGGGAGCATCGAGTTTCAACGCCCACCAGGGGAGGTCATTGCGGTGGCTCCCAAGATCGGACATGGTGCCGTTTCCGAAATCCCACCAGCGATACCAGCGCGGGCCGGGAAAGTAGAATTCGTGAAAGTCACGGTAGGGGGCGGGTCCGATCCAGGTATCCCAGTCGAGCGCATCGGGGACGGGCATTGCGATGGTGGGTGTGTCAGGCGTGTAGAGGATGTCTTTGTTCGCTTCGGCTTCCGCCTTGCTCTGCCATCCCCACGCTCGCGAAACCCAGGTATGAACTTCGGTGACGGGACCGATCGCGCCGGTTTGAATGAGTTCGACGACGCGGCGGTAATTTTCCCATGAATGAACCTGCGTGCCCATTTGCGTTTGCACCCCGGCTTTGGCGGCGGCTTCGGTGACGACACGGCATTCGTGGACATCGCGGGTGAGTGGCTTCTCGCAGTAAACATGCTTTCCGGCAGCGAGAGCAGGCAGAGTCGCAAAGGCGTGGGTGTGTTCGGTCGTCGAGACGACAACGGCATCGATCCCATCGAGGTTCTCGTAGAAATGGCGAAAGTCTGTCGAGGTCCTCGCTCCTTTTGCATTGGGGGCCGATTCGAGCGTGGCACCGAGCATGTTTTCGTTGACGTCGCAGATCGCGATGATTTCTTCATTGGCGCAGCCTTTGACATGAGTTCGACCGCGGCCCCCGACGCCGATGAGCCCGATCCCGAGTTTGGAATTCGGCGACTGGCAGCGGGTGATCGCAGGGAATCCAAAGGTGGAAGCAGCGGTGGCGGCGGTTGCTTTGGAGAGAAAGTTTCGGCGGGAGAGATCCTTCTTCATGCTTCGCATCGTTTCGGAAATCGAGTCCATGAGAAAGTCGAATCGAAGACGGGATTGCGGATTTCCCCGATTTTTCAGGCGAACCCACTGTCACCTTGATCCATAGTCCGGTGACGATGGGAAACGCTAAAAAAGATATTTCACCGAAGACACATTTTCGCGGCTATGCGATTCCGGGCGATCCGGTGCCCGGCGATATTGAGCATCCTGAGTTGGTGATCGAGGACGGGGAGACGCTCGATGTGCTCTGCGGGCATTTCCGCATTTTCCAACTGAAGAAAGGGCATCGCTACTCGACGGATGACATTCTTACGGCCTGGTATGGCACTTCCTGGTGTCCGAGTGCGCGCTCGATTCTCGATCTCGGGAGTGGCATCGGAACGGTCGCGATGACGGCAGCGTGGCGTCTCCCGAAGGTGCCGGTCGTGACCGTGGAAGCGCAGGAGGAAAGCATCGCGCTCGCAAAGAAGTCCGTGCGATGGAATGGGTTGGAGGAGCGTTTTGATATCCGTCAGGGCGATCTTCGCGATGACTCGGTGGTGGGGGCTGACGAGAAATTTGACCTTGTCCTGGGAAGTCCGCCGTACTTTCCACTAGGATCCGGAGTCGAGGGGGATCATCCGCAAAAAGTAGCCTGTCGCTTCGAGGTTCGTGGAACGATTGCCGACTACTGCGAGCGGGCCGCGAAGCAATTGGAAACCGGCGGGGTCTTCGCCTGCGTTTTCCCAGTGAATCCTCCCGAGCAGGAAGCGAGGGTCGTTGCGGCGGCGAAAGCGGCGGGGCTGACGATTGTGCGGCAGCGGTCTATCGTACTGCGCGAGCCGGATGAAGCGCTGCTCGGGGTGTTTGTCCTGATGCGGGAAATGGATTTGCCGGAATCAATGCACGGGCAGACCTGGCACGAGCCGCCGCTGGTGATTCGATGCGAGGACGGCTCGATCCACCCCGAGTATGCGGCGGTGAAGCTGAGCTTCGGGTTTCCGCCGTGAGGTTTTACCGGAGCGAGTCTGTGACCGGCATTCTCATTTTGGTGATGAGGAGTTCGGTGAGATCTTCTCCGGCAGCCTCGGTTGCTGCCTTGTAGAAGTTGTCGATCACATCCTGCTCGCTCCGGGCTTCGGGTAGATTTCGAGCGGTTTCGAAGAATCGGGTCGCAAACTCAGTAGCGCCGTGCTTCTGCATTTGCGTGATTAAAATATACTCGAAGAGGACACGAACGTAGACCTTCTCGGGACCACTCACGAAAAAGCCCGAGTTCAGAGCCTCTTCCCAAGTGGTGATAGAGGCTTCTAAGTTCGGCATTCCCCTTTCCGCACTGGTGAGAAGTTGATCAACCGTTTGAGGATTGCCCGTGTTCAATCCAGTCTCTTCAAACGCAAAGCGTTTGACTACGTTGATCAGCGCACCGGTTGCATGGGAATACCTCAGCTCCGGCGAGTGGGATAGTGTATTACTAAGATCGAGGCTGATCCTTCCAATACTAAGATGAGTGAAAGAAAGAGGGATAGTTTCAGTGGTGATAAAACGTTCGATTTGCTCGTCGACAATTGGTTCAGAGATCCCGACGCGTGAATCGCCTCCAATCGGGTTGATCAACCCGCGACCAGCTCCTTCGATCTGAAAGATTTCAACCCGCTCGTAATCCTCGCCCGAGAGATCGAATCCGGTCAGGTCTTCGACGGCTTGATGAAACCGATCCATTTCCGAGAGAATCGGGAGGATTGTCTCTGCTGGCCAATCGGGTTTCAAAAGCTGAAGCTCGACCTTTTTTCCGGTCCAGCAATAGTATTCGGTTCCCTTTATCTCTTTCTCTTTTGCTTCGGAACTCAGCTCTGGCGGTGTTTCGTCTGCCGATGCTGAGGACATAGCGACCGCTTCTTCCTCTACCGGCTCTGGAACGGTCAGGTCTCCGATCCGGGAGCGGTATTCGTTGATGGCGCGGGCGTCTTCGAGTTGGGAGTTTTTGACCAGCTCGGACTGAAAAGCATTGAGAGACTCGTTGAAAAGGGCAAACAGATTGCTTTCAATTTTCGCCGTCTCCGTATCGAAAATCGTTCGAAGACGTTTTAAGGAGTCAGGCGAATTTTCTCCCAACTCGGGCAGGGGCGGAAGGGTGGCTGCAATGGGTTGCTGCGGAAGCGCTTCGATCCGCTGTGCGTGAAGAGTGCTCCTTGCCAGCGCTTCCCTGATCGCTTCAACGGCCTTCAGATTTCCACTTTGGACGGCATCTTGTTCTGCCTTTTGCAGGGCGCCGGTGTATTTGATCATGAAATCTGAGAGTTGGGCTTTGCGAGCCTGCTGGAAATTCTCCTGACGACTCTGAAAGCCGGGGAGCGCTGCCAATCTCGCTTCATGTGGTTCGAGAGTGGTCTTCTCGACCTCTCCCGTTTCCGTGGGCGTGTCCGGCTCCGGTTCAGGAGCTTTTGCAGGTGAATTTTCCCGTTCGATATTGTCGGTTGCCGGTGCTGTTGATGCCATCGCAGCCGCTTCCACTGGAGCCGCGGGTTCACTGATTGCCGGCGGCTTGATCGCAGGACTGGCGGTTTCAGTCTCACGATCCGGTTTCGGAGGCGAAACGGTCGACTCCGAGTCCTGTTCCGTTTCTGTTGTTTCGCTGACAAGAAGTGAATCCGGCTCTTCTCCCGATCCATCTTTCTCCGTGCCCTTAGCGAATAGGAAAAAACCGATCACTGCAAGAACGGCGAAAAAGGCAAGCATCGATACGCCCAACCAAATCCCGGGCTGGCTTATCCCGGTTGAGGAAGGTGACTTCCGGGTCGATGTCCGGGTCGATGTCCGGGTCTGCGCTGGAGAAGAGGCTTCTTCCGAAGCGGCATTGACGACGCTCCCCGATACTGCCGGAGCCACCGCGCCTGAATTCTGATTCGGTTCGATGCGATCAACCGGTTCGCTCTGCAATTCATCCAGCTTTGTTCTGAATTCAGTTGCGCTTTGAAACCTTCCCTCCGGATTGCTCTCCATCGCGAGGGTAATGATGTCGTCGAAGCGGGAATCCAGATTTTCGGCCTCTTCACTGGGCATTTTAAATAGCCCTCTCGGCAATTTTCCCGTGAGCATTTTGTAGAGCATGACCCCGACGGCATAGAGATCCGCCCGATGATCCGGGGTCGCGCTCATGTCGAGCGCCTCGGGGGCAATGTAGTCAGGAGTTCCCATCGCGACGTTGTCCATGGTTAGGGCACTCAACTCAGCGGCATCTTCCCCACTGAACTGTTTCACGAGACCGAAGTCGGCAATTTTGACCCTTCCCTCCCGGTTGATGAGAACATTAGCGGGCTTGATATCGCGGTGTACTATTCCTTTCGAGTGGGCATATTGCAGTGCATCGAGGACATGGGAGATAATGGCGACCGCGTGTTCCGGGTCAACGACTCCACCAGTTGCATGAATATAGTTTTCGATGTCCATGCCATCGATGAACTCCATGACAAAGTAGAGGTGCCCCTTCTCGGTCTGCCCGAAGTCGAAGACCGAGATGATCGCGGGGTGATCCAGATTGGCCATGGACTTGGCCTCGAGTTTGAAGCGTTCGACATATTGCATGTCGTTGTCTCCTTCCGCCAAAAATTCAGGCAAGACCTTGATGGCAACAGGGCGATCGAGTGTGGCCTGCTTCCCCTTGTAGACTGCCCCCATTCCGCCCGTTCCCAGAATCGACTCGATCTCATATTGAGGGAGAAGATTCTGGAGTTCCTCAATCGACGGGGGCGTCCAGCCTCCGCCGGGCCCATTTGTCGTATTGGTCATGGATTAGACCTTACAAATAGGTGTCACGGAAGCAACCTCTAAGGAGTGTCCGATGAGGGGTAGAAATGATTCGAGTTGGATTCGTCGAGCTTGACGAGTTGAATCACGATTCAGTGGCAGCGGAAAGATACTCGATTTCTTCGATACCAATGTAGTTCAAAAATGTCGTCATCCAGGGGGTCGCGAAATCACGCTTGCTGCCGATTTCTGTTCCGCCGGAGGCGACGAAGACTTTTGTCGGCATGTCAGGGACCTGTCCGACAGGGCGGCCTTCTTCGTTGTAAATTACGGTGACGCCGACGCGGGCGATGAGGTCGGCCCAGGCTTTGAAGCTCGCGGGCACCGCGAAGTTGTAAACGGGAACGCCGATGACGAGGGCTTTCGCATTCATGAGTTCTTCGACAAGGGCGTCCGATGTCTTCAGGGCATCGCGATGGGCGTCGGTTCGTTGCTCGTCGGGGGTGAAGTAGCCTTCGATCATGGTTTCATTGACGAAGGGAAGGCCCTGTGAAAGATCGCGATAGCGAATTTTAAGTCCGCTCTCTGCGGCGAGTTGTTTCGCGTGTTGGTCGGAAGCGGCGCGGGAAGTGGATCCGATCTGGCGTCCGCTGGCATCGAGGTGAAGAAGGTAGCTCATGATTTGATTGGGTAGAGGTTATTCGGGGAGTCGTGCTCCTCCTATCTAACTTCCCGAAGATTCGATATCTTCACCAATACCGACTCGCTCAGAAGTCCATGTCCTACGGTTATGAACTCGAAAACCCCGCAGGCCCTGAGGAGAACACTGCGGGTTTGGAGCTAACAAGGTGTTTCAGGATTCGGTCGTATCTCCGATGCGCTCATTGAGAGCACGTTTCGCGATTTTGGTGACAAAGATAGTGACAGCGAGAGTCGCGGCAAGACCGACGCCATAGGCGATCCATTCGGTCGTGGTTTTGCTGCCGGCTTCGCTCGCGGCTTTGCCGAGAGATCCAATGTAAACATAGAGGACGGTCCCGGGAAGCATGCCGATCCAGGAAGCGAGGAGGTAGTGGCTGAACTTCACTCGGGTAACGCCGTAGGCATAGTTTAAGAGTGTGAAGGGGAAGATGGGGGAGAGGCGGGTGAGGCCGACGATTTTCCATCCTTCCTTCGCAACCGCACTGTCGATCGAGGAGAAGGTTTTGTTTCCTGCGATGCGCTTTTCAACCCAGCTGCGAGCAATGAAGCGACCTATCAGGAAAGCGAGCGTCGCGCCGAGGACAGAGGCGATCGAGACATAGACTGATCCCCAGACGACGCCGAAGATGGTGCCGGAGGCGGCGGTGAGAACCGAGCCCGGAACGAAGAATACCACAGCGATAGCGTAGATCGCGATGAAAGCGACCGGAGCCCAGAAGCCAAGCGACTCGACCCATCCGGTCGCGGCACGGAGCCATTCTCCAGTGGGTAAAAGAACAAGGGCGGTGATGACGGCGGCGATGGCCGTGAGAGTGAGGATGAGCTTGAGCGGAGACTTCTTCTTTTCGCTCGATTCGGTTAGATCGGACATGCTGGTGGTTGGTCGGATCATGACGGGAGATGAGGTGTTTGGTGAATAAAAAGGAGTGTGTCTCAGGCCGCGAAGAACTCAGGAAAGTCGAGTTCTTCGAGCGATTCGTTGATCGTTTCGCAAATTTTCTCTTCGCAAGAGAGATCAAAATAGAGCGCTGATTCAGGTTGGCCGCGTAGACTTTGGAGAGAGCTTTCAGCGAAAGAGAGAGTCGAAGAGTTCAGTGGAAGAAAGGTTGGAGCATTCATGGAATTAAGTAAAAAACAGACAAGTCGGCTCGTTGTGAGTCACGAATAACAGACAGATCTGTCTGTTTCAAGTTATTGGTGATGTTTTTTTGAGAAACCTTTCAATATTGGGGGCTCAGAAACTCATCAAAGTGTCTGAGAGGGCGCTACAGACCGCGACCTAACAGGGTTAAGTCAGTGACTTAACCCTGTTGGTAAGCGAAAAGAAAAAATTTCCTGTTTCTGGCTTCGCTCTGGAAATCAGGGGCTCTTCTCCGGTTCTGAGTTCGTCATCGTGATGATTGCCAGTGAAATGGCACCACATCCGAGGCTTCCCCACCACAGCGAGGCGGGGTCGGTTTGATACAAAAGCAAACCCAAACCCGGTGCGATGGCATGGCCAAAATGCCAGGTCAATCCCATGACCCCATTGTATCGTCCCCGCATGTCTTCAGGAGCTAACTCCGAGACATAAGCGCCTGCGACCGGCATCGAAATCATTTCTCCCACCGTGAAGATGACTAGTGCAACCCCGATCCAAATCCATCCGGCTGCGAACCCACAGAGAGCGACCCCCACCCCACAGAGGAAGAAGCCAACTCCGATGACCCACCGGGCATTGAACCTTTTGACCCAGTGACTCAGCGGTAGTTCTGCGATGACAATGAGGAAGCCATTGAAAGCCATGAGCATTCCGTAGACGCGCTCGGGATAGCCAAGGTCCCGGATCAAAAGTGCGATCGCGCCTCCCCAGTGAAAGAAGAGAAAGACTCCGAAGAGGCTGGAAAAGAACATCGCGACGAAGGCCTTGTTTTTCCAGATCGAAGCAAGCGCGGGTAGCCAGCGGCTCGTTTTTCCAGTCTCGCTTTTCAAGCCGTGAGGTAGAAGGAAGAATGAGATCGCGCCGTAGACACCCGTCGTCAGGGCATCACCAATGAAGAGCAAGTCATACGAGATCTCCGCCAAAAAACCACCCGCTGCCATGCCACAGCCGAAACCGAGATTGATCGCGAATCTTAAAACCCCGAAGGCAATGACGCGCCGCTCTGGAGGGACCAAATCAGCGAGGAGGGAACTGGCCGCTGGGTGATAGGCACCATGGGAAAGGCCAACAAAAAACGCTGCGATGACATAGCTCGCGAGGCTGTCGGCCTGCCACAGGGCAAGGACAGAGAGCGCGGCGCTCGTGAGCGCGAGCGACATCGTGTTCTTCCGTCCGATTCGGTCGGCGAGCCATCCGCCGAGAATCGCAGACGTCATTCCTCCCGCCGCAAGCGCGGCGAAGGTCTTCCATATCTCGGTCGAGCTGTATCCCGCCTTCGTCATGTAGAGGGTCAGAAAGGGGATCACGAAAGTGCCGAAGCGATTGATGAAAACACCGATCGCCAAGACCCAGACAGGACGCGGCAACGAACGAAGTTCGGCCGCGAGCGATGGGGATGGATGGGTAGATGGTGTTTTCATATGCGGTTCCGTTAAGGGAAAGAGGCAACAAAAAAGCCCTGATGACCGAAGGCTGGTCAGCAGGGCTTTATCGTCAGAAAGGGACTGTTCAGAGAGAACTAGAAATCAGATGAAACGACAAAACCCTGGAGCGGTCGATTGAGCATGGACGCACCAACGGAAACGCGATCGAGCATTTCGATAGCAGCATGCCATTTCTGGCAAAGTTGGTTGGCGTTGGTTTTCATCGGTCTAGCGAATGAGAGAAGTCGTTCAGGATCTGGAAAGGGCAAGGGGATTCTCTATGCAAATCAGAAACATACCAATTCTTTGAACGGGGCTGATGCCTAAATTCGTCAGGCTGTTATTCGAGGCTTGTTTTTGGAAGGAAATGTCGCGACAACGGAGCATGGCCGCCGCCCAGATCACCTGCCCAAGATGCCGTTCGAGCGCTTCGGTTCTTCCCCTGGGAAAGCGATACGCGGTTTACCCTGCCGGTTGTTTTTTGATTCTCGGGTGGTTCGCTTTTTTTCATCGTTTCTCCTGCCCCTATGAATACCGGTGCAGGAAGTGCGATCGGATTTTTGCGAAGAGGTCATGGGCTGGAAGGCTGGGACTTGTCTTGCTCGCTATGGTGCTTGTTCTCTACTTGATTCTTCTCTTTTCATGAACGCTCGAACGGTCATCTCTCAGATTTTTGGCGCGGTGTTGATTTATGCCTCCGCTCTTTCTGGTGCACAAAGCGAAGAGGCTGAGAAGTTCTTTGAAGAAAATTTAGTCATCGACGGAACGTGCTTTCCCTATTACCGGCCGGGGACTTCGTTTCATCGTTTTCCACGGCTTGAAAACGGGACCTTTGATATGGCCGATTACACGAGAGGGACGGGTGTCGATCTCGCGGTCTGGGACATACGTCACCCGCAAGAGATGATGAAGATGATTCAGGGAGTCGAACGGGGACACTTCATCAACACACGTATTATCCGAACGGTTGCGGATATCGAGAGGATGTCCGAATCGGGGGAGCACGGTTGGTTGTTTTACACGCAGAATCCATGGCCGTTGAATGGGAGTATCGATCCCATTCAGGTCTGGCACCGCAACGGTCTGCGCATGGTCCAGATCGTCTACGGGACGAGAATTCCAGTTCCGGAGGCGGATCGCCTCGGAACCGGGTCGAGCCGGGAAGACGATGAAACGAGCGGACTGACTGAGCTCGGAAAGCGTTTTGTCAGGGAGTGCCAACGAGTCGGGATCCTCATTGATGTTTCGCATTGCAACCGTCAAACAACTCTCGACGCGTGTGCGATTTCGGAGGTGCCGCTTGTCTGCACTCATGCAGGATGCGACGCGGTTACCCGGGCAAAGAGAAACAAGTCAGATGAAGAGATTCTCGCAATCGCTGCCACCGGAGGTGTCGTTGGAATTACACCGATTAAGTTTATGCTCAGCAATTCAGCGCGGGGAGCGACGATGGATGACTTCATCGTTCACCTCGAACATGTGATCTCGATCGCAGGCATCGACCACGTCGGGGTCTCGTCGGATATCAAGCGAAACGGTGTCGATGAAGACGAAGTGGTGGCTTACACTTCGGAGGAGCTCAATGGTGAGAAGCGTTGGTTTCATCTTCATGCGGCTCTGAAGAAAAGGGGGTACGCGGACGATGATCTGAAGAAAATATTTGGGCTGAACTTTCTTCGCGTTTTCGAAGCGGGGTTAAAGTGAGCCTGAATGAAACGGATACTTTTTCTCTGTTCACGAAACAAACTCCGAAGCCCGACGGCGGAAGAGATTTTCGCGGGGCAGCCCGGCGTGGAGGTGGATTCTGCCGGCCTGAGTCCGGATGCGGACGTGGTCCTGTCGGAAGAGCAGGTCGAGTGGGCCGATTTGATTTTGGTGATGGAAAGCATTCACCGGAAGCGATTGAAGGAACGGTTCGGGCATCTCCTCGCGGATAAACGCGTCGCCGTGTTGGAGATTCCGGATCGTTATGGATTCATGGAGGATGCTCTTGTTGAAAGGTTGAGGATTGCCTGTCGGAGTTATCTGGGGTGATCGTGGTTTTGAACGTAGCGGATGCTGTAAAGCTTCCGTAGTGGGCGTGCTTTTCGGCAGGGCTAGCGCGGTCGGAAGGCTGACGCCGTCCGCTACGGGCTTGCGATTGCCGCCTTGTCCTTTTCGATTTCTTCGCTTCCCTTTTTCCGACTGAGGGATGATGAATCTCTATGCCGGAAAGTGAACTCATCCGGGTCGAGCACGAGGGTCATGAGATCGTCTGTATCGCCTATCCGAACGCGGAAGCGACGCGGCTTCCGGTGATTTGGATTCATGGACTGACGATGAGTGTCCGCTTTTGGGAAGCAGGGATGTTTGATGCGGCGACGGAGGGGCGCTCCTGGTATTCGATCAGTTTGCCGCTGCATTTCCCGAGTGGATGTGCGGGGGGAGCCAATCCCTGTGAGATTGATGAAGCACTCTTTGCAGAACTCCTCGCGGAGTCGATTGATCGCTGTGTCCCCGGGGGCGGCTTCCATCTCGTCGGGCATTCGCTCGGGGGATTTTCTGCGCTCAACTATGCGGCGAAATATCCGGGGCGGGTCGTGTCAGTGATTTCGATCGGAGGCTTCATGCGCGGGCGGGCGAGAGGGATCGAGGGGGCGCTTCAGTTTCTTTCTAAAGAGGGACTTTTCAGGAAGTTACTGTTCGAGATGGGCTTTCGTTTTCTCGGCCTGCATTGGCTCGTCTTAAAGGCGGTGACTTTTGCCTATGCACGAGATTGGGATGGCTACGCGAAGTTTCCGGCGCTCAATGAAACACTGAAGATGGTTTTCCCCGATGTCCGCCGTCATTCCATTCTCTCGCAGCGGGCGTTTTGCCGGTATTTACTGGAGATGGATTTGTTCGATGAGGTCGCGGAGATCCGGCAGCCGGTTCTCGTCGTGGCGGGGGAGAAAGATCCGATCATTCCGTATCAGCATCAGCGGGAGTGTGCGGAGGCTCTGCCGGCGGGGGAGTTGTTGAGTCTCCCCGGCGTAGGGCATCTTGCCTTCGCCGAAGCGCCGGCGCAGTTTGTTCCGGCGCTGGTGGAGTGGCTGGAGCGACATGAGTGAACCCTGTTAGGTCCCGGACCTAACAGGTTGTAGCGAAATGGGCAATGCGATGGGGCGAACTGTTTACGAGTCGACAGTGAAGGTGAATTTTCCCTCCGCGAAATCTCCGCGGATCGTGTCGCCGTCCTTAAACTTGCCTTCGAGCAAATCGAGACTGAGCGGATCGAGGAGGCGGTTCTGAATGACGCGCTTCAGCGGCCGTGCCCCATACGCGGGATCGTAGCCTTCGGTGGAGAGCTGCGAGATCGCGGCCTCGCTGAGTTCGAGGCTGAGGCCCTGCGCTTCGAGACGCTTGAGAACTCTCGCCAACTGGATCGTCACAATCGACTTGATGTCGTCTTCGGTGAGCCGATCAAAGATGATCGTTTCATCGATGCGGTTGAGAAACTCGGGGCGGAAATGTCCGCGCAATGCTTCGGTCACGAGCGCTTCCCTCTGCTCGGGGTTCGACTCGGACATGATGTATTCCGAACCGATATTACTCGTCATGATGATGACGGTGTTCCGGAAATCGACGGTGCGGCCCTGTCCATCGGTGATGCGGCCATCGTCGAGGACTTGAAGGAGGACGTTGAAGACATCGGGATGCGCTTTTTCGACTTCGTCAAAAAGAACGACGGAGTAGGGCTTGCGGCGAACGGTCTCGGAAAGCTGGCCACCCTCCTCGTAGCCGACATAGCCGGGAGGCGCTCCGATGAGTCGGGCAACGGCGTGTTTCTCCATGTATTCCGACATGTCGATGCGGACCATGGCCTGATCGTCGTCGAAGAGGAATTCGGCGAGGGCGCGTGAGAGTTCCGTTTTTCCAACCCCGGTCGGGCCGAGGAAAAGGAAGGAGCCGATGGGGCGGTTTTCATCCTGCAAACCGGCGCGGGCGCGGCGGACGGCATTCGAGACCGCGGTGATCGCCTGACGTTGGCCAATGACACGGTCGCCGAGGCTGTCTTCCATGCGCACGAGCTTGGAGCGCTCGCCTTCCTGGAGACGCGAGACCGGGATGTGGGTCCAGGCGCTGACGACTTCGGCGATGTCCTCTTCGGTCACTTCCTCTTTGAGAAGGCGGGAGCTTCCCTGCATTTTTTCGAGCTCAGCCTTGGCTTCTTTGAGGGCTTCCTCCTGCTTCGGGATGAACCCGTATTGGATCTCGCTGGCGCGTCCGAGATTGCCCTCACGCTGTGCCTGTTCGAGATCGGTTTTGAGTTGTTCGAGTTTCTCCTGAACTTCGTTCGCCCTGACAATGACCCCTTTCTCGTTGTGCCATTGCGCCTTAAGGGCGTCGACTTGCTCGTTGAGATCAGCGAGCTCCTTCTCGACTTTCTGAAGGCGGTCGATGCTGGCGTCGTCCTTTTCTTTGGCGAGCGCCTGACGTTCCATTTCGAGCTGCATTGCCTGGCGGTCGAGCTGATCGATTTCGGTAGGGAGACTGTCGAGTTCGATTTTCAAACGCGAGGCCGCCTCGTCGATGAGATCGACGGCTTTGTCGGGAAGAAAACGATCCGCGATGTAGCGGTCGCTCAGCATCGCGGCGGCGACGAGGGCTGAGTCTTTGATGCGGACACCGTGGTGAACTTCGTAGCGGTCTTTGATCCCGCGCAGAATCGCGACGGTGTCTTCGACGGAGGGTTCGTTGACGATCACGGGCTGAAAGCGGCGTTCGAGGGCGGCGTCTTTCTCGATGTACTTTTTATACTCGTCGAGGGTGGTCGCGCCGATCGTGCGGAGCTCGCCCCGGGCAAGTTGCGGCTTGAGCATGTTCGACGCATCGACCGCTCCTTCGCTCGCGCCGGCCCCGACGATGGTGTGGAGCTCGTCGATGAAGAGAATGATCTCACCCTGGCTGTCGGTGACCTCTTTAAGAAAAGCCTTGAGCCGGTCTTCGAATTCACCGCGATACTTCGCGCCGGCGATCATCGATCCGATGTCGAGGACGATGAGGCGTTTGTTCTTGAGCGATTCAGGAACGTCGCCGCTGACAATGCGTCGGGCGAGGCCTTCGGCGATCGCGGTTTTACCGACGCCCGGTTCACCGATGAGGACGGGGTTGTTCTTCGTGCGGCGCGAGAGGATCTGCATGACGCGGCGGATTTCTTCATCGCGTCCGATGATGGGATCGATCTTTCCCTCGCGGGCGATCGCGGTGAGGTCCGTGCCGTATTTTTCCAGCGACTGGTATTTTCCTTCCGGGTCCTGATCGGTGACGCGCTGGCTCCCGCGAACAGATTTGATCGCGTCGAGAAGGCTTGCCTCGGTGACTCCTTTCGCGAGGAGGATCAATTTGAGATCGGAATTTCCTTCGCGAACAATCGCGGTGAGGACGTGCTCGACGCTCGTGTAGTCGTCCTTCATCTCCGTGCGGATTTTCTCCGCCGTGTTCATGACCGCGCGGAGGTCACTGCTGAGGTAGACCTGCTGCCCGGCGTTGCCGGAAGTGGAGGGGAGCTTGTCGAGGAGCGCTGCGACCTCGGATTTGAGAGAGGCGGGGTCGGCTCCAATTTTTGACAAAATGGGCACGGCCACGCCATCACTTTGGTTCAACAAAGCGGACAGCAAATGAATGCTGGAGAGCTCGGCGTGACTCTTGTTGCTCGCCAAATTCTGAGCTTCTTGAAAGGCTTCCTGGAGTTTGAGAGTGAACTGATTCGGATTCATAAGCGGTGTCCTGAACGAAAGGTAATGAAGGGTGATGAATGCGCCAAGCGAAGCTTGTTCAGGAGACTCCGCTTTTTGCGTTATTTGCTGTTTTAGATCATCATTGCAGCTTTTTGTTCAAAAATTGTTTTGGAGGAGGTGAGGAGTAGATTTGGAAGAAGCCGAGGAGTCGAGAAGGAAAGGAGTTGAGCATGTCCAGACTGGACTTCTCAAATGAGACCGCCGGATTCGGATTCTCTTCAGCGGCGAGACTCAAGCTGCTGCCGCTTGGCCCAATCGGCTTCGATGAGCTGGCGAATCCATTCCCGATCCGGTCGAATCGCATAAGCCATCGGAGTCATTTCTGCTCCGGCAGCCCGTTGGATCGGACTGCTGCCGGCATAGTTGACCCCGATCAGATCTCCCTTTTCGTTCACGAGTGGGCCGCCGCTATTCCCTCTTCTCACCGGAGATCGGTGCCAGATGAGTTGGAATTTTGTTTTGTCGAAACTGATGTCGCGCGATTTTTTCAACTCTCCGGCAAAACTGTCGGTTTTAAACGAAAAGGGCGGATCTTCGTCCTCGTTCACTTTGACGGTCGTGCCCGCAGAAAACACGGCGTCTCCGCTGGTGAATGACTCGGCCCACTTGAATGTCCCGAATGGCTTCCCCTCGACGCGGAACAGGGCAAAATCGATCTCAGGCAGGGAGGAGACCCTCACCCAGATGGGATGGGCTTTTTCGACCACGAATTCCCTGTTTCCATCCGCGTAGAGCACATAGATTTCACGCCCATTAATGCAATGGCCTGCCGTCAGAAAGTAACCTCTTGAGTCAATCGCGATGCCGGTTCCGACTTCCAGTCCTTCACTTGAGTCATAGCTGAGGGTGAAAGAAGATCCCTCGCCTGAATCCTGAATTTCCAGGCTATCTGCGCCAATCAAGATCGCGGTTCGTCCTCCAAAAAAATCTTCGAGGGATGCTCCGTTGATTTTGTGATTGGAGTAAGGTGCGAGGGAAGCGGATTGCTCTTCGTCCGAGATATCGGTTACCTTGCATGAGCTCAGGAAAGCGAGTGCCACGATCAAGAGAATCGCAGCCGGGGAAGTGGTGAATGATAAGCTCATCGTGGCGACAGAGTGTCCTTATTTAGACGAATGACGGCGACTATTCGGTAGAAAAAGCTTTCAGGGCGGCTCAATTCAACTGATTAGAAAAACAGCATCCTCACGCCGGTGATGGCGGAGAAGGTGTAGAGTAGAATCTCAAAGGTCCGCTGGGGAATGTAATCGAGAACCTTCCTTCCGACGAAAATACCGATGAGGAGCGCGGGGAGGAGGATGAGGTTCAGCTTGAGCGATTCGGGATTGATCAAATCGATCTGTCCGAGGAAGGGAACTTTGAAAATATTCACGAGGAGAAAGAAGCGCGCGCCGATCCCGAGGAAGTGCATTTTCGGCATTTTGTGGACGAGTCCGTAGATCGAGTAGACGGGGCCGGCGGCGTTCGCAAGCATCGTCGAGACACCGATGAGGACGCAGCTGATCCAGCGAAACCAGCGGGAGTCGGGAAGGTGTTCGAGGAACTCCTTTTTAAACTCGCGGGCGAGCTGGAGAAGAAACATGAGAAGGATGATTGCTCCGATGACGCGCCGCGCGGTGAGGTCGTCAAAGGCGTCGAGGAGGAACCAGGCTCCGACAATGCTGACGAAGGTGACTGGCACGAGCGGCCAGATCATTTTCCAGGTCGCGTGTTTCCAGAAGATCGGGAGGACGATGAGGTCGCAAATGACGAGCAGTGGAAGAATGATCCCGACGCTGTTCTTCGCCCCGAAAATCTCGGCGATGATAAGCACGTTCACGATCGCGAGACCGGGGATGCCGGCTTTTGAGATGCCGAGGCTCAAGGCGCCGAGGCAGGCAAGAGCAATAGCGATCCAGGTGACGTCGTAGGGAAGATTCAAAGCGGAGTGTGTGACCTACGCGACAGGGGAGAGGGAGGCAATGAAATTTACCGTGAGGGGAGGTAGCGGCATTGGGAACAATGCCGACGGTTTGGATGAAATGGCGACTTCTTTGAAATGCCGGGCTTGCGCGGTCGGAAGGCTGACGTCGTCCGCTACGGGGCTTCAGAAAACGTAGCAGCATTGGGAGCAATGCCGACGGGAGCGACGCCGGAAAAAGTAAAGAATTAGGAAAAAGAAAAGGAGGGTCAGGAAAACTGTCTTCGATACTCCAACGGCGTGACGCCGGTCACTTTACGGAATCGTTTCGTGAAATGACTTTGATCGTAAAACCCCACGGCCGCGGAAATTTCACTCATGGGGAGCCTTGTCGTGGAGAGGAGCCGCTGCGCTTCCTGAGCGCGGAGCGAGAGGACATATTCCATCGGCGAAAGCCTGAGGATGCGCCGGAAGAGCCGGTTGAAATGCGGCACGGAAACCCCGGCCAGTTTCGCGAGCTGATCGGAGCTGATTTCATCGACGTAGTGGCGGTCGATGTACTCGATCGCTCGCTGCAGGTTGCCGAAGTAAGCCTGTTGATCGTCGGGTGTCTCGATCGCGCACATGATCCCGAGGAGGCCAATGATTTTTCCTGACAGATCACGAAGCGGTGACTTGCTCGAAAGGAACCAACCGGGGGTGCCGCGAATCGTGGGCACGAGCCAGACCTCATGGGCGACGGACTTTCCGTGATCGAAGACGGCGCGGTCATTCGCCTCGTAGGCGTCGCCGAGAAGAGCGGGGAAAAAGTCGCGGGCGCGCTTCCCGATGAGCGCTTCAGCTTTGATCCGGTCATACCGGATGCGGTGAAAGTCGTTGTTATAAACGTAGCGGCTTTCGAGATTCTTGACGAATACCCCGACGTTCGGAGTTTCCGCCATGAGTTCGATCGGCTCCCGGAGGGTCGGGTTTTGTTCAAAAAACGCCGCCTGAAACTGTTTCGTATCAATTTTCAGCATGATCGAAATATACCAAAAGCCGTGCTCACGCTACAAGACAAGATTCCAGGTCTTTGCGTAAACTACGGAGGAACAACCCTCGATTGACTATGTTTGATTTTCTTGCTGAAGGCCCCGGTAACCTTTGTGGACCGAAACGCTCCCGTCGCGATTTTCTCACCGTCGGAGCGCTCGGGCCGATTGGACTTTCTCTGCCGCAGTATCTCTCGGCGAAGCAAAACGGCCATGTCAAAGGGGACGACTCCAAATCCTGCATCATGATTTTTAATCTCGGCGGTCCGAGTCATATCGACCTCTGGGACATGAAGCCGGACGCGCCGAGCGAAATTCGCGGACCGTTTAAGCCGATCCGGACGAACTCGGAGGCGATTGATATTTCCGAAATCCTCCCGATGCATGCGAAGGTCGCTGACAAATTTTCGCTGGTGCGGAGTTGTCATCATGGTGGTGCGGCGGTGCACGATGCGGGCTGGCAGATCATGCAGACGGGCCGCCGCTTTACCGGCGGTGTCGAGACTCCTCACGCCGGCGCGGTCGCGAGTTATCTTATGAAAGCGAGGAACGATCTCCCGCCGTTTGTGGTTTTGCCAGAGCTGATGGGACGCGGCGGCGGGAATCTCCCGAACGGTCAGGCGGGCGGCTTTCTCGGCAAAGCGATGGATCCCTTTGCCCTGATGGCCGATCCTTCGAAGCCGAATTTCAAAGTCCCTGACCTGCTCCCTCCCGATCAAATCGGCGCGATGCGGATGGATCGTCGCCGCGCGATGCGGGACGTCGTCGATCAGACGGTGAAGGATTTCGAGGCGAGCGAAGATGCCCGGCTCCTTGATGAAAATTTTCACGCGGCGTTTCGTCTCATGACGAGTGAGCAGGCGCGGTCGGCCTTCGATCTTTCGAAAGAGCCGATGAAAGTGCGTGAGCGCTATGGGATGAATCGCGTCGGTCAGTGCTTTCTCCTTTCCCGCCGCCTCATTGAAAACGGGGTCCGCTTCGTGACCGTGAATACTTTCCTCACCGTCTTTAACGAACTCTCCTGGGACATCCACGGTTCGAAGCCTTTCATCTCCGTGACGCAGATGAAGGAACTGGTCGCGCCGATGTATGACCAGGCGTATTCGGCGTTGCTCGAGGATCTCCACGAGCGTGGCATGCTCGACAATGTGCTCGTGGCAGGGTTGAGTGAGTTCGGTCGCACGCCGAAAGTGAACCCCGCCGGTGGTCGTGATCACTGGCCGCAGTGTTTCACCTGCTCTTTCGCCGGAGGCGGCGTGAAGGGTGGCGAAGTCGTCGGAAAAAGTGACCTGATCGGAGGATTCCCCGCCGAGCGCCCCGTCGGTCCGGAGAGCATCGTGGCGACAATTTTCCACGCTCTCGGCTTTGATCTTGAGGAGCATCTGCCCGGACCCTCGGGACGACCTTTCCCCCTCGTGGACTTCGGTAATGATCCCATTCGTGAACTTTTCGGATAATGAGAGCTTCAATTATATCTTTGTTAGTCATTGGATCGTCCCTCGCCGCTTCCTCTGCCGCGGAGTGGGTCATTCTTCCCGGTGAGATCGAACTGACCGGGCCCGAATCGCGTCAGCATCTTCTCGTTGTCGAGCGTGAGGGCGAGGCCTTCACCGGTGAGATCGCCGACGCGGAGTGGGTCTCCGACAAACCGGAAATCGTCAAGGTCGTCGAGGGGGAACTCATTGCGGTGGGCAACGGAACCGCAACGATCACCGCGCAGAAGGACGGGAAGAAAATCAGCGAAACGGTTCGTGTCACCGGCGTCGGCGGCGACTTTACGTGGAGCTTTAATCGTCACGTTTTGCCGGTCCTGACTCGTCAGGGTTGCAACATGGGAGCCTGTCATGGCGCCGTTGCCGGGAAAGGGGAATTCCGCCTCAGTCTGCGCGGGTATGATCCTCCGGCGGACCATTACTGGATCACGAAAGAGGCCCGCGGGCGCCGCATTGAGCGGGCTGCGCCGGCGAGGAGTCTTCTCCTCACGAAATCGACGATGGCGGCTTCGCATAAGGGTGGGAAGCGTCTCGATTCCGACAGCCGGGAGTATCGCATCCTCGCCGAGTGGATCGCTGGCGGCGGCGTCGCGCCCGATGAAACCGAGGCACCGATTTCTCGTATCGAGGTCGCTCCGGATTTGTCGATTTTGAAAAAGGGTGATCGGCAGCGCCTCATCGTGACTGCTCATTACAAAGACGGCACCTCTATGGACGTGACTGACTGGGCGAAGTTCGCCTCCGCCGACGAGGCGATCGCGATGGTCGATGAAAGCGGCGAAGTCGAGATAATCGGGTATGGCGAGGGAGCCGTTTCGGCGCTCTTTTCGAGCAATGTCGCTCTCGCGCGTTTTCGTTCGCCCTTCGGGAGCGGGCTTGATCCGGAGACTTTCTCAAACGCTCCGCGGGCGAACTTTATCGACGATCTCGTTCTCGCGCAGTTGGAGCAGTTGCAGCTCAAGCCGTCCGGTCGCAGCAATGATGGCGACTTTCTCCGCCGCGCCTTTCTCGACACAATCGGAAGTCTCCCCACGATCGAAGAGACGCGATCTTTTCTCGCCGATGAAAGTCCTGACAAGCGCACCAAGATGGTTGACGCTCTTCTCCAGCGTCCCGAATTTGTCGATTACTGGACCTACCGCTGGGCCGATGTTTTCCTCGTCAATGGACAAGTCCTGCGCCCCGACGCGGTGAAAGCATACTACCAGTGGATCCGGAACGGGGTTGAAAAAAATCTTCCGTGGGACGAGATGGCTCGCCAGGTCGTGACCGCGACCGGGTTGAGCACCGAAGAGGGCGCGACTAACTTCTACGCGGTTCATCAGGACCCGGAAAACATGGCCGAGAATGTGAGCCAGGCTTTCCTGAGTCTCTCGATCAACTGCGCGAAGTGTCACGATCACCCGCTCGAAAAATGGACGAATGATCAATACTACGCCTTCGCCAATCTCTTCTCCCGTGTCCGCGCAAAGGGCTGGGGCGGTGATCCGCGAAACGGCGACGGGATTCGCACGGTCTATGTCGAGCCGAGGGGGGATCTCATCCAGCCGCGCACCGGGAAACCGCAAATTCCGGCGCCGCTCGATGGCGAGCCGATTGATCCCGACGCGACCGAAGATCGCCGCGAAGCGCTCGCTGCCTGGCTCACCGATCCGGGGAACGATTACTTTTCCCGCTCGATCACGAACCGTGTCTGGGCCGCGTTTTTCGGGGACGGCCTCGTCAGTCCGGTCGATGACCTCCGGGCATCCAACCCTGCCAGCAATGAGCCGCTCCTGAACGCGCTCGCGGCGCATCTTGTGAAAAATGAGTTCAATCTCAAGTCGCTCATGCGGGTTATCCTCAACAGCGAGACCTACCAGCGCAGCGGGGAGGTCCTCTCGGAAAATATCGAGGACACGAAGTATCATTCCCGCTACTACCCGCGCCGACTCATGGCCGAGATCCTCTACGATGCGATCATCGACGTCACCGCGGTACCGACGGTCTTCGGCAATATCGTCCTTCGTGATGGCAGCACGCAGAAAACAGAATTCTATGAAGCGGGAACGAAGTCTCTGCAGCTCTACGACTCAGCGGTGCAGTCCTACTTTTTGAAGACCTTCGGGCGGAATGAGCGGGAGATCACCTGTGAGTGTGAGCGATCGAGCCAGCCGAGCATGGTGCAGGCGCTTCACCTTTCGAACGGGGACACGCTGAACGAAAAGCTTGCCGATGGTAAAAGTATTGTCGCGGCTTTGTTAGAGTCGGGTGGCACCGACGAGGAATTGCTGGAGCAGGCCTATCTCACGACCCTGACACGAGTGCCAACCGGGAACGAGGCATCGAGTCTTACAGCTCTGATGAAGGACGCGGATGCAGCGGAGAAGCGTCTCATTCTCGAAGACCTTTTCTGGGCTTTGATGACTTCCCGCGAGTTCCTTTTCCAGCACTAACATTCCAGCAATTACCTTTGTGCCATGAAACTTTTTCTCACCACTTCACTGCTCTCCCTCAGCCTTGCCGGAAGCGCGTTCGGCAAGCTTGACTACCGGAAAGATATCGCCCCGATCCTGCGTGACTACTGCGCGGGTTGTCACAATGACGACGACTACGAAGGGGCGCTCACGATTGAGACTTTCCAGTCGCTCATGGAGGGCGGCGAAACGGAGGACAAAACAATCATCGTGCCGGGGAAGCCGGAGGAGTCCTATCTCTTTCAAACGATGATAAAAACGGAAAAGCCGGCGATGCCGCCGAAGCGTGAGCCGCAGCTCTCCGCCGAAGATATTGATCTCGTCCGCCAGTGGATTGCTGAGGGTGCGCACGGTCCCGGGGCGGAGAACGATCTTTCAATCCTCTCAACGCTCAGCGTCCCTGACATTGCGCCAAGTGATTCCCGGATCGATCCGATCACGGCGCTGGAGTATTCGCCCGACGGACAGTTTCTTGCGGTCGCGCTCTATGGCAAGGTTGAACTTCGGGCCACGAAGACGGGGGAAGTGACGAAGGTTTTTGAAACCGGCGAAGGTAAAGTGAATTCCGTTCATTTTTCGCCCGATGGAAAAGGACTCATCGTTGCGACCGGCACCTCCGGGCTTCTCGGCGTCGCGATTCTCTTTGATCTTGAGAGTGGCGGGGAGATTCGTCGTTTCGGGGAGGAGAGTCACCGCGACATTCTTTTCGATGCGGAGTTCTCCCCCGACGGAACGCTGCTCGCGACGGCGGGATACGACCGCATCATTCGCTTGTGGGACGTCGCTTCCGGGAAGTTCCTGAGAGATTTCCCCAGTCACAACGGCGCGGTCTATGATCTCGCCTTTTCGCCGGACGGAACTGTCCTCGCGAGTGCGAGTGGCGACTTCACCTGCAAGATCTGGAGGGTCGCCGACGGCGAGCGGCTCGATACTTTGAACCAGCCGCAGGCCGAGCAGTTTCGGATCGGGTTCACGCCCGATGGCCGGTTCATCGTTGCGGTGGGGGCCGACAACCGGATTCGACTCTGGCGTTTCGTTTCAAAGGAGACCCCGAAGATCAATCCGGTGGCGCGGGCGAAATTTGGTCATGAAGATGCGATTGTCGAGATGGCGATTTCCGCCGACGGGAAATGGCTCACGACGACCTCCGCTGATCGTGCGCTTAAGAAGTGGAGTCTCCCCGGCCTCGAAGCATTGGGCGTCTCGGAGGAACAATCGGACATCGTTTCCGCGCTCGCCTTTACGCCGGGTTCGAACGAAGTGACCGTGTCCCGGCTCGACGGTTCGGTGCAGTCTTTCGGGATGACGGCCGTCAAAGTCGCCCCGTCCCCTCTGGCGAAAGCAGTGGCCGAAGCGGCCCCGACCCCGATGAAGATCGCGTCGGAAAAGATGGTCGTCAGCGAAGTGGAGGACGGTCCTGCTCCGAAGATTGCAATCGGGACGACCGCGAAAGGAGTCATCGGCGTGCGCGGCGACACCGATGATTTTGTCTTCGAAGCGAAGCAGGGTGAGACCTGGATTTTCGAGACGAAGGCAAGCCGTGCGGAGTCGAAACTGGATTCGCACTTGGCGATTTTCGATGAGAAGGGAAATCCCGTCGAGCGCGTCGTTCTGCAGGCGATGCGTGATTCGTGGCTCACCTTCCGGGGGAAAGACTCGATGGCATCGACCGATTTCCGCGTCCACAACTGGATGGAGATGGAGCTCAATGAGTATCTCTACCTCAATGGCGAAGTCGTGAAGCTTTGGCTTTATCCGCGAGGACCCGACTCGGGATTTCTCGTTTATCCCGGATTTGGGGAACGTCATACTTACTTTGAGACGACGGGGCTATCTCATCCTCTCGGTCAGCCTTGTTATATTGTCAGGGCGTTACCGGGCGGGTCGGAGCCAAGTCCGAACGGGCTGCCGGTCTATCGCTTGTTCTATGAAAATGACGATGAGTCGAGCCGGAGTCTTGGCAGTGATTCGAAGATCACCTTTGAAGTGCCGGTCGATGGCCTCTACCGCGTCCGGGTGAAGGATGTGAGCAACGCGGGTGGCGAAGGATTTCACTATGAGCTGAGTGCCCGGCCCTCTGCTCCGGATTTCGCGATCAAACCGCTTCCGGGCGGAAAGACGGTCAGCGCCGGGGGTGGCCTCGAGCTGGCGTTCACGGCGACCCGTGAGGACGGGTTCAAGGGTCCGATTGAAATTCGGGCAACGGGGCTTCCGGAAAATCTCACGCTTCCAGAGTCAGTCACCATCGAAGAGGATCAGTTTCGCGCCTTCACCGTCTTGAAGGCGGGGGCGGACTTTGCGGGCCTTCTCGGTGAAGCCGCAGAAAAAGTCGAGCTGATCGCGACGGCGATGATCAACGGGAAACCCGTCGAAAAATCACTCGGTAGTCTTGGCAATGTTGCGGCGGTGGAGGAACCCAAGGTGTTTGTCAGGATCGAGCCGGATGGAGATTCCGGAAAAGTGGCGGCAGACGGGACCCTTGAGTTGGTGATTCATCCGGGAGAAACGGTCACCGCGAAGATCATCGCAGATCGTCTTGGGTTGAAGGATCGCATCGAATTTGGCAAAGAGGATGCGGGTCGAAATCTTCCTCACGGCGTTTACGTGGATAATATCGGCCTGAGTGGTCTCATGATTCCCGAAGGAAAATCAGAGCAGGGTTTCTTCATCACCGCCGCGCCCTGGGTGCCGGAGACGGTCCGCGAGTTTCATCTGCGAACGGAAGGAAAAGAGAAGCAGGCGTCGCAGTCGGTTCGCTTGATCGTGAAGGAAAAAGACGCTCTCGCGGGGGCGAAGTGAAAGGTGATGTTAGACCGAGATTTCACCGAATTCAGCTCCCCGCTTTCCCGGGATCACTCGACTTAGCGATTTGGGAGTTCGAAATCGGAAATGACCATGCGATGGGATGTGCCTGCAATCCGCCGGGTCGTCGTCTTGAAGGGCAGGAGATTGGGGGAACTCCAGATTTGATCAAATCGCAAGGCCGGGTAATTGGCGGGAAAAGTGTTTCCCCATCCGGTTCCGCTGACAGAGAAGGCATCAATCAACGCGTTACCCTCGAGCGGCCGAAAGACATCATCACCCGGGGGCGTGTTGAATCCTCCCCCGATGAGGCGACCGGTCGAAGCGCGCGTGATCTGATTTTCGCCCAGACTCTTACGCAAGAGGCGACGATTAGCGACACGTCGTTCGGTTAGCTCCTTCCAGACCGCCGGACGCCAAAGGAAGGGCGATGGATAAGAGGGTTCAAGGTCGACGCTCGTGAGATCAATGACGAATTCATCCTGCAGTTTGAAGCGGGCATGGATCGCTCGTCCGTCGTCTTCGACGATCGAGGCCATGAGTTCACCGCGCCCGAGAATGGCCTGACCGGCTCCTACAAAAATGGCCCGTTCAACTCCAAATTTTTCGTTCGCGAGTTCAGTGATGATTGCCTCGTCCGGGGCGTCTTGAACGATGATGAGATCCGGATTGAGGTCGAAGGCCTTGCGAAGGGCGTCACCTGAATGAGCGGCGTTCAAATTGACGACCCGGAGTTGTGAGTCTTCGGGTGGGATAGACTGCGGATCAATGGAATGAATGAGTTCACGAATGAGGGCGTGAGTTTCTTCAGAGAATCCAATCGCGGTGACGAGCCAGATGCTGAAAACAATGAGGGAAGGCAACCCGCGGAAAGCGATCCAGGAAATAATGCAGGCCAGCATTCCCACGGCGGCCCACGCCCAGACCGGGATCAGGGTGATCGCGGTCATGGAGTCCCAACGATTCAGGTAGCAGACCATGACCACGAGGAAGACCGCGAGGAGGATAGACGGGATCACCGTCGCGAGGCTCTTTTGGATTTTTCGCCACATAGGATTGCAGGACCATAAGGCCAAACTCGCGGACTTTCCTGCCGGAATTGCCTACTTGCAGGGATCGCGAAGCCGGTTTCCTTTGCATGATGCTCGAAGCGCTAAAAGAAGAAGTCCTCAAAGCGAACCTCATGCTCGTGACCGAGGGGCTGGTGAGGTTGACCTGGGGAAATGTCTCCGGAATTGACCGCGAGAAAGGTCTCTTTGTAATCAAACCGAGCGGCGTTGCTTACGATGATCTCACGGCGGAAAGCCTGGTCGTACTTGATCTCGACGGCGAAATCGTCGAAGGCGAAATGCGACCCTCATCCGACACCGCGACGCACCGGATGCTCTACCGTGAGTTTCCCGGGATCGGCGGCGTGACCCACACCCACTCCGTTCATGCGACGATGTTTTCGCAGGCTGGAGTTGAGTTGCCCTGCCAGGGGACGACACACGCCGACCATTTCTTCGGCACCGTTCCGGTCGTGCGGGAACTCACCCCGGAGGAGGTGGCGGAAGATTACGAGACGAACACGGGGCGGGCAATAGCGCAGCACTTTCACGAAAATGGAATCAAGCCAATGGAGATGCCGGCCTGTTTCCAGAAATATCACGCGCCGTTCACCTGGGGTAAAAGTGCGGTGGATTCGGTGAAAAATTCCGTCGCCCTTGAGGTCTGCTCGCAGATGGGATTGGGGACCTGGCAGTTGAATGCAGAGCAGTCAGGCCTGCCGCAGCACCTTCTCGACAAGCATTACCTGAGAAAGCACGGAGCCGGAGCCTACTACGGTCAGGAGTGAACTAGCTCGCTGACTGACTGCAAAATTCGTGGAGCTGTCCATGCACCTCAGTCGCCTTAAGTAGGGAGCCATCTGCAAGTTTGGGGAACTCTCCGATGAGAATGGGATAGTCCTCTCTTGAATTCGGAATGCAGCCATGTGAACCCTTCACAAGAGAGGCATCGAGCGGGATGAGATCCATGAGAATGCGAAAACCGAGGATCTTTTTGAGCAGCTTGATCGCGACTTTCAGCTTTGGAAGCTTGATCCGGGGGTCGACAAATAGCTCGACCGGATCGTAGCCGGGCTTGCGGTGAATATCGACAGTGCGGGCGTAGTCAGGCGCTTTTCGATCACTCTTCCAGTAGTAGTAGGTGAACCAGCTTCGCTCATCGGAAACGACGACGAGATCGCCGCTGCGCTCGTGGGCGATGCCGCGCGCCTCCTGCGCCTCGCGATCAAAAACATCGGTGACGCCGTCGATTTGCCGCAAGGTTTCGGCGACTTCATCGAGAAGGGACGGGTCCTTCACGTAGACGTGCGCCACCTGATGATCGGGGATCGCAAAAGCCCGGCAGTTTCCGAGATCGAGCACTTCGCGCTTCAATTCTTTGCGCCAGCTGAGCCAGCCTTTTTCGCGGAAAATCCGGTTGAGGTGGATGGGGCGATCCACCTGAGTGATACCGTATTCGCTGAGGAGAATGACGCGCACACCGCGTTTTTCGAGGTGCTCGACGAGGTCGCGGACAACGTCATCGATTTCCCGCAGGTCGATGCTGATCGCTGCATTTTCAGGGCCGAGCCGCTGGAGATTGTAGTCGAGATGCGGGAGGTAAACGAGATTGAGGTCGGGGGAAAATTTATCCTCAAACCACTTTGCAGACTCAGCGATCCAGCGGCTTGAGGCGATCCCCGCAGCGGGGCCCCAGAAGGCGGGGAAAGGGAATTTGCCGATCTTGCGTTTGATCTTGCCCCGGAGATTCATCGGCCAGGTCTGGATATCAAAGACCTTTTTCCCGTCGGCACAATAGATTGGGCGCGGGGTGATCTGGTAGTCCGCGCTCGAATACATGTTGTTCCACCAGAAGACCTTCGCGCAGGTGAAGTCGGGGCGATCTTCATCGCGGATCCTTTCCCACAGTTTTTGTCCTTTCACGAGGTGGTTCGATTGCTTCCAGCAGCGGTGTTCGCTGTAGTCGCGGTCATACCACATGTTGCCGACGATGCCGTGATCGCGGGGCGACTTGCCCGTAAGAAAAGTGGCCTGCATCGTCGAAGTCACCGCGGGGATCGTGGGTTCGATGTCGAGGAGGCAGTTTTCTTCGCGGGCAACGAAAGCGGAGATAAAAGGAGTGTCAGAGCCGATGTGTCGCCGCGTCAGGCCAACGACGTTGAGGATCGCAGTGCGGGGAGGAGAGGGATCAGATTTGCTCACGGAAAGACAGGGGTTTCCGGGAAGTTACATCGGTAAGCGCCGGATCGCCAGCGGAAGCCATTGCGCAGGAGGCGCAGTAAAAGATTGGAAGGTTGGGAACGTAGCGGAACCTGTGAAGGTTCCGAATTGCGCGTGCTTTCCCGGCTCAAGAGGTCCGCTCACGCCCGAATCTTCTGGCCGAGCTTATCCTGGAAAAAGCCGGACATGGGGAGTTTCGCGTAGTTCGGGAGCTGGTGGTGCTCTTTGCGGAAAGTCAGGAAACACCAGCGATGCTCGAAAACATTCAAGACCGCGCTGAGGTCCCAGAGGGGCGGGACGACGAGAGTGACGTCTTTTGAAACCCGGCTGAGCTCTTCAAAAAATGCCTTCGGGTCCTCGACGTGTTCAATTGTGTGAGAGCAAAGGCAGTGCTCGAATTGATTCGTCGAAAAGGGGAGATGGTAGATGTCATCAACGACGATGAGATTTTCCACGTCGGCATGTTTCACGATATCAACATTCACGCCGCCGCCGTCAGTTTTGCCACAGCAAATGTTAAGATCCCATGTTTCGCGCCGGTTTCGAATGATGCCACCCATGACGCGGTAGCTGAGAAAGTTCAGCGCAGGAAGGAGGATGACAAGGGCGGCGGCGATGGTGAGGATGGTCGGAAGCATTGCTGGGATGGTCGGTTGATTGCCAGAGCTAAATAAACCGTTCCATCTTCATGCTGACAAAATCAAACTGCTCATGTTGACGTTTTCGCCATTTTCCTCTCGGATTGCATTCCTTCGCCAAAGCGATCAATGACAGCCTTTCTCAAGCCGCTGCCCGTCAGGTATTCCTCATCAATGACAATCGTGGCACCAGCCCGTTCGAGTTCACTCACGAGGGTGTGATACCGTGCCCTGACAATACACGAAGTCTTTTCGTTCAGAGTTTTTACCGACTCGACAATGCTCATTGAGGTTCTCTGATCAGGAATCGTAATGACGACTGCGCTGGTGCTCTCGATCCCGTGATGAATCAGAAAATCGAGGTTGGTGGCGTCACCGACGACAGCGGGATAGCCCATGTTGTGAGCGAGATCGATATTGCTCTGTCGGACATCAACGATCATGGTCGTCAGTTCGGGGTGTCGGGCGAGCTCTTCAGCAACACGCTGACCGGAGGGGCCGAAGCCGATGATGAGAACGCTTTCTTTTGAGGTGGCGCTCGACTCTCCGATTAAGGGGGTGTCAGCCAGTTTGTCAGGATGCAACACCTCCTGCAGTTTTCTCCCGAGGGGCAGGGCAATCTTGATCAAGCCTGGAGTCACGAAGAGAGTTAGCAGCATCGACGAGACCAGAAAACGGAAAATTTCTTCGGAAATAATATTCGTGTTTCCTGCGATTCCGGCGATGACGACGCCAAACTCACCGACCTGACAAAGCACAATCCCCGTCGCGAAAGCATAACGGAGGGGTAGCTTGAAAGCGAGAGTGACCCCGGTGATAATGGCCGCTTTTCCAAGCAAAATCAAAAGGGTCAATCCGATCACCGGTAACGCATTCTGAGCGATCCATACGGGGTCGCCGAGCATTCCGACAGAGGCGAAAAAGAGCGTGATGAAGACAATGCGAAGACCGCCGATGTCTGACCGGATCTGGGTTGCGAAGGGAGACTCTGCCAGCATCATCCCGGCGAGGAAAGCTCCGAGCGCGGGTGATAGTCCGAGGGCATGCGCGGCGAGGGCCGACCCGGCGGCAAGGACCACGGCGAGGAGCACGAGGAGCTCCCGGTCGCGGGCCATGCTGAGCTGCCTCATGACGCGGGGGAGAATGAATTTTGAAAGGAGAAAGAAGCTGGTTACGAGGGCGATAATCAGCCCGGCGGCTTTGGCAAGTCCCATCGCCATCGACCCGAAACCACCCCCGTCAGAGAGCATCGTGACGAGGAGGACGAGCGGCACCACCGCGACATCCTGGAGCAGGAGAATGCCGAGCGCGGTTCGGCCGTGTACCGCATCCATTTCTGCGCGATCAACGAGAAGACGGAGAACGCAGGCGGTGGATGAAAGCGCGACCGCTGCGCCGAGGGCGATCGCGGCGCGCCAGTCAAGACCTGAGAGCCAACTGATCAGTGCGGCAATGCCGAGAGTGAGGGTGACTTGAAAAGCCCCTCCGAAAATCGCCGCCGGACCGAGTCGAATAAGGCGCCTTGCCGAGAATTCGAGACCAATCGCAAAGAGCAGTAGTGCGACTCCGAGTTCTGCGATGACCGGTACGCCGGAGTCGGTCTGGACAACGCCGAAAACTCCCGGGCCCAGTAGCATTCCCGCGACAAGATACCCCAGGATCGCAGACTGCCCGAACTTCTCAAACATCATCCCGATGACGAGGGCGGCGGCAAGGAGTGCGACCAGTTGAAACAGCACTTCCCAGACTTCATGGTGGGCAGCGACGGCAAAAATCATACGGTGGCATGGGACCACGTTCTTCCCGATCAAGCAAGCTCCTTGGCACCTGAGTGCGGTTCCTGTTGAGCTTGACCGCAGGGTCAATTTTTCAGGAGACTGAAATAATGAAGAATTCACTCCTGATCTCGGGCCTCACCGTTCTTATGATGGTATCGAGCTTCGCCGCTGATCTTCCGCCGACTTTCCCGAACGTTTCCTACCAAGACAACGAGAGGAACGTCCTCGATTTCTGGCGGGCGGAAGGGGACGGTCCGCGCCCGCTTCTTGTTTACATTCACGGCGGCGGTTGGACGACGGGGGATAAAGACACCGCGAGCTGGGTCCGGCCAGATTTTCAGGCGTTTCTTGATCGTGGTATTTCCTGTGCCGCGATCAACTATCGGCTTGCGCCTCGCCACCCTCTTCCGACTCCGGTTCATGACGCGGCGCGGGCGATTCAGTTTCTTCGCTCCAAAGCGGAAGCGTGGGGGATTCAAAAAGACCGCATCGTCCTCACGGGCGGGAGCGCGGGGGCCTGCACCTCGCTGTGGATCGCCTGTCATGATGACCTCGCCGATCCCGATGCGGAGGACCCGGTGAAAAGAGAATCAAGTCGCGTCCGGGGAGCGGTCGGGCTTTCGGGGCAAACTTCGATTGATCCTCCGGTGATCAAAGCCTGGCTCGGCCCGAAGGTCCTCGAACATCGCATGATCCCGATGGCGGTAGGTCTCACTGCGATGGAGGAAGTGATGAGCGACTATGCGAAATACGAAGCGCTCTACCGCGAGTTTTCACCGATCAACCATGTTAGCGAGGACGACCCTCCACTTTTTTTGTTTTACCCGGCTGATCTGACCCTGCCTTCGAAGGATGCCGGCCACGGGATTCATCATGCGCTTTTCGGGATAAAGATGAAGGAAGCCTGCGATCTTGCGGGACAGGAATGTCATCTCGTGATCAAGGGCGAAGAAGCTGATGCCGAGCCCTATAAAACGCCGGAAGATTTCCTTTTTGATATCCTGCTCGATGACTAGGGAAATCTTGTCAGGAGTTGATCACGGAGATCCTTTCGCACTGCTCATGGCTCGATCGGCTGATCAAAGATCAAGATCGGGGGGGCCACTTCGATTTCGACTAATTTCCGTTCGGCAACAACTTCCGGCCCGAAGCATAGGAAAATATACCAGGATTCTACTTCGTAACTTTCAGGGTAATCACTTCGATTGAAGGGGACGAAATGAGTGGTCCATTCGCCGTTCGGCAGGAGAACGGTGTCGTCACCTTGTCGGTAGCTTCCCCAATTTTGAATCTTGTGCTCTTGAATAGTCGTCAGATTGTGGAACTGCGCGAGGTATTCGTATCCCCGCCTGTCGAGAAGTCCCCCCTTCTTCCTTTCTGCTTCTTTGGCATCTGCTCCGATGGTAGTGACAATCAGGGGAACTTCCCGGTTTGCTCGAACCCGGAACTCAACCCCGAGTAAATCTTCTCCCAATTCACTGACCATGGTATCGATTCGAAATTCGCCGTATTGGGAGTCATCAGAAATTGGACGGAATTGAACAAACAGGTTTCCCGCCTGATTCTGGCCCCGTTGTATATTGGTGCTACGCAATTCCGGTTTTCCTTCAGGGCCGTCTTTTGCAAGAAGCGTATGCACTTCCCAATCGAATGAATTCCATCCCCATTTTCTATCAGCAAGTGAAGACTTCTGGACAGTGAGCGTGTCAAAAACTTTTCGATCTTCCCGCTCCTTTTCGGACATCTCCCGGGTCTGCGTCCTGTTTTCGTAAAACTCTGCAACGAGACCGGCCGTAATGTCTTCCCTCTGCTCCGCTTCGGTAATTCCTTCCACTCTTCCTTCATACACTCCCGCAATCGTATCATCCGTCCGGGCTTCCGCAAAAAACTGTGTGCCTTTCACGGTAAGGATCGCGGCAGGTGTTTTGAGCCGGAATTCCTTCCTCTCCGACTGGAGTTGTTTTGCATCTACATTGAGGAAGAGGCTACCCTTCAATAATTCTAAACTGTTCTTGGGTCCCTCTTCGGTCCTCTCCGGAATGTGTAATTCAGTATCTTCCTGAACTTGAATGACTGCTCCTGACGTGGAATACAAGGCGACCCTACTGTCTGGATTCGTGCGAATAGACTGCCCTGAGAAGATCTGCTGACTTTGACTTGCCGACGCTATCCGGGGTTTTTCGGAGGAAGGATTTTCGTCAGTCGGAAGAGGCATGCCTGAATCAAACCATTCGCCTTCGGAAACACTTCCGAGAACCTTGCCGTTTTCGTCAAGAACCTGAAACACTCCTTCGCTGCGAATCACCGACAATTTTTGAGTGAGTGCCACGGAGACGCGAGCCTGCCACTCCTCGACGAAAGCGTTGTCTTCGGAGGACAGTCCTGAGAGCGGGACAACAAACTCTTTCCCGTTCACGAGAAGCCGAACCTTCTCCCCCTCAACAGACATTAGTTTTCCCTCAATCGACTCGCCTTGAGTATTGGTCCAGGTCCTCGAACTTTCCGATGAAGGTGCGCTCTCCTGCGAGTAACTGATTGACAGGCCGATTATGATCGTAACAGTCAAACCTACCAGATAAGGTGAAAACTGATCGTTTCTCATTCTATTCTCTAGCCGAACGTCTCAACAGTGATAACACAAAAGACGTACAAATCCACCTCGACAATGAACGAGTGAGTGGAGAAATAAATTTAAGTTTGAAAACCTATTTTGGAAAATGACTGGATTCTCCACCACGAGATTGGCATTGAGCGGAAATGATCTGATCCAGATTTGTAGACTCCGCACCTCGTAACGATTCTTTTCACTGGTAGTGCTCCCAATGTTTCTGATGGCATCCAATCTCAAAAAATCTCTGCTGCTCGTGGTTGCCGGAATCTTGATCGGACTGCTTCATCAGTTCGCTTCGATGAAAGAGTGGGAGGAAGCCACTGTCGATTTACGTTTGCAATATCGACCGAAAACAACGACTTCCGGATCAGTCGGAATCATTGCGGTCGGAGATGAAGATGTCGAATATCGAACCTTTGGGGGGTGGCCTTTTTCGCGAACGATTCATGCCGACGTGGTCAGTATTCTCCGTGCCCTCGGCGCACCTCAGATCACTTTTGATGTCATCTTCTCCGATCCTGATAAAAGTGGTCATGATGAAACTTTTGCCAACATTCTGGCTGAAAAGAACGATGTCACACTAGCCTATCATTTCGAAAATCTACAGGTTTCTGAGGTCTCCTCCGCTATCGGTGAAAATCATTTTGCGGAGGGAAATCGATATGGTGTCGATGTTCGCGACTCTCTGGCCTTTGCGGGAGAAGACCCGGTCCCTCCGGTCTTCGAAACAGTCGGATTTGGTGCAGTCAATTTCCAGCCGGAAGCTAATAATGGCAGCGTTCGCCGCATTCCATTGTTCATTCAGTACCGGGGGAAACTCTATCCAAGTCTTGCGATGGAGACGCTGATCCGATACCTCGAACTGGACCCTGACCAAATTCAAATCATCCCGGGGGAACAGATCTCTCTCATCGATACGCCGAAGGGTAATTTCGAAATTCCAGTCGATGAACGCCTTCAATATCGCGTCAACTACACGAGTGATAGCACCGATTTCGAACCTGCTTTTCAATATTTGGACCTTTACCGGGCGGTAGATGATCCAGAGCAGGCGGCAACGATTTCGAAAGCAATCAGTGGAAAGCCGGTCATTATTGGCAACGCTTCCACTGGAACTTCTGATATTGTCTCCACGCCGATTGGGCGCCTCTACGGAATGCTCGCTCAGGCTACCGTAATTTCGAACATCCTGGACCGGAATCACCTGAAGTTCCTTCATCCCTGGATGCAAGTCGCGGGGTTGGGAGTATGTGGTCTTCTTCTTGGCCTCCTCTTCCGCCTGCAATCCCCGGTCGCGATTATTTTTTCAGTTATCTTTTTTGCTTCGATCTATCTCGTTGGCGCTTATTTTTTTGCGGTGAAGAACTGGATGATTCCGGTTCTCCCTGTTTTGGAGCTTTCTGCTCTTGCCATGATTTCTTCGCTCTGGTCTCAAGTCATCCAGGCGAAAGACGAAACGGGACGAACTCTGAGGACGCTCAAGAAGTATGTTTCCCCATCCGTTGCCGAGAGAGCATTGAGAGAGGAGACGTATCGCAAAATCGAAACCGAGCGACGTGAGATCACCGTCTTCTTTTCTGACATTCGAGGATTCACTGATTGGTCTGAGAGGAAAGAGCCGGAGGAGATCACGATGGTGCTAAACGAGTACTTGGAAGCAATGACACAGTTGGTTAATGAGTTCGGTGGGACATTGGACAAGTTTGTCGGGGATTGTGTGATGGTTCTTTTTAATGCGCCTGAAGAAACTGAAAACCATGCGGTCCGTGCCGTTGAAATGGCTTTTGCGATGCAGGACCGCATTCGAGAACTCAGTGAATCCTGGAGTGCAAGAGGGCAGGATCCCATCGAAGTTGGAATGGGAATCAATACCGGGTTCGCAACCGTTGGAAACTTCGGGTCGGAGATCTACTCCGACTACACCGCGATTGGAAATTGCGTGAACCTTGCCGCGAGAATTGAGTCGGAAAGTAAACCGGGGGAAATTCTGGTCTCAGAGGCAATGAAGGGCCGACTTGGCCGTGCCTTCTCAGCGAAGGATTGCGGAAAACGCACGCTGAAGGGAATCAGTGAACCGGTGCAGGTATTTCTCGTGGAACGAAACTGAGGTAATTGATTGCCCCTTGGATCTTTCCTGAGGAATACCGGACGCTGGAAAGGTTGTAAGAGCTGGCATTCTGCATTTACTTCCCGCTGATTCGGGCGAATGAAGAAGCTTAGGTTCTGGATTTTGTCTTCTTGAATCAACATTTATTTCATGGCCGCTTCTCTACGATCCCGACTCGTCCTCACGACCTGTCTTGTTCTCGTCTTTATCGGAGGGGGCTGTGCTTTGGCTTGGCAAATTCTCTGGCAAATGGAGATCGCGCTGATGATTGGGGCGTCAGTGGAAGCGACGGCGATCACGGTCGCGGTGACGATGGGGGGACTAGCCGCCGGTGCGCTTTCCTCTCCTGCGTGGGTAGAGCGGCGATTACTCCGGTGGAATCCGTTGACCCTGCTCGGGGTTCTCGAAATACTTATTGTGCTCACGGCGGGGCTTCCGATCTGGCTCGGGGGTGTCCTTTCGGAAATCGATACATTGGTGTTTCAAAAATCGCCTTCTCTCGCAGGGGTGAGCCAGTTTTTCCTCTCCGCCCTCACGCTCGGGCCGGCGACTTTTCTCATGGGGGTGACGGTGCCGGTTTTCGGGAAGCTTTCCCATTTTCTGGGGAAAGAGTGTGGACGAAGAATCGCGGTCTCTCATCTCTACGCAATGAACCTGTTAGGTGCGGTGCTCATGGTCGGAGCGGTGGCGTTCTATTTTCTGCCTGTCTTTGGCAGGGCGGAGACAACCGCGTTAGTTTTCTTAATTCAGTTAGGAATTGGATTTTTTGCTGTATTCGTCGGGGCGAGAGCAAGCAAGGCCGATGTCGCGGGTGAAACCGGAACCGTCGATCTTTCAGCACCACTGGGGAGGGTGGACCTCGGACTCGCCTTTGCCTCGGGGTTTGTCGTTCTGGCTCTTGAAGTGGTGTGGTTTCGTCTCCTCCGTATTGCCTGGCTCAGTACGACGGATGCCTTCGCGCTCATGCTCATGACTTTTCTCCTCGCGTTATTCATCGGGGCGCGTTGCAGTGGGCGCCTCACTGCGAACCGACATCCTGCTTCGTTTTTATTGGCGGGCGGCGTGCTCGCGCTCCTTGCGACGCCTTTGCTGGAGCGGTTTGACGGCTGGTCAGTGAGCGGCGGTGCATACGGCCCGCGAGTCGCCGGCCGGATCGCTCTGTCGCTTTTGGTGATGGGGCCTCCGGTGGTCTTGATGGGCGTCTGTCTCCCCGCGTTGCTTGATCGGGCGGGGAATGTGCGAAGCTGGGCGCGCTTGTATGCGTTGAACACATTCGGGGCCGTTCTCGGCAGTCTTGGCACGGCCTGGCTTCTTTTTCCTCTCGTCGGACCGGTTGCGAGTAGTTGGATTCTCGCCTCTGCGGCGGCGTTGGCCGGTCTCTTGTTTAGTCGGAGAAAAGAGGGGGCGCGAGGTCAGGTTTCTCTCGGGCTCGCGGCAGTCGCGACCGCTCTTGCAATGGCGATCTTCTTCGCCACCGGCGTCGGGCGTTCGAGAGCATCGGGACCGACTGTGATGCTGCGGGGCGAGCACACCATGTTGGCGCATCGAGATGCTCCGGACTCATCAACGAGCGTCATTTCGATTCAACATGGCAGGGGGATTGATGAACAATACCGCGTCCTCTTTATTGATGGCTACGCGGCCTCGGCGGAGTTTGGTAACGCGAGTCACTACATGGTGGAAATGGGGCGCCTCCCCACCGCAATGCACCCTGGCCCAGAGTCAGCATTAGTGATCTGTTATGGCACTGGCCAGACCGCGAACGCGGTGAGAAACTATGGCGCAGAGCGGATCGATATTGTGGACATCAATCCGGCGGTCTTCGAACTTTCCCCCTTCTTTCCGGGGAATGAAAAAGTGTTGGACGATCCAAAAGTGACGACTCAGGTGATGGATGGACGCGCCTGGTTGCGGCGTTCCAGCCAGCAGTATGATGTCGTTACCTTAGAGCCGATGCCGCCTTTTTTCTCAGGGAGTAATGCGCTCTACTCCACCGAGTTTTATGAGGAGATTAATCGTCACCTCAACGATGGCGGCATGGTCGCGCAGTGGTTTCCGATGCATCTCATGTCAACAGCGCACGCGAGAGCGGTCGCGGCCTCTTTCCTTGCTGTTTTTCCGGCGGCGGTCTTGTGGATTGATCCGCTCAACCGCGACAGCGGCGGAGCCCCGCAGCAGGGGATTCTGCTCGGGATTCAGGGAAGTGCCGGGGAACTGAACGAGCGCCTGGGCATTCCGGTTCCGGTGGAGGTGGCGCTTTTTTCCGAGGGGTTAAAACGCTTCACCAAGGGCGCGGATGAGGTCACGGATGACAATCAACTCCTCGCCTACGGCAGGGAAGGGTTGCATCGTTTCGACCTCTCGCGGCGGCGTTTTGCGGCAGAGACTTATGCGGCGGTTAGGGCAGCGGCGGCGCGTGACGATTGATCAGGCGCCTGCTTTTTTCTGCGCCGCTTTCTGGCTGCGCCTGCTGATTTCGCGCAAGGCTGAGATCACGGCCGGTGGACTCGCGGGGAAGGGGCAGAGCAGATCGATATCCGCCTGACTCCCCGAGGAGGAAAGGACTTCACAAAGCGCTTCGCGGATTGACCCGGCAAGAATCACGGGAGCCTCCGAGCAGGGATCGCCGGCGATGGTAAGGGGATCGCCGAGGGGACGGAGACGATCCGTGATGACCTGAAGGGGGGCGTCGGCAAATCCGGGAAAGGCTTCGCGGACGGGATTTACGCCCTCGCCCGGAGACTGGCTTTCAGATAGGAGCCAATCAGTTCCCAAGGTGAAGGAGCGCATGAGTTGGGCAAAGTCGCGATCCCCCTGATTCGCTGAAGGCGATCCTTCGTGGGCAATATCGACGCGTAAGATCTGAATCTCTCCGGTGAAGAGATCGACCTGGATCTCGGTGACGCCGGCGGCATAGGTAAACGAGGTGAAGGGCCAGCCTGCCCCGAGCTCAGGATCCCACCAGAGGTTGGGCGTCCGGTGGTAACCTGTCTCGATGAGGTTGACCCGCTTTCGCCAGGCTCCCTCGATGACTTCTTTGAAAAGGAGTGGATTGCCGGGCGCGAGATCAGAGCCGACAAAGCCATTCGCGAAGCGGATCGCCTCGAGCTCAATTCTCGTTTCGCCACGGGAGGCGAAGAGTTGCAGGGCCACTTCCCGGAGCCGCGACTGCAGGCTGCGGCAGGCGTCGGCGAGAGCGCGGAGAACGAGTCCCGAGGCATCCGTGCCGATCACGGGGGTGGCGCGGGGAAGCGACTCGAAATCGTTAAGGACGACATGGACCGTCTTTTCCTCGACGCCGAGATGCTTGGCGACTTCTTCGCGAATTTGCGCGTCAAAGCCATCGTTCAAATCGACAAGAGCAACGCGGGCGGTGACCGAGCCGTCGCCGAGGATTTGCACGATGACGGCGGCTGCATTTCGTTCTGATCGCGGATCACCGATACCGAATTTGAGTGGGATGATTCCGATCCCCCGCTTGTAGCTGGAATTTTTTCGATTCCATTTTTGAATCTCCTTCGCCCGCTCTTCGTAATTGCTGCGGCGGAGGACTTGATGCCAGACCCGGAGAATGGAAGCGGCATTGACCGGTTGCCCGTAGGGCGTCGTTTTCAGGCCCTCCTCTTCTCCGTAGAAATTCTTTTCGCGAACTTTTGCGGTGGAAAGTCTGGTGGCGTTGGCGACCCGGCGAATGATTTCCTCCATCGCCCAGGTGGATTGCGCGGCGCCTTCGGCGGCGAGGCTTGAAGTCACGATTTGATTGGTGCGGCAGAGTCGTGCGCTCAGACTGAGATGCGGAATTCCATAGACGGCGTCGCCATGGAGAAGGGCCCGGTCGAGCGCGTTGGTCGAGTCATTCACGAACCAGCCGCCATCGAGCGCGAGGCGAAGATCGACCGCATTGATTTTCCCGTTCTTCTCAAATCCGACCGTGAACTCGGCGCGGGCTTCGTGACGTTTCCCGGCGAGGAGAGGCGAGTCACTGACCTGGAGCTCGACGGCGCAGTGACACTTCATGACCGCATGAGTGAGGAGGGCGGAGAGGCGAACCGGTTCGGTCTCGAGAGCACCGCTCAGTCCCGGAAGATCGACAGGCGAGAGATGGATGCTTGACTCCGGAAGCTCTGCCGCTTTGGCCACGGCGCTGCGAACGGCGGTGGGTAAAATGGAGGCCGCATCGACAACGAGCGCCGATCCCTGGTTTTCGGGACGGATCCTGATTTTGATGCCGGGATTCGGAATGACGTGCTGCGGCGCGATCGTGAGGTGACCACTGAGCTTGTCCGTGCTTTGCTTGATCCCCTTTGCGACATCTCCCCGTGAGCACTTGCGAGGCTCCTGATGGAAGCTTCCGAGGGCAATCGATTGTTCGAGTGTCAGGACAGCCGTGTCGGTGTGATACTCGACGTCAATTTTCGAAGCGGCGAGGCGGCAGGTCGCGAGATCGGTGGCAACGACGAGGGCGACCGGCTGCCCGACGTAGAAGACTTCCTCTTCCGCGAGAAGAGGTTCGCCCGAAAAATCATTTCCGAGGGAGTTCTGAAACGGCGGGAGATCCTCCGCGAAGAGAATTCGGGAGACTCCTTCCACAGAGCGGGCTTCATCGCCATTTTTCCGGGCGATGACAGCGGCGGCATGAGGGCTTTCGAGAATGTAGGCGACGAGTTGTTTCGACCGGGAGTGCCAGCCCGATTTCTCTTCGCTTTGCTCCTTTTCACCCAATTCGAGACGGCGACGACGAAGGCGCTCACCGAAGGTCTCACCGAAGGTCTCGCCGCCGGATTCGGCAGGAGGATCAGGGAGTCGGAACGGGGTGATGTTGTCTTCAGGATCGCTCATGAGCAGGGGACTGAGTCACCGAAGCGTCGTCGCGCCTCGCTCAGGGCGCGACGGCGTCGAAAAAGGGATGGTCAAGTTTGGCGAAATCACCGGCGGCAGTCAGCTCGGTCGCGCGAATGCTTTCCGGTGTCGGATGTTGGAAAAAGAATTTCTGAAGGAGGGTCGCGGTGAGTGTTTTTCGATACTCAGCATGGTCGCCCGCTGCATCAGAGACTTCGACGGTTTCGATGAGGAGGGGAAGCGCTGCGAAGATCGTCTTTTCCTGATACAGCTTTCCAGCAAGGAATTCCTCGACCTCTCGTGCGCGGAGGGGCGCATCGCCGATCCCGGTATACGCAAGGCGGGCTTTTGCGATGACCCGGTCGCGCAGTTCGAAACAGAAGGCAGCGGTCGCATACGGCTCGGCAAGAGAGCGGCGCGGGGCGGAAGTGTAGGTGTCGCAGATCGAAGCGGTCACGCCTCTCGCGGCGAGCGCGCTGTCGGTGGAGCGGGGAATGATGACGCTGCGAACGATTTCACCGGGGGAAAGAATCGTTCCTCCTTTTTCGGTGTAAAACTGGGAGATCGGAGCGTTGCGCTCGCCGTCTTCGGAGAGGAGGAGCACTCGTGCATTCAGCGCCATGAGGAGAGGCGAAAGCTGCCCACGGGGCCACGCGGTGGCGAGATAGCCGCCCAGGGTAGCGCGATTCCGAATCGCCCGTGAGGCAAAGCGACGCAGGATCTTGGTGAAGGCGACGCACTCCCGGCCAATCAACTCGGCGACCTGGGTGAGCGGAACGGCGGCCCCGATTTCCCAGGACTCCTCCGTCGTGATCGAGCTGTTCAGTTCTTTGACTCCTTCGAGCGAAATCAGGCTGGGCCACTCGACTTCGGCACTGAGGCGTCCGATTTCGGTCGCCCCGGCGACAAAGCGGGAATCAGGATACTGTTTCTTGAGCTTGAGCAATTCGACGATCGTTCCAGGCTGGTAGAATCGGCGCTTGCGATCATCGACGTAGCTGAGCGGCGATTTGTCCTTCATCTTGAAGAGCTGCTTGGTGAAGCGGTCGCCGAAGATATCCCGCCGCCCTGTCCACACGGTGCTTTCCTGGCCGGATCGCTCGGCTTTGATCGCGGCTTCGTGGCGGAGTTGTTCCGTCGAAGCAAAGACCTGAGCCGCGGCGTCCCGGATCGCCGGAACATTCGCGGTATGAGCAATAACGGAATCAAACTGGTCGCTCGTTTGACCCTGCCGCCGGAGGTCAGGTCGATAGTAGCCCTCAAAGATGAGTGCCGTGAGAGAGGCATTGCGATCATCACTGCATTCGAAATGACCGCCTTCGAGGGCGAGGTTGACGGGGTGATCAGGCTCGGTTGAGCGAATGCCCTCCGGGGTCCAGATCTGGCGACCGGCGAGCATCGGGAGCAGAATCAACCCGGCATCGATGACGCGGAAGCGGTGCCGGTCTCCTTCGAGGTCTCCCATGACGACGAGGGAGCCGCCATTCCAGGCGTCATGCTCCGCAAAGCGCTGGAAAGTGAGATCGAGCCCGGAAAGAAATGAGGCGAGACTGCAATGAGTATCCTCTTTTTCGACACGGCATTCACTGCCGTCGAGTTCGAACGTAAACCAACTTTGCATGCTTATCAGAGTCGGTGATAATGATAAGCAACTCCTGATTGCAAGAGAAGCCGAACTTCACCGAACCTCTCTGATACCATAAATACGTTGAAAGCACAGGGTAAAATTTGAGAGGCATTTCAGCGGCGGTGATTCCAGTCGGGCGAGCGGTAGCGGCTCACGGCCAGTCTCGACGCTTCTTCAAGGAGGGCTTTCTGCTTTTCTTCAGGAAAGGGGGCGACTTTTTTCGCGAGCTGCTTCAGGAAAGGACCTGACCAGGCGGCGTGGTCTTCGCGCAAAAATGACGGGATGCGAATACTCCCCTGATGAATGACGCTGCCACGACTCCGTCGCTGCGCACCGCCTCCGATTTTGGTGCCGTTTATCCCGTCCATTAGATCTGAGGCCACCGGATTTTCGAAGCAGGGACCCGTCGCGGGATTGCTCGTGTCTTCTGCCAGAGAGAGTTTCACCTTCGCTGATCTCAGTGCGTCGCGGATTGACTCGTGAATCCAACGGTAGCGGAGATCGAGCTGTATCCGGGCAGGGTCAGTTTCGCGGGGAAGGGTGAGCAAAAAGGTGAGATCCTCTCCATGCTCGACCTGGCCGCCGCCGGTGTATCGACGGATTGCAGGGATGGAGGAATCTTCCGGGTAGGGTTCGGAATAGCCGAAGGTCAGGGCCGGTTTCGTCCAGTGATAGAAGCGGATCACCGGCAGCCCGGTTTCGTGTGAGAAATGGAAAATGGTTTCATCGAGCGCCATCTGAAATGCGCAGTCGCCGGGGGCAGGCGCTTCCCACAGGTAAAGAGTGTCGAGTTTCAAAGCGGCCGGGGCATTGGTAAGTTGGTGGTCGTTCTAAAGAAGAGGCGATCCGGTTGCTTGTCAGGCGAATCTTCGGGGGTATCGCCTCGAGAAGATCGTGCCTTCTGCGGGCGGGCCGCCCGCAGCTACCCTGAGCCAGGTAGCGACGAGCGGCCCGCTCGTTGAGGAAGTTTTCCGGCGGAAGATCGTGCCTTCTGCGAGCGGGCCGCCCGCAGCTACCCTGAGCCAGGTAGCGACGAGCGGCCCGCTCGTTGAGGAGTGCGAGATCAAGTTGTCGGGGATGAATGAAACTGAAGGTCACTGATGCCTGCGAATGGTATGGATTTGAAATCCGTTACGGAGAATCAAGGGATCCCGACTACGGAATGCAATTCCGTTCCACATTTGTCCTTCCGTTTCATTCACACCCCAAGTGGCCTCGAGATTTGACCTCGTTCACATTCCACCGGTAGAGTCTCACGAATGCGACGACTTGCTCTTTTTTCTCTGATCCTCGTTTTCGGGAAGGTTTCCATGGCTCAGGAGAACCCTGCGGTTCTCCCGTTTACCATCGAAATCGTCGATGCCGAAACGGCGCGGGGCGTTCCTCTCGTGGAACTGCGAACCGTGCATGAGGTTTCGTATTTCTCCGACAGTGCCGGTTTCGTCACGGTAGCGGATCCGGAGTTGGAGGGACGCGAGGTCTATTTTCACGTCTCCAGTCATGGCTACGAATCCAAAGCGGATGGGTTTGGATTTCGAGGGGTTCGTTTGCGGGTGAAAAGAGGCGAGGCCGCCAAAGTCGAACTGCAGCGCATCAGTATCGCAGAGCGACTCTATCGCATCACCGGGTCGGGGATTTACGATCACAGTATCGAGGCGGCGCGACCGGTCCCGGTGCAGGAGCCGCTGCTCAATGCCCGGGTCTTTGGCAGCGACAGTGTTCACACCGCCGTCTGGAAAGGAAAACTTTTCTGGCTCTGGGGCGATACGAACCGTCCCGATTATCCCCTGGGGAATTTCCAGGTCGCGGCGGCGCTCTCTGATTTGCCGGGAGCGGGCGGTCTCGATCCAGAGGTCGGGGTGAACTTGCGCTATTTTAAGAGCGACACGGGATTTGCAGCGGAAGTCGGCCGGATGCCCGGCGAAGGCCCGACCTGGATCTCGGGGCTGACGGTGTTGCCGGATGAAAAAGGAACGAGCCACCTTGTCGGACATTTCGTCAAAGTGCGCGGGATGCTCGATATCTATCGGCGCGGGCTTTGCGAGTGGAATGATGAGGCGGCGGCGTTTCGCGAGGTTCTCGTTTTTCCTGACACTCAGAAAATCACGCCGGACGGACACCCCTTTCGCGTGACTGAAGGCGGAGAGGAGTTTCTTATTTTCGCCGATCCACTGCCGAGGTTGAAGATCCCCGCGACCTACGAAGCCTGGAAAAATCCGGAAAGCTACGAGGCGCTTCCGGCTCAGGAGAATTTTCACGACGTCATGACAGGACGGCGGGTCGAGCCTCATCGGGGCACGATCACCTGGAATGATCATCAAAACCGCTGGGTCATGATTTTCACCGAGACCGGAGGCGAGGCTTCCTTTCTCGGCGAAGTCTGGTATGCGGAATCAGAAGATTATGCCGGGCCGTGGGAAAAGTGCGTTCAGATCGTGACGCATGATCGCTACAGCTTTTACAATCCGAAACAACACCCGGAATTTTCCGGGGAAGGGGGGCGGTACCTTTATTTTGAGGGAACTTACACCGCCCTGTTCTCGGGAAATGAACGAAAGACGCCGAAGTATGATTACAATCAGATCATGTACCGGCTCGATCTCGACGACGAGCGCTTGCTCCCGGCCGGTGCCAGGTAGCAACGAGCGCCCCTGCTCGTTGAGGATGGTTTTGGGAGAAAGGTTGCGCAATCTGCCCGCAGGACGCGCGCCGTTACCATGACGATCCTTCGCGACTTCGGTCATCGCCCGCAATAAAAGCGTTTGTCATGGTAAAGATTGAGTGTTTCTTGCGATCCCGATTTTTAGACGTTGCTCACGTGGCGGAATTGGTAGACGCGCTAGATTCAGGTTCTAGTGGGGTTATACCCGTGGAGGTTCGAGTCCTCTCGTGAGCACTTTTTCCGGAATATCGGCAGCGCATGGAATCACTTGCGCTGCCGGACGGTCAGTCGGCGTATACAAAAGCCGATGGCTCAAGACCGTAAAGATCAGGACCCGGCGTTTGTTCACGAGACCTTTTCCTCGATTGCCCCCCGCTACGTGCTGACGAATCACTGCCTGAGCCTTGGCATCGACGTCCTCTGGCGGCGGAAAGTGGGTCAACTCGTCGCCGCGATCAGTCCTCTTCTTGTCCTCGATGTCGCGACCGGCAGCGGCGACCTCGCGAAGACCGTGCAGGGTTTTGTCCCGGAGGCCCGGGTCGTCGGGACTGATTTTTGTGCGCCGATGCTGGCGGAGGCTAGAAAACGCGGACTCACCGATCTTTTCGTCGCCGATGGTCTCGCCCTCCCGTTTCCCGATGATTCGGTCGATGCGCTCACGATCGGCTACGGTTTAAGGAACATGGCGGACTGGAACGCGGCTCTCTCGGAATTCGCGAGAGTGGTCCGTCCGGGAGGGCGGCTCGTGATTCTCGACTTCTCCCTTCCGACGAATCCTGTGCTCAGGCACCCGTATCGTTTTTACCTTCACCATGTTCTGCCGCGGATTGCGGGGTGGCTCACCGGAAACCGGGAGGCCTACGCTTACCTCGGCGAGTCGATTGAGCGTTTTCCTTCAGGGGAGCGGATGAAAGCGATGATGGATTCTGCGGGTTTCGATGAAATCGAATGGTTCCCGCAGCTGGGCGGCATCAGCAGTGTTTACGCGGGAAGCGTAAAAGATTGAGAGTTTCCCGCGCCCTTCACCTGAATTTCCATAGCCGAGCGCGTTATTTAGGCTCTCCGGATTACTTGGGTGGCTTAAATTCTCAAATTTGTCATTTTGGATGTGTCACACGGAATGGAGTGACGACAAAAGAAGAGTAAAGAGGCTCGTAAATATCTGAAATTTGAATTTACAACCGCTCTCGATGCTGTCATTCCATTAGGTTTATACTGTTAAGGGTGATCGCGTGGGAAAGGTGTTTAGCCTTCTCTCCTCAGTTATACCCCCATTGAAACGATGAAAAACATCCTCCCTTCTCTTCGAAGAAGCCTGATCCTTCAGGTTCTCATTCTTGCGTCTCTGCTTCCGGGACTGTCCCTCTTTACGGTGCCGCTCCAGGCCAATCCGAGCGGAGCTGCGGTCGTTCACGGAAATGTTTCCATGAGCGGGTTGGGGACATCGCAGCTCGACATTGTGCAGAGTTCGCAGGCAGCCGTGATCAACTGGCAGAGCTTCTCGATTCAAGCCGGTGAAACGACGAATTTTATCCAGCCGAATCAAAATGCGATCGCGCTGAACCGGGTTGTCGGGGTCGATCCCTCGTTGATCTACGGAACCCTGACCGCGAATGGCGGTGTCATCGTCGTGAATAATAACGGAATCGTCGTCGGCCCCGGGGGTAGGGTTGATGTCGCCGGTATGTTGACAATGTCGACTTTGGACGTGGGGAATGACGATTTCCTGAATGGTGGGCCGATGCGATTTCAGGGTTCCTCCTCAGCAGGGATCAAGAACTACGGCGCGATCAGCAGTGCGAGCGGGGATGTGGTCCTTCTCGGTAACTTTCTTCAGAACAGCGGTCAGGTTTCCGCGGCGACCGGAACGGTCGCGTTTGGTGCCGGTGGTGACATCGTGGTGAATCAGACTGCTTCGGGCGGGAAGATTTCAGTGCTCGCCGGCGGAATCGGGGGCGAGAACGGAATCGAAAACTCCGCTGCCGGTGAGATCAACGGCGCAGCGGCGGAGCTGAAAGCTCACGGCAATGTCTATGCTCTCGCGATCAAGAACGATGGGGTTGTTCGGGCGAGTGGATATAATTTTTCAGGCGGTCGCCTCACTCTCAGTGGAGGGTCCAACAGCCGGGTCATGAACACGGGCAATCTTTACGCAAGGAACTCCGACGGATCGGGTGGCCGCGTCGATGTTTCCGGTGGTGATGTTTCTCTTGCCGGTGGAACGATCAATGCCTCGGGCGCCGCGGGAATGAATGGCGGCTCCGTAGCCGTTAGCGGCGACACGGTTGATGTCGGAAATGGTGCTATGGTCGATGTTTCCGGCTCCTCCGCCGGCTCTGTCAGTGTTATTGCGGACGCTGAGGCGACCGTGAATGGCCACCTCTCTGCGGTCGGTCGTGACGGATCGGGCGGAAACGTCGATGTCACCGCTCAGTCGGTGGTTGTCGGCTCGAGCGCTTATGTGAATGCTGGCGGCACTGCTGAAGGTGGTGATGTGAGAATTGGCGGAGGCTATCAGGGCAATGAGGCCGACCTTGCCAACGCGGAGACGACCGTGGTCGAAGCGGGATCCCTCATCCTTGCTGATTCCTGGGAAGGTGACGCCGGGCGCGTCATCGTCTGGGCCGATGCCGATACGACTTTTGACGGTGAGATTTCTGTCAACGCCACTGGAGCGGTCGGCAATGGAGGATTCGTTGAAGTTTCCGGAAAGCAGAATCTCCTCTTTTTTGGTGATGTTTCGATGGGCTCTGCGAATGGAAGCAATGGAACTCTCTTACTCGATCCGGCAAATGTGACGATCGGTGGTGCTTCCGCGACGATTACGACGTTGGCGATTACGACTGCGCTAGATACTGGAAATGTGGTCATCCACACTTCGGGCGGCTCACCGGGAACTGATGGCAATATTCTTCTCGCAGGAAATGATCCCCTCACTTATGACGTGGATGACAATTCCCTCTCTCTGTTCGCTCACGGCAGCATTTTCATCAATGATGACATCCAGAACGCAGGAAGTGGAAACGTCACCTTGTTTGCCGGTTGGGATGGTACTGGCGATACTTCCGCTGCAAGTGCTATCTCTTTCAGTGATATTGCTGATACTGATAACAACCCGGTCGTGGGCGGCTTTGGAGACTGGGGGAACAACGGAGGCAGTGTCTTCGTTAATGACGACCATCCTTCAGAGGTTGCAGTCGGCTCCGCGTTTGGTGAAACCAATGTGTTCGGAAGTCGGATTGTTGTTGCCGGCGGAAGCTCAAACAACAGGTCGGCGCAGATCGGATTCAGGGATGTCACAGTGACTGATGGTGTCGCCAGTTCCAATGGCGATGCCAATCTTCGAGGCCCAACCGGATCGATCGCGGTGCGGGCGAAATCAGTGATCATTATTTCCGCCGCGCTCAAAGATCCTACTACGGGTCGCTTTGACTCATATGCGATTGTGGGGCACGGGGGAGTCAATGTTGACGATGGTGATGACGATATATCGGGTGATATTTCCGTCATCAGTGAGGGCGGGCCGATTATCCTTCACGGAAGCCGATCCAGCTCATTTGCGCAGATTGGTCACGGTGGGGTGAACCTCGAGGGTGACAAAGATGGTAACATCACTGTTGAAGCGACCTCACTTGACATGCGAGGTGGGAATTATACGAATGCAGCTAATAGTTCAGGGAACTCCGGCGCCCAGATCGGACACGGTGGTTATGAGTCCGAAGGTAATGGCCATGGTTACTCGGGCGAAATCAATGTGACGATTACCGGCTCGATCACCGGGACCACTTCTCAGAACAAAAATATCACGAGTGCCAACGGTAATATGGTTCAAATTGGTCACGGAGGTTATCTCTCCGGAGCGGTAAACCGAAATCCTGGAACAGAGGGATTGCGGGATCCCAACGCCTACAATTCCTCCATTTATGGTAGTGATGATATTTTAGACAATGTCGGTATGGGGATGGACCCAACGATCGAAGGCCACTCTGGTGATGTCAATATCACGGTCGGTGGCGCGATCGATCTTTCGATCTCATCGCGTGCGGATCAGCACATTCAGTTTGGGCACGGCGGCAGAGAATCACACGGAAATCACTTTGGGAAGGTAAACCTTGATGTGGTTGGTGGCATTACCCTCGATCGTGATAGCGCGACAATCGTCAGCGCGACCGCTTTCCGTGACGATAACAACAGTTTCATCCATGTCGGCCACGGGGGCAATCGTACTGGCGGTGCTTTCACGGGCGATATTGAAATCGATGCAGCAAGTTTCGAGATGCATGCCACCGCAGGCGATTCTGGATATGCCCAAGTCGGCCACGGAGGTTATAACGACGGCCTAACCGGGGGCGCCGGTGTGCGTAAGCTTAACGATGACAATGCGCACGCGACACTTTCAGGTCACATCACAATCAATGTCACGAATGACTTCGAGATGTATGCGGGCATGGCTGAGACTGATTCCTACGCGATGGTGGGCCACGGGGGAACTTATCGGACCGCTTACGGGGAGGTGAATCGAAATCTTCACGATGACATAACGTCAAACGATGGTGATGCGGCCGATATCGGGCTGATCGATGAGAGCGAGAGAGGCCACCACGGAAATATCACGATCACAGCGGGGGGAAGTGTTATCGCTAAGGCTGAAGCGAAGAACACCGCAGACTTCGAGAATGTTTCCGGTGAATACAATTTTGCTCAAATCGGTCACGGCGGGGCTAGGAGTGCGGGAGACCATTATGGGGCTGTTACGGTGACAGCGACGACGGGATCGGCAACCTTCCAAGCTGGTCCGGGTGGTTGGGAGATCTATCGTCCCAATACGGTTATTGGTGGTAATTTAGATGACCTCGATGGTGCTCAGTTGGGATTGTCGAACTACGCGATGGTTGGACATGGTGGGTATTATTCCCATCTCAATGGAGCGACTGATACGAGTAATAGTGAGTTCATCACCGACAATGGAAACCACAGCGGAGTAGGCTTTGGATCGATCACGACGACGGATATCACACACTCAAATATCGTGGTAACGAGCGGCACTGACATAAATCTCACTGCCTCTCAGGAGCTCGGAGGCTTCCGCAGTGACCAGATTCCGGTTGATACTATTCTTGAAATTCCGGATCATGCTGGTGGCAATCCCAATATCGTGGCGGCCGGGACGACGATTCCGCAGTCTCCGCGCAGCTTGCGTAACTTCGCCCTGATCGGGCACGGCGGATTTGGCCACACGAGTAATGTCAGTGATGCTTCCGCTACATCGGTCAACCGCGGCGATATCACGCTCACGGCAGGTGGCAATGTCGCCATCACCGGTGGCGGGGTGCAGCAGCAGGATCACTCGATTATTGACTACAACACGATCAATCCCGGTAATATTCAGGACGGAGACAACATCGTGGAGCGGAACTTTGCTCAGGTCGGCCATGGCGGCGACAGCATCCAGATGGCGCACTCAGGAAATATCACGATCGCAGCGGGCGGGGACGTCGATCTTAAGGGCGGTAACGCCTACCTTGATCCAGCCCGGGTCGGGCACGGAGGTTACAATTCCGGTTTCGACGCGATCGGCACCACGCCGATGGAGGGCAACATCCTTGTGACTTCTCTTGGGGATATCAACGTCATCGGCGGCGATGGCAGCAACATCAGCGCGGGTGGCAACACCCAGTTTGGTTTTGCTCAGATTGGTCACGGAGCCGGGGCGAATGGCCAGGTCGTCGATAACGCCTCGATCACGGTGACCGCTTTGAATGACGTGACCGTGTCGGGCGGAGACGGATTTCGAGATTCCTACGGCCACATCGGTCACGGCGGGGTGAATAACGCAGACGGAGCCCTGAGTGGGACGATCGATGTCACGGCGGGTAGAAATGTGATTTTGCGGTCAACAAGCGGGGGTTTGGTGCAAGATCCTACGGGTGACCCGGAGACGGATGTAGCCGGTGCGCCGGTGGTCAATGTAGTCGCAGGTTTGGCAGCGGTCCGCAACTTTGCCAAAATCGGGCATGGCGATACCGACTCGGCCGGCCTCTCTGACAGCACGGGACGTTGGAACGGCGATATTTTTGTGAAAGCGGGCCTTGATGTGAATAGTTTTGGCGGGATGATTGGTCATGCTGATCTAACGGATGATGATGTTTTAACGACTTCGACCTCGGGAGACACCTTCATCGCTGCCGGTCGAAATGATCCTCTCGGCACAGGACTTGGAGGTTTTATTTTCACCACCACGGCACCGGATGGCTCTCCGACGAATTTCACGAGTGCGGGTTTTGGTGATTTTGGTGAACTCCGGCTCTACATGCCCTCTTCGAATTTTAATTTCATCCAGGCAGGCACCGAGTTCAACAACCCGGCCTTTTTCGGCACCTACACGAGGAATCCAGCTCCGGGAACTGCCTTGAGATTCGATGAGCAGGTCGCGACGGAATTCACGTTGATGTTCGACCCGGTCAGTGGCTTGCCTGTCAGTGGCTTGCCTAACGGCGGTTTCACTCCCGAAGGCACCTTCGTCCTCAACAGCTTTGGAACCTACAATATCTTCTATGCAGATCAGACCGTTGTTCCTGTCGTCGACCCTGGAGGCGGGGATACTGTCTTCGACTTCTCGCCGAATAACGTTGAAAATTTCATTGGCGAAGAGCAGTTCGAAGCCTTTGACCGCTCTGACGAGGTCTTCAACTACGACGGATACGATGGGCAGTTGTTCTCCTTTGGTCCTGACGATTCCGTCGAAGGCGAAGGTGATCCTGCGACAGGTGGTTGGTTCTTCGAGGAAATGCTCGATGGAGCGCTTGGCCCTCGCCGTAGCTCCCGCTCGGGGACCGATGCAGATGTTCTCGCCGGTGAGCGCGATGAGGAACTGGAGAAGAGGAAGCGCTTTGCGGCAAGGCCGGCAGGGCGTGGGGGACTCACCTACTACGTGTTTGATCCGGGCACGAATCAATACTCCAGCTTCCGTGTCTTCGGAGCGCCCCAGTCCAATCTTTCGACCGCCCAGTAGTCACGCAGAGCCTTTTGGCGACAAGTTTAAGTAGAATTAAAACGCTTACCCCCTTCTTTGAAATGAAATTAGAACTTTTCCGAAACCGGGCCCAACGATGGGTCCTGTCCCTCCTTCTCCCGGCCTTTGCCCTGCTCGACAGTCCCTTGCAGGCGAATCCCACCGGCGGGGTGGTTGTTCACGGCCAGGCGACGATTGATGCATTGAGTTCGACGCACCTCCAGATCAATCAGCAGTCTCAAGCGACGATCATTAACTGGACCGATTTCTCGATCGGAGCCGGTGAGATCACTCAGTTTGTGCAGCCGAACGTTAATGCGATTGCCCTCAACCGCGTTGTCGGTGGAAATGTTTCTCAAATCCACGGTCAGCTTCAGGGAAACGGAAACGTCTTTGTCATCAACACGAACGGTATTTTCATCGGAAGCAGTGGTGTCGTTGATATTGCCGGCAATCTCGTGCTCTCGACCCTCGATATTGATGATCAGGACTTTCTCAGTGGAGGTCCTTCCCGCTTTTACGGTGACAGCACCACAGGCGTGACTAACTTCGGAACGATCTCTTCTGCGGCCGGGGACGTCATTCTTCTCGGTGGATTCGTCGATAATGAAGACGGCGGCCAGATTGGTGCGCTGAATGGAACCGTCGCGCTCGGTTCCGGTGGTGAGATTTTGTTGGAGCAATCTTCCGGTGGCGGCCAGATCACGGTGCGTGGGGCCTCCGACTACACCGGCACGGGTGTGAACAATGCGGCCGGTGGTGAAATCCGCGGTGCCGCGGTGGAGATGAAAGCCCACGGAAATGTCTATGCGCTCGCGATCAATAATGGTGGAGCGGTCCGCGCCACGGGAGCAACCCGCTCCGGTGGACGGGTCAGACTTCAGGCCTCCGGTGGGAGCAGCAATGTGCAGCTCGGGCGTGGAAGCGACATTTACGCCCGTCGCGCAGGCGACGGCGGTGATATCAGCATTGGTTCTGAAAGCGGAGTCGTTAATGTCGACGGTTCGATTGATGCAGGCGGTATCGACGGAGGCTCTGTCTCTATCGCGGGAGCCAGCGTCGTTCAGGGCGCGGACTCAGTCGTCGCGGCTAATGGCCTCCTCAGTGGTGGCACCGTCTCGATGGATGCCCGTGAGCTCCTCGATCTCGCCGGTGAAATTATCGCAGAGAGTGACCTTGGTAATGGCGGAGACGTCATTCTGACCGGTGACGAAATCATGGTCCAGGCGACCACGCAGGTCTCGGCCGATGGTTTTTCCAGTGGTGGTCGTGTCCGGATCGGGGGAGAATTTCAGGGAGCAGATGTCGGGCTGCGCGAGGCCGATTATACCACCGTCCGTGAGGGAGCGGTTCTTTCCGCTGATGGTATCGAAGGCAACGGTGGCTCGGTCATCGTCTGGGCAAATCGCGACACGCTCTTCGCGGGTGATGTCACCGCCTCGGCGCTTGGTAATCAGGGCAACGGCGGTTTGATCGAGGTTTCCGGTAAGGAAGGCCTTGGCTTAGGGGGGACGTTTGCTGCAACCGCCGTGAACGGCGAGGCGGGAACCGTCCTCTTCGACCCGGGTTCAATTATCGTGGGCAACTTCGCTGCTCCAGGCGTGAATGAGATCAATATCTCGCTGATCAATGACACCCTTCAGAAGGGCAGCTCAGTCATTCTCGCGACCCAGGGCGCGGGAAGCAATATTTTCTTTGAAGACGTTGACCTTGGAAACGGGCAGCAGGCCGGAGGCTCCGTGAATAACGGCACAACTTTTGGAGGTACTGGCGTCGCCTACAACGAGTGGAATCACCCGCGTAACCTTTCGATTCAGTGGACCAATTCAGATTCATCCTTTGGTGCCTTTGCCGGGGGTAGCATTTTCATTGACAATCACATCCGGACTTCCGGAGGTGGGTCCATCAACCTCGTGTCGGGGTGGACCGGGCTGGAAAGTGATTTTCAAGCAGGTGGTGCTTTTGACCCGACGGTTATGATGCCGGCGCCGGCGACTACGTTCAGTATTGATACTGGTCTCCCTGCTGACCCGATTGTCCTTTCCAGCTTCACCAGTGGCGTTGATGTCGAAGGTGCTTTCAATTCGGTTCTCGAAAATGGGCAGTTCGGTCAGAACGGTGGTTCAATCTTTGTTGGCAGTGCGACGATGACCCGGCATGTCGAGGTCGGATCCCGTTACGGAAATACCAACCTTGCAGCGGATCTCGTGAGAGTCACGGGTTCGGATGAAAACGCTGAGACCCGCTATGCGCAGATTGGTTTTCGGGATTCAGGAGGAGTCTTTGCGCCACGTTTCAATGACAATACCGCTGATGCATTTAACTATGATATTAACTTAACGGACAATGCTGCCGGAAATGGAACTAATCTCGTCGTCAACGGCAAACCCATCGTGGGAATCGTGGGGGCAAACGAAGTGGATATTAATGGAGATGGCATCATGGACGGCGTTCGTGGGGTCAATGAGGACGGGGTGCAAGAGACGACTTTCATTCCCTACGCGAACCATTACAACAGCTCGCGACAAGGTAACTGGTGGTGGCAGCAGATTCATGAGGCTTCAAGTCTTGATCCGAATAACCCGCCTGTAGGAGTCAATGTAACGACTGCTCTCCTTGGGGCCTACATTGCTTCCTACGACCCCAACGATATCGGAGGCAACCGCCCTGAAATGGGAGCGGGATCCTCCACAGATGGCGCTGACATCAATATCATCGCGACGGGCAGTGTTGAAGTAAAAGGCGGTGGTCTCCATGGCAGCGGGGCTCAGATTGGGCACGGCGGTGATTCTTCTGGCGCTTTGGAAAACATCAGTCGGCGGAACGGGAGCACCATCAATACCGGTAATGGTCTTGTCCAGCAAAACTGGAGCTTCAACGGTTCCATCAACCGATCCGCGAATGCGATTGCCCGACTGGCTCCGGTCTACGGGGACATTAACGTCCTTGCCGGGGTGAATGCCGGTGCCGGTGTGACTCGCAATGCTAACGGTTCGATTAACGCAACGATCAATGACACCGGTTCTGTCTTGCTCGAAGGGCTCCAGAGAACAAGTTCCTCGAATGATAAAACGAATCTTGAGGCGAATTCTGCATCGCAGGGTGCTCCCGCCTGGATTGGTCATGGCGGAGTGGGGCAGTTCGGTCGTTTTATTGGTGATATTCGAGTCGAAGCCGATGGTGATATCGAGATCAAAGCCGGCAGTAACAGTCGTGGATTTTCCGCGATCGGACATCACATTCTCACCTTTCACGATTGGAACCCGACTGACGTCGCTGATTCGCAGATTCGATTCTTCAACAGCGTCGCTGAATTTGACATCCCTGAGCTACGACGCGATGCGATTGTTGTCGCGGGCGGACCTAACATCGTTGCTCTCGACGGCAGCGTCGTCAATGAGTTCCGTGGGGATATCAATGTTCGAGCGAATGGCGGTGACGTGTTGGTCAAGGGCTATGATAACGACGCATCACTGAATCTGTTCACCTACCGTGATCTCAGATTTGCTCAGATCGGTCACGGCGGCGAGACTGCTGAGGTAGATAATGAGCGTAACGACCGCCAGGATGTACCCTTCGTATCCTCGGCTAATGAAGCAGTTCAGCTCCAGATCAGAAACACTGGGGTCCCCGATAATCCTGACGGGTCAATTTCGGAATCGTTAGATCCAGAAGGTGACAATCAAGGTGGCGCCAGTAATACTGGCGGTACTCCCGGTGGCGCTGCGATTAACCGCGGCCTCACCTTCATGACGATCAGTGGCGATGTCGATGTTTACTCATCCGGGAACCTCAAGGTCTCTGCTGGTAATGGAGCTGAATCTCCGGCAATCATCGGTCACGGCGGGCATACTCTCGCTGATTATGAGACCTCGAGTGCGATCGTCGGTGATATCAAGGTTGAGGTCGGTGGGGCGATTGAATTGATCGGAGGAGGCGAAGAAGCCTTCACCGGGGTGAGACGCGACACTCAACAGGGCGGCAGGAATCTCGATCCTTACGGACGTAACTTTGTCATGATTGGCCACGGGGGCTCTCAATCCGGGTTTACCGCTTTCACTGGCGATATCGACGTCGATGCAGTGGGCGACATCACTGTCACTGGCGGTGAGTTTCGGGATGCCTTCGCCAAGATCGGCCACCAGGCTCGTCGGGATTTTGGGCAGTCAGGAGGGACTTTCAACCGCACCGAGAGTTTCATTTTTGATCAGATCACCACGGGAGTCGAGACGACAATCACAAATGCTAACAAACTGACAGTGGACTTCACTAACACTAGTCTTGAAGGCCGGGGACCGGCAGCGGCTGATAACCTTGATATTGATATCTCGGGTCACACCGCAGATGTGTCTGTCATCTCTTCAACGGGAGATATTCTCCTGAACCATAAGGGTGAAGGAATTAAAAAGAATGCCAATCAGATAGTGTCTGATGCCGATCCCAATTTCGCGTCCCGCGAAGGCAATGCCCTCGTGGATGAAGTTTATGTCCAGATTGGTCACGGAGGAATGGACAGCGATTCTCTTAACCGGAACAATTCCAACTACAACCAGGTCAACAAAGTCGGGGATATCGAAGTCATCGCGACTGCAGGTAACATCACGCTGGAGAACGGGAACGGAGAAGATCGATGGACTCGTATTGGACACGGCGTCGGACGTGCTGACCGGGGAGATATTACTGGCGGGGAGAGCCTGCAAATGACGGGTAAAATTACAGCAACTGCCGGTGGAAGCATTTTCGTCAATGCTGCTGCTGCGGATGCTAATGGAAATATCGGTAATCTCATCGATAGCGCAGCGGCTACGACAGCGGATACGTCCCGTTGGAATCCGGTCGCGATCGGTCACGGTGGTGCTTTTGATAATAATGGGCTTGTTGTCCTGGATAGCGGAGACGTGAACGGTATCGCAGCCGACGCGACGATTGAAGTCACTGCAGGCCAGAATCTCGAAATCACAGGAGGCAAAGGGCAGACGGGCAGTTCTGCTCAGGTCGGCCACGGCTACGGAACGACAACAGGCAACGGAAACACCAATCGGGTTGGTAATGTCGCTAACGGATTCAACGGCGATATCAAAGTGATTGTTGGCGAGGATCTGAAAGTGGTCGGTGGCGAGAATGCGTGGGTTCTGCAGGAGCTCGCGAATGCTGGTCAGGCGGTCTCGGTTGAAGGGGCATACGCTGCCATCGGAAACGGTGGATTTCAGTTGGATGCTGAGGCAAACGGTAATGTTCAGGTCTACGTGGGCGGCAACGCCGAGGTGAAGGCCCAGCAGAGAACCCAAAACCTTGCTACGGGCACTGGACTTGCGCCTCTGACCCCAACAGAGAATGACAGTCTCGCGTCGATCGGAAACTTTGCCTCAGTGGGGCACTTCAACATCCGGGCAGGAACAGGAGCAATCAACAATTCCGCGCAGTCCGGTGACGTCACGGTGGTCGTTGACGGCAACTTTGATCTGATTGGAGGAACTTCAAATCCTACGACGCCAACTAATGGCGGGGGTGTCAGTGAGGCTCCCATCGTTGCGGCCTTTGCGAAGGTCGGAAATGGTGGCCCGGGAATCAATGGGAATGTGAGTGGTAATGTAACCGTCCTCGTCAAAGGTAATCTCAATGCGGTAGGCGGAACACGGGCCGACCTTTCGACCGAAACTCTTATAAATCCCATCGATGGATTGAACAACTACACCCAGATAGGAAACGGAGATCGCTTCATTGAGCAGGGACAGATTGCAGCCGGTGCGACTGGCATACGAGAGGGGAATATTGTCATCGGAGTTGGAGGCAACGCTTCCTTTGACGATGTGCTCGTCGGGCATACTGATCCGCTGACCTCTTCTGTTTTCACCTTAGGTTCAACCACGGTCGCGGTGAGCCGAAATGATCCGTTCTACAGCACCACTCCCGGAACTCTCACGGCAACTGGTGACACCGTTTTCAGCTCCGGGACAGGAGGGCAGTTGAAACTGATCATGCCGAGCCGTTCTGCGAACTTAATTGACGGAACCGTTCGCCTGAATGAAGGCGCGGACACCTTCACGAACTACACGCTTCCCGTTGGCGCAGCTCGCGATTTCGATAGTCTCGACGGTTCCGGAACGGAAACTTCGGGGCGGGACGACGAGGTATTTCTCACCCCGGACCTCTGGTGGGATGCAGTCGACCTCGCTGGTTCGAACGGATTCGCCGGCTCTGGAGTCTTTCCGACCGATGCGACCGGCGGCGCTGCCGATCAGGGAGGTTCGCTCGCTAATGTTCTCACTCCGGGTGGATTCCCCAACCTCGATAGCCTTTCGGCCGGGGCGCTCGGCTCATCGGCGACGACTTATCGTGGCGGGAACGGTGTCAGTGGGTCGGGGAACTACACCCTCTACTACGATGCACTTGAAGTCGTCGCTCCACCTTCGATTCCGCCACCACCGGCTCCTGTCTTCCCTGGCTTTGATTTCGCAGGTGCGATTCAAGACGACCCACAGAGGTTGGACACTCCTTACTCGCCCGGTGATGAGCTATTGGACAACGAGATTGCCGGAGGAGGCGTTTTCGGAGGATTGCTCGGTCTCAATGAATCAGACGATTCCAATGTCGAGGAAAATAGATCTTCCAAGCTTGAAAATACTCTCGATGATCTCTTCGGTCCTCGTCGTGATTCCAGCTCAGCAGAGGAAACCGATGAAGAGAGAAGAGCTCGTCGCAATCGCGGGAGAAGAGGCGTTGGGATGATCGGCTTGACCTATTATGCGTTTGATCCGGGAACTAATCAGTACTCCAGTTACCGCGTTTTCGGAACGGCAGCAAACCAACTCTACCCTGCGAACTAATCTCGCAGGTGGAGGGCCTGATCGAGGCAGCTCCCCGCATTGTTCCGTGCGGGGGCAGTTCAGATCCGCTCAGAGAATACTTGCGTGAATGGTCTTTTTCTCTAATCTTTTGTTAATGAGTAAACTGGCACTACTGATCGGACTGTTCTCGCTCTCCCTTTTATTCGTCGGGAGTGCGAACGCCGATGATTCCGATCTGGGTTTCCTGCCGCCACTTCCGAATCTTGATCTCGGGGATCCTGAAAGGGAACCGAGCTGGTCGCAGAAGCGTCGAGCGCGTATTGTCGCGCAGAAGGAGATGGAAAGTGAGAAGGCTCAGTCAAATGTTCAAAAACCGCCTTCGGTCCCATTGAAGGATCGCCTCAAATTGGCGTCCCAGAACAATCAGACGAAGCAAAGAAGCAGGTTCGCGAAAGTTGATGTCAATAACTCCATCAGTTCTCAAGACGACGCCTACACCGCGAGTGGAAACCGCCTCATGCCCTTTGGTGAGGAGAATGGTTATTGGGCTGGCATGCCGGCGGCTCGCCCGGATGAGGTCCTTGTGGATTTGCCTCCGATGCCTGATTTGAGGACCCCTGATCAAGTCACCGGGAAAGAACGAAAGCGGAATCGTTTTGTTGCCAAGCAAGAAGCCCGTAATTCGCAAGCGGTCGCGAAGCGCGAAGAAGCTGAGCGGGAGCGGACCGCGACCGTTTCCCGACCCGCTGCAGATCCCGACTCCGCGCTTGTCCTCGTCGAGTCACAACGCATGGACAGTTCGACTGTAGCTCCAAACCAGGAAGTTCCCGAAACGTTGAACAAAGGAAAACTCAAGCCTTTCAACAGCGGTTCGGTTTTTTACAAGAATAACGAGAAGGTTTACCAGGGTGACGGTTCGACAAACCGGTTTCAATTCCCCTGGAACCGCTAAGTTTCCCTGACGTGTCTTCGTTCCGGAATCGCACGGTTTCGGAGACAAACGAACCGCGAGGTCGTCTCGTTCAGTCTATTTCCTTCCGCTTGTAGAGCGAACACTTAGCGGCGTTGGGAGCAACGCCGATGAGATAGGGTGAGGAATCCTGAGGAGCGCTCGAATCATTACCAAGGCTCAACGCTAGATAGATCTCTGTCGTTACATGAGAGTCTGCTGTTCGTCTGAGATGAGAGGTTTCTGCAAAAGATGAAAGCCGCCGTGAAAGTTCAATTCACGGGGTATTTAGCAATTGGATTGCCTGAGGAAGTCCATCCAGTAATGATCACATTCTTCCCGTCTCTGAATTTGCCAAGAGACTGTTGCAAAACCTGTCTGAATCCATGAAATCCAGGTTCCATCCGTTAAAATCCATGCTCGAATTTTTTGCATGGATTGAAGATGGATTTACATGGTGTAGCGGTTTGAGCTGAGCTTTTGCAAGCGTCTCGCCAAAAATTCAGCTCCCTGAGCGAACAGAAGACTGGGGAAGTCCGAAGGTGTCAGTAAAACGAGCTCTGCAACCATGCCCTCGCCAGCTTGTTCCCCCAGTTTTAGCGGGAAGGTTTACCCCACAAAAAAGAGGTTGGTAGTGAACCAACCTCTTCCTTCAGCAAAGCCTGCTAAAATGTGAAACGCTAACGAGAGATGAGCGTTATGGCGGAAGTGTCCCCTGAGTCGTTAAAATAGAGGTGGCGGTTGGTATGCCACGCGAGAGCGTGGCGGTGATCAAACCAAACCCAACCACCACCATGAATCACGAGAAACTGAAAGCCGCCTTTTTGCA
>Ga0222671_1000066_pt1 | contig 74069 bp, 89 predicted proteins | sample AntAcemetagen797_FD_179849 | JGI IMG/M metagenome (GOLD analysis project Ga0222671, IMG submission 179849) | Saline water microbial communities from Ace Lake, Antarctica - #797 | ecosystem: Environmental > Aquatic > Non-marine Saline and Alkaline > Saline | place: Antarctica: Ace Lake... | reverse complement strand
TGGAAGCCGATGCACCTGCAGCCGATCTTTGCCGCCTATGAAAGTGTAGCCGGTGACGTTGCTGAAGGCTTCTTTAATGACGGGCTATGTCTACCGTCCGGTTCCAGTCTGACGACAGAGGAACATGCGCGCGTCTGTGCCATCGTGCGGGCGTGCGCTAAGCATGGCAAGGTAGATCACAGGTGAACCTTTCCGCCGCTTGGTCTGCCTTACGCGCAAAATCGCACCGCTGGGTCACAAAACGACGATTACCTCATGCTTACTATGGATGTTTGGCCATTCTACTTTTTCCCCACCTAGCTCTGCAAGAGGGCTGTTGGGTATGCCATGTGGGGCAGTGGCTCGACCTTCCCGCTCACGTCGAGAAGGCGGATGCCATTGTCATACTTGGCGGTGGGATGAGCGAACGTCTGCCGCCAGCAGTAATGCTGTATCAAGAAGATATTGCACCGCAAATTTGGATTACTGGGGCAAGTGCGGAAAGTCAAGCGGGAGATGGCACAACTGCGCAGATCTCGGCCAAACAAGCGAGCGATATGGGGGTCCCCACCGAAGCCATCACCTTGCTCGCCACCACGAGCACCTGGGAGGATGGCGAGCAGATTGCGGCAACAGTTCGGGCACGCGGCTTCCGTAGCATCGTAGTAGTGACCAGTTGGTACCATGGGCGACGCGCCCTCTGTTCCATCCACCATCATCTACAAGACGACAGCGTAAAGGTCTATTATCAACCCGCCGCGACGCCTGGCTATGACCCGGACGATTGGTGGCTTACTAAGATCGGGGGGAAGATTGTGACCATGGAACTCGAAAAGACCATCTTTTATTGGGGATACTACGGCCTGGTTCCGTGGATCTGCTAAAAGGTACTCGCGTAGGTTACCAACTGGTATAGCACGCCTTATCGAAAAAGTGATAACGGGGTTAACCTCACCCTGCTTGTTGGACGTGGATCCATTTCGGATTAATCATTGCCCCCCGGCAGATTGACGGGATTGGGTAGATCTTTGATAGCCGCAGCGCGATTGCGCGGCATGATCATCATCTCCATCCCGACACCCCCTGCTCCTCCTACTCCAGGAACTTTCAGGTTAGACTTCGTGCTTTCGCTTGCGCTGCCCAGCGGGTAGTGGCATGGTCTTGGTGAGGGAGACGGGCGGGAGCGGTGATTTGGGCGGGCCAAAAAGACAGCTCATCTGGGCGTAGCGGTTGCCTGCTGGATCGATGCCGACCATGACACGGAGTTTGAGGACATCGAAAATGTGGCGTTTGGCCGCCTGTGTATCACTCGTCGCGTGCAGACACACCAGCAGGTGGCTCGCAAATTCATGCAGACGTGCTATCTGCAGTTCGGTGAGATTGTCACTTTCTAGTTTCGCCCTGAGGATCGCCTGCTCATGTGCAAGCGCACGCAGCTTACGATTGAAAGCATCGTTGCGCTTTGTCCACGTCGTGCTTGGCAACTCTTGCTCCAAGTACAGGTTGTGCAGGGTAGCTTGTTGTAGCTCATGCCGCGCAATTTCCTCTTGCACTTGGGCTAACTGCCTGCCCAGCGCTGCCCCCCGTTCGTCCCAACTCAGCTGATAAACCTGTAAAGCGTAGTCCAATGTTGCTCGATCCGCTAAGAGGGATTCAACCCAGGCCCACACCGTCTTGTCCACCGCTTCAATCAGATAATATGGCGCAGAACAATGCTGACTGCCGGCTTTGGATATTTTGCCTTGACAGCCATAGTAAAGCCAGGTTCCCCAAGGATTTCCACTAACCCGGCCATACATTCGGGTATGGCAGATATCACACCAGAGGTGGCCAATGAGCAGATATTTACTTTTGTTCATCTGCCGCTTTGACCGCCGCGGCAGGTCGCGTCGCACTTGCGCTGCCACCCACAGGGCTTGATCCACGATGGCGGGTACCGCAACCGCAATCTGCTCTTCGCGCGGTCGTTGCACTTTCCGTCCTTCGACGATATGTCGCTTACGGTAGTGCCATTGCCCGATATACTCGGTCTTGCGCAACATGCGCTGGATGGCGGCCGAGTTCCAGGCACGCCCGCGCCTGCTCGCCTTATCCCCTGGCCGCGCGTCCCCATAGGTCGGCACCCCCAGCGCGTTGAGCTTACGGGTAATGTCGTTCATCGACAGCTTGCGGCCATGCTCATCCCCCAGACAGTACCACTCATACACCAGACGGACAATGCGGGCCTCGTCCTCACGGACTCGCAACTTGATCTTGCCATTGACGCGTATCGCGTCGTAGCCATAGGGCGGTTTGGGTCCCACCATGACACTGCCCGCCTTGGCCGCCTGAATTCTGGCGCGCACGGTTCGTTCGGCGGTCTGGAGCCGTTCGAATTCGGCGATCGCCGCCCGTACGTTCTTGATAAATATGCCTTCGGGCGTGTTGGGATACACCCCCAACACGTACTCGATGGTGACGTCGGTCTTGGCTAAAATGCTCTCGATCAGCAATTGCTTGGGGAGACTGCGCGCCAGGCGATCTAACTCGCGCACCACCAACACATCAAACTCACGACGCGCGGCCAGCTCAAAGACTGTATTGAGTTGGGGCAGATCGAACTCGGCACCACTGGCGCCGCGCTCATCTTCGGCCAACTCGACCACAATCCGCCACGCCCGATCCAGGGCGTACTGCCGACACATGGCAAGTTGCCCCGCCAAATTACGGCCTTCTTGCGCGCGGTCGTCGCGGCTGACGCGCGCATACAACACGGCCCGTTTGTCCTCCACCGTTGCTTACCTCCTTGGCCAGCTAGCTGGTGGTTGCGATCACCCCCACCGCCTTGGCTGCATCTGTCCGTTGCATCACTCCCGCGCGGTACCTGTAGCGTCAATACAAGCCGTCTCCCCCTTACTCGCGCGCAGACGCCGTCCGGGCGGTAACGCCAGCTGCGCGCTGAGGGGTACCTGATCCCCCGGCGCGTCGAGCGGTCCCAACAGACAGCTTACGTGAGCCTCGAACTTGCCTGCCCCATCCGTGTCCAGCACCACCTGGAGGTTCAGCACCTTGAGCAAGTGATGCTTCGCCGCGTGCAGGTCGCTGGCTGCCTGCAGACGCGCATGCAGACGACCCGCAAATTTGTGCAAGCTGGCCTTTTGCGCTTCGGTGATGTTGCCACTTGCAAGCTGCGCCGTCAGGGTGGCCTGCTCCTGGGTTAGCTGATGAAGCATACTTCTCAAGGGGGTATCCTGCGCCCCCCACGCTGCGCGTGACAGCGTGCCGTCCAAATAGCGGTCGAGCAGGGTCTGCTGTTGCGTCTCACACTGCGCCAGGCGCGCCTGTACTTGCGCAAGTTCGGTGCGCAGGGTTGCTGTCCGTTCGACCCAAGTCGCCTCCAGGACTAGTAGCTCGTGCGCAAGCACATCCCGATCCGCGACGCGCGCCTCGACCCAGTTCCACACGGCCGTTTCCAGCTTTTCGGCCGCGTAATAGGGCAGGTTACAGGAACGCGGACGACTGGTGCCAAACAGCCGATTCCCGCAACCGTAGTAGTACGTGTAACCGCTGGATTTTGCTTTACTCCCTCTGCTCATCATGCCAAACAGTCTGGCATGACACAGGCCACACACAATGTGGCTGGTGAGCAGGTATTTGCTCTGGCGCATGACGGGACCCGCGTTGGTGCCCGGCTGCCCCCGTCGCGTTTGGGCGGCAAGCCACGTCGCCTCATTCACAATGGCCGGGATCGCCACGGCAATCTGCTCTTCCACGGGCCGCGGCACTTTGTGGCCGCCCACCATGTGATGTTTCAGATAGTGCCATTGTCCCTTATAGGCAGGTTCGCGCAGGATGGCCTGGATCGTGGCGATGCTCCAGAAACCAACTCTTCTCGATTTTCTGTTCGCAAGATGAGGGTGCAGATCGAAATAGGTGGGTACGCCCATGGCGATCAGCCGCTGCGCAATTTTACCCATTGAGCGTTTGATGCCCTCTTCATCCCCTTGGCCATACCAGGCAAAGATGAGACGGACAATACGGGCTTCGTCCTCACGGATGCGCAACTTGGTCTGACCGTTGCGGTAATATTTCTCATATCCATAGGGGGGCCTATTGGCTACCATAACGTTGCCCGCTTGGACGGCCAGAATTTTGCCACGTGTGGTGCGTTCGGCGATCTTGAGTCGTTCCAGCTCGGCGATGGCGGCGCGCACATTCTTCAAAAAGGTGCCCTCCGCCGTGTCAGGGTACTCGCCAATCACGTACTCGATTTTGACGCCAGCCTTGGTCAGGATGCTTTCGACTAACAACTGTTTGGGGAGGCTGCGTGCCAACCGATCCAGTTCACGCACGACCAGCACATCAAAGCGACGCTGGCGTGCCCATTCCAGCACCACGTTGAGTTGCGGCAGATCGAGTCGTGCGCCACTGGCCCCTCGATCCTCTTCGGCCAGTTCCGCGACAATACTCCAACCTTTTTCCAATGCGTACGTACGGCACATATCCAGTTGCCCCTGGAGATTGCGGCCCTCCCGCGTGTGATCATCATAGCTCACCCGCGCGTACAACACGGCGCGTTTGACTTCCATCGCTGCTGACCCCTTTGCCATTCAGTTGATGATTGGCCCCACCGTCTGGCACGCCAACCCCTTGCATACAACCTCGGCCGGCGAGAACGCTACGGACAAACATGAAAACGTGACGGGGTTGCGATTCTCCATCACCCTGACTGTGTTAACCGCCGCGATCGCGGCCGCAGGACATAGGCTTTCCCCGCTGTGTTAACGGGAGGCGACGCTTTGAAAATACAGAGCTTTGTGACCTACTCACCTGCCTGACCTATGTGCTGGATCGTGGCCAGTCGTGAGATCCCAACCTCTTTCGCCTCCGTGCTCAAGCCCCTGAAGTCCGCGGGATATGGACAATTGATCAAGGCCGTGTCGGCAGAGACCGCGGCGGAGATTCTGTCCGCGTGTGGTTCCTCGCCCTTGCCCAAACAGGTATGTGCCTCAACGCTCTCTCGGTAACGTTGACCTTACGCGCGTCCGTATCGTTAGGTTCACAAACCGACGCCAATCTCACCCTTGCGCGACGCTGCGTGAGTCATCAAGAAGACCTCATCGAATGTCAACAGCAATCCCCATTGCGCCCTACTGATTGCTTCGCTATGATGCTGTTATGTAGCAACCTAAACGAAGTGGACTGTCATCGGAACCTCGCTCTTAACCCAAATCCTTGCTGTTTTTTTCCGCGAGTGGGATTCACTGGCTGCTCTCTTTATGCGGCTTACTACCTGGATTGGCCGCCGCTCTGAACAGGGCATCTATGAGATCCTCCATTACGACTCTACCCTTGAACTACTCGACCCCAATGGTGATACGGCGATCTTCCACAAACGCCAACAGGTGCGATTTCTGCAAGATAACGTACTTGCCTTCGAGGACTATGCCTGGGGTGATGGCAATATTTTTGCCGACTACCGTTGCGCACCCGGCGTAGCGGTGGATCGTTATCAAGATGGAGATCGCTGGAATATCCTTATTTCACTGCGCGAAACGAAAAGCCGAGGTGATATCACTGACTTCCACCTCGAGCGGACAATCCAAGCTGGATTTACCCAACACGAAGAGTGGTACCAGGCAGAAATTCGGCATCCAACGCAGCGGTTGCGGATGGCCGTGATCTTCCCGCCGGAACGCCCCTGTCAACGGGCGACCCTGCAGGAGCGCAAACACAATCGTACACGAGTGCTAGGGCCAGCGTGTCTACAGCAACTTCCTGATGGACGTCAGTTGCTAGAGTTTGAGACAACACATGTGCGCTATTTGGAGATTTATACATTGCGATGGACATGGTAATACACACCAGGTGGGGCCGCGGACCTCACCTGGTGTATGGGATCAACCGCCGCTACCGCCGCCACGAGCCATGACAACACCTCTTTCTCTAAAGTAGGACCACACGTTCGCTAGAGTGCCTGCAAGCCGCGCAATGGTACCAATAGCGGTACTAATTGTCAAAACTCACCATAGACGCATCGTGTCCCGTAAAAGTCATCTATTTTGGCTTCGGGCCAGGGCGACGATCGCGTTTGAGATAGTCACGAATGGCTGCTTCAGTCGTCAGCCAACTTGCGCCCACTTTGATCCCCGCAATGTCCCCCCGTCGCAGTAAGCGACGAATGAAACTGGAGGTCAAATTGCTAAGTTGGGCAGCTTCCGTGACCGAAATGAATTGTGCGGCGAGATCCGCAGGAAAATTACTGTCGTCGCTGCCAGTGGTCACGGCAATCTTGTTACTTGTTAAGGATGAATAAATGGCTCTCAAGCAGAGTGTGCTACAGCGGCCCACATCCTGCAACTTAACTGCTTCGCTTGGTCGCGATCCCCCAATAAATTATGTTGTTATGATTTTACGTTTTTACGGTGTTATGATTGTATGCGAAATTAGGCTATCGCTCCAGATCAATGCGATGTGTGGCCAAAAATGTGGAGAGTTCGCCCCGGGCTAATAGATCATTTGCATCCAGTGAATGGCTGGCAATCACCTGTATTTTTTCTTTTCTGAAAGGCCACGCTTCGATTAGACGATCGGCAAGTCCCTGCCCCAACTGTGGGTTATCAAACCAAATCGCAATGTGTTCATAAGGTGGAAGAATTGTCATGAGACGGCCAAGCGTGGCTTCATGCTGTGCGCCAGTTTGTGACCCAAGCGAAAGGGCAACAGTGCCAGATTGGTGGAGCGCCATACAGTTAAGTTCTCCCTCAACGAGGAGAAGATGATGGGCTGACCGCAGGGTATGGAGGCCAAAAACTGTCGACTGGGAACCAGGCTTGAGCGCGTAGCGCGCATGTTTGGGTAAGCGCGCACTGATAAAACGATGCCGAATGGCTTCAACCTGTTGTCCGTCTGCACTGAGCCATGGAATAAAGATCGCCGCTTCGTTTTGCTGGTGCAATGGATGAAAGGTGGTGCCGTAGCCAAGCTGAAATGTCCGCCATGTCGCTTCGGTTAATCCTCGCTGCTGTAAGTAGTCGCGCCCCGCAGCGCCGTCGGCGCTGAATAGCCGGCGGCGCGTGGCATTGACTGTCCTCCGCGCGGATGCAAGGAAAGCCTCCTGCTGCTCATCCTGCGTCCCAGGAGTTGGACGTTTCGCGCTTTCTTGTTGTGGCGTAGGGTTAGGCGGCCGTTCAGAAAAAGAGGGGATATCCACGGTGAGCATCTGGCACGCCTCACGGAAGCTGACACCGTGTATGAGTTGCACCAGGTCGATAACATCCCCGCCGCGTGGATAGCACTGGCGACAGTAAAAGCGACCGTCTTTAATGTGAAACCGATCTTCGCCGCCACAGTGTGGACAGGGGCCGGCGTATTCACCGGCGCGTGAAATCTGGATCAGCTCGGTATAGCGGCGGGCAAACTCCACAAGGTCAATCGCTTGTTTGATGGCTTCGGTATCCATACGGGTGGGCTGTTCTCGGGACATATGAACTCCAGGTCTCTACTTTTCCCCTGTAGTTTAGCGAAAAGTGTGGACAAAAGCTAGCACTCTATACCTATGGCCTGGCGTGCTAAAATGGACCTGTGCCTCGACGACGGGAGCTATCTCCCTACCAACTGCCATTTGAATTTGGCCCACGAAATATTGAGCAGACCGCGCTCTACCGTACCCTCTTGCAGAGCCTCGCCGCCGAGAATGAGGGTAGTCGATTTGTGCGGGTCGTGCGTGATGAGGTCGTCGTGCGTTCGCCAGGGGATGCCGCAACGCACTTGCTACAAAAGGTCTTTGTCCCGTTTGAACGGCTGGACCAAGAGGAGCTATGGATCCTCCTGCTTTCCACGCGCAACCGGATTACCCACGAAGTGATGCTCTACCGCGGGACCGTGGACTTGATTCCGGTGCGACCGGCGGAGGTATTCAAGGAGGCGATTCGGATCAATGCTGCGGCGGTGCTTTTAGCCCACAATCACCCCAGCGGTGAACCCTCCCCTTCTCCGCAAGATGTGCAGCTGACCGAGACTGTCGTGCAGGCCGGTGTGCTATTAGGCATTCCGGTGCTTGACCATATTGTGGTCGGACAACAGGCGTGGGCTTCCCTCGCGGAGCGCGGTTTAGGCTTTCCCAAGAAGTTGTCGCGTCCAGAGTAATCGTAGAATAGAATGAAATCCAGCGTAACCATAGAAAAGGGGTTTCCCTGTCTGTACTCTGGAAGTCGAGTCAGAGATGCACGGGGCAGACTGGACTTTGGTGTTGAAACAAAATCCGTTTTCTCTACTTATGGTGGAATTCAAATCCGTTTTCTACAGAAACAGTGGACTGCGTATTGTAGAAGGCCGACATTTGGTGTAAAAAACGGCTAATTTGGGCTATTTTCGCGGCTTTCGAGACTTTTCTTTCTACAGTTACGTTGGACGCGACAGAAGTAAATGGCAAGGAGGTCAAGGCGAGGCTCGATTTATACGATTATTTTGATGGCATGTTGACCTAATTCGTTTTGATTGCCTCACCGTTGAGATTTATGATGCCAATGCTAAGGATTGGATCGAAAATCGCTTGGCGCACCAGCTGATTCAGCTCATCAACATTGAGGGTACGTCTGTTGAGGCAAAGATGGGCAAGGTTACGGAGCTTCGCGTAGAAGTAAACAACGAATAGGTAGGCTATTGACATAAAGATAACTATACGGAATACAAAATGTGATTGACAAGCAAAATAAGGGACGATATACTGTACAAACTTAGTCGTTTTCTTGCTTGAATGGAGGCTGTCTGTGGAATTATCCGTCCCTGAACTCGTGCCGATCTCCGAAATGCGCCAGCGACAAACCGAGATCATTGAGTTGTTGAATCGCAATACGGTCGTGCTGACCCATCACGGCAAGGCTGCGGCGGTCATGGTCAAACCCGAGGCCTGGAACCGCTTGTTGCAGCGTTTGGAGGATAAAGAGGATATCATTGCTGCCTTGCAAGTCGAACTCGCCGAAGTACGCGGGGAGACGCACGCCCACGCCGCCGACATCGACAGCCTAGAGGCCATGGCACGCGGTGAAACTGTATCGTCTTGAGTTAGAAGATAAGGCCGCGCGTAACTTGCGTGAGATGCCGGGGCGCATTCGGCAGGACGCGGCACAACTCATTCTGGATCTGCGCTACGATCCCCATCTGCCCGAATCAGTGTCCTTAGGGCGCGAGTACGGCGACCTGCGCCGCATTAAGCTCGATGGCTGGCGCATCCTCTACAAAGTGTATGCCCGTGATCGGGTGGTCAAAATCATCTCGGTGGAAAAGCGCGGCCCTGAGACCTACCAGAATATTTTTGGATAGTTTCATCATCCACGCTTGATACAGTAGGCAGCCGGCGTTTACTTTGCATAAATTACAACTCAAGTTTTTGTACTCACTGATAGCGTAAAAACACAAAAACATAAAATCGCAACAATGCTACTCCCCAAATCGTTGGCCCTCAATCATTGTCCTCGGCGGACTTGCGCTGCTGTATCTTATGTAGCTGCGTGAGTAATTGTTCTATCATTTCAGTCGTGCGCTGTTTTTCAAGTTGACGGTATTCGGTATAGGTCACAAGCACTGCGGCTGGGCGGCCATTGATGTGGATGATGGCTCTCCCCTGCTGGGTATTGACCCAGCGGCTAAGTTGGCCAAGCCGCTCGTCACAGCCCGGTAGAAGTTCTACTCGGCGGATGCGCTGACGGAGATGTGCGATGTTCTTTCTCATAAAAGCATAAAACCATATTAGCATAGTTACGTAAAAAATATAGCGGCATTTGTCGGCGCGCGCAACCTCATTTGATGTTGACAGCCAACGCTGAACGCATATAATGAATTCATAAAAGCATAAAAACATATTAGAGGCTATCGGCATCAACTATATGCGAAAAATTGTGATTGCTAACCAAAAAGGCGGCGTGGCGAAGACGACGACAGCCGTTAATTTAGCTGCCGGGCTAGCCCTGAAGGGCCGCCGTACTTTGCTCATCGACATGGACCCGCAGGCGAATTCCACCTTTGCGGTGTTGGGTGCAGAGCCACCCAAGCGTTCCATCTATGAACTGCTGATCACGGATGAGGTGTTGTCCAACTTTATTCACACCACTTCGCAGCCGCTCTTGGATATAATTCCCAGCACGATCAATTTAGCCGGGGCAGAGGTCGAACTGATTAGCCGGGTGGGTGGGCAAACGGAGCTGCGTACAAAGCTCAACGAAGCGGAACCCACGCTCATTTACGACTACATCATCATTGACGCGCCCCCTTCATTAGGTTTTTTGACCATCAATGCGCTTGCGGCAGCCGAAGAAGTGTTGGTGCCTGTCTCGACGAGCGTCTTTGCACTCAATGGGATTGCCATGCTGGAGAAGACCATCAAACAAGTACGGCGCGCACTGAACAGTCCCAAGCTGCATATTTCGGGCGTACTATGTACGATCTATGACAATACCAATGTCGCGCGTGATGTGGTGGTCGAGACACAGCGACACTTTGGTGAACTAGTTTTCCAGACGATCATTCCCAAGAATGTGAAGATTGAAGAGGCCCACAGTCGCGGCGAGAGCGTCTTTGTCTATGCCAGTGACAGCAAAGGAGCCGAAGCCTATCGTGACTTTGTTGAGGAGGTAATTGCACATGAGTAGAAAACCTAAAACGACCGGGTTGGGGACGGGCGCATTTTTCTCGGATACGTCTGACTCGGATAAGCCCGCCGCGGATACTGACGTCAAGTCACCCGAAAAAAAGAAGATGCGCACGACCATCATGTTGCCCCCGGATGTCGTCGCGGGCATCGAAACGCTGCGGACACAGGCGCGCAAAAATGGGACACGCATGACTACCAGTCAGATTGTTGAGGATGCGCTCAAGTTGTTGATGCGTGAGCGGAAAATTAATGTCTAGCGATGAAAGGTTGGCCTGTGGTGAAAATCGCATAAGAACATAAAATCATATTTCGCGTAGAAATCAAAATACACACCCTACTCGACTCCCCATCCCCCACCATCTTCTCCATAAAAGCATAAAAACACAAAGTGATACAAACATAAGAAAATACTCCTGTATTACCGCCTTTTTTGTGCTTGTTGTATTTCAGTAAACTATGCTATTGTGGAAGATACCGTACGCGGGGAATCGTATTTATTTAAGATTACTACGCGAACATAAAACAATAAAAAAGAAGGTTCTACAGTCTTCCTGAAGCGGCTGCAACAAGAATCAGTAAAACCCTCCTCTAGTGACAAGATTTAGGGTAACTGAACTCCTTGTAAAAGTCAAGCTCTCTCGAATGGTCTGAGTGCCTACCTAGCTGACAAGGATAGTTACACATGCCCTCCGATCCTGACCAAGACCACGACTTCACTGGTTTTAAACGCCCGGAACAGAGTTGGTTTCGGCTCCCCAACAATTGGACCGACATCACTGCCGACATTACCAGCCTCGCCGAACTCAAGGTTGTTGAGTACGTGATCAAACACACCTGGGGTTATCAAGAGTACGACATCACAAAACACATCACCCTCGATGAGTTCATGTCTGGACGCCGAAAAAGGGATGGCTCGCGCCTTGATCGTGGCACAGGGCTGACCAAAGCTTCCGTCATTGCGGGCATAAAAAACGCGATTGAGCATGGGTTTCTGCGCGTGGAAGTTAACGACAGCGATCGGGCACGGATCAAAAAGTTTTATCGCCTGCGCATGGCAGGCGAAACACCGCAAACTCCTGAAGAAGCCGAATCACCACCACCCTTACCGCCAGGGTTTCTAGCAGGGGAAACTGGCACTCCCTCTCCCCAAAATCGCGAGGGGTATAGATTCTATACCTCAGATGTACAGAATCTATACCCCGATGTAAAGAATCTATACAGCAGCGGTAAAGAATCTATACATCGATCAGAGAAAGACAACATAGAAAGAAAACAACAGACAGATACTAAGAACAACAACAACACAGACACCTTGCCCAATGACCCTGTTGTTGTTGCTTTACTTGATCAAGGAATCTCGCGACCCGCCGCGCGTAAGTTGGCCCGCACTTATCCAGCCGATTACATTACGCTCAAACTTGAATACCTTGCATACTTGCTCGCCAAACGACCCCACGAAGTCAAGAAGCCCGCGGCATGGTTGCGCAAAGCCATTGAAGACGATTACAGTGCCCCAGACGGCTTTATTTCGCACGAAGAGAGGCAACTCCACACCGAAGACCAGAAACGCCGAAATAGGGCCGTTCTAGCGGCTCAGGAACGGGATCAGGCGCAGCGCGAGGCCGAAGAAAAAGTGCGTGCCGCGGAATTGGCAACAAAACGCAAACGTCTCCACACACAATATGGAACGACCCCAGAGGATATTGCCTTTTGGGAAACTGCGCGCAAAGAGTTGTCATTTACCACAACCGGGGGTGTACATGGGCTGATTGCCGCCGCCGAAATATTGAAGGTTACAGACGATTTGGTGATCTTAGGAATTCCCCACCAATTTCAATTTCAACATCTGCAACATCCTGGATATCAAGCTGCCCTCAAGCGCACGTTTAAGCAACTTACGCGCCGACCTTTGGGGTTGGAATTGGTGCTGATTGCCGATGATGCGATCGAGCAAGTTGCTCCCGAAATACCTGCGGCAGATGCGTAAAGAAATTACCGTGTGGCGTGAACATCACGCGGCATGATTGTGGTGCATGAGGGTGACAAAACGTGGCGGTTAAAGAGACGGTTAAACCCACGCGAACTTCAGTGTAGGTTTCCACGCTATTGCTCGCTGGCAACACTCGAGTCGCCCCGCATTTTTCGCTACGCTGCTCTTCCTGACCACCCACACCCCGCTTAAGATTGTGGGTGGTCAGGAAGACATTTAGGGTGAGAGAGTAAAAGAAAAATAGTAAAGAAAATAATGAAGATAAAAAATGAAGATAAAAAAAGAAAATAAGAAAAAAGATAAAGTAGTTTGAGGAGGTAATAGGTAAGTATAAAAAATAAATAAGTTGAAGGTCGAGAGGTGAGGAGAAGGGAAAAAATGCAACGCACGCCACGTCGAGATAAAGGAAACATCCGCCTCAACCCGCGCGATCTCACAGTCTTGACCTGGATCGGGGACCAGTACGCTGTACGTTTGGATAGACTTCAGGTGTTACTCGGTCGCGCGGCACAACAACCAACCAAGGTTGAGGGCAAGGTGAGTGAATCGACAGCACGCCAAGTAATTGACCGTTGGAAACAGGAAGACTTGGTGGAGACGCGTAAGTTCTTCTATTGTGAGCCAGAATGGATATGGCTTACGGCTAACGGACTGCGGCAGATGGATTTTCCATTCAAGCGCTGGACCCCCAAAGTAGGCCTATTGTCGCACTTCCACCTGGTCAATCAGGTACGCTTGCACACCGAACAGTCGTACAAGCATTTTTGCCAGTGGCGGGGCGAGCGATTGTTGCGACAGGAACACCGCGGCGACACAAAGTTTCACGTCCCAGACGGCGAGGTCGTTACCAAAAGCCAAGCGGTGATTGCGATCGAGGTGGAACGCACGGCGAAGTCACGACCGCGCGCCCACGCAATTAGCAAGAACCTCAGTTGCCAGTACCCGCGCATTTGGTATTTTGTGACACCCGCGACACGCCCTGTGATTGCCGAGGCGGTGGCTGAGTATCAGGCACAATTTCGCCTCTACGACTTATCGAAGATTGCGGAATAATGTTGACGGTATCATGTCAACACATTTCTGGGGAACTACGAGCTATGCTGAACAACTGGCGCGCACCGCGCAGATCGTCTTCTATGGCGTGTTAGGTCTGTTGGTCGGGCCTTTGGCGCTGAGTGTCGCCTGGTGGTTGTGCTGGCGGTTTCGCTGGTGGCAGTATGCACTAGTAGCTCCCTTTAGTTGGTGGTGGCTGACATGGTGGGCGTCATGGGTGATACACCACGATTTGTCTCCCGTTCCCCTAGTTGGCTGGTGGTGGAGTGGTCTTGTGCTGGCAAGCCCGTTCGTTGCATTGGTGGTGCAAGGATGGGTGCTCATGTCGAATTTTTTGCGACCGCATGATCTCGCCGATCATCTTGAAGAACAACAGCAAATCTTGGCGGAGAAGAACGCACAACTGAGTCGGACTGCGGTGATGCAAGTGGCCCAAGTCGCGCCATCCCAGGCAAGCATGATGACGCTGGGGGTGTATGTCAAGGGCGATAGGCTGCCTGAGCCTGTGGGGATACAGCGGACTGGCACTTGGCTGCAATGGTCGGAACGGCTCCTAAACCAGCATCTGCTCATTGTTGGCACCACGGGCGCGGGCAAGAGCGAAACCATCAAACGGCTGGTGATCGAGGCTTTAGAAGCCGGAGAGCGCGATATCTTCTTTGTCGATGGCAAAGGCGATATCCAACTGGGTCGCGAAATTGCGCAACTCATCTATGCTAAATATGGCACGCCGGTGCCGATCTTTAGCTTGGGTACGGGTGAGCCAAGCTGTGTATATCATGGCTTTTGTGGCGAGGCGATTGATATTTATAATCGGTTGGGTGCGCTGATCGGGGTAGAAGACACCGAAGGAGATGGGCGCTACTACGCCGATATCAACCGCGATTTGTTACAACTGATCTGCTATGCACCCCAAGGGCCGCCACGCTCGTTTGAGGAGATTCGTCAGCGGCTGCAGCTCAAGTGGCTGCGTGCGGCGTATCGGTCGGTACCCGACGAAGCTGAAACGATAGACCAGTTAACCCCAGAAATCCTGAAGGGTCTGCTGGTACGTCTACGCCCGTTGATGCGCGATTTTGCGCCCCTGGTTGGGGAAGAGGGTTTTTCACTGGAGCAGAGCCGTGGCGCCGTGTTCTCGCTGCGAACGCTCAGTGTGGGCGATACCGCGCGGCGATTTTTGGATTTTCTGATGGAAGACTTCAAGGATTTTGCCGGCAAGCGGCAACAGCGGCGCGGGCTGCTGATCATCGATGAGTTTGGTGCCTTTGGCAACGACAAGATTGTGGCACTCTTAACGATGGCGCGTAGTGCAGAGTTGGGTGTTGTCTTAGCGTGCCAAGACGTCGCGAGCTTGGGAGATGATGAGACCGTGAAGCGCTTGATCTTAGCCAACACACGCACCAAGCTGTTAATGGCGACCGACTTCCCGGAAGAAATCGCTGAGTTGGCAGGCACGATTCAGCAAATCGAAGCCAGCATCCAGCATGAGGAAGGGCAGGCGACGGGCATGGGCAGTGCCCGCGTCCAACACGCCTTTCGCGTGGATATGAACGAAGCTGCGCAACTTCTGACCGGGGAGGCGTTTCTCATTCGTCAACGCCGGGCGGTGAAAGTCAAGGTGAAGCCAGTTGATCCCATTGCTGTCACTGAGGATGCACGCGCACATATCCTCAAGCGTTCGCAGACATCATCACCACCAGATTTTATGCATCCAACACCGACGCCGGATATCCCCGATTTAGACTGGTGAGCAGTTCTTCGATACTCATTTTCCCCTATTCCCTCGGAGGAGCACCGCCATGCAGACTTCGTCATATCAGTCCGTAGTTTTATATCGGCATGCCGATGTGGCACAACCGTTCTTGTTGAGCAATCGACCTTACACCGCTGAGCGCCTTGGATAATCGTGCTGTGCGGACGCCAGGCCGCCTGCGGCGGCTTGGCTGTCCTTGACGGTTCCCCAGCTTGTTCACTCGCCGTTTTGTATCGTACCACACGGTCAATTCAGGCAAACGCTTGATATTGACTGCGTGTGGTCGAGAGTGGCAAGGCGAGTGAAACGCAGCCACCCTCGTCAAGAATACAAATCAGTGGCTGCAAGAAAGAGAGATATGCGTGAAAAACTCTACTTTATTTAGGGGCTACTCACCCACCTCGACGGGCTAATTATCGGATACGAGATAACCTGCAAGCATCCGATGAGCAGGAAGCAAGTATACCGCTACCTATACGTTGGCAAGAGCAGAGAGCTGGAAGTCGATTTAGGGCTAGGCCATCTCCTGAAGAGCAGGAATGGACACGCGAGAATGTTCAAGGAAATGTGGGATGACGAGTTATAACTCGTCATCCCGTGTGCGCTCGACCGCTAGCGCTTTCGGGCGCACACAATCATAAAAACATACAAACATATAGACATATAAACGTGCGAAATGCCGAGATGTAGGACAAGCGCGAGAGAAGAAATGTAAAAAGCGGCGCGCCTTTCAGAAAAAAATAAAGCACTTGCGTTTGGCGGGGCAGTGTAACACACGGTCAAAAGGCTTTGGGGTTGCCAGTTAAAAGAGTTGCGATCTACGGATCTGTGAAGAGGATACGAGACTGTCTCTGCTTTTGACTACGTGTGGTCTGTTGTGTGCTGACACGCAAGTGCAGCGCGGTTGCCACGGCGGAGTCAAGTAACAAGCAGCAACCGCAAGAAAGATAGTATGAAACTTAGTGCGGAATTTCTGCGGACTGCTAAGAAGCAGCTAACGGGCAAACGCCGTTCTCGTATCTGGACGGCATATACCCGTTCTGGCAAAGGGGTGGTCATTGATGGCGAGCGAGTCGTCAAAGTCATTGACCCTCGCCAGCAGAAAGGAGGCTATGCACGATAAGCACCCTTTGTTTCCATTAGGTGGCCTCTATTGTACGCCAGGCGCCAAAGCAGCACTGGACAAAGCCAGTGCTGACATTTTGAGTCTTATCATCCGGCACGCAACGGGCGATTGGGCCGAGATGGTCGAAGAAGACCAGCAGGCCAACAAGCAGGCGATAGCTGAAGGAAGTCGAGTCTTCTCCGCATATCACCTCACTACCGGTGTCAAGCTCTGGATTATCACCGAAGCCGACCGCAGCGCGACAACGTTGTTGCTACCTGATGAGTATTAACTGCTGATTAGAACGGGTGTGGGGACAACCTCACACCCGTTTTTTGTGCTGCGCGCTCGACTGCTGTCGCTTTCGGACGCGCTACATAACATCACAAAATCATACAATCGTAAAACGTGTAGCCAGCAAGAAAATGTTTGCCGCGTATTGAGGAAGAGATTATTGATACCTACTTTCTCCACTTGCGTGCGGGGAAGAGAGCAGTATGCCACACGGTCAAGGGTCACGACAAGCAGCCGCGCCGATCTGCTGCCCTTGACTGCGTGTGTCATCACATCTGTGCCGCACGCATGCTAACGCGGGCACATGCCGGTGGTGTTTACAACGACGCCCGCAGGAAAGGAGTGCCATGCACCCTTCATTATTATCTCGGTCTATGGTCAAAGACTTGTTGGCACAAGCCTGTCAGAATAAAGAGAACGACCAGCAGGTTGTACCGATGGTGTTTTTAGCCAACAACGCCAGAAACCTCAGAGTCATCCCACTGCCAGACTTAGCGGCTAACGTGGACGTCAAGCGTAACCAATTCACTACGCTTGGCAAACAGTTTCCCGACACAACGGAGGCAGTCTTTATTTGTGAAACATGGTTTGTGAGGGCGGACACGACGGTGGATGCGTTCAAGGTCATGCCGAGTGAACATCCCTGCCGCCAGGAAGCGATTATTCTCGCAGGACGTAACCGCAGCAATACCCAGTGTGTTGGTATTGTGAAACCGTTTTTTATGATAGGGCAGGAGCTCTTCTGGTTGCCATCGGTACTGTCTACGACACCTGGCGCCGCCCCAAGCCCTCTTGACCACATCTTTGCCCCGTGAGGGGCTGGAAAGAATGGCGGGGGGTGTCACACCTACCTCGCTACAAAGTGCGCCCGACCGCTAGCAGTCGGGCGCATAGGAGACCATTAAAAAGTGTGGGCTAACACGGTAGATTGCGGAGAGAGTAGGCCAGCGTGCAACACGTGGTGTGGCCTTGCCGGCACTAAGGCCACATAACCAGAGGGCCGCCAAGCAGCCCTCTGTCCGTGTTTAAGAATCGCGAATCGATCCTCGCCATGCCGGAAAAAATCTGAAAGCTAGACGTAGATAATGCAAAGGGATCCTGGGTCGCCGATAGGGTCATTTGCGGCGGTTCTAGGGGATGACAAGTCTGAATTGGTCCTTGTCTAGGGTATTGTCAAACCCCTTGTTTTTGAAAACAAGGGATTAAAACTGGGGGGAAAGATTGGAGGCGCCGGATCACCTCTGGTGTAAGAATGCGGCGCACTTGGCTACTGTCGGGCTTTTCGCCCGACTCCCCCCTCCATGGCCCCTGTGTAGCGTCGTTGTTGCACTCCTGCTAACACACGGGGCCACCTGGGGGCGATGCCCCAGGCTGCGTTCGGATGCAGCGTGCTTGGGCGCACTTCGCAACGGTTCCTGGCGGAACCTTCCTCGCTGGTGAAGGGGGGAGTCGGGCGCGGTTGGCGGCAGGTGTAGCCACCTTGGCCTGACCGACGCCCCGACAGTAGCCAGAGTCGGCGGACGGCTTTCCCCCCAGACCCTCCATCCGTCCGCCGACCTCGTCCTACGCTTGGTACAGAGCAAGAGCCATCCAGAAGCTCTGGGCTGGTGTAAGCGGTTATTGGCCGAACTTCGACGCGCAAGAGCCTTCCCAGTGTCCCCCATGTATCACGACGGCGCGTCGAGTTAGCTCGCCCAGTGGCCGCTCAGGAAAAAATGAATCCGCCGCATGCCCGTGCCCTAGGGGAGGGCGCACACGGTCAAAAGGCGGCCGAGAGAGGGTGTGCAGTGGCGTAGGCAGAGTACGCTAGCCGTGCACCGCTTTTGACAGCGTGTGCGCCTTGGTATGGCATGGGCATTTTCATCACCGCTTGCAGCAAAATTCGCACTTGCCCTACGCGCGGAAGATATCGATCACCGGAAGAAGCTAGGGCGGCGGATGAACCGATCGGTCCATAAGGCTTGCCTTGTTGTGACGTCACCGAGCCCGATCTTGGCCCCATACCCAGCCAACAAGGAAGCGGATACGTTCTGCTGCCAAGTTGACCATCAGTAGCGCTCGTACAGGGCCGGTTACCGTCGGCTCAAGCGAGAGCAGGGTTGCATCCAACTCGGCGAGATGACTACGAAGCAGATCGATTTTATCCATCACCGTGGGAACGGTTGGTTGGTTGTGAAAGGGCCCTAACCGATGCCTGAGTCGGTGGACGCCAGCAAAGGTGATACCGATATCCCTGTCGCGGTTGCAGAACATGCAGCTCGAGAAGTGTCCGTGGCGGAGAGCCGAATCGCCGAATCGAGAAGGCGTTCTCAGTCTGTAACCGTGTCTTTTCGACAGCGTCCTGAACCCAACCGTGGGTGACATCAAAGCCACTCTCAGGCAAGGTGATTGCGTAACCTGGCGGGAATTCGATCTGAATATCAAGCTCTCCGGTGGGCACAGTCACGTTGTATAAGTACTGGATGTAGGGGTTGGCCAACGATCCCGCCTCATACTGAGCCATCACTTCTTCATAGGTCAGAATTCCCGGCCGGCGCACTGTCTGAACGGAGGTGAAGGATGCGCGTGCGCCGGGAAGTAGGTCTGGGATAAAATCAACGAACCATCGCTTCTTTTCTTCCGTGTGCACGCGTCGGCCCGCCTGAATTATGCCACCATCACTCCGCCACGTTTCACTGAGTGACAGATCCCACACTTTGCTCGTTTCATCCTGGATGAGCCGAAAAGAAACCGAATGTAACGGTTGGTGAGCTTCTAGCACAACCCGACGCGTGCTCGTGGTCGTCCCGTCCACTGCTTTTACCTGGTAAATTTTCTGACTCAAAAAGCTGTGGGTGGTGCCGGGTGCTACCGAGTGCGCATCCTGTTCCCGCGCGCTGTTCTCTGATTGCTTTAATCCGGTGACCAGTAAATTAACTGCTTGGGTGATTTCTCGCTGGAATGTTCGGTCGGGTATTCCAAGCGAATCGCCAATGGCCCCCTGCTTTCTCCCTTTTCGCGCATAAAAACATTCACGCAATATCACATAAGGTAACCAGTCCTTGGGCGGCGAGGTTGGTTCGCTTCCAGCAGGCTTCAGAGATTCCCAGACCTCTGTCAAAAGCTTGTGCAGCATTCGACCTTGTGCTTCCACGTCGTCGCGCTCGCCTTCGCGTTGAAGCCGGCGTCGGACAACTTCAGTTTGGGCCAGTTCACTTTGACCCAATGCGTGAAAATCAGGCGCAATCTTTCGCCAAAGACGAAGTTGACGACGGAGGGTTTTCTGGTCGGACATCGACGTCCCCTTGCTCAAAACGCTGTTCAACTAAGCGTCAAGAAAAGAAGCACAACAAGACATGGCACAAATCTGGCACAAAGTTTGGCGAAGGTATGGCAGATCACTCTGCGCGTTCCAGGCTATTATATATGTGCAACGGACTTTGTTCCAGCGTGGACAGATGGCTTTATCTTCCTTAGGTTGCTCGCGCTCCATGATCTGTGCGGACTGTGCTCCCGAACCACGGTGTTGGTCTGGCGGGAGATACAGCGGATGAGATTGGAAAGGAGGTGATTGAATTGAATGTAAAAAAATAGGGCGGTCGTCAAGTGACGAATCCGCCCTGATCTTATCTCGGGCACTGCAGAGTGAATTGCCTAGATCCAGCTGCAATGTCTGAGACGACACACCGCTACCGCGGTATGCCCCCATTCTACCACCTCCCGTGTAGGTGACAATAGGCACGCGGTAGCTCCCTCTTGATGAACTGATAGGATTGCGCCATGCATCACGGCGTAGATCCCAAGGTACGCACCTATCACACAGGTGTACAAGGAGCTACTTATGGACACTGAACAACAACAATTGCCGACGATTTTAGATGAGCTTTCCTTTGTGCAGGGTACTGTGGCCGCGCCGCTGGCGCTGCGCGCGGAAATTGCCCTGCGTAATGAGCAGATCGCGCAGGGGCAGCTGCCCCTGCGGCATGTGTTCAATGCCCCCCTCTTTTCTGGCGAACAACGCTTTGTACGTCCCGAGCAAGGGCGTGAATGGCGGGTGATGCCCCTTGATGAAGATCCACTCTTCACAAGCGAGAAAGGATTTCCCTTCCCAGACGAGGCCTTGCATCGCCTCGAGCAGATGGAGCGGCGCGGCCTCGACTTTGATAGTTTTTATGTGGCCCACGAATTGCCACTTCAGCTTGTGCAGGCGACGCCACGTACCCCGCTCGCGCTATTGGCACCGCCACCGCCACGCAAGACCGTCGTGGCTTCGGCCCAGATGGGCAGCTTGGCGAGCCAACTGCAACATCTCGCCAGCCTACCTTTTTTGGGGGCAGTGGCGGTAACGGCGGTAGCGGCAGCAGTGGCGACCGGAATTGGTGCCCTGGGCGCCCTGGATCCCATCTTGTTCGGCGTGGTAGCGGATCCGACACAACCCTTCCGTCCAGGGACGGTGGCGGCCTGGTACTACATCGCCCATTGGGTCTACGAATAAGCTGATGCTGAAGGGGCTGCATGACGGCCAGATACAGCCCCTTCATTTCTCCAAGGGAGGGTACACCATGCGCAAAATGAACCTACAGCAAGTGAAGCAGAAGGCATATTCGTACGAACACCAATCACCGGTACCACTGGATGGACAACTGCAGCGTGCCGTGCAGATCGGCGGGGTGAGCACAACGGCGGCTATCCCCATCAGCCTGTTCTTTGTACCAGTCTTATCGTCGTGGGCCTATACCGGGTTTTTCTGGGTGTTGGGTGATCTATCGGTGGCACTTTTGGCGTTGTTGAGGACGCCGGTCGGCATGGGGGCCAATGTGCTTGCCCTGCTGGGGTTTGGGGTGCTCTGGTACATGACGGATGGTCTCCAGCCGGCCGCACTGGTGTGGCACCGTGTGGCCTTTGGACTGGCCGTGGTCGGTGCGGTCGACCTCGTGATCATTGGGTTACCGGTGCTATTGGTTTCCGTAAATGTAGTGTTGTGGATCGTGGCCATCGTCCTGGGCACGGCGGTTGCCATTCTGGCGCTCTGGATACTGGCAGTGCTGGCCCGCTGAACAAGCAGGTGGGCGCGGGAAGGGGAAGCGTATGTGGCGCGTGATGCAATTGCTGGTGACACTGGCATTGGTACCGCTCATGGTGCTGATGCAACTGGTGCCGGCTTTGTTTCAGATCTTTGTCTGGGTGACCTATATGGTGTTCCTCACGGGGGGGCGTCTGCTCGCACGGCCGTTGGATGCTGGGCCGATCGTCTTGCTTTCCGGCTTGCTATGGGGGGCGCTTGCCTTGCTCGCTCTGCCCTGGTTGTCCATCGTATTGGTGCCCAACATCGCTTTGCTGGTGTTGGGTGCCATCGGTGTGATTTGGGGGCTGTGCATCGGTGGGCAGGTGGCTTGGCGTTGGCAAGTGGACCGCCTACGCGTGCCCGATCTAGATCCCTATCGGCAGTTTGGGCTGCCTGCGCATCTGTTTGGACATCCCCAACTGCATCCGAAGACGCGGTCACTAGACGAGATGATGGCAGACGGCATCATTCTGGGTGAGACCGAGGAGGATATCCGATGATTCATCCTCTGGCGTTCCCCATTGACCGACAACTGCCGCCCCCACCAGGGCGCGGGGTCGTGCATCTGCCAGATGCCGCACGCGGCATGGGTATCTATCTTGTGGCCGGGCGGGGCAGCGGTAAGTCGCGTTTTTTGGGTCGCGTGATCGCGGCCCAGGATTGCTGGCGTGGCTTTCCCCAGGTGATCTGGGATGCGGCCGGCGGGCTGATCGATAATTTTTTGGATAAAATTCGTCGTCTACCACTAGCGCGGCAAGCCATGCTCTGGCCGCGGATTCGCTATGTGGAAATGAGTGGGAAGTTTGATGTGATCACGCCTTGGCCGCTCTATACGCAACATCCAACGGATACGCTCTATGAGACGGCCCAGCGCTATCTGGAAGTCATCAAGCGGCTCGACCCGGATCTGACCACCGCTTCGATTGAAGGCTGGAACGCCGTGTGGGAGGTTGGCACCCATGTGGGCATGGCGTTGACTGCCCTCGGCGGGCAGATCACCGAAGCTGCCGATCTGTTGGCGCAGCCAGAGGCCTGGTTGCCCCGTTTGCAGGCCGCGGCCGCACATTCCCCCGAGTTAAACCACACCTTGGCATTTCTACACACGCTGGCCGAGGACAAGAATGCCGACCGACGCACCAAGTCTTTTCTCAATAAGATCGCCGTTTTTTCATTGGATCCCACCATGACAGCTATGTTTGGTGCCGCAACACCCGGCCTCGACTGGGAGCAGGTCGTCGCGAGGGGAGAGACGGTGCTTCTGGATTTTCGCCACGAACTCGATAGCGAACGGCGTCGGCTCAAGATGCTGTGGGTCTTTCACACACTGCTGGCCTTTGTCAAACGGCGCGGAGCTGGACGACATACGCCCATCGGCCTCATGATCGACGAGTTGACCACGCTTTTTCATTTTGGCAGCGAACAGAGCAGCCGGCTCTTCGCCGAGGATTTAGACCATTTGATCAACGTGGTGGCCCGCCAGTATCGGGTCTGGTTGACCCTGTGCCATCAAGAGTTATTTCAGATCGATATCAAAACCCGCAAGACCCTGCTGGGGATGGGCACCAAGATCGTGGGCGTGACCCAAGATATGGAGGCAGCGCTGACGCTGGCCCAGGAGCTGCTGCCCTATGACCCGCGGCGCATCAAGGCCTATGAGCCAGTTTTTGCCGGGTTTCAGGGTGAACTCACCGATCTCCAGCCCGTGGGGTGGACACTCTTGGAGCAACAACACCTGGCGGCACAACTCTTTACCCGTCTGCGTCCTTTTCACTTTGTGGTGAAACCTGCGGTGGGGGAGGGCGATGTTACCGGGAGCCTCTATCCCCTCAATATCCAAGGCATTGATCGCGGGATCTGGGTTGATGATGGCGCGGTCGGCAAGCTGCGCCATACATTGATGCAGACGCAGGGACGTCCTCTGGCTGATGAGCTGGCGGCGGTGCACGCACGACGGCAGCACTTTCTGCAGATGGTGCCAGCTTCGGGCGGGGACGAACCTACCCGTCACCCGCCGTCGTCAAGTCCAATCACCTATTCGCTTGAAGGAGGAGACGTAGATGACCTCGCCAGCTTCCGCGAATCCTCCTAATCACCCGAAACCAACGCGACGGAAAATGTTGGTACGTGCGACCGATGAGGCGTTGCCCGGCATGCAATTGACGGCACGCGATTTGGCGATTCTCAACGGGATTTATACGTGCCGCGCATTGACCACACCGCAGATCCAGCGTTGGTTTTTTCCGGCCGCGCCCGATTCCCTGCGCGGGGCAACGGTACGCTGTCAGGCACGGCTCAAACTCCTATTTCATCATGGCTATGTTGCGCGCGACGAGCAACCTGTCCGTCTGGCTGAAGGCCGCCAACCCTTGGTTTATTTTTTGGATCGGCGCGGGGCTGACACATTGGCCGCCATGCTACACGTCAAACGCACTGAACTAGACTGGCGCCCGCAGGATATCCTCGCCGGGGCAAGCCATCTTTTTCTTACCCATCTGCTCAGAACCAATGATTTCCGCATTGCGCTGGAACTGGCGGCCACAGCGGGCGGCTGTTCCCTGATGCGCTGGTTGGACGAACGGATGCTACGCCGCGCGCAGATGAAGGATTTGGTGGTCATAACCGACCAGCACGGACGACGACGGCAGATCGCCGTCGTCCCGGACGGCTATTTTGCCGTGAGCCAGGGGGAAACCGCCTATCATCAGTTTTTGGAAATTGACCTGCACACGACGACGGGCTTATCACAGCGGGATGACCACCGTGATTGGGCGCGCCGGGTGCAGGCATATGTGACCTACCACCAAACGGGGAAGTACCAAGCTCGCTATCATGCGGAGACCTTTCGGGTTTTGACGGTGACCACCGATCACCAGCGCTTGGCGCATCTCAAGACGATCACAGAGCAGACTGGTGGGCGGGCGCGCTTCTGGTTTACCACCCTGGCATCGATTGCGCCCGAGACTGTACTGAGCACCCCAATTTGGCAGGTCGCCGGACGGGCTGGACTGCTGCCCTTGCTGGTTTAGCTTAGGGTGAGAGGTCTGTGCTGTAGGCCATGCCCGCTTTTATGAAATTCGGTAAGCCTAGTGAGGAAACTCACGTTGTTCTTTACGTCGCTGCATGACCTAGCTTGGAAGGAGTCTGAAGCCGGCAATCAAGCCAGCGACAACGCAAGCCCTGGCAAGGGCAAACTCCTGTGCATTGCCGCCCGCGGGTCAAGACCCTGCGCGATGATTGGCCATCGATAGGCCACATTGCATGGGTCGAGATCCGACCGGCAGGAGAAGACACGGTCTCGTTGGTGCATGACGAGGCCACGCAAGTAAGTGCGCGTCAAACGCGATTATGATGCGCGCTTGGTATGGAGCAATCGCAAGAAAGGCAGCTATGTCCCAATCTACTCAGGGCAAACCAGCCACACGCGAACCGGGAATTCTGGTCGCATTACTCAAGACAGCGCAAGCGCAGCTATTCGGCACGCGCAAAGGTGGCGACCGGTACTGGCGAGCGTACACCCGATCCGGCAAGATCGTGGTGATTGATGGTCGGCAGGTCGTGGATGTTATCGATCCTAAACAGGTTCCCGACAAGTAGGAAACTGTAGGGGCGCAGGGACTGGTGGGTGTTTCTTCTAGGCTTACACCCCACTCATCCACGCCTGCCACACGCGATGCCTGATCTACAAATGTACTTTACAATCTTGTTGGTAGACGGCTTCACGATCTTCTTCCATCATCTCAAGTAAATTTTCTAGAGATTGACGACGCTACGGGAATTCAGTAGAATGATCTGAACGGTGACATGGAGGCACATGAAGAACGATTTTGTGTAGTGCTTGGTGAAAGCCAGGTCAAACCTCCGAAAGCACAAGAGCAGTTTTGATACTGCTTCTGAGGTGTTTGAGGACCCGGATCACGACATCACCGACGTGACGGAGCCGGACTATAGCGAGGAACGTTTCCGCGCCATTGGGATGCTAAAAGACGGGCGTTTGGTCACCGTCCTCTACACCCACCGCAGCCACAAACGTCGCATTATTTCAGCCTGGAAGATAACTAAAATGAGCGAAGAGACTATGATTCAGGCAAGGCGTTTAGCTAACGGCAAGCTCGTCGAGGTGATGCCCGATGGCACCGAGCGCAAGTTTGTGAGGCAAACAGATTGGGCAGCTTTTGATGCACAGACCGACGAAGAGGTCATGACCGCAGTGTTGTCTGATCCTGACGCGATTGTACGGACAGACGAAGATCGTAAAGATCGCCATGTCCCCAATGTCAGGAAGATACGCCAAAAGCTGCAATTGACCCAAGAGCAATTTGCCGAGCGTTTCCAAGTACCGATCGGCACCCTGCGCGATTGGGAGCAGGGTGTGACTATGCCGGACAAGGCAGCTAGGAGCTACCTACGCGTTATCGCCAAGATTCCTCAGGCAGTCATCGAGGCTCTTGCAGCTTGATGACTGCTTAACCCGGAGACCATTAAAAAGCGTGGGCAAACTGCGAACTCGAACTATACGCCGTCGATTTCAACTCGCTCCATACGTTGCGTCGGCCTTTTTATAGAACTGGCGCAAAATCCAACGCTAACCGTTGTGATGCGCCTGCGTCAGATTAAGCGGCATCAACCTGTCGGGATGACGCGCAAAATCTGTACCCCGGCTTCTAGGACTAGCGGGAGCATTTGAACAGATACTTATGCTTGCCAGCGTAATTGTGGTACCGAAATCTTGATTTTCTACGCGCTTTCTGTGTCGCTTCTGCAGGTGTACGATATTTCAAACCGTAGGTTCTTGCGCGGATGCTCCCGTTGCTCCAATTGAACCACCTCATGTTGCCCGGAGCCTCAGGTTCCGGATTTTTCTTTTCTGAAAGGAATATCTTTTCATGCCAGTCTGTCCGCAGATGACCAAAGTGATTACCGCTATTGCTGCCAAACATGCTGTTGACTTACAACAAGTGGGCACACTTTGGGTGGCAGCGCGATTTCCTGGCGAATGACTATACGGTTGCCTTGAGGTTTGAGCAACCGCACATGAAACTCCTGCATTTATATCGGCATGTGGATATGGCACAACCGTTCTTGTTGAGCAATCGACCCTACATCGCTGAGCGTCTTGATCGGCTGGCGGGGTAATTGTGCTGTGCGGACGCCAGGCCGCCTGCGGCGGCTTGGCTGTCCTTGGCGGTTCCTCACCTGGTTTACTCGCCGTTTTTGCATCGTACCACACGGTCAATTCAGGCTAACGCTTGATATTGACTGCGTGTGGACGAGGTTGGCAAGGCGAGTGAAACGCAGCCACCCTCGTCAAGAATACAAATCAGTGGCTGCAAGAAGGGTAGTTATGAGGAATCTCTTGAAATTCTTAGGCACTTTGATGATGCCTAACCATTTGACGACAGTACTGTGGGGTACTGAGGAAATTGCGGTCACATCAGATGGGCAGACAGTGATCCGGCGGGTGCTGCAATATGGAAATTTAGAAGTTGAAGAACGCTACTTTCCAGAACACGGCAAACTGGTTTGGATGACTGAAGGATGGATACAAACCTTTCAAGAACACAAGGAAGAGCGATAAGCTCTTCTTGTGCGCTCGACCGCTAGCGCTTTCGGGCGCACAAAAACATAAAAACATACAATCGTGCGATGTGTGGAGATACAGATATCGCACGAGCAAATCAGCGGCAAAAAACGGCGTGCCTTTCAGAAAAAAATAAAGCACTTGCGTTTGGCGGGGTAGTGTAACACACCGTCAAAAGGCTTTAGGGATGCCAGTTGAAGGAGCAGCGATCCATGGATCTGTGACGAGGGTGCAAGACTGTCTCTGCTTTTGACTGCGTGTGGTCTGTCGGTAGCCGACTCGCAAGTGTAGCGCGGTTGCCACGGCGGAGTCATGTAAAAACTGCAACCGCAAGAAAATAGTAGCTGTGTGCGCTCAACCGCGTCGCTTTTGGGCGCACAGAAGAATATACACATACCTTCGTATGCTCAAGCACCCGGTGGGAATAGAAACGCCTGGTTCGCCCTAGCACCTGCGGACAGAGAGTCTATCACACGGCCAAAAGGCTAGAAGCAGTACAAAATGGAGTTGCGAGGTCTGCAGTGCGGTGCAAAGGTGGGTGCGACACATCTCTGCTTTTGACTGCGTGTGGGTCGCAGGGTGGAGCGCAGGTGCTCCAGGCGGTTGCCACCGGCGCGGTAGTACAAGCAGCAACCGCAAGAAAGGTACTTATGAAAGGCATTCTATCAGCCTTCTATACCTGCACGGTCGTGGTCATCGACCCACGCAGGCAGAAAGGAGGCTATGCACGATAAGCCCCACTTTGATGCGGGCGAGGTACAGATAACACCAGCGGCACTAAAGGCGCTGACCGAGTCATCGGTAGACGCTTCGCTTTACCTCTCCCGTCATCTATCTCGTCCGGCCATCGGAGGCTACTCTGTCATTTCCACGTTTTCCCTCCCTTCAGGGAAGCAACTTTGGATTATCAGCGTACCTGACCGCAGTGAAACATTGCTACTCCTGCAGGATGACTTTTAGCTGACTGCTAGCTTTAACGGGTGTGTGGTTGTCCACACACCCGTTTTTATATAGTGCGCTCGACCGCTGGCGCTTTCGGGCGCACTACATGGGGGTTGTTTAACAAACGCACCACGAGGGGCCACTAGATTAAAATCGGTGTGAAGAAACCTTATGTCACGACTTGGATTTGGTTCCATAAGAGTAGGCATGGGGGAGAGATTAGAAATCGTTGCTACCAGCTTCTATCAGAACCATCCAAAGCTCTGACATCTGCTTCGAGGAAGCAGTGACGCGCGCCTGCGGTGGACTGGACCGGCGAGCGCATTTGAATAAAAACATACGGTTACCAGAGCGATGATCAGGTATGGGTCGCGGCTTTTATGTGCCTCCCCTTATTGGTAATTGAAGGGGTATAACATCCCAAACCGTTACTTTCTGCGTGAATGCTCCCACTGATCCAACCGCAAAAAGGCGGCTGGTTTCAAGATTTTTATACCCTGGTGCTGACCGATGCTGAGTAGATGGTCATCACCAGAGACAAGGTACTGCGCCTCGCCAGCGAGTGCAAGCGCGACAAACTTATCATCATCGGCGTCAGCCGCAACGACACGAATCTCGGTGGGCGGGGTCAGTACGATGGCGAATTGTGCGAAGAATGCGACGAACCGCTCGATTTGTTCATCACTGTACTTGACGCGCTTTCTGATGCGCGGATAGGTCAAGACACGGCGCAGTTCGGCCATACTTTCAGGTGAAATGAGTAGCTCAAGTTCGCCCGCTTGACAGCGCGCTAAGATGTGCGCCGATGCGCCCTTGTCAGAAACAAGCGCACTAATCAGAATATTGGTATCCAGCACAATTCGCATACAGGTAACAATCTAGGCGGCAGGTTGTTTGTTTTGGGCACGCACCTCATGTACCGCCTCGTTGATAAAGTCGAGCAATTCATCTTCACGCATATCTAGTTCTTGATTTTGCTTTTGCACCTCGGTGACTACCTGGTAGGCAGCTTCTCGATTCTGGAGAAATTTTTCAAAGAGTGCAAACGAGATCAAGGCGGCGGCAGGCCGTCCGTTTTTTTCTAACACAACGGTGTCACCTTGGTACTGCACTTTATCGACGATCTCACCAAACCGACTCCGCACTTCCGTTACGCCCATGACGCGCTCCATCGTGACGTCTCCTTCTTTCAGCTTAAATCGAACATTCTGTACGTTCTGCATGATATGTGCAGTATAGCATTCTGCTAGGGCAAGATCAAGAGGGGTTTCAACCGCCGCGTATTCAAACGCGCACTAAAACAGGCCGTATTGAGGAAGAGATTATTTATACCTAATTTCTCCACTTGCGTGCGGGGAAGAGAGCAGTATGCCACACGGTCAAGGGTCAAGACAAGCAGCCGTGCCGATCTGCTGCCCTTGACTGCGTGTGTCATCACATCTGTGCCGCACGCATGCTAACGCGGGCACATGCAGGTGGTCTTTACAACGACGCCCGCAGGAAAGGAGTGCCATGCACCCTTCATTATTATCTCAGTCTATGGTCAAAGACTTGTTGGCACAAGCCTGTCAGAACAAAGAGAACGACCAGCAGGTTGTACCGATGGTGTTTTTAGCCAACAAGGAGACCATTAAAAAGCGTGGGCAAATAACCAAGGGAGCGTGCTGGTGGTCGCGGAGACAGGCGCGGCGTCTCAAGACAAGGCGGTGGTTTTCTGCTGAAAGTCTCCCATGATTGCCGGATGCCCGCTTAGCGTTGCCCCCACTTTCTAATGGTCTCGATATCAGCCGGGAAGGCTGCCTAATACCCCCGACTTTTTAGTGCTCTCGGCTTCTAGGGCCGTGACAATCAATGGAACGAAAAGTTGCGCTAAGGATCATCATCCCCGCCGCCCAGGTTAAGTGGTCTCTTCGAGTGCTCAACGAGGCTTAGCGTACGATTTTGTCCGTTTCGTGAGCAGACCCCCTATACGATTCAACGTACACGCGGCAATGACTCACCGGCCGTTACCGTCAGCGTTCTCCTCCAGGTTGTAACTGTCGTCCGTGTCCTGGATAACCAGAATAATAGGTAACCTATGCGTTCCTGGGCCATAGACGACTGTATTGTCCTGTAGCGCTGCTTCTAACCGCTCGAGCAACTGTTGATACTCATCGGCTAAGTCCTGCGAAACTGCCTGTGGTGCAACAATTTGCATGCTGGACGAGGGTGCTGGTGGGCTGGACGGTACCGCCCACGTCTCACCTTGAACTATAAGTGGGAAGTGCGTGGTGCGGGTCGGACCTATACTGAATCCGGCCGCGATGAGCAACACACCAACGATGGCAAGATGCACGCGATTCATAAGAATTCCTCTTTCTTACACCATTTCACTCCAGGTACGATGGCGGATTGCATACGGCCACCCCGGCCATCCTAGACCCGCAATGAGTACATTCGCATCGACCATTACCTTGAGTCTATCGGTTGGAACTGCCATATTGCTCGTCGTAGACTTTTTGTTTAGTTTCTTCTAGTTGGGCCATCACATCTTCTTCACTCAAGCCGAGACGCTCAAACTCTTGACCCGCGCGGCGGGCAGCGGCCTCAAACCGCTTGAGTCGCTCTGCACGCTGCTCACGCTCACGCATGAGCAGTTGGTATTCGGCTACGGAGAGCATGACAATCACTGGCAAGCCATCACGCTCCACGATAATGTGTTCATGGCCTGCGGCGGCTTGGTTGACTACGGCACGGAAATTGCGTTGGACATCGGTTGAGCGCAATGTCACGCGCTCGGGTTTTTCTGTTAGCATTTCATACCCCTTATACATACTAATCATTACTAATACATATCAATATGAATTATAACTGCATCTATGCCTACGTCAAGAGGCACACGACCTGCGCGTTGCCTTTGTTTTCTATCACAAATAGGCGCGCACTATCATACAAGCATATAAGCGTAAAAACATAAAGTCGTATATTTTCCCGCTTGACAGTGTAGATCCCAATTTTTAAAGTAGGGCTACACCTATACGCACCTTAACAACCCAAGAATCTTAACATCGCAGCGAGTATCGTGTCGCCCGGAGCCTCAGGTTCCGGGTTTTTCTTTTCTGAAAGGAAATGTTTCTCATGCAAATTTCTCCACAGATGACGACGATCGTCACTGCTATCGCCACGAAACATCACGTTGATTTGGCACAAGTTGGCGCCCATCTTCGTTTGGACATGCCCGGCTTTGATCGCCTCTGCACCGAGCGCATCGGCCCGCGCTGTATTTCTGTGGCCCATTACTTTGTGATGAACGGCGATCTGGTCGCTGAACCAGACATTGTCTTTTATGTTGAATCTCCTCGTATCTGGTTTCCCATTTCCATTAGCCAGTCGCTGACGGGTTGGCGGGAATATGCTCAACTCAATATGTTGGGAACTGCCCTTGTTGGCTATCAGCCAAAGGCACAAAAAGGCTTGGCCGAGTTTGCCGAGATGTGGGCACAGAACATCAAGGACCAAGGCTGGCTAGAAGATGGTGTGCATTATGTGTACGCCACAGGAGGGGATGATGTATCCGACTAGACTGCTGTGGCGTGTCATTCACTACATATGGGAGTGTTTCCGTGAAGATGGTGAAATGACGATGCGGCTCACCAACTACAAAGATGATGAACTGCGTGTCGAAGAATCGGCGGAAGACTTGCGTGTTACCGTGGGGCACTTCACCAAACAGCCGACAGGGGAACTGGTGAAGCAGATGGAGGTTATCTGCTTCATCTTGCGACATGGCGAATGGATACCGCTTGCACTGAGCACAGATGGTGCTACCACTGTCTTTGGTACGTCCGATCCTGACAGCGGACACGTGACGGTCTTTGACCGTCGCGGTCACTCTGAAGCTGCTGGCTTAAGTGATGCGTGGGCACTACGGTTACTCGAAGAGGGATTTCTTGCATCTGCTGCGAGACTTAATCCCTTGACGATTGAACCAACACCCCAGGCATACTGGCCGGCACCAACCACTGACACACCAGACCTCGAGACCATTGAGGAATGGATGTGGGAGGATTATGGCTGCGAAGCCAGTGATGGATGTTGGGTTGAAGTGGATGGGCGCTGCCCCCATGGGCACCCGTCGTGGCTATTGCGCCTCGGCTTGGTGTAGTCGGGCAGTAAGGTAGTGTGTATAGGTTAAAGCTCGCTTTCAGTACATCTGGGAGCGAGCTTTTTACCTTACCGTACGGCCTGGAGGCGACGTATCTCTTTCTGGTGATCGTAGCAATAAGTGGAATTGTTAAAGATGTCTGCATGACTCATGCAGTAATTGTGCACCTGGGCAGATACCTGCTTGCCACATTTTACACACGTTGGTGCAGTCAAGATATTTGGAGTTGGCAACAATGCTACTTGTTTGGCGGGCAGTGCATCAGTTGACGAGGCAAACTGGAAAGAACTTGACTCCTTGCTAGAAATCAGGCGAGAGACGAGAGCATCTCTGTCCCATAGCTCGACCTGATTCGCCTTGGCAAGGGTCTGCGCTTGGCGACTAAAACGGTTGTTCGTTACCACCATTGCTTTGTCACAATGGTAGTACTGTTTGGATGCGACCGCCTCTTGCACCGCTTTCACGCCGACTCTGCGAGTGTAGCGTTTCGCCTGGACTACCATTTTTTCGTCGCCCTGTCGAAGCACCAAGTCAGCCCCATAATCCCCTTGATAGGGTGTGCGCTGTACCTGATAGCCAAGCTTTTTGAACAAGACTTCGAGGTACTGTTCAAACTCTTTTCCGTTGAGGGTGTCAACGTCAGTGATACCAGCCTTGGCATAGCGGCGCATCTTATAGAGGTATACCCCACCTTTTACAAGCCCCATGACGATGAGGAGCACAGTTATGGGCCACATGACCCACAAGAGTTGCACTACGCCGAGCACGATCTCCCACAGAAACTGTAACAGTTCCATTTTCTTTCCTGACTTGCGTGAGTGTAGATAATAACTACCTCATTAAACCACTGGTAACACAATTGCACCTCGGAAATTTGACGTATTCTTGTTCAAAATAGAAAAAGGCATCCCATACGAGATGCCTTTCAGAAAAGAAGATCGCAGAGACATCGGCTGATGTTGACTTATGCCATATAGTCCCAGGTGCGGTGGCGGATAACCTTTAATTGCTCACTCTTCCAGCCCATATATTCACGCAAGAACACCGCCTGAACTAACCCGACACCTGAACACCATCTACGAGTATGGTAGTTTTTGCATATCCCCCCGAAAAAGTGCATTAGCCTTGTAGCAAGGCGATTTTCAAAAGCCCAGAGTACGATTTTGTCCGTTTAGTGAGCAGACCCCATGAGGATCGTTCTTGTCACAGCTTTGTTTGTGTATAAACTTGCGTTACAATTTGTATATACATTCGTCCTTACATGAAAGCCGACCATGCTGCTATTCGATTGGGATCATAACAAAGCAATTGATAACGTTCGTAAACATCGCATCAGTTTTCAGCAAGCTAAGACCATTTGGCAAGGCCCGACGTTCACCGAGGTTGATGATCGCCAGGATTACGGCGAGACTCGCTTCAACACATTGGGCATGGTGCCCAACACACTGACCGTTTTGCATGTCACGCACACAGAAGATGAAGAAAATGCCGACATCATTCACCTGATTTCGGCCCGACCCGCCACTAAGAGCGAAAGAGAAAGATACTATGCAAGCCAAAGTCAAAGATAAAGCAGGAACCACCAGAGTACAGCTGAGTGACGAGCAGATCGCGACGCTCAAGAAAGCTGGCTTCACACCCAAGCAGATCGCGGCCTTGCCGAATGTCCGAGCATTGACCAGCGAGCAAATCGATCTTGCCTATGAGATTGGCGCAATCCCTGCGGACGAAGGAGCCTTGACGCTGGAAGAACTGGCCGCGCTGAGCAACGCCGATATTGACCTCTCGGACGCGCCAGAATGGACAGACGAGAACTTTGCCAGGGCCGTCATGTTCTCTCCCAAACCTATCAAAGAGCCTGTCAGCATCCGCCTCGATGCGGAAGTGCTTGAATATTTCAAGCGACCTGGTGCAGGCTATCAGTCGCGGATCAATGCCGTGTTGAGGCTGTGGATCAAAGCGCACCCCAATCCGCCGCAAGTCTCTAACCCGCATCGAGCACGCTAGGGAATCATCCCCATATGTAGCCTCTCATGCAACGTTATTCTTGGTGCAGTCCCATCCTATCAGGAGCATCCAATTAAAAACATTTCTGACAGCGGGTGTGCCAGTAACGCTTAATACTGATGACCCTGTGCGCGTGTGGACAACCATAGGTCGCGAGTATGCCATTGCTGAAGCTCTTGACTTTTCTCTTATTGAACTATTAGGCTTTACCCGTAATGCTATTTGCGCATCGTTCACTTCTCGCAGTCGAAAGGCTGACCTACTCGATGCTGTTCCGCAATGGCAAATGAGATATGACGTACAAGAGAGCTACCTGTCATGACAGTCTACGCGCATGTGACCCCGCAACCCGTGTTGTGCAGGATTTTGGCATCAACCGGCAGCGTATCAGATTTATTGAGCCTTATCCCGAAGAGAAGATGACGCACCACGGTCGGGAGCAGGTCAGAAAAGAAACGTTTGACGAGATCTTCTTTACGTGGAATCGCAACGGTCGGGCATCCATGCCGACGTGGAAGCCCTGGCCAAAGAGGACGTAGAGCGGCTTGTTGGTGACTTGGAATAGACTACCTCTTCGCAGTGTGCTCCTCCCTCTGGTACCGCCAAAGCGCATACATTCACACAATCATACCGTAAGTAGCTCTGTACGTACGCTCGTTGTGTGGTGCAATGTTATACAATGATCCACATCAAAGAACTGGTGTGGGATGACTGGAATGTCGCCTATATTGCTCGCCACGCTGTGACACCCGCGGAAGTCGAGGAAGCCTGTCAAACGCATGATCTAGTGCTGCAGGGGAGTAAAGGAAGGCTTGTCTTCCTCGCACCGACTCACGCTAGGCGTCTGCTTGCTGTCATCCTCGATCCAGAACCAGATGAAGATGAAGGAGTGGACTATCCCGTCACTGCGCGCCCGGCAGCACGCAAAGAGCGACGGTTGTATCAGCAGCATATACAGGGAGGTCAATCATGACACAAACAGAACGTCAGCAGCAACGAATACCTGAATTTTCCAGTCGTGAAGAAGCGGCAGCGTGGTTTGATAACCATGATATTGGCGACTATCTCGATGAGTTTACCCAGGTAGACGTTCAGGTCGAACTCAACCTGACCAAGAGCCTCAACGTGCGACTTGCCCCAGAGGTGTTTACCGAATTGCAGCTCAAAGCAGATGAGAAGCGTGTGGGTACGAGCACCCTGGTGCGAATGTGGATTTTAGAACATATTGGAGCGGGCAGATCAAACACTGGACTTTCTTGAAGCTCAGGCGCACAAGGAGAGATGATACATTCGTGACGCTCTCCTTTTTTATTGTCTGTGCGCCAGCACACTGCGTAGTTCTTTCTGGTGTTCTCAAAGCAATAGGTAGCCCCCTGAAAGATGTCTGGATGGCGCTAATCAGCCACAACGGGTGTTTTATTCTTTTGAGACACTCTCAGTCATCCTCTACTGGATCAAACCACCAAGTCGGATACAAGTAATCTTCACCACTTTCATTGATGATGCGGATCATGGTTTGTCCATCGCGATGTTGCGGTTCCACCACTTCGTATTGCTTGTCGATCTCCAGGCACACAGTGTTGCCCTCCACGAGATAAAACCCGCGCCTTCTGTAAACTACATATTCTTTGCTCATCTACGATTGCGGTTGTACCGCCTGTAAATATCTTTACGTAGCCCTATGTCAATTACCAAGACAACAAGCTTGGCATCCTCTACACTGTAGATAATTCGATAGTCACCGGTACGCACGCGATAATCGTTGCCATCTAGCTTTTTGCACCCCGATGGCCGTGGTATGTCGGCAAGAGATTCAACCTTTTTAATGATTAGAGTCACGGCCTTCTTTGGCAGTTTTTCGAGCGCTTTTTCGGCATCATCGCTGATCTCTACAGTGTAGCGCCCCTGCTCAGTCATCAAGCAAGCCCTTTTCCTTCAGTGCCGCCTTTACTTGCTCCAAAGACTTTGTCCCCATCTTGCCTGTGCTGATTGCCTCACGTACCTCTTTGGCGCGCTGGGCATCTCGCTTATCTTCCAATTCAGCGACAATGGATGTGTAATCTTCATATCGAATCATTACAGCCACAGGCTTTGAGCGTCGTTCAATCACCACATCCTGACCCGTTCTGACCACATCAAAAACATCGCCTAGCCCTCGACGAAGTTCCTCCGCCGTCATCACCTTTGATCGATCTGGCACTGTACTCATGTGTTTACCTTTTCTGTATCGTTCTCTGTTGTGCGAATCTTGCGATCCACATGGTATAGCCGTTCTGCGCCGGTGTCAATAATCAGTGAATGCATTTCAGAGAAAAAGTAGCTGGTGTCGCGATCCTGAGTTTTGCCGAAGGAGGGGATAATCGAGGAAAAGCGCGATTTGGTCACCACTGCAATGGTGCTGCTTGCTATACTCACTCTATATGCCAGAACGTGAACGACGATCTGAAATCCCACGATGGGCTGAGCGGGAACGAACGGAGGATCTTGCTTGGATAGGGGAGAACCTGCAGGGATTCTGGAACGCGGCGCGTAGTGGCTATGAGGCTGACGGACGAGGTGCGTTAGTCGCCGATACGACTGTCAAGCCAACCGGCGGGGGTCATCCATTTGGCTATATGAGACAGGAGCAAATTCAACAATTTGGCGGCAAAGATGAGACTCGTATGGTATCTGCATATGATCCCTCTTGGGAACTGGTGATCGTCTTATTGAAACCAAAGGACAGGATGAGTTCCTACCGCGTCGGCATCCCTAAACAACAATCAAAGCCAACCACCCGCTGACCCCTGGGAAGAATGTCTCTTGAAATGCCGTAATGATATTCCCTGCAGAAAGTAGAGGGGAATATAATTTACAGGGTAATGTTCGTTGTCTAAGCAGATGACATATTGTTTCATATTTTAATTCCTCTTTTCGAGAAATTTCTTAACACCCGGTTCTTTCATCCCGATACCGTGTGCTTCGTACCTGAATCTCGGCGTAGTAGATATTGCCGTTTGCTAATTCGATGACGGCTTTGCCACTCATCTTGCGCCAGCGACCACGTCCATAGGTTCTTTTAAGTCTATCTAACGCACGAATACTGTTCCCTACGGCAATTGTTCTGCGCTGCGTGATTGGCCCTACGATCTCGAATTCGATATGTATCGGCATGATTAACTGCTTCCAAGTGGGCCGAGCTGGTGACGACTAACGTATGTCGACTGTGCAGGTCTGTCAAATCAGTATCAGTGGTGTCAAGCTGAGGGGAAAAAAGTGTGGGTTTTCTCTGGGTGGGACATATACCCAATTTGTAGAGGATAAAAAAAGGGGGTAGTCTTACGGAATCTACTTTTTCAAGCAGCATTCCGCAAGTCCACCCGCCCACTCAAGTGGAAGGATAAACGGCTTTTTACTGCTTGTCAAAGTGGCTTTATTCCATTTTGAATAAGTTGATAGGAAACCGTATATGCCTACCTCCCGCGATCAATCCCTGTATGTTAAGCAGGGTCGTTATATCGACTTCGGGTTTGAACCCTGCGCCAACGCCTTCTTTGATTTCTACGTTAATCCTAAGTACATAGATCCGCCATTACTCGATATTCAAGACGTCGGGTTCTTTCTATTTCTTCGTAAAAATGTAAACCCAGGAAACCCCACCTGGAAGATGCCCAGTACGCGACAGATGCAACGTCGCCTTGGTATCGGCTGGGGCAGACTTGATGCCATTATGAAGCGATTAGATTTCGCCGGGCTACTGCAAAAAGAATCAGGCCTCGGCCAAGGTGAGAAAGGTGAGAATGTATCTAACACCTACCTACTCTCTGATCCTCTACCCACACTTCCTGAATTCTTGTACGCGTTTAGGGACATTTTGAAGGAGGAATGGAAGGGGTATTTAAGAGAGATAGACCCTGCCTCTGAAATAGAGTCACCCCCTGTCTCCGAAATAGAGTCAGGTGACCGCGAAACAGAGTCAGTGGGTGACCCCAAATCAGAGTCACTTAAACAAACTTCTTATAAACAAACTGAGTGGGATGATATATGGAATTCTGTTTTAGAAGTTTTAAGACTGCAGCTCCCGCAATCAACCTATTACAGTTTTATGGAACAAACGCGCCTAGTGGAACTTTGTGAGGGTGCGGCCACCATTGCACTGCCTAATCCCAAAGCCAAAGACTGGATTGAGAACCGGCTGGCTAGGCAGTTAAGGCAACTGCTGTCGATTGAAGGGAAAATGAAAGTTGAGACCATTTGCGTCGTAATAGAAAGGTTATAATTGGTCCCAAAAACTGGTTCTCAGGCACTTTTCACGGCATTGGCCGCCATGAAACCAAGGTTGTGAGGGAAATCAAATGAACGCCAAATATGTGATGTGCATCGCCAACGGAGGCTATGAAGCCAGCTTAACGCTGCGCCGCGTCTATCGGGCGATCCCTGATAAAGATGCAGCGGCGCGCAAGATGATCAAGCTAGTGGATGATATGGATGGGGAATACTGGTTCCCCGCCCGCGCCTTTGTGCCGGTGGAAGTACCACAAGAGGGTGAGCCGAGTTTCGAGCTGGTGACGGCGTAGGCGTCTGAGTTGGGGAAAGCCCAACACATGGCGAAGGGTGGCAGGTGATGAGATGGTAGTCACGTGAGATTATCTCACGTGACTGCCCTACAATCGTTGCCGTCTACATTCGACACTGGGCTATCTTAGCCCTGACCAGTTCGAACAACGCTTTTCAACATAGGGGCTTATCTTTCCCTCTACTTTCTTCAGGGAATATCATATTCTGAGAATCTTCATTTGATTGTGCCAAAAAGGAGGGTTTGTGGAACACTTCTGCCCCGCCCCATAAACTGTCACCTTGCTAATTGTCTGGCGCAGTTTTTTGCTCGTTACGTGGCATACATGAGCCATCCACTATTCCTTCTATGCTCTCAACAATCCCTTAGCGTCATCATATACTTATAATGGTCCCGGGATGAGTGACTCCCACATGTAGTCAGAATGTTTCACAGAATGACCCTTCTGTGAAACAAATTGCATTGTCCACATCCTTTTTCCCTTTTCGTGCTACAATTATCCTCAATAATCCGTTTCACGAAAGGTTTCCATGCCAAATCGAATCAACTCGCCAGCTGACAGCCTGTCGGCCTGGATGCAACACTACCAGCAGTTAGCGGTGGTCAGCGTTCGCTCGCCGGCTGTGGCCGACAAGATCGCGCTGCACCTCGAGCGCTTTTGCCACTTCTTTGGCGAGATCTATGGCCACGAACGCATCTCGACCTGTCTCAAACGCGATGTCCTGACCTGGCAAACCGCCCTGCGTGAGCAAGGGTTGGCGCCTGCCACGGTCAACAATCATCTGGCTTCGCTGTCGGCCTTCACTACCTGGGTGAATTCTCAGGCTCCTCGGCTGTTTGCCGGCGGCGATCCGGCCAAAGGGATTGGAGAGTTGGCTTTACCACCGCTCGAGCCACGCGCCCTCACGCAGCGGCAAATCGCCACCTTGAAGAATCTGTGCGACCGGCTGGAGCAGTTCTACCGTCGCAAGGGACGGCGCTGGGCCAACCGCGACGAGGCACCCCCTCTACGTACCGATGCGCGACCCCGGCGCGACCGTGCCATCATCTTTGTGCTGCTCTCGACCGGTCTGCGCCGTGAGGAACTCGTGCAACTCAACCTAGAGCAACTCAACCCTTGCACACCTAGCGAACTGCGCAAGGCCAAACGATCCCGTATCGACCACGTCCAGGGCAAACGCAAGACAGAACGGGTCGTGTTTCTCTCGGTCGATGCACGCAATGCCTTGGCCGACTACCTGGAGTACGAGCGCAGACAAGATACCTTTGGCGAAGCAACTCAACCGCTTTTTCTCAGCGCAGCCTGTATCGCCAAGCGCGAGGCTGACGGACGGCTATCCCCCCGCGCTATCAATTATATCTTGGACCAAATCGGTCGCTGGCATGATGCCGAACTCGGCGATCCGGAACGGCACATCTCCCCCTTGCGGCCTCACGATCTGCGCCACACTTTTGCCTTTCAACTGGCCCGTATCACGGGGGCTGATGCCTATGAACTGGAGCGACGCTTGGGCCACCGCTCACAACGCTACATCCAACGCTATACCAATCCACCGGAAGAAGTGGCGGCCAGTTATGTGGAGACCTTCTGAGTATGGATGAGCCGCCGCCAGCGAGATTATTGAGCGACACAGAACGGGCGCAGGCATTGGCGCGCTTTCGCCTGCTGCAGCCTTATCTGGAAGGTGAGACTTTGCTCGCTGCGGTAGCCCGTGCACAAGACATGCCATTGCGTACACTCCAGCGGTGGGTGGCTCACTATCGGGCGCAGGGGCTGGCCGGTTTGGTGCGCAAACAGCGCGCCGACCGCGGACGACCGCGTATCGAGCCAGGCTTGCAGCGTTTGATTGAAGGGCTGGCCCTGAAAAAGAGCAAACCCAGTGCCGCGGCCATCCACCGCCAAGTGGCCGAGGTCGCCAAGCGTCAAGGCTGGGCCGTCCCTAGCTATGATTGTGTCTATGACATTGTGCGTAAGCTTGACCCAGCCCTCGTGCTGCTGGCACAGGAAGGCAGCAAAGCCTATCAAAACGCGTATGATTTGGTCTACCGCCGACAAGCGGAGCGGCCCAACGCCATCTGGCAGGCCGACCACACGCTACTCAACCTCTGGCTCCTAGACGACAAAGGCCAGCCTGCACGTCCCTGGCTAACGGTCATCGAGGACGACTACAGCCGCTGCATTGCCGGCTATTTCTTAGCTTTTCAGACGCCCAATGTTCTCAACACCACCCTGGCCCTGCGCCAAGCGATCTGGCGCAAGCTTGACCCGCGCTGGCACATCTGCGGCATCCCCGACTTTTTCTACACCGACCACGGCAGTGACTTCACTTCTCATCATCTAGAACAGGTCTGTCTTGACCTCAAGATCCGGCTGATTTTCTCTACAGTCGGCATGCCGCGTGGACGGGGCCGCATTGAGCGCTTCTTTCAGACAGTAGACCAACTGCTTCTACACCGGCTTGCAGGTTTCGCTCCAGAAGGTAGGCCGTTGACAGCACCAGCCTTGACTCTGGGGGAGTTCGACGCCCTGTTCCTAAAGTTTTTGCTCGAAGAGTATCATGTACGCCAGCAGCGGGATTTATCGGACACACCGCAAAGCTGTTGGGAAGCACAAGGCTTTCTGCCGCGCTTACCCGATTCTCTGGAACAGTTGGACTTGTTGCTGTTGACTGTGGCCAAGACGCGCCAGGTACGTCGGGATGGCATCCACTTTCAGTGTCTCCGCTATATTGACCCAACCCTGGCGGCATTTGTGGGCGAGGAGGTGGTGATCCGCTACGACCCACGCGACCTAGCCGAGATCCGTGTTTACCACCAGGATGCCTTCCTATGCCGGGCAGTCTGCCAGGAGTGGGCGGGCGCAACCGTCAGCTTGAAGGAGATCATCCATGCTCGCAATCAGCGTCGGCGAGAGTTGAGGAAGGAGATCAAGGATCGGGAGGAACTGGTTCAGACCTACCTGAAGGTCCATCAGGAAGAACCCGATCCGCTCTTGAAACCTCCAGTCCAAACGGAATCAGAGGCGCCGCAGGCCAGACGACTGAAACTGTACGAAAATGAGTGACGCTCCTGGCTCTGATCAATTCATGGTCACCAAGGAACATCGCCGTTTTGTCGAGTTCTGTGACGCCTGCCGTCGCTACCGCTATATTGGACTTTGCTATGGTCCAGCCGGTGTCGGCAAGACGGTATCGGCCCGCACCTATGCCCGGCAGGATCTCATTGAGCATCTGCTGGCGAACTGTCACATGCTTGATCTACCCGTCTTTCCGGAGATTGTGGAGTGCACAACCGTATTTTACACACCCACCGTGACCCATTCCCAAAGTCACCTCGCCAAGGATATCGTGACCAGGCGGAAACAGTTGAGCGACCTGCACTATTGGATGCAGAGTGCGATAGAGAAACAGACGATTCACCCTCTCCCTCTCGGAACAACCGAAGTGACTGAGTTGATCATTATTGACGAAGCAGACCGCTTGAACGCAATGGGCCTTGAGCAGATGCGAGACATCTACGATCGTGGTCGGCTCGGGTTGGTGCTAATTGGTATGCCTGGCATTGAAAAGCGCCTGGCGCGTTACCCCCAACTCTACTCCCGAGTGGGGTTTGTCCATCACTTCAAGCCCCTCAGCAACGAGGAAGTGCACTTCATCCTGCAGCACAAGTGGCAGAAACTGGGCCTGAGCCTGGATCTGAGTGATTTTACCGATGCGGAAGCCGTCGTAGCTATCATTCGCATTACTGGTGGCAACTTCCGATTGTTACAACGTCTGGTCAGTCAGATTGAGCGGGTGATGTTGATCAATGAACTGCGTTACGTGACAAGAGAGGTGGTGGAATCGGCTCGCCAACTCCTGATCATCGGCTCTCCATAGCGCCGGATAATCAGAAAGATATTGCGCCAAATAAAGAGCAAGATGACAATAAACACCCCGTTCTGTCCTCATTTATTGTTCCAAAACTTATCCCAAAATCTATGTTCTACAACTTGAATATCTCCACGAGTTTTGGTACAGTGGAAAGCCTATGTTGGACAAATCTACCAAAACGGAGCAGGGGATGCTGGTCGGTTACGCGCGTGTTTCCACAGAGGAACAAAATTTAGATATGCAGTTCGATGCATTAAAACAGGCAGGTTGTGAAAAGTTTTTTCACGATGAGATGAGCGGTGCTAAGAGTCAACGACCGGGGATAAGCGAGGCGTTAACATTTATGCGGCCAGGCGATACACTGGTGGTGTGGCGTCTGGATCGCTTGGGTCGGTCACTCAAGGATTTGCTCCAACGTATAGAGGAGTTGCAACAGCGAGGGATTCAATTTCGCAGCCTGCATGAGAGCATCGATACCACAAGCCCAGGTGGTAAGTTTCAATTTCATGTCTTTTCGGCATTGGCGGAATTTGAGCGGGATCTCATCCGTGAACGCACGATGGCGGGTCTACGCGCCGCTCGTGCTCGGGGACGGTTGGGTGGCAGGCGCCAAGAGATGACGTCAGATAAGGTGAAGATGGCGGCCCGTCTGATGAAAGATCCGAATGTCACGGCAAAAGAGATCTGTAAGATGTTGGGCGTCTCTCGGACAACTTTGTACCGGTACGTCAGCCCCAGTGGGGAAGTGCGCTAGAGGTATCGAGCAATCCTTTCTCTTTTCTGAAAGGCTATGGTGTCCTTCGCTTGGGATGATGCTGACAGCGCTCGATAGTAAAATCCGGCATTTTAAAAAGAAAACGCCTTGGGGCGCATTACAGCTAATGCAGTGTAAAAGCATATTGGGCAGTCTTTCCTTACCATGTATAATAGCAGTCATCTGAGACTAATAAACATTTCGAGACAAAGTGACCTGTCCCCCCAAAAACTGTACCAGTAGGAGTGAGACTATCGGCTATAATCAAGCCAAGAGGATAGTCTCATGGGCAGCAAGGGAACACGCTATAAGGAAGAACAAATCATCCGCATCCTGAAGGAAGTGGAGAGTGGCACAACGGTGGCAGAGGTGTGCCGCCAGTACGGTGTATCGGAGCAGACCGTGTACCGGTGGCGCAGCAAATACGACGGTCTTGAAACCAGTGAGCTACAACGACTGCGGCTGCTAGAAGCAGAAAACAGCCGCCTGAAAAAGATAGTGGCCCAACAGGCACTGGACCTTGATGCGTTGAAGGACCTGGTCGCAAAAAAATGGTAAGCCCTCGGCATCGACGACGTGCGGTCGAGCAATTAACGATAGAACGGGGGCTGTCAGAACGTCATGCTTGCCAACTGGTCGGAATTCAGCGCTCCAGCGCACGTTACCAAGTTCATCCGCGTCGCGATGAGAACAAAGCGGTTGCACTTATCCGCACCTATGCCGAAGAACGACCGATGCATGGCTACCGCATCATTGCGGCCATGCTGAAGCAGGATGGTCATCCAATCAATCGCAAGCGTGTGTACCGAATCTGGCGGCAGGAGGGCTTGCAACTGCCGAGACGCAAAGCCGCCAAGCGACGCTATGGCGATTCAACTGGGCGTTTACAACGGGCGACCCGTCCCAATGAAGTGTGGAGCTATGACTTCATCGAGAGCCGCACGGAACGGGGCGGCAAGTTGAGGATGCTGACCGTGCTCGATGAGTACACACGTGAATCTCTTATCATCCATGTGGCACGGTCAATCTCGTCACGTCAAGTCATCCAGATCTTAGAATGGTTGTTCCTGGTGCGTGGCGCACCGAGTTACCTGCGTAGTGACAATGGGCCGGAGTTCATTGCTATTGCCCTGCAACAGTGGTTGCATGACCAACAGTGCCACACGCTTTACATCAAACCGGGTAGTCCGTGGGAGAATCCATTTATCGAGAGTTTCAATGGCACGTTTCGTACCGAATGTTTGAATCGTTGGCTGTTCGCGAACGGACGCGAAGCGCAGACAATTATCGAACAGTGGCGTCAAGAGTATAATCATCATCGTCCGCACAGTAGTTTGGGCTATATGCCTCCGGCTGCTTTTGCGGGGCACTCAAAACTCTCACTCTCACTGGACTAGTTCCAGGGGACAGATCAAAAGGACTACTATGACCCCCGCATCCATGTTTGCGCCGTTTGTCACGCCAGCACTCACCACCGACTATTTTCTTCTTCAGCGTCTTGCGACCCGCCTACACATGCACATCAATACTCTGTCTACGCCAGCTTGTCACTGATTAAGCAGATAAGTTTGTGTTATCTCGCGCCCAATCCAGAGGCAAGATCGCTATCACCTACAACGGTGAAATCTATAACGCCGATGACTTGCACGCTGCACTAGTACGCGAGGGCTGCGTCTTTAAGTCTACTAGCGATACCGAGGTGATCTTGTTAGGCTATGCCACTTGGGATTGCCAGGTTGTGGCTCGCTTGCGGGGCATGTTCGCCTTTGCCATCCAGGACCAGCGAATACTACAATCTTAGTTAGCTCAAGGAATCTCTGAATCACGGTTGAATCATCCGTCGCCCAGGAGAACATTCAGGAGTGGGAAGCGAACCTAGCCTACGACATGTTTACTTATGCCATGATCGACAACATAACGAGTGTGCAGAAGGCAGTGTTCGTGGCAGTAGAAGCTGCACTGGGCGCTAAAGCATGGTCCGTAACAATGGTCGATGAATTGTGGCAAGGTAGTAGTAGCAGTCTATGGAATCCTAATTTGCAGACATCTCATTGACGCATTGTGTCGGGAATGGTGTATATGAAAGTTGTAATCCTCGCCGGTGGCTACGGAACTCGAATTTCGGAAGAAACTCATCTCAAGCCGAAACCCATGGTTGAAATCGGTGGCAAACCGATGCTATGGCACATTATGAAGATCTATTCGACCCACGGCGTGAATGATTTTGTAATTTGTTGCGGCTATAAGGGCTATGTCATCAAAGAATACTTTGCCAACTACTTCGTGCATATGTCGGATGTTACGTTCGACCTATGCACGAATCAGATGCAGGTACATGAGCAACACGCTGAACCTTGGCGGGTGACGCTGGTGGACACAGGCGAGGACACATTGACCGGTGGTCGCCTCAAGCGTGTTGCGTCCTATATACAGGACGAAGATGCTTTCTGTTTGACATATGGTGATGGAGTCGCAGATATCAATGTTAGCGCTCAGATTGCATTTCATCGACAGCATGGCAAATGGGCTACAGTGACGGCCGTTCAGCCTCCAGGCCGCTATGGGTCACTACAGATGTCGGGTGACCAAGTGACGGGATTCATAGAAAAACCGCGCGGGGATGGCGGCTCGATTAACGGTGGATTCTTTGTTCTCTCACCCAAATGCCTGGATCTGATCGAGGGGGACGACTCTAGCTGGGAAGGAAAACCACTCAGCGAGCTTGCTGACAAAAGCCAGCTTATGGCGTTCGAGCATCATGGCTTCTGGCAACCGATGGACACATTACGCGACAAGAATCGACTGGAAGAACTCTGGAATTTGGGCAAGGCACCGTGGAAGATCTGGCACACATGAATCTGGCAGACTGGGCAAACCGTTCCGTCTTTGTGACTGGCCATACTGGGTTTAAGGGTGGATGGTTATCGCTTTGGCTCCACCATTTAGGGGCGCAGGTGCATGGATTTTCCCTGAATCCGCCGACCAGTCCAAGCCTGTTTGAGGTTGCGCGTGTTGATAGATCTCTCACTGCCGATACCCGGGCGGATCTTGCCGATCGTGACGCAGTCCAACGTGCATTGGAACAAGCTCAACCTGAAGTCGTCTTTCATCTTGCCGCTCAGCCTTTGGTGCGTGAGAGTTATCGAGATCCTATTGGTACCTTGGCAACCAATGTGATGGGTACAGCGCATCTACTTGAGGCGGTGCGTGCTGTCCACACTGTCCGCGCCGTAGTAATCATCACTACCGATAAGGTGTACGAGAATCGTGAGTGGCCCTATCCCTATCGTGAGGTCGACCCGCTCGGCGGATACGACCCCTACAGTGCCAGCAAGGCGGCGGTGGAACTTATAGCTGCAAGTTACCGTGTGAGCTTTTTCACAGATACGAAAGATAGGCATCCTGTTCACATCGCGACGGCACGCGCTGGCAATGTGATCGGTGGCGGGGACTGGGCCAGCGATCGTTTGGTCCCCGATTGCCTGAGGGCCTTCGAACGAGGAGAACCTGTGCGGTTACGTTACCCGCAGGCAGTGCGGCCCTGGCAGCATGTGTTGGAATCGCTCTCAGGCTATCTGCTGCTTGCCGAAAAACTGATTGGCCGCGATGCGTTCCTATATGCTAACGCTTGGAACTTCGGTCCGGATGCGACGAGGGATGCCACGGTAGGCGAGATTGCGCAGGCAATCGCATGTCTGTGGGGCAAGGAGGCCCGGTTGGAACTGGATATCGAAGTACAACATCCGCACGAAGCAGGATTGCTCAGGCTCGACACTAGTCGCGCTCGTGGCGCATTGGACTGGCGGCCTTGCTGGTCTTTGAAGCAGGCCTTACAAGCCACCGTGGATTGGCACCGATCTTGGATCGAGGGTGAGGATATGCACAAGAAGAGTCTGACGCAAATCAGCGACTATCAAAATGCTTGATGTGTCATGAATATTCATCCTACAGCAATACTCGGCGTTTTCATGGTTGAAACCACTCCTTTCAAAGATCAACGTGGAGCCTTCTATCGTGCGTTTTGCGATCAGGAGTTGGCTTCTTTACTGCAAGGTCGTATTACCCGTCAGATCAATGTGTCGCGCACCGATACAGTCGGTGCCGTCCGTGGTCTCCATTTTCAGCACCCGCCGCACGCCGAAATGAAACTAGTACGTTGTTTGCGTGGGCGAGTCTGGGATGTGGCACTGGACCTGCGACGAGGATCGACTACTTTTTTGCACTGGCATGCCGAGGAACTCTCTGCCGACAACGCTCATATGATTGTCATCCCTGAGGGCTGCGCCCACGGCTTCCAGGTGCTGGAAGCAGATAGCGAACTCCTCTATCTGCATACAGCAGCCTATGCACCCAAGTTTGAGGGAGGGGTGCGACATGACGACCCTACCGTTAACATCTCCTGGCCTCTCACCGCCGCGGATATTTCACAACGCGATGCGAGGCATCCATTGTTGTCCGAAGACTTTAAAGGGATTGTGTTATGAGATGCCGTCATTGCAGTTCAGAGCTAACGCTGAATCTGGTTGATCTAGGCAGTGCGCCACCTTCCAACGCTTACCTTACCGAGCAAACCCTACGCGCCCCGGAAAAGTGGTTCCCGCTGCGCGTGTTGGTCTGTGAGCATTGCTGGCTGGTACAGACCGAGGACTTCGCCCAGGCCCATGAGTTATTCGATGCCGAATACGCCTATTTCAGTGGTTTTTCTAGTAGTTGGCTGGCGCATTGCGAGCGCTATGTAGAGCAAATGGTGGCACGTTTCGGTCTAAATGCCGACAGCCATGTGGTGGAAGTCGCCGCCAACGACGGCTACCTGTTACAGTATGTTAAAGCCCGTAACATTCCCTGCACCGGGGTGGAACCCACAGCCGGCACTGCTGCGGCAGCCCGGGCTAAAGGCATCCCGATCATTGAGGACTTTTTTGGTGTGCACTTGGCCGAGAAATTGGTCGCTCAATCCAAACAAGCCGATCTAACCGTTGCCAACAATGTGCTTGCCCATGTGCCGGACATCAATGATTTCGTGGCGGGCTTTGCCTTGCTGCTCAAGCCGCAAGGTGTGGCCACCTTCGAGTTCCCGCACTTGCTAAGGCTAATCGCAGGAAACCAGTTTGACACCATCTATCATGAGCACTTTTCGTATCTGTCGCTCACGGCCGTCAACCGTATCTTTGCTACCAGTGGGCTAACCGTATTCGATGTGGAACAACATCCCACTCACGGCGGTAGCCTGCGTGTATTTGCCCAACGCACCGATACCGGACGGTATCCGCGCAGTGCCAGGGTGGATCAACTGCTCCAGTATGAAGCGCAAGCTGGTATGATGACGGCCACTTTCTACGCCGGCTGCCAGGCCAGAGCCAATAAGCTAAAGAATGACTTTCTGACTTTCTTGCTTGGTGCCAAACGCACAGGGAAAGCCGTAGTCGGCTATGGAGCCGCGGCCAAAGGCAACACGCTCATGAACTACGCGGGAATTCGGCCAGACTTGATCTCGTATATAGTAGATCGCAACCCCGTTAAACAGGGCAAATTCATGCCAGGCAGTCGCATTCCTATTGTAGAGGAACGCCGCCTCGCGGACACCAGGCCGGATTATGTCGTCATCCTGCCCTGGAACCTCAAGACAGAAGTGGTGCAGCAACTTGAATATCTAAGAAGATGGGATAGTCGATTTGTGACCGTCATACCTGAATTGGAGATCGCATGAAATCCCGTATTCATTACACAAAGCCATCCATTACTGAGCTAGAGGTCGCTTATGCTACGGATGCCGCCCGTAACGGATGGGGCGAACACTGCTATGATTACATCATCCGCTTTGAAAAGGCATTTATGGCCCATTTGGGCGTCAAATATGCAATTGCCACATCGAGTTGTACAGGTGCCATGCATATGGGTTTGGCGGCGCTAGGCATTGGTCCTGGCGACGAAGTTATCATGGCTGACACAAACTGGATCGCTACCGTTGCGCCTATCATGCATTTGGGGGCAAAACCGGTATTTGTTGATATCTTGCCGGATAGCTGGTGTATCGATCCGGATCTCGCCGAAGCTGCCATCACCCCGCGCACCAAGGCCATTATCACCGTACATCTCTACGGCAATTTGTGTGATATGGATCGACTGTTGGCTATCGGGCAGAAGTATGACATTCCGATCATCGAAGACGCTGCAGAGGCCATTGGTTCAGAATATGATGGAAAGCGTGCTGGCAGCATGGGGAAATTTGGAACCTTTTCGTTCCATGGGACAAAGACACTGACTACAGGCGAAGGCGGCATATTTGTTACCAGCGATGCTGACCTGTACGAGTCTGTTTTAACGCTCTCCAATCATGGCCGTGCTCGCGGCCAAATCAAGCAGTTCTGGCCGGATAAGGTGGGATTCAAATATAAGATGTCCAATATCCAGGCTGCGATTGGTTGTGCACAGATGGAACGCATTGAGGAGCTAATTAGTCGGAAGCGAGAGATCTTGGCGTACTATCGTAAGCGTCTTGCAGTACTGCCGGGGGTATACATGAATCCAGAACCAACAGGGATGGTGAACGGGGCTTGGATGCCTACCGCGGTATTTGACATAGAGACCCGCGTGACGCGTGAAAACCTACAAGAGGTGTTTACAGCTGAAAACATCGATGCGCGTGTGTTCTTCCACCCACTTTCTAGCTTGCCGATGTTTGAAGGTTGGCCATCGAATCGACTAGCATGGGATATTCCCCGACGAGCGATCAATCTACCTAGCTACCATGATATTGGAGTCAATGATCTTGATCGAGTAACGGATGTTCTCAGTCGTCATTGCCACTCACAGATAGCAGGTAGATAACATGAGTGAAGCAGTTAGGGTTATGGTCGCGGGAATCGGCGGTGCTTCTCTCGGCACAGAAATCTTAAAGTCGTTAAAGCTTGCTGGCGGATACAAAGTTTATGGCTGCGATATTTCTTCTACAGCTTATGGACTTTACGAGCCGGGACTTGTCAAGACATATCGATTACGACATGAAAACTACGTGAGTGACGTCATCAGTGCCTGTATCGATGCGGATGCCCAATGGCTGATTCCGGGTGGAGAACAGCCAATGGTTCTGTTGGCTCAAGCTGCGAACATTCTAGGTGAGGCAGGAATTCAACTAGTGTGTAACGCACCAGAAGTAGTCGCTCTTTTTTCGGACAAAGATGCAACATTCAGAAGACTCACAGAGTGTGGAATAGCTATTCCAAGAACGATTGCTGTAAATCAGTCTGAGGACATCAATCATGTTGGGCTACCATGCATTGTCAAGCCCGCTATCGGCTCGGGTGGAAGTGTTTCCGTTTTTTTTGCTCTCACTGCGGATGAAGCGATGGTCTATGCGCAGTTCATACAACGCAACGGTAGTCAACCTATTGCTCAAGAATATGTGGATATTGCAGAAGGCGAGTTTACGATCGGAGTTTTATCTCTTCCTGACCGTCGTGTGGTCGGCTCGATTGCGTTGCGACGCGTTCTTGATGCAAAATTGTCCGTTGCCTACCGCGGTCGCGGTGGTATTATATCGAGTGGGTATTCGCAGGGGCATATCGGTGAATACCCTGATCTTTGTCGTCAAGCTGAACGGATTGCAACAGCTATTGGAAGCTGCGGCCCGATAAATGTCCAAGGGCGTGTGCGCAATGGCACCCTCTTGCCTTTCGAGATTAACCCACGCTTTTCTGCATCGACTTACCTTCGAGCTATGGCTGGGTTTAATGAGGTCGATCTGCTCCTGTGCTACCTTATTGCAGGGAGCGAACCCGAGACACCAACTATCAAGCCTGGCTGGTACTTACGAAGCTTGGCCGAGCAATATATTACCGAAGATCGCTTGAGATGAGTATTCGATGGATTACACCATTCCTTGGTACTGCTTCCGCCACCGCTGTGCATGATTTCACCGACATCCACATTGTAGATGTCCGCGATCTGGTTGACAAGGCTGGCAATAACAACGAAGCAATTCGCGGAAAAATCCGCCAAGGAGTAGAGTTGCTTACCCAAGGTAAAAAAACCGTGGTTGTCTGCGACTATGGCATATCACGAAGCAATGCAATAGCTATAGGTATCATAGCTAGCTTCGAGAAAGCTACTTTTGATACGGCCTTACGTCAAGTTATGGAGGTTACCGGGGAAGATCAAATCAAGCTCGAGCCGCTAAATGCAGTGCGTGAGGCATTGGGCTTGAAAGCCAAAATAAGGCAGAGCAATAATCACAACTCTGTTCTAATCACAGGTGGGGGGGGCTTCTTAGGACGATATCTGCGTGCTTCCATTGGCAACGAGTTCAGGATCGTAGCCCCAAATCGCGAACAACTGGACGTTGGCCTAGGTAATACACAACTTGATTTGCTGGCCAATGACGAGTACATCGATTACATTGTGCATTTAGCAAACCCCAGAGTCTATACGTCCAATGTAGCGATGGGACAGACACTCACAATGCTGAGAAATGTGATTGATGTCTGTTTGGCGAGAGATATTCCGTTAGTATATCTCTCCAGTTGGGAGATTTACTCTGGTTATGCAGGCACGTTGCGTGCAGATGAAGCGACACCTGCTTTGCCGCGTGGCCCCTATGGCGAGACGAAATACCTTGTGGAGTTGCTGATCGAGCATTGTCGCCGCACTATGGGCCTGCAATGTGCACTTCTGCGTTCCAGTCCGGTCTATGGACGTGGCAGTGACAAACCCAAATTCATCTATAATTTCATAGAAAAGGCTCGACGATCGCAATCAATAGTCACCCATCGCTACAGAAATGGAGAACCGGCTTTAGATCTGTTGCATGTCGATGACCTCGTTTCGGCACTTACAGCGACGCTTCGGTCTGGCTTTATAGGTACCTTGAACTTGGGTACTGGGGCATTAACATCGACTCGGCAAATAGCGGAAATATTAAGAGACAGAGTGGATAGCACTAGTCATATTGAGCAAATCCTTATCGATACAGACGTAGCCTCAATTGCAATGAATTGGCAGCGCGCCCGTGATGAACTCAACTGGTCTCCCAGTGTACCCTTGGATATGGGGCTTGAAGGCCTATTGTTTTGAAGATCAAGGAAGAAGGTAAAGGAATGGGAAATAGCAGTGAGAAAGAGCTTCAGGAAACCTTCACCTGGGCGCGATCCGAGACCTACTCCGATTACAACAATGTTTTGGGGTACTACCAGGCTCAGGTCTGTCTAGAATATGCGCGCGGAACAAAGCTTCTGGACATGCCATGCGGTGACGGCACATTGACTGCTTTGCTTGCGCCGACATTTGAGAGTGTCGTAGGTGTGGATGCCTCCAGTAGGCATCTGGCCCTTGCACGCCAGAGTGTACCGAAAGCGGTACTTCATGAAGCTCTCATAGAGGAATTTGAAACGTCGCAGCGTTTCGATACGATCACAATGCTAAATATACTTGAGCATGTCGTCGATCCTGTCGCAGTACTACGCAAGGCAGCTAGCCTCCTGAGCTTGAATGGTATTCTAATTGTTCATGTACCAAATGCATACGCGATTAATCGCCAGCTTGCTGTATTGATGGGGACGCTCACGCATTGTGAGGAGCTCTCGCCGTTTGATCTTCAGGTGGCTGGACATCGCCGATCCTACTCATTGACTAGTCTCTGTGCTGATGTTGAATCAGCAGGGCTGTGTATCAACACAACAGGGGGAGTGTTTTACAAATCTCTGTCAACTCCTCAGATGGATTGGTTCCTAAAGAATGGTTCGTGGGAAGAGGGTGGTTTTGGGTGGGGACGGGTTGGAGTACAAAAAAAAGACTGGAGGGCAGAGTTTTGCCGTGCATCCTTCGAACTTGGTAGGCAGCATCCGGAAGAGTGCAATATCATTTACGCGTGTATAACTCGATGAATCTACATTCAGACAAGTGTGAAACAGAAGGTCGTGGAAAGTGGACCCATCCGAATTATTTAAGTCCCAGGTAGCGCAAAATATCGTCGCTTTTGGTACTGACGAAGATGTTCAGGCGTTATCACGAATATGGACTCGCGAGACCAATCGTAGTAATTACACCTATAACTTCTCCTGGCTCGGTCGTCCGATCATTCAGTACCCGCAAGACATTATCGCCGTGCAGGAGATTATCTGGTCAGTTCAGCCCGATCTCATCATCGAAACCGGCATTGCCCACGGTGGGTCGCTGATCTTCTCAGCCTCTATGTTGGAACTGAACGCCGCTTGCGGCGGGCCACAAGATGCCGAAGTGGTGGGTGTGGACATTGACATCCGTGACCATAATCGCGAGGCCATCGAGGCGCATCCGATGTTCAAACGCATCTCGATGATTCAAGGTTCCAGCATCGCGCCCGAAGTCATTCAGCAGGTCAAGACCCGAGCGACAAGCAAGCAGCGCGTGCTGATTTGCCTGGATAGCAATCACACCCATGACCATGTGCTTGCCGAGTTGCAAGCATACGCCTCCCTCGTCTCGGTAGGAAGCTACTGCGTGGTGCTCGACACCATCATCGAAGATATGCCCGCCGAGATGTTCCCTGCCCGCCCTTGGGGTCCGGGCAACAATCCTAAGACTGCCGTGCGAGAGTATCTGAAATCACACCCAGAGTTCGAGATTGACAAAAGCATTGAACACAAGCTGCTGATTACCGTGGCACCGGATGGGTATTTGAAACGGGTAAGATAGATCTTTGTTGGCGATAGGCAGGTACGATACGTGAGTGTACTTAAAAGAAACATCGCAGCCAACTTTGGTGGTGGCGTTTGGACGGGCATCATGGGGCTGGTCTTTGTGCCCCTCTATATCCATTTCTTGGGTATCGAGGCATATGGGCTGATTGGCATCTTTGCTACTCTTTTGGCGCTCTTTGGATTGCTCGACATGGGGCTGAGCAGCACGCTGAACCGGGAGATGGCACGACTAACTATACAGGAGGGAAAGGCCCAAGAGATGCGGGATCTCGTGAGGACCCTGGAGATCCCTTACTGGGTCGTGGGTCTACTCATCAGTGCCATCGTTATCTTTGTGTCCCCGAGCATTGCCTATCGCTGGGTGAATGCGGAAAACCTGTCTCCCCAAACAGTGCAAACAGCGATCATGATCATGGGAGTGGCGGTCGCTTTTCAATGGCCGATGAGTTTTTACTCCGGCGGACTGATGGGCCTTCAGCGACAGGTATTGTTGAACGGCATCAACGTGGTGATGGCAACCTTCCGCGGGCTCGGGGCAGTGCTGATCCTGTGGCTTGTTTCGCCCACTGTGGAGGCGTTTTTCGCGTGGCAAATCGTCGTCAGCGTCGTCCATATCGGTTTGATCGTTTTCTTCCTCTGGCGAAGCCTACCGGATGCCGTTGAAGCGCCGCGTTTCCGCCGCGACCTGCTGTTGAACATTTGGCGTTTCGCCGCAGGTATGACCGGGATCAGCGTGTTTGCAACGATCCTCACGCAACTGGATAAGGTCATCCTGAGTCGCATGTTAAGCCTTGAAATTTTTGGTTATTATACCCTGGCCAGTGTCGTCGCCATGACACTCTATCGTTTCATTGGCCCGGTTTTCTCAGCTACGTACCCCCGATTGACCAATCTAGTAACGTTGGACGCGACGGAAGAGATAACAAGACTGTATCACAAGAGCGCGCAGTTAGCGTCGGTGCTCGTACTGCCTGCCGCACTCGTGGTCGCGCTCTTCTCTAAAGAGATCCTGTTGCTATGGACCCAGAGTTCCATAACAGCCGAACACACCCATGTGCTGGTGAGCATCCTTATCCTGGGCACGGCCATTCATTGTCTCGTGAGCATCCCTTACGCGCTGCAATTGGCCTCGGGGTGGACACGGCTCGCCTTCCTTGGTAACGTTGTTTCGGTACTGCTCTTGGTGCCGTTGATGATTGCGCTTGCGAAGTGGTACGGTGCTGTGGGTGCGGCAAGCGTCTGGGTAATCCTGAACGCAGGCTATATTCTCTTTGTCATCCCGCTCATGCATCGGCGGTTGCTTCCAACCGAGAAATGGCGTTGGTACTTCGAAGATGTCGGGCTACCGTTCGCGGTGGCCGTACTGGTTGCCGGCGCTCTTCGCCTAACCATACCGATCCCGGTACACAACATGGCGCTGGCCTTGTACATTGCCATAATCTCCGCCACCACTCTGGGTGCCACCTCTCTGGCCGTTCCCGTTACCCGTGACTGGTTACAGATCACCATTTCTTCATGGAGACTCACTCATGCACTCAAGACCTGAGAGTCGTGCACCTCTCGGACCAGACGGAGGCACTATGCCAAGACCATTAGGTCTCCAAAAAATGTCATTCTCCGATGGCGCATTGCGAAAACCAGATCCTGAGAGCAGCAGCAAAGTATCAGCTGGCGGCCCTTTTTTCACCGTACTAGTTCCAACTATGAATCGGTTCCAACTGCTAGAATCAGCAGTTGGAACCATCATGCGGCAAACGTTCACCGATTTTGAGTTGATTGTATCTGACAACTCGAGCGACGAAGAGTCCAAAATGCGAAACCGAGCCACTGTTGAGGAATTCGCCGATGACTCCCGCGTCCGTTATATCCGTCCGGATCGCTGGATGAATATGCCGGACCATTGGGAGTTTGCCACACGGCATGCGTCAGGCCGGTACGTCGTTATTCTCACTGACCGCCACGTTATGCGACCCAGCGCTCTGCAATTTCTGCATGTACAGATTAACCATTTGCAGGAAGACAGTAAGGTTGTCTCATGGCAGCCTGGTTCAGCATTCAGCAGGTCGGGTACCGTAAATTCGGTGCCTTTCACGGGTGCGAGTGAGGTATTGGATTCAATGCAGGAACTCTGTGAATTTGCAAAATGCGCGCAATGGAGATTTTCTCCGATCTGGCATAACCGTCTACCGCGTATGCTGAACTCTTGTTATCGCTTTGATGTGGCACAAACCATTCGCAAGAATCATGGCCGATTATTCATGCCAAGCAATCCAGACTACACTTGTGCATACTTGCTTCTCGCCTATACCGATAGATTTACATATCTCGATCGCCCGCTCTTCATGCACCATGGTAACCAGGGTAATGGTAACAATATTCTGTTGTATGGCGGAAAAGAGTACATCTCATCCTTGGGCGATGAGGATTTGTCTGCTGAATTACCGGTTCCTCTCAGGACGGCCACAAATCTGATTATTCGAGATTTGCTGATGATAAAGAACCTCGTCGGTACACGGCTCTCGAATATCAGCCTCGATCTCGTTGGCTATTTCATGTGCAACTACAGGGAATTGATGATCATGGAGAGACTTGGTTCTCAGGTAGATGTTCGCGCTCTTTATGCCCAGTGGTCGGAGGGCATACAAATGCTCACGACTGAGCAACAGAAACAGATTGAAGTATTTGTAAGCGAACTAGAAAGAGAACGCTCCTCATTCACAAGTCTTCGCCGACTGGCTGTAAAGTTGGGATTCGACCGTCATTATCACGCAATTGTAGGCGGGATACGTCATATTCGTCGCCTGTTTACTGGAAAACCAGTCTATCCCAACGTTCTTGATGCCGCCAGACAGACCGATTACATGTTGACGGATGCAGTTGATAAACAGGGCTTCTCAAAAGTCTGCAAACCCTGACATTCCGAGTCTCCATGCCTCGTGGCGGCAAAACACGAGACAAGAAACTCGGGGGAGTTTCTTGAGATGAGTCGGTGACGAGGAATTACTCCGGCGATGCAACACCTACCAGAGAGGTTCCTTACATTCGTTCGGAATAACAAAAGTTTGATCCGCTGCAAATCGGCGAAAAACGCGACTCCTAAGAAACTTTGATGGCAGCATAAGGCTCTACTTGCATCTGTTTCTTCCCGCTCATTTGGCGGCAACAGCAAGGTCCGTGTAGTAATAAGGCGTATTCTGCGTTTTAATGATCCCATTATGGTGGTGACTGGGGAGATTGATGTTCAAGTCAACAGAAAAACGGGATCACTATTTCCTGTAATTCACCTAAGACAAATTTGGAGAGCTATCACGGCACCTACCGCTCGCACATGACTCCAAAAGTCGTAAGTGCGACTATTATAGCGTCTCTTTAGCAATTTATTGCTCCCTAATTAATACATCTGCCTTGATAATTGCCAATCATCACTGTGCGAACGGCCATGCATGACATCAAATTATTAACCAACAGAATCAAGCTATTGACACATACTATGAGTTGATAAAGCAACACTAAGACAAGGATAAAGGGATCTAATATGTCTGAAGTGGAACTAAGAACCGGAGGTGAATACACGCCAGCGGACAAGGCAATTGCCGATCTCTCAAGGCACGAGCACTACGACAAGACTAAGCTAGCGAGAATCCGTGGCGTGGCGCACTTGCCGGAGAAGCCGCGCATTTTAGAACTCGGCTGTTCGTCAGGCGGTAATGTAATCGCTTGGCAAAGACTGGGTTATGAGTGCGTAGGATTGGAACCGTCCAGCGTGGCGATCGAGAATGCACACATCCTTTCTCTGAAACTTGGTGTTAAAGTGCCAGTCGAACAAGGGAGTGCCGAACAAATGCCTTTTGAGAATGACCAGTTTGATTTTGTAAATGCAAACTCTGTCATTGAGCATGTTCAGGACATTGAAAGATCGATCGGCGAGGTCTACAGGGTTCTCCGGCCAGGCGGGATCTTTTGGTTTAACGCAGCCAGTAGCATGTGCCCTATTCAGGCGGAAATTCGCGAATTTCCCCTGTTCGGCTGGTACCCTGATCCTATCAAGCAACGTATCTTAATGTGGGCGAAAATTCATAAACCCGAATTGATTGGGTTTACCTCTTACCCTGCCATCAATTGGTTCACTCCGTGGAGAGCCCGGGAGATTCTGCATAGACACGGGTTTCGTAAGATATGGGATCGCTGGGATTTGCGCGGAGAAGACGAAGGTGGAAGGCTATACGGAGGGGTTCTTCGCATAATACGAATTTCGAGATTGACGAAGATCATGGCGGAAGTAGTCGTCCCTGGATGTTCGTTTGCTGCCTTGAAGTGAGGCTTCTGAGATGAAAATGAACTCGATCAGCCAAGTCCAGCATAACAGAAGGGTGCATGATTCGGTGCTGGCCACATACGATCACATCCATACTGAGATATTCAATCCCACTGAGCAGGCAAGAATCGCAAGTGTACTTGAGGAAGCCATTTCTCAGATAAACACCCAGTCGAAGATTCCTTTAGTCCTCGACTTTGGTGCCGGCACGGGAAACTTGACCAGGCACTTGTTAAATCTTGGTGTTCGAGTTCTCGCCGCTGATGTGTCATTGAAAAGTTTGGCCTCCTTGAAGTCAGCGTTTGGAAGAACAGGCAGGATTGATACTGTAGAGCTAAATGGGGTCGATTTGTCAAACCTAGAAGACAATTCCGTGGACATGGTCGCAACTTACTCCGTGCTTCATCATATCCAGGACTACCTTGCGGTTGTTAAGGAATTTTTGAGGGTAGTCAAGTCTGGTGGTGTTATCTATATCGATCATGAGAACGCTCCCAGTGTTTGGCTCAAGAATCATGATGGATACACGGCTTATCGAAAAGAATTGCAGAGTGTCTACAGGCAACATCCTATCGAACGAGTTGTACTCAAGCTAAGAAACCTGTTTTCCTACGATGCGTGGAGGCGCCTAGTCAATAGAAAGTTTTATGGTTTAGGTAGTGAAGGGGATATTCATGTATTTATAGATGACCACATTGAGTGGAACCGCATCGAGGATTTGTTACTTCCGCAATGCATCTTGCTGAACCGGGAGGATTACCTCGTATGCCGTGAACTCAACCCATCACCACCAGTGTACGAAAAGTACAAAGCGAGATACGTGGATATGCGTGTCATGATTTGCCAAAAAAAATGATCGTATTCGGGGAGATGTTCTATCACAATGCTTATTTTGCAAACTCGATAGACGGTATAAGCGCTGACCTTTCTGATCTGAGCAGTGGATTCCCGGAAAAAATGTCCGACTTGGGGAAGAACTTCACTTTCCAGCGTCTCGCCGCGGTCTAGTGCTAACAAGCCCAGTGCCCGCTTTAGTTCGCGTACACGCCTTTCGCGACCAGTTGCTCGAGTTCTTTTCGTTCAGTTTCAGTGAGTTGGAGATGTCGTCTTTTCATACGACTATTTTCCACAACTTCGACCAGTTTACCAAATATCTTTGTTTACAGAGCATTCAGTGAGCTTAGATTTCTGATCGTTAACTAGGTGAGAATCGTACAGTGGAGTTTGAGAAAATTAGTACAGGGCGTTTGCGACAAGGTATACAGTGGGAGCGTAACACGGCAGAATTAAGATCTCCGGTTACCCACCACTCACTTTCGGCTGTCGCCAAGTGGACAATTCTGCTTTTACTGGCTGGCGTTGGCATGCAGGGCTATGCCAACGGAACCGTTGATGCTCTCTTCGTCGCGTTGCTCTTGCTTGTGGTCGGGATCATGATTGTCAGTCTCTTATTTCCAGGTAAAGATCCCGAAAAGCGGGCATTTCTCCTGACCTATGGTGTGTGTATGTTTGTGGGGGGATTGGCGCAGTGCTATTCGCTCGCTGTCTTTGATAATCCGCAAAGCACGATAGACGCGTTCACCTATCTCAAGCTGATTTCTCCGCAACCGCCCTTTACAACCATGGCGAATATGGGACTTGTTAATGCACCCCTGGCGGTTCTAACCTGGCAACAGGTCTATAAACTCACCTGGGTGCTGGGATTCAAATTTGGTCCTTACACCGGAGTAATGTTCAATGCATTTGTGATGGGGATTACCGGAAGTATTACGGTGCGAACCGCACGCGAGTTGTTTGGGAATGATATGTGGCGGCTGAAGCGCGTCGGGCTATTGTTCGCACTCTGCGGGCTATTCGCTTTATTCGGCGCGGTGCTGCTTCGAGATGGTTATACCACGTTTTTTAATTCGCTGGTTCTTTGGGTGATCGTCCGTTGGCTTGTCCAGCCATCGTTGCGAAACCTATTCTTCGCACTTGTAATAAGTGGTGTCTCCGCGTATGCCATGGCATTTCTGCGGAGTGAAGCAGTTTTGTTATTTGGAATGTACGGATTACTCGTGCTCAGTATCTGGGTTTTCAAACGTTTCGATATCTCGCGTTTGTTGGCACTGCTTTTCGCACTTTTCGTGATCTTTAGTGCAGGTACATCCATAGCTAGTTATTTGCAGGTGTCTATAAATACCCAAACTAGAGAGATGGTGAGCTATGCAAAGCTTGGATCAAAGACTCATGACGCGGATTCGCTCGGAATGCGTTTCGTCGTCAATCAACCACTCCCTATCCGCCTAATCATGGGGAGTGGCACGCTTGCCATTAATCCGATCCCACTCTGGGCTGGCCTGAAAGAAGGCGCTAGTGACTACACATTGATAAAGGCCTATCACGGCATCTTTCAGGTACTTGTACTTCCCCTGGTTTTTGCTGGGTTTCTTACGGGCCTTCGACTACTGCGTCGTGACCGAAATCAGGCGGCTCCTCTTATATTTCTGGTCATGTACCTACTTTTGAATCTGGCGGCAGTTGTGTTGACTTCTCTGGAAACCCGCCACATTGGCCAGTTCTTGCCCGCGTTCATTATCCTAGCGGCAGTGCCCAACACACAGGAAAAGCGGGCGCAGAAAGAGCTTGGGATGATAACATGGTGGTGGTTTGCGGTGGTAGTGCTTGTGCATTTAACTTGGGCCGTAATTAAAGGATAACTTGTGAACTGAACATCCCTGAAATTGGTGGAAGGAAGATAAAACCCTAAACTACCAACCAGGGGGTGAAGCAATGTTATAATTGGCCCCATAAACTGGTTCTCCGGCAAGTTTCGTGCAGCTAGGATGGAGGGCACGAAGGCGTAACAGGTCAAAGTTGGCACGTCCATACATTTGACGCTTCAGGAATTTGAGTCGGTTGACTTGGCCTTCCGTTTGATCATTGCTCCAAGGGGTGGTCAAGGCTGCTTGGACTGCGCCTCTGTGCCGGAACTGGCGGCTGGCTTGACCGCCTACCTTCACTTTTACAATTATGCGAGGTCCCATCAGAGCCTCAATTATTGTACGCCAGCCGAGTTACACTTTGCTTAAACACCGATGTTGTTGCTTTTCGTTCCACCTTATTTTCGTCATTTTTTGGTCTTGACAACGGGGCCAACCATATACCTCACTGTAATGTGTAGATTGCGAGAAACAAGCGTCAATGCGAGTCCTAATCTGTGTCCGACGTCTGGATCGAGGTGGGTCTGAAATGCTTGAATGCCGTCTCGCACGGGAATTGACACGTATGGGCATAGAAGCACATTTGGCTTGTCAATACAGTGCCTCCATGGAAGGTCAGCAGGAGGCTGCTTCACGTTGGATAGATGAAGGGGTGCCTGCATTACACTGGTTAAGAATGGATACTTTGGTAGGAAAGCTGAGGGCAGTACTCACTTTACGTCGATTACTCAATCATTTTAGCTTTGATATAGTATTGACATCTACTCTCGGTACAGATGTGATTGCTGCAATTGCATCTCGCGGATTGCGAACACGGCATGTTGTAGCACTCCACGATTATCCCCCTGATTCCATTCTAAGTAAGGTGTCTGTCGTTATTTGGCGTCATGCACTTAAATTTGCTGATAGTTTTTACTCAATTACGGATTTCGTCCGCCATCAGACATTTCTTACTTTGGGAATTCCTTTAGAACGAAACTTCATTGTTCATAATTCCATCGAACTTAATTCTGAGTCTTTTAAAAGTGATCGTGAATCTATAAGAAATGAACTCGGTCTAAATCTGAATGCACGGATATTGCTCTATGTAGGACGAATTCAATATCGAAAGGGGTGTGACATTCTGATTGAAGCTCTTGCACCAAAACTTGTAGAGTGGGATGCGTCTCTAATCTTGGTGGGTCCAGCCTTTCATCAAAAAGCACTCGAGCCGGGGGCAATTGATTATGACGAGGTGATTAGTAGAAAAATCAATCAAAGCCCCTCACCAGACCGGATCAAAATGATAGGGTGGCGTGATGATGTAGGCAAGATCATGGCATCTTCGGACGTGTTGATCCATCTTGCGCGTCACGAAGGATTCGGATTAGTTTTACTAGAGGCCATTGCATCAGGAATACCTGTTGTTGCATCGAATGTTGGTGGGATACCGGAGGCTCTTCGAGGAACACCTTTTACCCCAGTGTCACTTGACGACCAGGAAGCAATTAGAAGCGAAGTTCAGCGCTGGCTAAATATGGATGATTTAACGCGTCGGCAGTACTCGGAACAAGCCAAGCAGGTTTTGGACTATTACACGGATCGACGACGCGCTCGGGATATACTCCGTGTACTTGAAGAAGTTGTAACTCGGTAACCAAGCTTCAAGAAAGGCACCATGGATATTCTAATTGTCGGACCCTACCCACCTCCTCTAGGTGGTAATTCAGTTCACATTCAGCGATTAGTATCCCTTCTACAGGCGGAAAAGCACCGGGTGAAGGTATTGGATATGTTTGCAGATCATCCCACAGAACATAGTCCAAGTGAGGTGCTTTCATCAGGTGATGGAGTAGTTGGGAAACTTAGAATGCTAATCTCTACCGCGTGGAGTACTCCATACGATACCGTTGTGCATATCCATGTCTCAGCAATGGGACGCTTCAAGTTTATAGCTCCATTCTTATTGATTTTGTTCTTGCGTCAAATTAAAGTCATTACTATTCACAGCGGTAGTTTTATCAGCAAGACAACTACTCACCTACAATGCATTTATGTAAAATTTTTGCTAAATCGGTTTCACGGCATCATTGTCGTGAACCAAGAACAAGCCAATCATTTAAAAGGTCTAGGAGTCTTACCACAAAAGCTCAACCTAATTCCTGCCTTTTTGCCTCCACCAATAGATGCAACGGACATTCCGTATGAAATCAAAAGTATAAGTGGCAAAAAAACGCTTGTAGTAACATCCGGGTATCTAACGCCTCTATATCATTACGAAGTTCTCGTCGATTGTATCGCACATCTAGATCCTGGAGCATTCCACTTTGTCTTTGCATTCTACAATGCTGTCGACCTTGAATATGAAGCTAAAATTTACGTCATGCTTCAACAATTCGCTAATGTTAGTATAATTCGAGATCAACCGCCTGAGGTATTTGCAGCTTTACTCCGTCAAAGTGACATATATGTACGTACGGCATTGACAGATGGTGATGCCGTAGCCGTTCGTGAGGCGTTATATTTTGGCAAAACTGTTTTTGCATCTAGCTGTGTGATGCGGCCTGACAATTGTTATGTTTACCAATCAGGTAACTCATCCGATTTGTGTCAATTATTCTTGTCCGGTAATGAGAGCACTTACCGACCATCTGAACCATATTTTCAGCAAATTTTACATGTCTACAATAGTATCTCTGCTTGAGTAAGCTGTGCCTAGAGGAGTCTGATATGTCATCTTTTCATTCCATACTGAGCCCTAATTGAATTGTGAAGGTCATTGATGAAGCAAGTTGTGCAGAGTCTTAGAAGTGGTGAAACTCAGGTATTGGATGTTCCCACCCCACGGATCAAGGCGAGGCAACTCGTCATCGCTAGCCATCGCACCCTCATATCCTCTGGCACCGAGCGCATGTTGATAAAATTTGGTCAGTCCAATTTGGTCAATAAAGCACTTTCACAGCCTGCCCGCGTTCGTCAAGTATTGGAAAAGGCGCAGACCGACGGTGTGCTGCCCACCATTGAGGCAGTTTTTGCCAAACTCGACGATCCGCTGCCGTTGGGTTATTGCAACGCTGGTGTGGTACTGGAAGTCGGAGCCGGTGTTACGGGATTTTCGGTGGGCGATCGGGTCGCTTCCAATGGTTACCATGCTGAAATTGTGGTAGTTCCACAAAATCTCTGTGCACACATTCCCAACGATGTGGATAATGACACCGCGTCGTTTACTGTACTTGCGTCGGTTGCGCTTCAAGGGATTCGCCTCGCCTCGCCAACTTTGGGCGAGGCCGTGGTGGTGATCGGCCTTGGCCTAGTTGGTTTGCTGACTGTTCAGATGTTGGTTGCTAATGGTTGCCGCGTGTTGGGCGTAGATCTTCATCCTCAACGTTTGGAGTTGGCACACCAGTTCGGCGCGCAGACGGTAAACGTTGGACGGGAGACTGATCCAGTTGCCGCCGCGCTTGCTTTTTCGGAAGGACAAGGGGTAGATGCAGTCCTAGTGACGGCCTCAAGCAAGAGCGATGATTTAATCCATCAAGCGGCACAGATGAGCCGCAAACGCGGTCGAATTATTCTGGTCGGAGATGTGGGGCTTTCGCTCTCTCGGGCAGACTTTTATGCTAAAGAATTGTCATTTCAAGTTTCCTGCTCCTACGGTCCTGGACGCTATGATGATCAATATGAGCAGCAGGGTCATGACTATCCACTTGGCTTTGTGCGCTGGACTGAACAGCGGAACTTCCAAGCTGTCTTGCAGTTGATGGCAGCTAGACGGCTAGACGTCTCCAGTTTAATTACGCATCGTATTCCGCTGGAGCAAGCCCAAGAAGCATATCATCATCTCTCCGCCACACCCAGCGCACTCGGCATATTACTGACCTACAACGATAAACCTAAGGCAATTCAACGCACCATCTCCTTGCCTACAGCGCGTTTTGCCACCCGCAGCGATCAGGCCGTGGTTGGTGTAATTGGTGCCGGAAATTTTGCCACGCGTGTCTTGTTGCCTGCTTTGCGCAAAACAGATGCCCGACTGAAGATCATTGCGAGCTCCACCGGCACGTCAGCCAGCATTGCCGGGCGACGCATTGGTTTTGAACAAGCAAGCTCGGACTATCAGCAGTTGCTAAACGATCCAGAGATCAACACACTCTTCATCTTGACCCAACACAATACCCATGCGCGGCTTGTGAGCGAAGCGTTGCAGGCAGGCAAGCATGTTTTTGTAGAAAAACCACTTGCCATCAGCCGCAACGAACTAGACCAGGTTGGAACTGCTATCGCGCAAGCGCCCGACAGACAACTGATGGTAGGTTTCAATCGTAGATTTGCGCCCCATGCCATTCGACTGCGTGAGCTATTGGTAGGTCGAACTCAACCCTGCACGTTGATTTACACCGTCAATGCAGGCTATATTGCGCCGGATCACTGGACACAAGATCCGAAGGTCGGTGGCGGTCGCATCATCGGTGAAGCATGCCATTTTATCGATCTGTTGCTGTTTCTGGTGGATTCTCCGATTGTGGGTGTGGAAGCGCGCATGATTGGAGCCACCTCGGCGCAATCCACCCGTGAAGATAAGATGACTATCTTGCTTGACTTTGCCGATGGCTCTTCCGGTGCCGTCCATTACCTAAGTAACGGCAGTAAGAGCTATCCAAAAGAGCGGCTTGAGGTATTCTCGGAGCAGCGCGTGGCACTTCTAGATAATTTTAATGTCCTGCGTGGCTATAGTTGGCCAGGCCTGCGTACCCAACGTTTATTCAAGCAAGACAAGGGACATCAAAGTGAGGTCAGCGCTTTCATTCAACGAATCAATCAAGGTGGTGAATGGCTCATCCCATGGAACGAGCTACGCGACGTGACTTTGGCCACCTTTGCAGCGGTGGAACGTGCTGCTGCACCTTCCCGCGCAATCGATCAATAGATAGGAATTCGTTCGTGAAACCAATGACTATCCTCCATGTCGTTGGGGCACGCCCCAACTTTATGAAGGTCGCACCCGTATATAATGCACTCGCGCTGCATGAGCATTTCTGTCAATTGATGGTGCATACAGGCCAACACTATGATGCCAACATGTCCGATGTGTTTTTCCGGCAATTGGCGATCCCTGCTCCAGATATCAACCTTGGCATTGGCTCCGGTAGCCACAGCGTACAAACCGCGCGCATGATGATAGAGCTAGAACAAGTTATTACTGACCGCAAGCCTGATTTGGTGGTTGTCTATGGCGATGTGAATTCGACGGTCGCCGCGGCCCTGGTTTGTGCAAAGCTACTCGTGCCAGTTGCCCATGTCGAGGCTGGATTACGTTCCGGGGATCGCACCATGCCCGAAGAAATCAATCGCTTGCTCACCGATCAAATCGCCGATCTACTCTTTACCCCTTCGGTAGATGGTAACGAAAATTTGGCGCGCGAGGGCATAGCTCCTCACAAAGTCCACCTGGTGGGCAACGTGATGATCGACACCCTCCTTCGCTTGCTCCCGCAAACTGAAGGTTTGCCGCTGCCTTTGGCCTCCCCATTTGCATTAGTTACGCTGCACCGCCCATCCAATGTAGACCGCCCAGAGATGTTGGCGGCGATTGTCAAGACATTGCAGACGATTAGCTGTGATATACCGGTGCTATTCTCCGTGCACCCGCGCACCCGCCAGCGCTTAGAGGCATTAGACATACAAATAGATTCCGCCGCCAATTTACACTTGCTCGGCCCCGTAGGTTATCTAGAATTCCTGGCACTACAGCGCCACGCTACGTTGGTGATTACCGACTCAGGCGGCATTCAGGAGGAAACGACATATCTTGGTATCCCCTGCTTAACCGTGCGCGAAAATACAGAGCGTCCTATCACGGTCAGCGTAGGCACCAACCAACTCGTGGGGCAGGACATGACGTGTCTGCTTTCCGCAGTTGAGTCTGTCCTGGCCGGTCGTGCCAAGAAGGGAACAACGCCCCTACTTTGGGATGGCAAGGCAAGCGAACGCATTGCCAACATCATCACTTCGCTATAACCGATGAACAAAGTACAGCAAGCACGACAACTATTGCGCCATTTTGGCGTGGGCTGGCTTGTGTATCGCCTTAGCTACAGCGCGCGCATGAAGAGTGGATTCATCAAACGGCAACTGCCTGCCCATGCGTGGGCAGATCGCCCGCTTGCGGTATGGTTGCGTGCTGATATTCCGAGTGATCCCGGTCCCTATTTGGAGTGGCGTCAGCAAAACGCAGGCCGATTCTTCTTTGATACACTGCCTGCATGTGCAGGCAATCAGGAAGTAGTCAACAATGCGGATGCTATCTTAGCCGGCTCTTGGCCCTATTTTTCAGGCAAGAACTATCAGATCGGCTTTCCGCCCGATTGGCATCTCAATCCAGAAACCGGGAAACAGATTTCCCCGGAAAAGCATTGGTCTATGATTGGAGACTTTGCTGCGGGCGACATCAAATATATCTGGGAAGCAAGCCGTTTCAGTGTCGTTTTCACCTTGGTGCGCGCCTACGCTGCGAGTCATGATGATCGCTATGCCATTGCATTCTGGGAGCTAGTAGAGGATTGGCGTCGCAATAACCCACCCCAGTTGGGACCCAACTGGAAATGTGGTCAAGAGACGTCCCTACGTTTACTCGCCTGGTGCTTTGGCCTTTATGGCTTTGGCACATCAGCAGAATCGACGCCAGAGCGAATAGCACACTTGGCTGGCATGATTGCTGTCCACGCCCATCGCATCGAACGCAATATAGGCTACGCACGTTCCCAAAAAAACAATCATGCTTTGAGTGAAGGCGTAGGATTGTGGACAGTAGGTCTCTTGTTTCCCGAATTCCAGAACGCAGCAGCTTGGCGACGCCACGGCAGGCAGGTCATTATCGAAGAGACTGCACGCCAGATCTATAACGACGGCGCGTATATCCAGCATTCCACGAATTACCACCGCGTGATGCTTCACCTATTGGTGTGGGCGCTGCGCTTGGGTGAGTTAAATGATGCGCAATTCCCATCACAGGTGTATGAACGAGTAACCAAAGCCACCGATTTTCTATACCAACTCCTGGATCTCACCTCAGGGCAAGTACCCAATTACGGTGCGAATGACGGCGCGTTGGTATTGCCTTTAAGCAACTGTGACTATGTGGATTTTCGTCCGGTGCTGCAATCGGCTCACTATCTATGCCACCAGAACCGTTTACTTGGGGCTGGCCCTTGGGACGAAGAACTCATGTGGTTATTCGGAATGCCAGCATTGCAAGCGACAGCAGCTGAGTCAACACAGACAAGCTTTGCTGCACCTGTGGGTGGCTACTATACATTGCGTAGCCCTATTAGTTGGGCCATGACCCGCTGTGCAGAATATACAGATCGCCCTGGCCAAGCAGACCAACTTCACATGGATCTTTGGTGGCGGGGTATTAACATTGCTTGTGATGCAGGTACCTATCTCTACAATGGCGCGCCTCCATGGGATAATCAGTTGGGTTCTACCACTGTGCATAATACAGTCAACGTAGATGAGCAAGACCAGATGACACGCGTAAGCCGATTTATGTGGCTTGACTGGTCCAAAGGTACAGTTCAACAGAATCGACATTGCCAGCAGTTAGAGTATTGGGAAGGACGACACGACGGCTATCAGCGGCTAAGAGAATCTGTGTTGCACCGTCGGGGTATTTTACGTATAGGCGACGAGTGTTGGTTGATTTTAGATGCTCTTAGCAGCAAAAGCCCACACACTTACCAGCTACATTGGCTATTTCCTTCTGCCCCTTACGAAACGAATAATAATGGACAGTTGCGTCTCAACACCCCCCAAGGAAATTTCCATGTACAAATGGGTGGCAGGCCTGAAGGTATATATTCCCTTAGGCAAGGTATTAAGGAAAGTGTAGAGGGCTGGCAGTCTTTGTATTACGGCGAAAAAGCCCCTGCAAATTCTTGGACGCTGACTGTGCAACAAGTCACCCAAACATTCTTCTATACCTTGTTTTCCCCATTTCCGGCAGAAGTTGTTATTGGATCGAAACAGGCGCATATACGTGGCAAGAATTGGCAATTGACTGCTGAATTGGACCCTCTCCTTAAAAGCGCGTCGCTCACTGGCGTCATGGAAGACAATCTACTATGAAAATACTGCTTATTCATCAGGCATTTGTATCTGGGCAGGAAGCTGGTGGTACACGCCATTTTGAACTAGGTCAGCGACTCAGAGAGTACAATGACACCTTGATTGTTGTTGCAAGTCAAGTAAGTTACCAAAATAGCCAACGTTTCGACAAGCAAAGGTCGGGACTATTCTACCGTGACGAGATCAATGGTGTCGAAGTGTTGCGAGCATATACGATTCCTGTCCTGCATCGCAACTATATGTGGAGGGTTTTGGCATTCGTAATATTTTCATTCACTTCTGTTTGGGCAGGTTTGCGAGCCGGATCAGTGGATATTGTCATGGGTACCACACCGCCTATATTTCAAGCCTTTTCGGCGTGGCTGGTCGCCGCAATACGACGCAAGCCCTTTTTCTTAGAAGTTCGCGACTTATGGCCAGAGTTCGCTATTGATATGGGCGTGCTACGCAATCCTCTTTTGATCCGCATAGCTCGTTGGGGGGAAGGATTTCTATATACCCAAGCTACTCACATTTTAGTCAACTCGCCAGCCTACCGTGAGTATCTCCTAACTAAGGGAATTCCACTGGAAAAGGTTAGTGTTGTTGCCAATGGCGTAGAAGTGGAATTATTTGATCCGAACGCCTCGGGACTAGAGATTCGTCAACGTTATGGTTTGGAAGGAAAATTTCTGCTGGTCTATGCAGGTGCACATGGTCAGGCGAATGATCTAGAGATTGTGCTTCGGGCCGCTCAAAGACTGTGTACTAGTCAAGAAATTCATTTCATGATGGTAGGTGACGGTACGGAGCGCTCAAAGCTAGTTGCCAGATCAAAAGAGATGGGACTAGACAATATTACATTCGTTGGAGCACTTCCTAAGGCTGATATACCTAGCGTCCTTGCTGCGGCAGACGTTTGTTTGGCTACTCTGATGAACATTAAAATGTTTAACACTACGTATCCAAACAAGGTCTTTGATTATATGGCAGCAGGGAGACCTACATTGCTGGCGATTGATGGCGTGATACGTCAGGTTATTGAGCAAGCAAATGGAGGCGTTTTTGTGCCGCCGGGGGATGATGTCGCGTTAGCGAGTATGGTAGCTAGACTCGCCAACGAACCTCATCGATGTCGCGAAATGGGACGCAATGCTCGCGAATACGTTGCTCGTCATTTTGATCGTAAACAACAAGCGGCTGAATTTCGCACCGCTCTTTGGGAAACTGTTGATGGTTTTCGAGATGCACACTACTTGAAATTGAAACGAGCTATTGACTTTTGCCTTGCAAGTGTTTGCGCGGTAGTCCTGTCTCCACTACTTTTGCTATTGTCATTAGGTGTCCTGCTCACAACTGGTACACCCATTTTGTTTCGACAAGAACGTGCTGGGCTGCAGAGGAAGCCATTCACTGTCTACAAATTTCGCACGATGACGAATGCACGAAATAAAGTGGGTCAACCCCTTCCGGACGATCTGCGACTGACTAAGTTTGGGTCGTTTTTGCGTAGCACCAGTCTGGATGAACTTCCGGAGCTGTTCAATATTTTACACGGTGATATGGGGTTCGTTGGCCCTCGCCCGCTGCTTATGCAGTATTTAGAACGGTATACGCCAGAGCAGGCGCGCCGACATGAGGTAAAGCCAGGGATTACAGGCTGGGCACAGGTAAATGGCCGTAATTCTATCTCGTGGGAAGAAAAATTCGTACTTGATGTTTGGTATATTGATAATCATTCGCTCTTGCTTGACCTGAAGATTATTGCCCTGACCTTCTGGAAAGTGGTAAAACGTGAAGGAATTAGTCAAGCCGGTGAAGCAACGATGAGCGAATTCATGGGTTCATCCGAATGACTTTCTGTCGAGAGACTAACAAGCCATGACACCAGGTACGAATCGTGTAAATCTCCTCTTTACCAGTGCAGGCCGTCGCGTTGAGTTGTTGCGCGCCTTCCGGAATTCCTATGCCGAACTGCAATTGCCGGGCAAGATTGTGGTCACCGATATTGATCCACTTGCACCGGCGCTTCAGGTTGCTGACCAGTACCATTTGGTGCAGCGTAACACTTCGCCGGACTATATCCCTGTTTTGGTCGAAATCTGTCGGAGCGAAGCGATTGACGCCATCTTCCCCCTGATCGACCCCGATATCCTAATCTTAGCAAACCATCGCCATCTATTTGAAGCTGTACAAGCCAAAGTGGCGGTTGTGCCGCTGCCTGCGGCGCAGACGACGCGCGACAAATGGCTAACCTACCATTTTTTCAAGAGCCTGCACTTGTCCACGCCGCACACATGGCAAGTGGAGGACTTGGCACCGAGCAAGATCGATTTCCCTTGTTTTATCAAGCCACGTGCCGGCAGCGCTGCGCAGTTTGCCTTCCGTGTGGAGAACCGTGATCAACTTGCCTTCTTTGCCGCCTATGTGCCAGACCCCATCGTCCAGGAATTTATCGAAGGCGTTGAAATCACCTGCGATATTATCTGTGATCTTGACGGCAAGCTACTGGGCATTGCTCAACGGCAGCGCATGGAAGTGCGTTCGGGTGAAGTTGCCAAGGGCAAGACTGTCTTCCACCAGTCGGTACACGATGGCTGCATTCAAATTGCCGAGGCGTTGCCCGCCATCGGCCCAATCACCGTCCAATGCATTCTGCGAGACAACATTCCCTACTTCACCGAGATCAATGCGCGCATGGGCGGCGGTTTGCCCCTTGCCATTGCCGCCGGGGTGAATGCCCCCAAGTGGCTGCTCGCCCATCTGGCTGGACAATCGCTCACGATCCCGCCCCTCGGTGACTATCAACAGGGTCTCTACATGACACGTTTTGATGATGTCTTTTATCTCGATGAGAATGCCCGCCATGAAATTGCAAGCCGTCATCTTTGACTTGGATGACACGCTCTATCCAGAACAAAGCTATGTCCTGAGTGGCTTTACCGCAGTCGCCGCTTATATGGAGCAGCGCGCATCATTCGCCGCAAAGCAAACATTTGCTGAATTGCAGGCACTCTTTGTAAAAGGGATCCGTGGCAATACCTTTGAATTGTGGCTAGAGCAACATGATCTTGCCTGTTCAGTTTGGCTTCCACAGCTTGTGGAGCACTATCGCACGCACACACCGAGTTTGAAGCCCTATGAAGGCGTGCCGCACATGCTGGTTGCCTTACGCGCGCGCTACAAAGTCGCCCTGCTCAGCGATGGCTATTTGGCAGTTCAACAGGGCAAATTAGCGGCACTAGACCTCGCACATCACTTTGATACGATCGCGTTTTCGGACACATGGGGGCGGGCCGCGTGGAAGCCCAGCCCCATTCCCTACAACCACGTCCTCAACGAGCTAGCCATGCCAGCAGCGAGCGCGGTTTATATCGGCGACAATCCCCATAAAGATTTCCTGGGGGCGCGGGCTGCAGACATGAAATCGATCTGGTTGCATAGAGATGAAGGCGAATACAGCCGCGTTGTTCCCGCATCCAGCCAGCATGTCCCCGACTTCGAGGTCAGCGACATCGCCTCATTGCAGTCGCTACTCCAAGCGATGGATAGTTGACTCCACCCTGACATTTGCACACAACCTACCGAACCCGACTTATGCACGTATACCAGATTGGTTATTCCCCATGGCTTCGTCACGTCTCTTTCTATCTCCGCCCCATCTCTCCGGTCTCGAACAAGAATATGTAGCCGAGGCCTTTGCCACCAACTGGATTGCTCCCCTCGGACCGCAGGTGGACGCCTTTGAGCAGGAGTTTGCGGCCGCAGTCGGCGCACGTCATGCGCTGGCGCTGAGTTCCGGCACGGCCGCCCTGCACTTGGCGTTGATTTTGGCTGGCGTCGAAGCCGGTGACGAGGTACTGGTCTCCACCCTGACGTTTGCCGCCACTGTTTATCCAATTGTCTATTGCTGCGGTCATCCCGTCTTCCTAGATAGCGAACGGACTTCCTGGAACATGGACCCAGAACTTTTGTGTGAAACACTGCATGATCGCGCACAAAAGGGTCGTCTGCCCAAGGCCGTTGTATTGGTCCATCTCTATGGGCAAAGCGCCAACCTCGATCCGATTATGGCCGCTTGCCAGCAGTATGGAGTACCGCTCATCGAAGACGCAGCCGAGGCACTCGGCGCTTCATATAAGGGGCGCGCACCGGGAACCTTTGGAAAAGCGGGCATCTACTCCTTCAACGGCAACAAGATTATCACTACATCGGGTGGTGGCATGTTGGTTTCTGAGGACTCTGGCTGGATCGAACAGGCGCGTAAGTTGGCAACGCAAGCACGCGACTCCGCACCCCATTACCAGCACTCGATGATTGGCTACAACTATCGTTTGAGTAATCTGCTAGCGGGAGTGGGGCGCGGGCAGTTGCGCGTTTTGCCGCAGCGCGTCGAAGCGCGCCGACGCAACTTTGCCGCCTATCAAGCTGCCCTGGGTGATCTACCAGGCCTTGCTTTCATGCCTGAAGCAGCGTGGGGCGTACATACGCGTTGGCTGACCGTCATTACGATTGATGCCGAGAGATTTGGCGCGACACGCGAAGATGTGCGCCTAGCCCTGGATGCTGACAACATCGAAGCGCGCCCCGTCTG